>ENA-ORXM01000017-ORXM01000017.1-marine-metagenome-genome-assembly--contig:-NODE-17-length-308875-cov-37.167728_pt1 | contig 308875 bp, 245 predicted proteins | sample MGYA00237867_ERZ511480 | MGnify/ENA primary metagenome ERZ511480 (study PRJEB26309, sample SAMN06266103) | marine metagenome | isolation source: Algal blade | place: United Kingdom:Sidmouth, United...
AACAGCGTCGGCCTGCCGAAAGACGGCATAGGCATCACCCTCGCGATCCATCACGTGCACCGCACGCGTGTCGCCGACGTCCAGTATCTTCAACTCGTCGACAATGTCCGCCCAGCGTCCGCTTTCCTTCTCGTCCGCCGCCCCACCGGATACGCCCAGTTCCTTGCGATCGATGAAGCGCTGATCGACGAGGCCGAGCGGCAGGCCCTCGACATCGCAGGCGAGCATGTTGTGCAACATCAAACCCTTGTTCGGTGTCGTCATAGGCTTAACGGGCCGACTGAAAAGCTAGAAGTCTGTTGAGACTGGATACCTACGTCCTGCTCAGCAGCTCATCTCTTCACCAACCGAATATCCGAGTTACCGATTTCCCTATATCTTTAATCTCGGAGGGCCTCGCCGCTCTCAGGTGCCGGTCGCGAAACAATCGCGCGGTTGGTCGCACCGACGCGACGGGAGCGCACGATGCTGAGACTGCGTATTCTTGACGCCGCCAGGTGCGAGGCCTACGGCAACTCCGATGTTCAAGGCGGTGAAACTCGGCCGTGTGACCACTTGCCCGTGTCGCGTTACGTACCTTTATGCAGATATACCCGTACCGTGACGATTCCCGGCAAGCCAAGCAGCGATCTGGCTCCGGGCACTTGGCGCAGCATCCAGAAACAGGCCGCCCTGGAGGACTAATGCAGACCCCGATTCAGTATTCCGTCGTGCTCGAACCGACCGCCACCGGCTACAGCGTCTACGTGCCAGACCTACCGGGTTGCGTATCGGTCGGAGCCACCCGAGAAGAAGCTTTGGAGATGATCACCGAGGCCATCGAGCTGCACATCGAGCTACTGACGGAAAGCGGAGACGCAATACCGCCATCTGGCACGCTTGTCGATCAGGTGGCGGTGCGCGCCGCCTAGACAGTGGATCTGTCCGGAGATGACGGCCGCCGCCAACGCGGGGCGGGCCGATGATGTCCTGACACGGTTGCGCTCGCTCGTCGCGATGGAGTGAGCATCGCACTCGTTGGTGGCGCGTGTGCTCGAACGTGCGCTCGCGCTATGACGTGACGCCTCGGTGAGCGGTGTCCGGGGTCTACGAGCGACCCTGCTGATGGAGCCACCGCAAGTTCGACGTAACGGAGACGATTGCCGCCGATCGCACCGGGTTCGCTCTCGGCGTCGTCAGGACGGCGAACCGATTTCATCGAACCACCGGGAGCACGTGTTAGACAGACTGCAGTTGCGTCCGTCAACCATGGCGAAGCACGAGGGGACGCCGACCAACGACGCCGACGCCCCGATACACAGCCCTCCCCCGTCGTCGATCACTCCAATCGGGGCGGCCACGGCACCTCGAGCTCGACGAACGGCACGTTCTCGCGCTCGCGGACGGTGCCATCGGCCCCGACGTAGCGCGTGTCGACGAACGGCTCGACGGTCGCGGTCTTCCGTCCGGTGATCGTCAGGAAATTCCCGTCGTCGGAGCGCAGGAGAAGCTCGCCGTCGAACCGGTGGCGCGGGTCGCCGCCCTCGGGGATCTGGCTTTCGTACACGATGACGCGACTCAGGGGTTCCACGGTCTCGACAGCGACACCGACCGAGCCGGTGATCGCGCCCGTCACGGTGCCGGACACCGTGAGAGCCGGGTAGAAGATCGGGGCACTGGCGCTCGCGTGGTCGTCGAATACGAACAAGACGTCGTCCCGGCGCTCCTCGGGCGGTCCGTTCGACGTCTCGACAAAGCGCGACAACACGACGGTACGGGACCGGTTCTGAACGACGGTGTCGTTGTCGTAACGGAAAGTGATCGTTCCGTCGATCTCGACGCCCCGGTCGGTCGCCTCGACGATCGAGAGGTCGTTCCAAACCTGCTGCGACAGCGTCAGGTCAGCACGGCTGCCGTAGCGGTAGTCGACCGTGACGGTAAGTCCGCCGTCGATGATCGTCTCGCCGTCCTCGCCGGGCAGGCGGCACGCTTCGAACCGGAAGACATCGGCGTCAAGGGTATTGCCCGATCCGCCGCCCTGAACACCACCCGTTCCCTCCTCGGACACGAAACTACCGCCGAGGGCACAGTCGTACTCGACGGCCGTGGTGGAAACGGTCGTCGGGTTGAAGGGCCTGGGCAGCAGCACGTCGCTTCCTGGCGCCTCGCGTGACCCCAGGGCCGTGCTCGTGGCGGCGTCACCGAACTCCACAATTCGCTCGACGAGCGCATCGGCTTCGTAGACACCCAACGCGGCGATGATTTCGTTGAACGTGACATCGAGAGCCTGATCGTCTGTAACCGCAGCGTCGGCATCCGTATCCATGTCGACGTCGCCTTCGCTATCCTCGTCAGCGTCCGTGTCGACCTCTGATTCGCCATCGGTGTCCATGCTCACTTCTGCATCCGGGTCTACTTCCGAGTCGGCGTCCGCATCGATGTCGGCATCGGCATCAGTGTCTCCGGTGCTGTCCGTGTCCTGCTCGACGTCTTCGCCAGCATCGGCATCCGCACCGATGTCCGGGTCTCCCATGCTGTCCGTGTCCTGTTCGACGTCTTCGTCCGCGTCCGCACCGGTGTCCATGGGCGTTTCGTCAGGCGTGTTCGCCACCGGCACGCCGTCGGTATCGGGGACGAGATCGACAGCCGGTCCACCGTTCGAGTCATTCAGAGGTGTGGGGTCGGAATCGTCGTCGGAACTGCTGCATCCGGCGGCGAGTGCAACTACCAGGGCCGTGGCGATGACTGATTTCATGGGGGTCCGTCCGAAGAGGTCACTGTCCCTCGAAAGGGAATGAGGGCCATGCGGCGAGGTAGTTCTACGACGATGCCACATCGACCGTTTACGGCGGCCGTTGCGACAGGGCGACGTCGAACCACGATAGCCGATTCCGCTAAGCCGCGCGATGAAAGGTACGCTACGCGACACGGGCAAGTGGTCACACGGCCGAGTTTCATCGCTTTGAACATCGGAGTTGCCGTAGGCATCGCACCTGGTGGCGTCAAGAATACGCTGTCTCAGCATCGTGCCTGTCTCAGCATCGTGCGCTCCCGTCGCGTCGGTGCGACCAACCGCGCGATTGTTTCGCGACCGGCACCTGAGAACGGCGAGGCTGGACACGCTTGTCGTGGCGCCGCGGCAACCGACGTAGCACCAGCGGCCGCGTCGCGACAGGGCCGGAAAGCGCCGAACCTGAACGAGCAACGACGGTGACTCATCCGGCGTCAGAGGTGAGCAACCTGACCTCATCGCCTGTTTCTGGCCGTCTCAAGCCTTATAGGCCATGTCGCGTTACGTACCTTGTATGCAGATATGCCCCTGAACCAGCTTCACGAGGAGCTCGTCTTCGCAGGCCGTGGAATAGCGCGCGCCAATTTTCATGTTCATCGGTGATGACGGGTGGTGAGCGTGCGTCGACTCAGATCTTCAGAAAGATGTCATAACGCGTTGAAGGTGATTCGACAGTGCTGATTTGACCCTCGAAGGCCTCGGCGCCGGCAAGCCGGGAAGCGCCAGCCGGACGTTTTACCGTGACCTGATGAGCGGCTGCTGCCAGTGCTGCGCGCAACAAGCCGTCGTTGCCGCCATCGGGTCCCAGCAGTTCGTGCAGGAACTGCATGCCCTTGGTCACGGCTGCGCGGCGCCGGGTCGGGGGATACATCGGATCCAGGTAGATGACATCGACTGAGTCTGCAGGCAGCGATGCAAGGTGCTCGATGGCCTCGATGTTGTGCAAGTCGATACGCGTGGCCGTCCCGGCATGCACGGCATCATTCCCTGCGTGGACAAGCGCTGCATCGAGCAGGGCATGCACGAGCGGTGAACGTTCGAGCAGAGTGACCGGGCAGCCGAGCGATGCGGCGAACCAGGCGTCGCGCCCGAGTCCGCCGGTTGCATCAACGATGCGGGGTGCGTGGCCAAGGCGTTTTCGTAGTCGTGCTACGCCGAGTGCTCTGGCAAGAGGCTGCCGCAGGCGACCGGGTTCACGCTGGCGGGCGGCAGTCTTGCCACGCGTGAAATCGATGTGCAACTTGACCGAGTCGGGGCGTACCAGCGTCAGTCGACTGCCATCGACGAGCAGCTTCCAGCACTCACCTCTGACAGCGGTGCTGGCCTGCAGTGGAAGCTTCAGGCGTTCGGCGAGCCTGTTGGCCACGGCGTCGTCTTGCGGATTGACCGCGCACACGCAAGTTTGCGGAGATTGCCATTCCGGACTGCTCGTCCGTGGCCTGTCCGTGGCTGGTTCGTCGCTCATCCGTCGTTGATGCGTCGCTGTTCGTTAGGCACCGCGTCGCGCGGCAGGCGATCGTCCGCGCGTCATGCGGCAGTTGAGGCGAAGTCCGCCACGCCCAAGGTACCGTAACAGCGATAGCCCAAGACGCAGCCTGACCATGGAACGACAGCGAGACCCCGAGCAAGAGCGCCGCCTGCTGTATCTGCGTGTGCTGTTGAAGGGCATGATTGCGGTGGCGTTCATGGCGGTCGTGTTCGTGTTCTTCTCGGTCTTTCTGTCCGACGATGGCGAGGAGGGAACACTGCAGGGTGAACGCTTCGTCATCGGTGACATGACGCCTGGCGAGACACGTACATTGACCTGGGACGGTCGCCCGGTGCTTATTCACAGGCGCACCGCGGAACAGATCGCCGTGCTCGAACAGACCGACACGATGCAGCGGTCCCGGCTTCGTGATCCGGACTCGGATCGTTCCGAACAGCCCGACGACATGAAGGGCGCACTGCGATCGCAAAGCCCGGACTGGTTCATCGCGATCGGACTCGGCACGGACTATGGCTGCCCACTCGGGTGGTTGGCGGCCGATCAGGAGCCGTTTGCCGGCATGCCCTGGCCGGGCGGATTCATCGACAGCTGTCGCGAATCCCGCTATGACCTTGCCGGTCGTGTCTATGCTCGGCAATACGCTGATCGGAACCTGATTGTCCCGGACTACACCCTCGTCGGCGACACGGTGATCCTGGGCGGTCGGTGACGCGGCCCTGTCCTGCAACCGTCTCAGTAGTGTGGTGGTACTTCGTCTGCTGCCTCGCGTTGCTCGTCGAGGCCATTGGCGAGGGTCAGCAGGCGTGCTTCCAGGCGCTGTCGTTCTTCACGGAGCTTTTCGATATCGCGCGCCTGGCGAATGATCACGGCGTCGAGTTCGGCGACGGTGGTCTCCAGATCCATCATCTTCAGCTCCAGCGTCGTCAAACGATCATCCTGCAGCGTGGGTGAGCTATCGGTCTGCATGCCTGCCTTTCCGCGATTCTGCGCCGCCCGGGATCGGGCCTGACGGCACCAGTATGCTAGATTCCGGCGCCTTGCCCTGTTGCCTGTTCCCGGAATATTGCCTGTGTCTCTTTCCAGTGAAGACGTCAAGACCATCGCGCAGCTGTCGCGACTCGCCCTCGACGACGCGGCGCGCGAGCGCATCCTGGGTGATCTGAATACCGTCCTCGCCCTCATCGAGGATCTGGCCGCGGTCGACACGACGGAGGTCGAACCCATGGCGCATCCTTTCGATGCGGTGTTGCGACTTCGCGACGACAGCGTCAGCGAGGAGAACGAGCGTGACGCGCTGCAGGCCCCGGCCCCGGCGACGGCTGAGGGTTACTTCATCGTGCCGCGCGTCGTCGAATGAGCAGATCGATGAGCACTGCCGAATTGCACGAACAGACGCTCGTCGAACAGGCCGGGAGTCTTGCCTCGGGTGCCTGCTCGGCGCTCGAACTGGCCGCACACCACCTGGCGCGTATCGAGCGTCTGAATCCCGCCCTGAACGCCTTGCTTGCGGTTGATCCGGAGGGGGCAGCAGCGGCCGCGCGCGCCTCGGATACGCGTCGCGAAAATGGTTCGACGACGGGCCTTCTGGACGGCATTCCGCTCATCCACAAGGATATCTTCTGCACCACCGGCATGCCGACCACCTGCGGATCGCGGATGCTCGAGAACTATGTATCGCCGTTCGACGCCACCGTGGTCAAGCGGCTGCGGGAAGCGGGCAGCGTACTGCTGGGCAAGGCGAACATGGATGAATTCGCCATGGGTTCGTCGAACGAGAACAGTTACTACGGCGCGGTCGGGAATCCGTGGAATCTCGAGCGCGTACCCGGTGGTTCCTCAGGCGGCAGCGCCGCGGCGGTGGCCGCTCGCTTCGCACCGGTGGCGACCGGTACCGACACCGGAGGGTCCATTCGACAACCGGCGGCCTTTTGTGGTCTGACCGGGCTCAAGCCAACCTACGGTCGCGTCTCGCGCTACGGCATGATCGCGTTCGCCTCGAGCCTCGATCAGGGTGGACCGCTCGCCCGTACCGCCGAGGACTGCGCGCATCTGTTGCAGGCGATGGCAGGCGTCGATGCGCGTGACGCGACTTCCAGCGACGCTGCGGTTCCGGATTTCGCGGCCACTCTGGAGCAACCCCTCGAGGGCTTGCGTATCGGCGTACCGAAGGAATATTTCGGGGACGGCCTGGACGCGACCGTCGGCGATGTCGTGCTCGCCGCCTTGCAGGAGTTCGAAGGCCTGGGCGCGACGCTGGTTGACGTCTCGCTGCCGAATCAGGTGCACGGTATTCCGGCCTACTATGTCGTTGCTCCGGCCGAGGCGTCGAGCAACCTGTCGCGCTTCGACGGCGTACGCTTTGGCCATCGTTGCGCCGATCCATCGAACCTCGAGGATCTGTACGAGCGTTCGCGCACCGAAGGTTTTGGTGCCGAGGTGCAGCGGCGCATCCTGATCGGCACCTACGCCTTGTCAGCGGGCTACTACGACGCCTACTACCTGAAGGCTCAGCAAGTTCGCCGACTCATCAGCGACGACTTCGACCGCGTCTTTGCCGATGTCGACGTCATCGCCGGACCGACTTCCCCCACGACGGCTTTCGCCCGGGGGGCCAAGGTTGACGATCCGGTCGCCATGTACCTGAACGATCTCTACACCGTCTCGGCCAACCTGTGCGGCTTGCCGGCGCTGTCCTTGTCCTGTGGAATCAGCGAGAACCTGCCGGTCGGACTGCAGCTGATCGGCCGTGGCTTCGATGAATCGCGGCTGCTCAACATCGCCCATCGATTCCAGCAATCATCCGACTGGCACCGGCAGGTGCCGCCCGGCCTCGCGACACGGCCGGAGGCTGCCAAGTGAACACGCCACGGAACGTCGCATCGGCATCGACGACATCGGCGCGGGGAACGGCCGGGAAAATGACCTGGGAAACGGTCATCGGCCTTGAAGTGCATGCCCAGCTCGCCACTCGCTCGAAGATATTCTCGGGGGCCTCGACCGCGTTCGGTGCCGAGCCCAACACGCAGGCCTGTGCGGTGGATCTCGGCCTGCCCGGTGTCTTGCCTCTGCCCAACGAAGGTGCGGTGCGCATGGCGGTTGCCTTTGGTCTGGCCACCGGTGCCAAGATTGCATTGCGATCGGTCTTTGCCCGCAAGAACTACTTCTATCCGGATCTCCCCAAGGGTTATCAGATATCGCAGATGAGCTACCCGATCGTCGGCGAAGGTGTCATCAATGTCCCGCTTGAAGACGGCTCGGTAAAGCGGGTCGGTCTCACGCGTGCCCACCTCGAGGAAGACGCGGGGAAGTCGGTTCACGATCTGTTCCCCGGCTCTACCGGCATCGATCTCAACCGCGCCGGAACCGCATTGCTCGAGATCGTCTCGGAGCCGGACATGCGTTCCGCTGCTGAAGCTGTGGCCTATGCTCGCCATCTGCACGCGCTGGTCCGCTGGATCGGAATCTGTGACGGCAACATGCAGGAAGGCTCGTTCCGCTGTGACGCCAATGTTTCTGTCAGGCCGCTGGGCGAGACCGCGCTCGGTACCCGCACCGAGGTCAAGAATGTCAACTCTTTCCGTTTCCTCGAAGCGGCGATCGAGTACGAGGTCGAGCGACAGATCGACGTGCTCGAAGCCGGTGGTGCCGTGGTGCAGGAGACACGCCTCTATGACCCGGACAATGATGAGACCCGGGCGATGCGTTCAAAGGAGGAAGCGAACGATTATCGCTATTTCCCTGATCCCGATCTTCCGCCGTTGCTGATCGACGAAGCGTTCGTCGAGGCGGTACGGGCAAGCTTGCCGGAGTTGCCTGCGGTTCGTCGCGATCGATTCGTCAGCGAACACGGTCTCAAGGCCGACGAGGCGGAGGCGCTGACCCGCGACCGCGTGACCGCAGACTTTGTCGAGGCGATGCTCGCGACGCCCGGTGTCAGTGGTCGTGCTGCGGCCAACTGGGTGCTCGGTGAGGTTTTTGCGCGCATCAACAGGGAAGACAGGACGCTCGCTGAAATATCGCTCACACCAGAGCGTCTGGCAGGTCTCGTTGCGCGCGTCGAGGATGGCACCGTCTCGAACCGTACCGCGAGGGACATCCTCGACGAACTCTGGTCGAGTGACATCGATGCCGACGCCATCATCGAGCGCGACGGCCTCAGACAGATCAGCGACAGCGGGGCGATCGAGACGATGATCGCCGACGTCATCGCGGCCAATCCCTCGCAGGTTGCCGAGTATCGAGCCGGCAAGGAGAAGCTGCTGGGTTTCTTTGTCGGACAGGTCATGAAGGCGAGCGGTGGGAAGGCGAATCCGGCCGAGCTGAACCGCTTGTTGAAGGCCAGTCTGCAGTCTGGTGGATGAGCATCCGGATGGCGGGCGAGTGCTACGATCAGCGGTACATGGAGAGGGAATCTGTTATGTCTGTTGACACCTTGGCTGGTCTTGGCCGTAGGCGCTCGCTGTCGATCTGTGGTGCGTTTCTCCTCACGCTTTTCGCCGGAACGAGTCTCGTCGGTTGTGAGAGTGGCGGGGTGCTGGGTGATCGTTTGCCCGCACTCGAGGATGAAGCGCCCTTGTCGCGAGCAGTGGCCGACGCCTTGTCCCGTGACCCTGAAGTGGGTCGCTTCTCGATCCGCGTCAAGACGGTCGATGCGGACACGGTCAGGCTGAGCGGTAACGTCGACAACGACGGCCAGAAGTCGCAAGCCGAGCGAGTTGCCCTGGGTGTCGACGGGGTGTCGACGGTCATCAACACGCTGTTTCTGCGCTGAGTCGTTGTCCCGGCGCTGCTGCCATCGCTGCTGACGGCGCTGCTGTCGGCGTTTCTGTCGAAAGAGTGCGAATTCGAGACTGCGAGACGTATCGTGAGAGCACGAGACAACGCCCAACGCTTCCTGATCGAGTCCTGCGACGTCCGCGGACAGGTCGTGCAACTCGACGAAACCTGGAAGGAAGCGCTGGCGCGGGTGGACTATCCACCGCGTGTGCGTGAATTGCTCGGTGAGGCGTTTGTTGCCGCCATCCTGCTGGCCGGTACCATCAAGTTCGAGGGCCGGATGACCTTCCAGATCAAGGGTGAGGGCTATCTGCGCCTGCTGGTCGTGCAGGTCACTGCAGATCGCAAGGTGCGGGGACTGGCGCGTTGGAACGAAGCGGGCTCGCCGTCCACCGAGGAGGGCCTGGAAGCGCTCTTCGGGTCTGATGCCCGCTTGGTCATCACCATCGAGGCGCGCAAGGACGCCGAGCCGTATCAGGGCATCGTCGCCTTGCAGGGCGAGAGCCTGTCGGCCGCGCTTGCCGACTACTTCCGGGATAGCGAACAGTTGCAGACGGCACTCTTTCTCGCCGTTGGCGATGACGTGGCTGCCGGCATGCTGTTGCAGAAGTTGCCGGCCAGCGAACGACGCGAGGACGACGTCGATGGCTGGCAGCGGGCGACGCTGCTCGCCGGAACCGCGTCAGCTGACGAATTGCGCGATCGCCCGGTCGAGGGCCTCCTGCACTCGCTTTTTCATGAAGAACGGGTCCGGCTCTTCGAGGAATCTCCCGTGCAATTCGCCTGCGGTTGTTCCCGTGAAAGGACCAGCGCGATGCTCGAAGGACTTGGCGAGACGGAGGTGCAATCCATCATAGAGGAGCGCGGCACGGTCGAGATCACCTGTGAGTTCTGCGACGCCGCGTATCGCTACGATGCGGTCGATGTTGCCGCACTCTTCCACGGCACGGCAGCTGCCGACGTCGATCATCGACACTAGTGCTGTCTACTCAGCGCTGACCACAGACCGGGCAGCTTTCGCGTCGGGCAAGCTTTATCTCGTTCCATTCCATGCCGAGGGCATCGAACAGCACCAGCCTGCCTGCGAGGGATTCCCCGATCCCGGTGATCAGCTTGATGGTCTCTATGGCCTGCACACAGCCGATCATGCCGACCACCGGGCCAAGGATGCCGGCCTCGGCGCAGTTGTCGACGCTGTCGCTCTGGTCGTCGACGTAGAGACAGCGATAGCAAGGTGCATTCGCCTCGCGTGGATCGACGACGGTGACTTGTCCGTCGAAGCGGATGGCGGCACCGCTGACGAGGGGTACGCGTGCATCGACACAGGCGGCATTGACAGCAAAACGGGTCGGGAAGTTGTCGCTGCAGTCGACGACGACCGTGCAGGCGGGCACGAGCTCGGCGAGATCATCTTCGTCGAGGCCGTGCTCGATCGTCGCGATCGATGCATCCGGGTCGATCGCGAGACAGGCGCTGCGAGCCGAGTCGGTCTTCGCCTGACCGACGCGTGACGTCGTGTGCGCAATCTGCCTCTGGAGGTTGGAGATTTCCACCGTGTCGAAGTCGGCGAACGTCAGTCGACCTACGCCAGCTGCCGTGAGATAGAGCGCGACCGGTGAGCCGAGGCCACCCATGCCTACCACCAGGACATGCGCCTCGGCAATTCGCTGTTGACCGGCCTGGCCGATCTGCGGAAGGGTCAGGTGGCGCCCGTGACGCTTGTCGGGTGATGGGTCCATGAGCAAAGCGTATCATCGGCCGGGCCTGCCCGAAGAAATCCGCCCAGCCTTGAACTTTCTAGCCCATTCCGTCCTCGCCTTCGACGACGATGCACTGCTGGTGGGCCAGATCGCCGGTGATTTCGTCCGCGGTCCCGATCTGTCGGCGTATCCTTCGCGCATCGCGACAGGCATCCGCCTGCACCGTCGTATCGATGCCTTCACCGATGGGCACCTGCGGGTGGCAGACGCTCGTCGACTGTTCGAGCCGCCGTTGCGTCGCTATGCCGGAATCATCGTCGATATCGTCTTTGATCATTGGCTGGCGAGACACTGGCCCTCTCCCGGGGGCCGTGACCTGGCGAGCCATGCACGCTGGGTCGATACGACACTCGCCACTCAGCGCGGTTTCCTTGGCGACGACGTCTTGCGCTTTGCAAGCTACCTCGCAACGGAACGCGTGCTTGAACGCAATGAAGATATCGACGCCGTCAGCGAGACGCTACTGCGTGTGTCGCGTCGTTCACCCCGTCTGTCTCCGATGGCAACTGCAGCACCGCTTGCGGCCGATTTCGCAAGTGCGCTCGAGGCGCCGTTCCTCGAACTGTGGCCGGAGCTTTCAAGCATGGCGCGAACATGGCTTACAACACAGGATGGAGTTGTGCGGTGATGATGAAGAATCGTGCAGGACATGGGGACTTGCAGCGAGTGGGGAGCGGCATTGATCAGTGGCAGAGGGCAAGCGCATGAGCAGTAGCGGCAAGACGGGGAAGGGTGCATCGCGCCATCATCATGAGCGGACTCCGCCTGCGCAGAAGCTCGAGAAGTTCCAGCGCCCCGAAGTCGGCACGACACCGCTCGGCAATCGCGAGCTGAGTTTTCTTGCCTTCGACGAGCGGGTACTCGAACTGGCGAGCGACGAGCAAGTGCCCTTGCTCGAACGTCTGCGCTTCCTCTGTATCTCGAGTAGCAACCTGGATGAATTCTTCGAGGTTCGCGTCGCCGGCACCAAGCAGAAGATTCTCGGCGGGGTCGAAGGGGCGGGCGTCGATGGTCTTTCGCCGCAGCAGGAAATGAATGCGATTACCGAACGGGCGCATGCGCTGGTTGAAAAGCAGTATCGCCTGCTGAACGATGTGCTGTTGCCCACGCTCGCCTCAGAAGACATCATCTTCTATCAGCGCAGCCGCTGGGACGAGCCCATGAGTGCCTGGGTGAAGGACTATTTCGAGCGGGATATCGCCCCGGTGCTGAGCCCGCTCGGTCTCGATCCGGCGCATCCGTTTCCGCGCCTGACGAACAAGAGTCTGACCTTCATCATCGATCTGCGCGGTCGAGACGCTTTCGGTCGTGATCCGGGCTTTGCCCTGGTGCGGGCGCCGCGCTCACTCCCGCGAGTCATTCACGTACCCCCGGAGATCTGTGGTGTACCGCACGGCTTCGTGTTCCTCTCATCGATCGTGCATGCACAGATATCGTCCTTGTTCAGTGGCATGGAACCCCTGGGCTGCTATCAGTTCAAGGTCACTCGAAACAGTGATCTCTATGTCTCGGAAGAGGAGGTGGCAAACCTTCGTCGAGCACTCGAGAGCGAGCTGGTGCAGCGCAACTTCGGTCAGGCTGTACGGCTCGAAGTTGCCGCCAACTGTCCGCCGCGAATCATCAAGTACCTGCAGCGACAGTTTCGTCTTGGCGATGTCGACGTCTATCGCGTCGACGGCCCGGTGAATCTCAATCGACTGGTCTCGATTCCCGATCAGATCGATCGGCCCGAGCTGAAATACCCGCCGTTCACGCCACACATCGCGCCTGCCTTCGAGACCGGCCAGAACATCTTCGAGCTGATCAATCAACGCTCGCCGGTCATCTTCCATCATCCCTATGAGTCCTACGTGCCGGTCATCGAGCTGGTACGCCAGGCGGCGCTGGATCCCGACGTGCTCGCCATCAAGCAGACACTTTATCGGACGGGCGAGGGTTCGGTCTTCGTGCAGTCGCTGATGGAAGCCTCACGGGCCGGCAAGGACGTCACGGTAGTGATCGAGCTCCGGGCCCGCTTCGACGAGGAAGCAAACATCAATCTGGCCAACAAGCTGCAGGAAGCAGGCATACAGGTCGTTTACGGTGTGGTCGGTTTCAAGACCCATGCGAAAATGCTCCTGGTCGTCAGGCGCGAGAAGAACAAGCTCGTCAAGTATGTGCACGTCGGCACCGGCAACTACCATGCGACCACCGCGCGGGCGTATACGGATGTGAGTCTCCTGTCGAATGCGAAGGCCATCACCGAGGATGTACACAAGGTCTTCACACAACTGACCGGGCTCGGGCAGACGCTCGACTTCAAGCAGATCGTGCAGGCGCCTTTTGCATTGCATCGCTTCATCCTCGAACGCATTGCCCGCGAGACGGCCGTTGCCGAGGCGGGTGGTGAGGGGCATGTCATCGCGCGCATGAATTCCCTGGTTGATGCCGGCGTGATCAGCGCTCTCTACAAGGCCTCTCAGGCCGGCGTCAAGGTGGAGCTCGTGGTGCGTGGCATCTGCATGTTGCGCGCGCAGGTAGCGGGTCTTTCCGAGAACATCCGAGTCGTGTCCGTGCTGGGGCGCTTCCTCGAACACTCGCGAATATTCTGGTTCAAGGGTGGCGGCGATGAGGTGCTCTACATCAGCAGCGCTGACTGGATGCCGCGAAACTTCTTCAATCGCGTCGAGATTGCGGTGCCTGTCGAAGGCGACTCACTCAAGCGTGTCAAAGAGGAGTGTCTTGATGTCTACCTGCGTGACAACGCCTTTGCCTGGGATCTCGGCGCAGACGGTGAGTACATCCGCAGGCGCCCGGAGGACAATGAGATCTTCAGTGCACAGGAAGCGTTGATCGACAAGCTCGGGCACCGCTACCTGGCCGATTGACCAGCTTGTCGACTAGCTTGTTGACTGGCATGTCGATCGGCTTATTGAAGCGGATTATTGAAGCGGCTTATTGAAGCGGCTTCAGGCGGATATCCACGCGCAGCAGTCGATCGGTCTCGGACTCGAGTTCAGCATGCGTCAGGGGATGCGCGTCCAGCCATTCCTTGGGTGCCAGCACGGTAATGCGCCCTTCACTGACGTCGACATCAAGCTCGTCGAGCGACGATGGCAAGCGACTGCGATGCAGCAGGGCAGCGAGACGCAGCAGGCTGAGCAGGCGCTGCAGACGTTCGCGCACATGATCGGGCAACCCGTCGAATGCTTCCGCGTCGATCTTTCGTCGGTGGTAGCGAACCAGCAGGGCAAGCGCGGTCTGCTCGGCGCGGGTGAAGCCCAGCAGATCGGAGTTCTCCAGGATGTAGGCACCATGCTTGTGGTATTGCGTGTGCGCGACGCCCATGCCGAGCTCATGCAGCTTCGCGGCCCAGACCAGCAGATCGAGGTGTCGTTGCTCATCGAGCTGCCAGGCGTCGGCGACCTTTGCAAAGAGCTTGCGGGAAGTATCCTCGACGCGTTCCGCCTGTGCGATGTCGATGGAGAAGCGACTGGCCAGGTTCGCCAGCGTCTCGCTTTGCACGTCGATGTGCTCCTTCTGGCCGATCATGCCGAAGATGACACCCTCACGCAGCGCAAGCGTACTCGGGCGTACCCGATTGATCGACAAGGCGCGCATGACGCCGTACAGGACCGCCAGGCCACCCGTGATGACCTGGCTACGGGAGCTGCTGATGCTCTCGAAATTCATGGCGCCGACGCCGCCGGCCCTGGTGATCTGCTTCAATAGCCTCTTCAGCCCGTCACGTGTGACGGTGCCGTCGGTCAAGCCGACTTCGGCGAGCATCTTGCCGGCTGCCTTGATCGTACCCGAGCAGCCGATCGCCTCGTCCCAACCAGAGTCCTGGTAGGCGCGAACCAGGGGTTGCAGTTCGAGTTCGGCCTCCACCGTTGCACGCTTGAGCGCTCTTTCCAGTGACTTCTCGTTGCTGCCCGCCTCGTCGATGAACCGTTGACTGTAGCTGACACACCCCATGTTGACGCTTTCCATGAGCCTGGGCTCGAGACCGGTGCCGATGACCAGCTCGGTGCTGCCGCCACCGATATCGATTATCAGTCGCGTACGGTCAGGCTCGGGCAGGGCGTGTGCCACCGCAAGGTAGATCAGGCGTGCCTCCTCGCGGCCGGAAATGATCTCGATCGGCACGCCGATCAGTTCCTCGGATACACGCATGAATTCCTGTGCGTTCCTGGCGCGTCTGAGGGTGTTGGTACCGACCGCGCGAATGTTTCTCGTGGGCACTTCCTCGAGTCGTTCGGCAAACAGGGCCATGGCCTCGAGTGCCCGCTCGAGAGTCTCCGGTGTGAGATTCTTCTGCTGGTCGAGTCCGGCACCGAGTCGGGTCGAGACGCGCAGGCTGTCGATCATGCGGATGGAGCTGCCTTCGGGCTCGGCGACGATCATGTGAAAGCTGTTCGAACCGAGATCGATGGCAGCGTAGGACTGGTCTTTTTGCATGCGTAAGTCACTGGCGGGGCACGACGGGAGTATGGGCTCAAGCTGCGTATCGTGCTTCAGTAACGCGTTCGAGTCCGGCAAGGTCGAGGCTTGTGGCGATGTCGACGAAGCGGTGATCAGCAAGCAGTCTTCGCACCATCGGTGCCTGGCTGCAGCCGTGCTCGAACAAGACGCTGGCACCGGGCTGGCAGATGCGGTTCGCGTCGGCGACCAGCCGCCGGATGGCCGAGAGCCCGTCGACGCCTGCGACGAGCGCGCCCGCTGGTTCGGCCGCAAGGCTCGGCAGGTGCGGGTCGTCGGCGGACAGATAGGGCGGATTCGAGACGAGGACGGCAACCGAGTTGTCGGCAAGCGCGGCCAGCCAGTCGCCCTGGACGAAGCACACGCGTCCCGGTGGCAGGAGCCGTTGCGCATTCACGCGCGCGATCGCAAGCGCGTCAGAGTCGACATCGGTGGCGATGATCGGCTGGCTGCACTCGGTGGCCAACGCCAGCGCGATGGTACCTGCGCCGGTCCCCGCATCGACGATGCAGTCCGATGATGAGCGTCCCTCGAGGGCGTCGAGTGCGCGTTCGACCAGGCATTCGGTATCGGCTCTCGGGATCAGTACCGCGGGTGTGACCGCAAGCGACAGAGACCAGAATTCGCGCGAGCCCAACAGGTAGGCGAGGGGCTCACCCCGTTCACGACGGATCAGCAATGACTCGAGTCGTCGAGCCGTGTTCGCGTCGAGCACCGCTTCGGGTCGGGCGATCATTGCGGCGCGAGATACCCCGGCAACATGCTCGAGCAGATGCTCTGTCTCGAGTCGGGATTCATCGCTGGTACGGGCTAGACGGGCCTGGCTCTGGACGAGCCAGTCGCCCACCGTGACGCCCGACTGCTTACCCGTCGAGTCACCCGACGTGTCGCTCGTCGTACTCAGTCGCCGAACTCCGCAAGCAATGCCGCCTGATGTTCCGCGATGAGCGGATCGACGATGTCGTCGAGCGCGCCGCTCAGCACGTCTTCGAGCTTGTAGAGGGTCAGGTTGATGCGATGGTCAGTCAGTCGGCCTTGCGGAAAATTGTAGGTCCGGATGCGTTCGGAGCGGTCCCCGGAGCCGACCTGCAAGCGCCGCGAAGCAGAAGTTGCCGCCGCTTGCGCATCCTGTTCAGCGTCCAGTAGCCGGGCTTGCAACAGGGCCATCGCCCTGGCCCGGTTCTTGTGCTGCGAGCGTTCCTCCTGGCACTCGACGACGACGCCGCTCGGCAAGTGTGTGAGACGGATGGCCGAATCGGTCTTGTTGACATGCTGGCCACCCGCCCCCGAAGCACGGTAAGTATCGATGCGGAGGTCTGACGGCTCGATATCGACCGCCTCTATCTCGTCAGGCTCGGGCAAGATCGCGACCGTCGCCGCCGAGGTGTGCACCCGACCCTGCGACTCGGTCTCGGGTACGCGCTGCACGCGATGCGCGCCCGATTCGAATTTCAGACGTGAGAAGACGGCGTTGCCGGCAAGTCGCACGACAACCTCTCGATAGCCGCCTTGCTCACCCGGGCGTTCGTTGACAACTTCGCTACGCCAGCCCCGTTGTTCGGCATAGCGGAGATACATGCGGAGCAGATCGCCTGCGAACAGCGCCGCCTCGTCACCGCCAGTGCCGGCCCGAATCTCGAGATAGGCATTCTGGGCGTCGCGCGGATCGCGCGGCAGGAGAAGCAGTTGCAAGCTCTTTTCGAGTGCGGCGAGGGTCTGCTCCAGGCCGGGCACTTCCTCCTCACCCATCGCGCGCATCTCGGGATCGCTGTCGCGCGCCATTTCGCGTGCCCCGTCGAGACTCTCGGCGCAACGTCGATAGTCGCCGAAAGCGCTGACGACGGGTTCGAGTCGGGAATACTCTTGCGAGAGCGCCCGAAACCGGCCTTGCTCGCCGATGACGTCCGGATCGCCGAGCAAGGCGGCGATCTCTTCGTGACGTTCGGTGACGCTTTCCAGACGACTCTGAATGGAATCCTTCATGAGTCTTTGCTGCGGTTCTGCAGATCGAGCAAACGGTGGGCCGCTTGAATCAGGTCGGTATCGCCCCGGGCGGCGGCATCGCGTAGCCGCGCTGTCGGCGCATGCATGATCCGGTTGGCGAGACCGTGGGCGAGTTTTTCGAGTACCGCCTGTGGATCTTTCCCCGCAGCCAGCTCACGGCCGCCACGGGCAAGCAACTCGGCGCGCAGCGTGTCGACATGGTCGCGATAACCACGGATGGTGTCGTTGGCGCCCAGTGCACGCACGCGACGCATGTAGATTTCGACCTGATTCCTGACGATCTCCTCTGCTTGATCAGCTGCCGCGCGGCGCGACTCACGGTTTTCGTCGATGACCGCCTGCAGATCATCGACGGTGTAGAGAAAGACGCCATCGAGGGCACCCGCTTCACTTTCCACATCACGCGGTACGGCAATATCGACGATCAGCATCGAGCGGTAGCGACGCAACTTCAAGGCCTTCTCGACCGCGCCCTTGCCGAGGATGGGCAAGGGTGCGCCAGTGGAGCTGATGACGATGTCTGCCTCGGGCAATCGGCTCGGGATTTCGCCGAGCAAAATGGCCTCGCCGCCGGTTTCAGCGGCGAGCACTTCGGCGCGCGCGACCGTCCGGTTGGCAATCAACAGGCGTCCGATACCCGCGCCTACGAGGTGTCGCGCTGCCAGCTGCACGGTTTCCCCGGCACCGATCAACAGCGCAGTGTGCTTGCCGAGATCGGCGAAGATCTGTCGTGACAGAGTGACCGCGGCGAACGCGACGGAGACCGGACTCGCACCGATCGCCGTATCGGTGCGGACCTGCTTGGCAACCGAGAATGCGCTCTGGAACAGGGGTGAAAGCTTGCTGCCGAGGGTTCCGACCGACTCCGCGTCTCTATAGGCTCGCTTGATCTGGCCCAGTATCTGCGGCTCGCCGAGAACCAACGAATCGAGCCCGCTGGCCACCCGCATCAGGTGGTGAACTACCGCGCTGTCGTTGTGTCGGAACAGGTATTCGTCAACGCGCTGCCCATCGAACTGAAGATGAGAATGCAACCATTCGACCAGTGCCTCGTCGGTGCCGGCTCCACTCTCTTGCGTTCCGCAGTAGATCTCGGTGCGATTGCAGGTCGATACGATCGCCGCTTCATCGATGGCGTCGACTTTTTGCAACGCCAACAGCGCATCGCCGAGCCGCTCGTTGCCGATGGCCGCTCGCTCGCGAATGTCCACCGGCGCGGTGTGGTGGTTGAGGCCGAGCGCAATGAGCGACATGATGTGTCCATGTTAGCAAAGCTCGAGCACTTCCCGGCCCGGTTACACTGAAGTCTGGCTGCCATCGTGAAAGGTTCGGGTCCTTGTCACGCGGGCTCTGTTATGCGTACGTCGAGACATCTTCAGATGAGTCATAGGTTCGATCCTGCACGCCTCGGGCGCCGCGTCCTCTCGGCAATTGCACTTGGTGTGCTGCTTGGCTGCAGCGCCATACCGGGGGCGGCGGTGCATGCCCAGAGCGGTGACGAAGGTGCAGCCAAGGCGGGTGCAGCTGATGCTGGCGCAGCGCCGTTCGACAGTTCACTCATGTATGAGCTGATGATCGCCGAAATGGCTGGACGTCGCGGTCAACTGGATGTTGCCATGGAAGGCTACCTCGAGGCGAGCGAACGCACCGACGATGCACGAGTCGCCGATCGGGCTGCCCGGCTTGCCATGTTCGGGCGACGCTGGCCGGAGGCAGAGCAGGCCGCGCGACGCTGGGTGGAACTCGATCCGGCATCGCTCGAGGGTCATGAAGCACTGGCGCGAACCTTGTTGATGCAAGGCAAGAACGACGCGTCGGCCAAGGCTCACGTGGCGCTGGTGGACTTGAGTGACGGGGCCGACGATGCACGGCGCGGCGAAACCCTGAAGGAACTCATCGCCACGCTGCTCGGCGAAGAACCTACCCGGGCAGGTATCGTCATCGATGCGCTCGCCGACGCCTATCCCGATGAAGCGGAAGCGCATCTCGGGACAGCCCGGCTGGCGCTCGGCAGCAACGATCGCGAAGCGGCGCTGAAGGCCGTCGAGACGGCCTTGTCGCACGACCCGGACAATGCCGATGCCCAGTTGCTGCGGGCTCGCATCCTGATCGCTTCGGGGCGTGCAGACGAGGCCTTCGACGATCTGTACATTGCCGTCGAAAGCGCCGCCGACGATGTGAGCCTGCAGCTCGGTCGGGCACAGCTGCTTGCCGAAGCCGGGCGCACGGATGCGGCATTGGAGGCCTTCGAGACTTTGTATGTGCTGGCCCCCGAGAACGCCGATGTTCTCTTGACGATTGGCCTGCTGGCACTCGATGCCGAGGAACTCGAGCCTGCCAGCCGCTACCTCGAAGCCTTGCTTGAAACCGGTGCATACGCTGATCAGACCCATTTCTATCTCGCCCGCATCGATGATGCCGAGCAACGTCGTGCCGCCGCGATAGAACACTACGAAGCTGTTCAGCCCGGGCAGCTCTACGTGGATGCGCGTATTCGTGCGGCCGAACTGCGCGCGCTCGAAGGCGATCTCGACAGTGCGCGAGCAGGCCTGGCAACACTTGCGGCCGAGGTTCCGGGTCCCGCGGTTGCCGCGCGCCTCGCCCTGTCCGAGGCACGCATGCTGCAGCGTGCCGATCGCGCCGCAGAGGCCGTGGAGATCCTGAGCGTCGCCATCGAGCGTTTTCCCGAAAACGGCGACCTTCTCTATGCACGTGCGCTGGCAGCCGATGGCGCTGGCGAACCGGATCAGCTGGAGCGGGATCTCGAGCGCCTCATCGCGATGGAGCCGGATAACGCGCATGCACTGAATGCGCTCGGCTATCACCTGGTCGATACGAACAAGCGACTCGACGAAGCGGCCGGCTATCTCGAGAAAGCGGTGGCTCTGGAGCCCGACGATGCCGCGATACTCGACAGTCTCGGGTGGTTGCGCTATCGCCAGGGAGCGCTCGAGGAAGCGGCCGATCTGCTCCGCCGGGCGCTGGACATGTATCCCGATGGCGAGATTGCCGCCCATTTGGGGGAGGTGCTCTGGATGCTGGGTCGCGAGGACGAGGCACGCGCCATCTGGGACGCCGCGCTGATCGATTCACCAGACCATGACGTGCTGTTGCGGATCGTCGAAAAGTTCGTGGAATGATGGGAGTGAGGTTTTGCAGGTGGCTGCCGGCAAGCTTGGCACTGGCGCTGCTGAGCGGTTGTGCGGCGCCTGTGCCCAATGCCGAGGTCGTGCTCCCTGACGGCGCGGATCGCGCGTCCGCAGAGCGTATCGAAGTGCGCGAGGCGGCACTGCGTGCCATGACGTCCTTTCGGGTCAAGGGCGGTCTCGGAATCTGGGACGACAAGGTCACGCACAGCGCGCGTATCGACTGGCGACAAGCGAATGAGGTTCTCGACGTGGTGCTTGACGCGCCACTCGGACTCGGCTCGGCAACGCTCACCCGGGCAGACGGCGAGGCCCGGCTGACCCGCGGCAATGCGCCTGCCTGGAGCGATGCGTCGGCTGATCGCTTGCTGCAACGAGCCCTTGGGCTCGAAGCACCGGTTCCCGTCGAACAGATGACGTTATGGATACGGGGACTGCCGGGTGAGGCCGATGGTATCGAGCGAGATACCGAGGGGCGGCTTCGCGCGCTGCGCTGGAAGAACCCGGTGGGTGCCACCTGGGGCGTGCGCCTGTTGCGCTACACAGCCGTCGGCGGGGTCGATCTGCCTGCGTTGATCACAGCCAGTGGCGAAGGCTATCGGATACGCCTGAAGTTGCGTGACTGGCAAACCTCGGGGGTTGCAACGTCCGTGGAAGCGCCCGACGGGCCACGCCAGCCGACGCGACTGCCGATTCCCGGCCGTTGAAAGCCGGATTTCGGCTCGTGGGTGCGCATGACTTGGCCCCGGGCAAGGCTCGGCGTTACACTATGCGGTCGGGGCCACGCGGGCGAGCGTTGCCGACAGTCGCACGTACTGAATAGGAATCAAGTTTGACCATCAACTGGCTGGCTCCGGCCAAGATCAATCTGTTCCTTCACGTCACCGGACGTCGCAGCGATGGATATCACACGCTCCAGACTCTCTATCAGTTCGTCGACCTGTGCGATGTCCTGCAGTTCGCGGTGCGTGAGGACAACGAAGTTCACCTGACGTCGGCGTTCAATGAGGTGCCTCCGGATGAAAATCTGGTGGTCCGGGCTGCGCGTGCGCTGCAGGCTCATTCGGGCACACGTGCCGGCACCGATATCACCCTGACCAAGGTGATTCCGACGGGCGGGGGTCTCGGTGGCGGCAGTTCGGATGCGGCGACCACGCTGGTAGCACTTAACGAATTCTGGCGGCTGGGCCTGAGTATCAAGGAACTCGCCGAGATCGGTGTAACCGTCAGTGCCGATGTGCCGGTGTTCGTGCATGGCCAGGCGAGTTGGGCGGAGGGCATCGGTGACAAGCTGACCCCGGTCGCGCCGACCGAGCCCTGGTATCTGATCGTCAATCCGAACGTTCAGGTGTCCACGGCTGTGCTGTTCGATGCACCGGAATTGACACGTAACATCAGCCCGATCACAATACGCGACTTCATGGACGGGCGCAGTCGGAACGTGTTCGAACCTGTTGTCGTGTCCCGGTATCCGGAGGTCCGCGCGGCGCTAGACTGGCTGCGTCGAAACCATCGAGAATATCGCGCGAGAATGAGTGGAACAGGGAGTTGCGTCTTCACGGCCTGCAAATCGGAAGCGGATGCGCGCGAACTGGCAGAAAAATTGCCGAAGGGCATGACCGGCCACGTCGTCAAAGGCAGGAACGCTTCCCCGCTGTATGACTTTTCGGGCTAGGGCGAGCCGGGGAAGGGCGTTTCGGGTTGAGGCGTCATTGCCAGGGTTTGTCGTCAACGAGTTCATGCGCTCTTGAGTTCGTCGTAGTTGTGCACGTCATCAGTTGGGCCGTCGCCAAGCGGTTAAGGCACCGGGTTTTGATCCCGGCATTCGGAGGTTCGAATCCTCCCGGCCCAGCCATACTTTCTTCGAGTGCCGGGCGATGCGCGAACCTAAGCTGATGGTGTTCGGGGGTAACGCTAACCCCCGTCTCACGCAAAATATCGCAGCCTATCTGCAGCGGCCCATCGGCAAGGCCCAACTCTCCCGGTTCAGCGACGGCGAGACATCGTTCGAGATACTCGAGAACGTGCGCGGCGGCGATGTCTTCCTGGTGCAGTCCATCTGTGCCCCGACGAACGATAACCTTATCGATCTGCTCGTCATGGTCGACGCGATGAAGCGTTCGTCAGCCGAGCGAATAACAGCGGTCATCCCCTACTACGGATATGCCCGACAGGATCGGCGCGTACGCTCGGCACGGGTGCCTATCACGGCAAAGCTTGTGGCCAACATGCTGTCGGTCGCAGGCGTTGACCGCGTGCTCACCGTCGATGTGCATGCCGAGCAGATCCAGGGTTTCTTCGATATCCCGGTCGACAATGTCTATGCCTCACCCTTGCTGCTGCTCGATATCTGGCGTCAGAAGCATGCCAACCTGGTCGTCGTTTCGCCGGATGTCGGGGGCGTGGTGCGCGCGCGGGCCATCGCCAAGCAGCTCGACGACTCTGATCTCGCCATCATCGACAAGCGTCGTCCGCAAGCCAACCAGGCGCAGGTCATGCACATCATCGGCGATGTCGAGAAGCGGACCTGTGTGATCATCGACGACATGGTCGATACTGCCGGCACGCTCTGCAAGGCGGCCGAGGCCCTGAAAGAGCATGGTGCCGAGAAGGTCGTCGCGCTGGCCACACATCCGGTCCTGTCCGGCAAGGCGATCGACAACCTGAACGACTCCGTGCTCGATGAACTGGTCGTGACCGACACCATTCCCCTGTCGCAGGCCGCCAGTCAGTGCGACCGCATTCGCACGCTGTCGGTCGCCGACATGCTCGGCGAGACGATCCGTCGTATTCATGAGGATGAGTCGGTCAGTTCGGTCTACATGGACTGATCCTGATATACTTCGTCGGCTCTGCCTGGTCGCGGGCAGACAGCGAGGCACCAACCCTGGCGCCCGCGCAGAATCTATCTCCGGAGAAATCGACATGTCGGATGACATCAACGTCATGGCCGAGTCTCGCAGCGTATTCGGGAAGGGTGCGAGCCGCCGCCTGCGTCGTGAGAATCTCGTCCCTGCCATCCTGTACGGCGACAGCAAGGACCCACAGCCGGTCCAGTTGAAGCAGAACGAAGTGTTCAAGCACCTCGAGAACGAGGGTTTCTATTCGCAACTCCTGATGGTCGCTGTCGACGGGGGCGAGCCTGCGCGCTGCATCCTCAAGGACGTTCAGCGCCATCCGTACCGCATGCAGGTCTTGCACATGGATTTCCTCAGGGTTACCGCCGGCGCTGATCTGACCGTCAACGTGCCGCTGCACTTCCTCAACGAGGAATCGTCACCGGGCGTCAAGAACGAGAACGGCATCATCACGCACAACGACAACGAAGTGACCGTGTCCTGTCGTCCGCGTGATATACCCAACAGCATCGAAGTGGACATGGGTAACCTCTCCATCGGCGACACGATTCACCTTTCTGATCTCATCGTGCCCGAGGGAGTTCGTCTCGTCGATCTGATCGAGAAAGGGGATGACAGCGACCGGGTCGTTGCTGCCGTGCAGGCACCGAGAGTCGAAGCCGAGCCGGAAGAGGACGATGTCGAAGCGGGCGAGGTGCCGACCGCAGGCGATGCGGCGGATGCAGACGACGACACCGCGGAATCGGCGGATTCGGACGACTGACACCATCGGGGTTCGCCTGGCTTCGGGTCCGCGCGACGTCTGCTGACGTTGCGGACTTCGCCAGACGTTTGTCGACGCCCTTCACCTGACAACGACGATGCCCGGCGAGCGCGCAGCGATCGAACTGGTTGTCGGTCTCGGTAATCCGGGCCCCGACTATGCCGCTACGCGGCATAACGCGGGGTTCTGGTTTGCCGAGGCCTTCGGGCACGAACGCGATGCGAGCTTCACGGCCGATCGTCGTTTCTTCGCAACGACCGGTTCGGTCCGGGTGGGGAATCGCAAGGTGCACATCGCCATGCCGACGAATTACATGAACCGGAGTGGACAAGGTGCGGCAGCGGTCGCGCGTTTCTACAAGATCGACCCCACGAAGATGCTGATCGCCTATGATGAACTGGATCTGCCGCCCGGGCACATCAGACTCAAGCGAGGGGGCGGGCATGGTGGGCACAACGGGCTGCGTGACGTGATCGCGCAGCTGGGTTCGAGCGAATTCTGGCGTCTGCGCATCGGCATCGGCCACCCGGGCCACAAGAGTGCGGTCTCGGCTCATGTCCTGAAACGGGCTCCAGCCGACCAGCAACGACTCATCGAAGAGGCCATCGAGCTCGCGTTGCGCGAGGCCGATACCATCATCGACGGGGACATGAACGTGGCCATGAAGGCCCTGAACGGTCATCGGCCAGCGACAGACTAGGCCGGGGATTCGAGAGCGAGCCATGGGATTCAAATGTGCCATCGTCGGACTGCCGAATGTCGGCAAGTCAACGCTGTTCAACGCGCTGACCAAGGCGGAGATTGCGGCCGAGAACTATCCGTTCTGTACCATCGAACCCAACGTCGGGATCGTGCCGGTGCCGGATCTGCGTCTGCATGCCCTGGCAGAAATCGTCAAGCCGCAGCGCATCCTGCCGACGGCGATGGAGTTCGTCGACATCGCGGGGCTGGTGGCCGGGGCTTCGAAAGGAGAAGGTCTCGGCAATCAGTTTCTCGGCAACATCCGTGAAACCGATGCCATAGCCCATGTGGTGCGCTGCTTCAACGACGATGATGTCATTCATGTGTCTGGCAAGGTCGATCCGATAGCCGACATCGAGACCATCGACACCGAATTGCTGCTGGCCGATGTCGAAACGGTCGACAAGGCCATCCAGCGAATTTCGAAACAGGCCAAGTCAGCAAACAAGGACGCGATCGCCGAGAAGGCTTTTCTCGAACGACTCGGGGGTGAGTTGAACGAGGGTCGTCCGGCCCGGGCGCTATCGTTCACGCAGACCGAGAAGGGCTGGCTGAAACATCTGCATCTGCTTAGTGCGAAGCCAACGATGTACATCGCGAATGTCGATGAGGACGGTTTCGAGGGTAATCCACTGCTTGAGCGGCTGCGTGAACACGCGACTGCCGAATCGGCAGACGTCGTCCCGGTCTGCGCGGCCATCGAAGCGGAAATCGTGCAACTCGAGGATGCGGACAAGCGCGAGTTCCTGGACGAGATGGGCTTGACCGAACCCGGTCTGAATCGGGTCATTCGAGCGGGCTACGAACTGTTGGGCCTGCAGACGTTCTTCACGGCAGGCGAAAAGGAAGTGCGTGCGTGGACAGTGGAGCGCGGTGCAACGGCGCCGCAGGGCGCGGGCCGCATCCACACCGACTTCGAGAAAGGCTTCATTCGCGCTGAAGTGGTCGCCTACGACGCCTACGTCGAACACCGTGGCGAGAACGGGGCGCGTGAGGCAGGCAAGTGGCGGCTTGAAGGCAAGGAATACGTCATGCACGAAGGGGACGTCGTGCACTTCCGCTTCAACGTGTGAGGCGAAATCTGTCCGGTGAGCGCCGTGGTCATGTCAACATCGCCGGGGGACAGGCTTGCTTGCAGCCGGGCGGCAGCTCGCTTGCGTGCAACGCTGGTCCGGTTGATCACTGATGTCACCTTGTCGGGCCGACGACAACCGTGCTTGACACCTGAACCGCCAGCCGTGAAAATACGCGATTCGGATGATCTGGCTACATAGCTCAGCTGGTTAGAGCACAACACTCATAATGTTGGGGTCCCTAGTTCGAATCTAGGTGTAGCCACCACCGACTTCCTGGCGGTCCTGTTGCCGATTCTCGGCCTTCGGCCGTGCCGTGCAGGTACAGCAGAGCAGTTGACGTCGCCGGAGCCGGAGCACTTTCGAGGGTTGACTCCCCAAGCAGGCGAATGGCAGGCGAATGGCAGGCGAATGGCAGGCGAATGCCCGTCCTGCGTCAAGTTCCCCGTGTCAGCTCTCGTTTCTGCAAACGCCTCGCGTCTGCAGTCAGAAGAGGTGCATCTCGTCGGGCAAGCCGCGCGTACGGTTGATCAGGGTATGTTTAAAGTGTGATTTGTGTCACATTTGTAAACGAGAGTGTCACATCGGGGCTGCATGCGGCTGGTCAACCGCGACGTCCCTATACTCGACATTCGGTCAAGGAAGCCGTCTAACAACAATGCAAGCGCGGAAGTTTTCGCAGCATGCGTCGTTTCCTGATTTCGTGTTTGCCGATAGTCATTCTGGCAACACGCGGGCCGAAGGGGGAGTCAACCGTTGGGAGAGTTTTCAGAGTCGGGAATTACCATTGTCGCTACCGAGCCGGCAGACAAGGTACTGATGGAAGAACTGCTCTGTCGCGCGGGCCTGTGCTCGGTACGGGTAAACGGACTTGAGGAAGTCGAAGGCAAATCTCAAGGCTTCCCCGTAACGATTGTCTGCCATCGCGAGGCGGCTGGGCGAAATCCGATGATGCCGACGGTTCGAGACACGGGTTCGGTACTGGTTTTTTCTGATAGCAAGGCAGAGCGAACTGTCGTCGAGGCGCTCGAAGCGGGTGCTCACTATTTCTTCGATATCGGTGAGTCTCCGCGTCTGATGCAGGCGCGTCTGGCCGCGGCACTGCGGTCAAGACTCCAGCGGAGCCAGGGCGATTTGCGCGTAAAACCGTTCCGCTTCGATCTCGGCAACCGCCGCGCCTGGCGTGAAGACCGGCTCATCGCGCTCAGTCCAAAGGAATTCGACCTCGCCTACTACCTGTTCTTTCATCGCGGACGAACCGTCGGCAACAGCGAGCTGATGACGGCCGTCTGGTCGTTGCCACGAACGATGGATACACGTCGGATAGATACGGCAGCCTGTCGTCTGAGAAAGAAGATGGGGCTTGAACCTCCGGATGTGTTCTGGCGGCTGAAGCGACTGCGGAGCGAGGGCTACAAACTCATCCCGGTGTCGTCGAGATAGCCCGGGAAAACCCGCTCACAGAATCATCGCGCGGATCCCGTAGGCCACGACGGAGACAGTCGATACGCCCGCGAGCCAAAGCGCCCCGAACCAGAGCCAGCGCTGCAGGAGCGTTCCGGGCGGTGCGTCCGTCGTCCGACTCGAAGGGGCCGCATCTGCAGAGTCCCTTCGCTCGGCCGATTGCCTGCTCGGGAGCGTCGACATCAGTGATACCCGTGTTCGGGATCGATCTTGCCGCGAAAGATCCAGTAGGCATACGCCGTGTAGCCGATGATCAATGGCATGGTGATGGCCACGCCAACGAGCATGAATATCTGGCTGGACGGTGGTGCCGCGGCAGCCTGCATGCTGATGGACGGCGGTACGATGTCTGGATAGAGGCTGATCGCCAACCCGACGAAGCAGAGCGCGAAGAGTACCAGGGTCAGCACGAAGGGGCGGTATTCGTGGTGATGTACCTTCAGGCTCCGGAACATCAGCACGGCGATGAACACGATGATCGTGGGTACCACGAAAGAGAAAAGCGCGTTCGGGAAGACGAACCAGCGATCCCAGTAATCGCTGTTGACGAATGGCGTGGCGAGGCTCACGGCGCCGATAGAGGCCATTGTTGCCAGCCCGAAGACCCAGCCAAGCTTGCGTGCGCGCTCCTGGATTGCGCCATCGGTCTTCATGACCAGCCAGGTGCAGCCAAGGAGCAGGTAACCGACCACGACGGCAACGCCGGTCAGGAGACTGAAGGGCGTCAACCAGTCGAACCAGCCACCCGCGTATTCCCGGCCGTCAACCTTCACCCCCTGGACTATCGCGCCGAGCACGATGCCCTGCGCAAATGTTGCGACGAATGATCCGCCGATGAAGGCAGCGTCCCAGACCCAGCGTCCGCGGTTGGTACGCCAGCGGTACTCGAAGGCGACGCCCCGGAAGACCAGACCGAGCAGCATGGCAATGATCGGCGCATACAGCGCCGGCATGAGAATGGCGTAGGCCAGGGGAAACGCGGCGAACAGACCGCCACCGCCAAGCACCAGCCAGGTCTCGTTGCCATCCCAGACCGGAGCAACCGAGTTCATCAGGACGTCACGGTCTGCGCGTTCGGGATAGGCGAGGAACAGCAGTCCAAGCCCGAGATCGAATCCGTCCATGACCACATAGGCGTAGACGGCGAACAGGATGATGCCACCCCATACGAGCGTCAGGAGTGTCGGGTCAGCGCTGCTCATGTGTTCGCTCCGGGGAGAAGATCGTGCCCGTTGCCGCGCCTCGCTGTGTCACCTGATGGGGATTCGGTGATGTCGTCGCCCATGGCGTTACCCGGCGTAATCCCCGCCGAACGGATCGGGTCTCGCGATGCGCTGGCACTCTCGTCGATGGCGGGTGGTCGGGACATCAGTCGCATGATGTAGAAGACGCCCGCACCGAATACAGTGAAATAGATCACGATGAAGGCGATGAGCGATGCCCCGACAGCGGCCGCATCGAGTGGTGAGGCAGAGTCGGCGGTCAGCAACTGACCGTATATCGTGTAGGGCTGCCGGCCCACCTCGGTCGTGATCCAGCCTGCAATGACAGCGACAAACCCCATCGGTGCCATCGACAGCGCGCTGTAGTGCAGCATCCGGCTGTCATACAAGGTGCCGCGCTTGCGTTGCAAGAGACTGAAGAAGCCAAGCAAAGCCATCAGGGTGCCGAGAAAGACCATGATGCGAAAGCTGTAGAAGACGATCGCTACCGGCGGTTCCTCGTCATCGGGGATCGTGTCGAGACCGTCGAGTGGCGCGTCGAGATCATGTTTCAGAATCAGACTCGAGAGCTTGGGAATTTCGATGGCGTAGTCGATACGCCGCTCCTCGCTATTGACAAGCCCGGCGATGATGAGTGGCGCCCCGTCAGGGTAACTCTCGTAGTGTCCTTCCATTGCCATGACTTTCTGGGGCTGATGCTCGAGCGTGTTCAGGCCATGAAAATCGCCCAGCAAGATCTGTATCGGTGCAACGATCGCAAGCATCCACATCGACATCGAGAACATCGTTCGGACCGCTTCGTTGTCGCGTCGTCGCTTCAGCAGATGCCAGGCCCCGACACCCCCGACGACCAGCGCAGTGGTCAGGTAGGCCGCCGTCACGGTGTGCAGCAGACGGTAGGGAAACGAGGGATTGAAGATGATGGCCAGCCAGTCTTCGGGCAAGTACTGGCCCGAAACAGGATCTATCGTGAAACCGGCGGGGGTGTGCATCCAGCTATTGACACTCAGGATCCAGGTAGCAGAGATACAGGTGCCGATGGCGACCAGAGCCGTGGCGGCGAAATGCAACTTGCGCCCGACCCGGTCGAGACCGAACAGCATGACGCCGAGAAAACCCGCTTCCAGGAAGAAGGCGGTCAACACTTCGTACGCCATCAATGGCCCGATGACCGGGCCGGCCATGTCGGAGAAGCGACTCCAGTTGGTGCCGAACTGATAGGCCATCACGATGCCGGACACGACGCCCATCGCGAACACTACCGCGAAGATCTTTATCCAGTACTTGAACAGCCTGATGAAGACTTCGCGGCCGGTCAGCAGCCACAGGCCTTCCAGCACAGCGAGGAAGCTCGCGAGGCCAATGCTGAAACTCGGAAAGATGAAATGGAAGGCAACCGTGAAGGCAAACTGGAAGCGCGCCAGGTTCAGCGCACTGAAGTTCTCCAGGTTGAACAGTTCAAGCATTCGTCCGACTCCGCGATACTGCCCTCGGTACGAGAATCGAAAGCATCCGGTTCTCGACGCAGAATGGCCATGTCACGCCTGCCGCCGTCACATTTGCAGCCTCAGGCCACACGTTCAAGCGAGCGCTTGCCGACTCCCAGCCGTCCGGCCACGGCAGCAGCGCGTCGCACGCCCCGGTTTGGCGCCAGCATGAACAGGTCACCGTTCCGCCCGTTCAAGCCCGTCGCGATACCGAAGTCCCGCGCGAGGGTAATCTGTGCGTCCATGTGCTCGGCTTCGCCGTGTACCGGAATGAGTGCTGCGGGCCTGATCCAGCCGTAAAGCGTGCGGAGCTCTTCCTGGCAGGGATGACCACTGGCGTGAATGGCAAGCTCGCTCCGTTCTGGCGTGATGACGTTGATGCCCCGGCCTTCTAGCCGGTCGATCAACATCTCGATATCGCGCTCGTTACCCGGAATCGCGCGTGCGCTGAAGATGACCGTGTCGCCCGGGTCGAGGGCTAGATCGCGAAATCCATCGCGACTCAGACGGTTCAGTGCGGTTCGCGGTTCTCCCTGGCTACCCGTGGCGACGAGGAGGAGGGATTCGCGTGGCAAGTAACCAAGATGTGCGGATTCCACCCAGGCGGGGCCGGCAGGCCACAGACCGCTGGCCTTAGCAGCCGACGCGGTATTGATCAGCGAACGCCCGAGCAGACCGATGTGCCGCGACGTCTGTTCGGCCACCTTGGCGAGTGTCGCGAGTCGCGCGATATTGCTTCCGAAGCAGGCCACCACGACGCGTCCTGTGGCCGCCTCGACATGGCCAAGCAAGCCGGGAAACAAGGCGCTTTCCGAGAGCGAGCTTCCCGGGCGCAGAGCACAGGTTGAATCGCAGATCATGGTGTCGACGCCGGCATCGCCAAGTTCGCGATAGCGCACCTCGTCGAATTCGTGCCCGATGACCGGTGCCGGGTCGAGCTTCCAGTCAGCGGTGTGAAAGACATTGCCGACCGGCGTCCGGATCATCAACGCGCAGGGGTTCGGGATGGAATGCGTATTGGCAACCCATTCGACCTCGAAACAGCCGATCGAATAGCGATCACCCGGCTCGACAAGATGGATCGGTACGCGGCTCTCGAGTCCCTTTTCGGCGAGCTTGCGGCGCAACATTTCCGCGGTAAAGGGCGTGGCGTGCACAGGACAGCGCAGCCGCGGCCAGAGGTGCGCGACGGCCCCGATATGGTCTTCGTGTGCGTGTGTCAACAACAGGGCGCCAAGTGCACTGTGCTGGTCTGCAATGAAGGTCGGGTCAGGCATTTGCACGTCAAAGCCACTATGACTCGTGCCGTCGGCGTCACGGAATGTCACGCCACAGTCGACCATCAGCCACTCGCCATCATGACCGTAGAGATTCATGTTCATGCCGATTTCCCCGCATCCTCCCAACGGCAGAAACCACAAGTCCCGGTGGTCAGGCGTCACGGCTGGAGTCCTTCCATCGGGTACCATCGCGCCCGAGGGGTTCGCTGCGGGCCTCACCACAGGCGGGGCCTGACATGTACACCTTGTTGATCGTCTTCTTTCTTGTCTCGATCATCTTCTCTTTTCTATGTTCCATCTGGGAAGCGGTGCTGCTCAGCATCACGCCATCGTTTACCCAGCAGAAGGTACAGGAGGGCGGCGAGCTCGGCGAGGCGCTCGAGGAGTTCAAGGCCAATATCGACCGACCATTGGCTGCGATCCTGACACTGAACACCATCGCGCATACGGTCGGTGCGATCGGCGTGGGAGCGCAAGCCACGAAGGTCTGGGGAGCGTCGATCATGTCGACAGCGGTCGTGCCGGTAGTGATGACACTGGCCATCCTGCTGCTGTCGGAGATCATCCCCAAGACCATCGGTGCCAACTACTGGCGAGAGCTTGCGCCATTCACCGTGCGTTGTCTGAAATTCATCATGCTGGTGCTCGCACCGCTGGTCTTCATCAGCCAGATTGTCACCAGCGCGCTCAAGAAGGACAAGGAAGCGAGTGTGCTGAGTCGTGCCGATTTCACGGCGATGGCCGAGCTGGGTTCACGGGAAGGCGTCTTCGATGAAGGTGAGTCGACTATCCTGCGTAATTTGCTGCGCTTCGATACGGTGCTCGCCAAGCACGTCATGACCCCCCGAACCGTGGTTATCGCTGCCAGCGAAACTGTCAGCGCGCGCGAGTTTCACGAAACACACCCGAACCTCCGGTTCTCGCGAATTCCAATCTTCGACGGGTCGCTCGATCACGTCACGGGATACGTTCTGAAGGACGCGATTCTGAAGTCTCTGGTCGATGGCAAGGATGGTCTCTCGCTGGACAGCCTGCGGCGGGAACTGACGGCCGTGAAAGAGGAGTTTCCGATTCCGAAGCTGTTCGATCATTTCACGACCAACCGCGAGCACATCGCGTTGGTTGTAGACGGGTTTGGTGGCATGGCGGGGATCGTCACCATGGAAGACGTCATCGAGACGCTGCTGGGTCTCGAGATCGTCGACGAGCAGGATGGAACGGTCGACATGCAGGCGCTGGCACGACGTCGCTGGGAGGAGCGTGCCCGGGGTCTCGGATTGCTCGAGGACCTGGAGGCGGAAGTACAGAGCCAGGCATCGATGACACCGACGCAAGAGTAGGTCTGCTCGGCAGGTACTCAGGGCTCGTGAAGGAATAAGTTATACGCATAACTTATTCCTTCACGAGCCCTTAGCTTGCGGCCGCCTCATTTCCTCCGCCACGCAGGCGATTGAAGAGCATGACGGCAGCCAGTACGGCAGCGCCCGCGGCAAGTCCGACCAGGGAATCGAGCAGCATCGTCGTCACACTGGCGAAGACGTTACCGACGCCCGGGACCTGGGCCACGGCATCGGCCGCGACACCGATTCGCTCTGAAATCCAGTGTACGCCGTGCGTCAGAATGCCTCCGCCGACGATGAACATCGCGGCGGTACCGACGAACGACAGGGTCTTCATGAGAATGGGCGCAAACCAGAGGATGCCGTGGCCAAGCGTCTGTCGGAACCCGCCTCCATCGTCCGTCGAGCTGCTCGCCTCGCCCGATTCGACCAAGGCTCGACCGGCATCGTCGAGTTTGACGATGGCTGCCACCAGTCCGTAGACGCCGACGGTCATCCCCAGGGCGATGACCACGAGCGAGGCGACCCGAACCGTGAAGCTCGCTTCGGCAATGGTGCCGAGCGCGATCACGATGATTTCGGCCGACAGGATGAAGTCTGTGCGGATAGCGCCCTTGATCTTCTGCTTTTCCAGGGCCACGAGGTCGATCGATTCGTCGGCAACTGCCGAGGTCAGGCGCTCACGCTCGGCTTCGGCGGCAGCCGGATGAAGAAACTTGTGCGAGAGTTTCTCGACGCCTTCGAAACAGAGATAGAGCCCGCCGAGCATCAGCAGTGGCGTGATCAGCCACGGAGCCACGGCGCTGATGAGCAGCGCCACCGGGACGAGGAACACCTTGTTCAACAGCGACCCCTTGGCAACCGCCCAGACGACCGGCAACTCGCGTTCGGCGCGCACACCAGTCACCTGTTGCGCGTTAAGGGCAAGATCATCGCCGAGCACGCCAGCCGTCTTTTTCGTTGCCAGTTTGGTCATGACGGCGACATCGTCCAGAATGGTCGCGATATCGTCGAACAGGGTAAGCAGACTGGTGGCCATCAGAGAGATCCGTTGTGCGTCTACGTTGGCGGTAGGGACCCCGCCGTTTGCGAGGAGGCTAACACCTTGATCGGGATTCGGTGGTGGTTGCCCGCGATCTTGCAGAGAGGACAAATGGCGCGCGAGTGGATTGTTGCCGGGCAGCCATCCGCTGACTATTTTCGATGCGGAAGGTCGTTACGACATCGAACGCTGGGTGGCCAGGGCATAGGGGCCTTGGCGCTAGGCTGGCGGCATCACGACGCCCCATGAGCCATGACGAGGAGTTCGTCAGCCGTCGTCCCCGTCTACCTTGGCTTCCGGACCAGGTCAGTCCCGGTCAGTACCGGGCCTGACCTGTCATCCGCCAATGCAGCGGGCCGTTGGAAGCCGCGACGCCGTTGCAGGCTTCAGAACTGCGGAGGAACGTCAGGCCTGTGGAACGAAGGCGCTGCACCAGGCGTTGGCCAAGACCGAATTGCCCGGAAACAGCGGGCACGGACCTTTTTCAGATCCTTCTGGTCCGGTGTAGAGAGAGCAGTTCGAACAAGCCTGGCCGTCCTTGTCCGAGACTTCGATGTACTGAAGTGCCGTCGCTTGTGCCGAGGCCGGGTCGACCAAGGGAAGGTCATCCTGGGCATGGCTCGGCAGAGCGCCGACAAGCGCACTGAGTGGAACAACGGCGGCCCCCGCACCCATCATCGTCACGAACTTCCGGCGTGTCTGGTCAGTCATTGTCTGGATCTCCTGGAAAAAAGACTTGGGTCTGTACACCTCCATTATACGACTACTCGCCAAGTCGGATGTTCGGTGATGCACGGTCGAAATCTGGTCAACAAATGTTAACCCGCGTGACACGATTCACGATTCTCGAAGCGTGGTGGCTACGATTCTGCCGCTGCCGGGGGATTTACCGAGCCAGGGCTGCCAGCCTGTCGTAGCGGCGCTGGAAATAGGCAATCAGCGCCAGATGTTTGCGCAGGGCATCGTCGGAGGAGCGAGTTCGTACCGCTGGAAGATTCCGGAGGAGATCCCGGAGTGTGCGCGTCACGCTTGCAAGATTGTCGTTCATGGTTGCCGTCAACCGGATTAGTCATCGAGATGTCATCTATATAGACGGCCGGAGGCAAGACGCCAGACTTTCTCGTGCGCTCGATCGACCAGTCATCTTGCTCGTGATCCAGTCATCCTGCACGGATGGGCGGTGACAGGGAAACGCAATCACCGTCAGTGAGGATCGTCGTGGGCCGCTCGTCAACGGTGACGACCCTGCCGGCCACGATGATCAACAGCGGCCTTGTCGGGTCGATACCGAGTACTCGAAGCAGGCCGCTGATGGTCTGCCCGTTGCTCGTTTCGACCAGCCGCTTCCCGTCGTTTCCGCGCGCAGGTGCATCGTCGGCAAGGTGCACGGCGAGCGCGCCGGCGACAACGACGCTGACTTCGATGGTCATGATCGTTCCAGTGGTACGTCAAAAACCACGTTGACGCACCGCTGCTGGCAGACCCATCAAGCGGCTTGTCCCGCTGCCTCGCGGGTGTCGCCTGTTTGTCCGGTACCGAAGCGCATCTGTTCGAGGCCCAGTCGAGCGAGCGTGCTTGCCGTAGGTTCACCGTCGGGCGTCCAGCCTCGACGCTCGTAATATTCCGGCAGCATCACGTCGAGTTCCGCCACCCGGCCAACAGCTACACCGGCAGGACAGGGCGTTTCCAGCAAGCGCGGCGGCAAGGTGTCATCTGCCTTGGTAAGGCCGGCTGCAAGGTTGAACAGTCGCTCCAGATTCCAGATTCGCTCACCGGTCGCAAGCAGTCGTTCGGGTGTCCACTCGGGGCCGCAGGCAGCAGCAATCTGGCGAGCGTACTGTTCTGTATTCCAGGCGCCCAGGGTGAACAGACAGGTGCCGGTCGAATCGACCATGGCGATCTGGTCTTGCGACGTCTTGCAGGGCTCTGCCTTGCCCTGGCCCGATTGATCAGCCATGTCCTGTGCAAAGACATCGTGGCGCAGGTGACAGGCTCCCCGGTTGCTGGTTGCGTAGCCGAGTCCCATGCCTTGCAATGCGCGGGAGTCGTAGCCTGCGAATTCCTGTCCCTTGACGACCATCGCGAGTTCCGGCCGACCGTAGTGTTCGCAGAGTCGCTTGGCGCCAAGGCCAAGCATGCGTCCGAAGCCTTCCTGCAGACCTGTTTTTTCGGCCATGACGGTCAGCGCTTCGGCATTGCCGAAGTGCAACGGAATGCCATCCGATTCGCTCGGATCGATCAAGCCGAGTTCGTGGAGTTCCATGGCAGCTGCAAGCGTGACCCCGAAAGAGATCGGATCCATGCCGTGCTCGTTCATCAGAAAACCCGCAAAGGTCAATGCGTCGATATCATCGACGCCAACCACCGGGCCGAAGGCAAAGGCGGTTTCGTACTCGAGGCCGCCGGAAGCGCTCTGGTATTCAGGCCGATCGCGAACCGACCAGTGCGCCTTGTCGACATGGGCAATCCGGCCACAGCCGATCGTGCAACCGAAGCAGGCCTTGTTGGTGATCAGGTTGCGGTGGCCGTTCTCGTTCACGGCCAGCATCGCGGCAGGGTTGAGCTTGTCGGTGCCCGCGAAGGTCACATCCTGGAAATTGCGTGTTGGCAGACCGCCGAAGGCCTGCATGGAATCGATCATCGCGTTGGTGCCGTACTCCGTCAACTCACGACGCCCGTCATCGTCGGCGAGGAGCTTGTGCGTGTCCTTGACCACGTTCAGAAATTCCGTCGGGTCTCTGGGGGTCACGCCTCGCGTACCGCGAGCCGCGATTGCCTTGAGGTTCTTGGAACCCATGACGGCGCCCACACCCGAACGGCCGGCAGCGCGATGCAGGTCGTTGACGATGCAGGCGTAACGCACACCTTCCTCACCCGCAACGCCAATTGATGCCACCTTGATCTGCGGATCGGCGTGTTCTGCCTTGATCGACTCCTCCGTCTCCCAGACCGAGGTGCCCCAGTGCTTGTCTGCTGGCAGAAGCTGGACCTCGTCATCAAGAATCAGCAAGTAGACAGGCGCATCAGCCCGGCCCTCGATGATGGCCAGGTCGTAGCCGGCGAACTTGAGTTCAGCGCCAAATTTTCCGCCGGAGTTGGAGCAAGCGATGGCGCCTGTCAACGGGCTCTTGGTGACGACGGCGTAACGCCCGCCGGTAGAGGCCATCGTTCCGGTCAGGGGGCCCGTGGCAAAGATCAGAGGATTGTCGGGTGACAACGCGTCCGCACTCGGGTCCATCAGCTCGGAGAGGTATCGCGTGCCGATGCCGCGAGCGCCAAGATAGGCGTCGGCATAGGTCGCGTTCAATGGCTCGACACGGGTCGTGAGCGTATCGAGATTGACGCGAAGTACACGACCTTGCCAGCTCATATCGACGCTCCCGGCGATGCCTCTGTTCCCTTCGTCGACGCGGTCGAAGCGGCTTGTTCCTCGTTGGCCGCTGGTGACAATACCGTCCCTTCGGTGCCAGGCAGGGCATAGCGTATGGCATCGGTAGGGCAGATATCAGCGCAGGCCGGATCACCGTCGCAGAGATCACACTTGACCACCTTGCCGCTGCGCGTGTTGTAGTTGATCGTGCCGTAGGGACAAGCGATCGTGCAGACCTTGCAGCCGACGCACAGCGCCTCGTCGACCACCTTGGTGCCGAGGCCTGCATTGATCGAAATGGCGCTGGTAGGGCAGGCATGCAGACACCAGGCCTCGTCACACTGGGTGCAGGTATAGGGAATGTTGCGCGCACCGTGTTCGAATTCGAACACCTTGATGCGCGAGAATGCCGGCGCGAAAAGGCCCTCGTGGTGGAGCGAGCAGGCCATCTCGCACTGCAGGCAACTGGTACAGCGATCGGCGTCGAGGATCAGGCGTTTGACAGGCGGCATGACGGCACTCAGCGAACCAGTCCGCGTGCGGCCATGCCGAGGACGTCGTCCCAGATCGAGCCGTCGCGATCGCTGTCGAGAAGCGAATTGAGCAAACCGCCGGAATCGGCGCGGGTTGTCGGAGCGTTGCCGCGGCGGCTCGAGCCGCCCAGAACCTGCTTGCTCAACGAACCCATCACGACCGAGGCAAGCACCGGAAGCATCTTCTTCAGGATGGAGCTGCTGACGCCCGAGCGCTGGGAGGCGCGATTGGCGACTTCGCGACTGGTCTGCTTGTTGCCGAAGATATGGCCTAGGATGGATTTTCCGTCCTCGACGGTGGCGGGTGATCCGAGTGAACCGGGTTTTTCCATGTAGCGCTCGTGTTTACCCGTGCGCAAGGCATCGAGCAGGTCGTCCATGCCCTTGCCCTCGGACGTATTCTTCTGCAGGCCACGTGACAACGCGGGTATCAGCTCCTCGACGGCGGCTCGGGTTTCCTTTTCACCGAGGTCGAATTGCTTTGATACCTGTTCGAGGGTTTCGCGATTGTCGTCAGCGAGGAGAAGATCGAGGATATTGCTCATGTTGGGGGCGTCCTGTGGCTATGCCGATAGCCTAGCATTCCGCCCCGTCGGTCGCGCAGGCGGTCGACGCCCTCTCAGTCACGCTTCGCCATCAGCGTCATCGTCAGCCACAGTCATCATCAGTCGTAGTCATCATCGAGCGTATCGTCATCGAAGTCGTCGTCGAGGATGAAGGCTTCCCAGTCTTCCAGGATTTCCCGAAAATGCTTGAATCCGGTGGTGTAGGGGATGGCCTTGGCCGCCTTGGCCGCCGGGGTCGCATCGACCGTAGCGGCCATCGGTGATGACCCGGCGTTGACATCGGCGTGAAGTACCGGGGGTGTTGCCGTGTCATCGGAAGTCAGTGTGTCATCGGCGAGCGCTTCGATGACGACGCCTGCACTGGTCATCGTCACGCGGTGCGCATTGCCGATGAATTCACGCTCGGTATCGGCGCCTTCGTCGATCGCGATCAGGTCTTCCATCAGATCGTGGCAAATGTGATCGCTGCCCTGCACATCAGTTTCCAGGAAGGTCATGAGCACGGCCTCTGCCGCAGGGCCTCGCGCCCGGGGTATCCGGTCACTATCGAAGAAAAACTTGTGGTTGCGTGCCATAGGGGGTGGCTGCCAGCGCGGACTACCGGGGCGAACGAGTCGTAGACCCGTATCGTACTGAATCGATCGTGAAATACCAGCGTCCGGAGAAGATCGACGAACGACTGGCTCGGTGTACTCGCCAGTCGTTCTGACTACGTGCGGGTCTGGTTGCGCACCGAAAACCCGCTGGAAGGCACCAGAAACGTGAACTTTCATGACATGTGGGCCCCGGAGCATCCGTATCGCGGTCCAGCGGGTGGCCTTGTGACCGGGCAGCGAACTAGACTTCAAGAGAGGCGAGGAACAAGTGTCGACAGCCGAGGACTATCTCCTTGAATCATGGATCCCGACGATGTTCAGGGCAGGTTGTATCGCCCCGGCATCGGTAGTCGTATCACCCAGCGAGCGAAAACGGATGAAGCCTTGCATGCGGTTGGCGTCGATTGCGCAGTTGGCAGCCACCTTCGTCGTCATGGTCGCTCCGTTCGCATCGGTGGGCGCGGCCGACGAGGTCAACGTGGCCCGCTTTCCCGAATGGGCCACGCCCAACCAGGTTGCCAAGGTCGAGAAGCACTACGACGATGCAATGGGCGTACCCGTGAAGTGGACAAGCTTCTGGAGTGGCATGGCCATGACCGAGGCGATGGTGGCCGGTGAAATCGACATAGCCTACAGCCAGGGTCTGGCGCCTTTTGCCAGCGCGGTCAATGCTGATGCACCTATCAAGATGGTCGCCATCGCGGTTGCCTATGAGGCTGCTGATGACTGCATCGTCCGCGACGATGCGGGCATCGACAAGAACAACGTGCAGAATCTGGAGGGTCAGCAGGTTGCGCTACCCGTTGGATCGGTCGCTGACTACAGGTTTCGGATGACCATGCAAGCACTGGAAGTCGATGTCGACAAGGTTCGAATACACGATCAGGTACCCCCTGTTGCGGCAGACTCGCTTGCCAACGGTGAGGTTGTCATGGCCTGTGGCTACGGGGCGAATTCGCTGGCCAGAATGAATCAGGCCGGCGTACCGCTGCTTTCGGTGGCGGCGAAGAGGGCGGCGGGCATCGCCAACTTCGACGTGATTTCTGTCACCGAAGATTTTCTGCAGGCTCACCCCGAGCGGGTCAGGAAGTTCATCGACGTGACCGCCGCTGCCAATGAAGCGTTCGTCGGCGAACCCATGCAGATCGATGTCATCGCCGACGATGCAGGTCTCGATAGCGAAACGGCGCTCCGGCAGCTGGAGGGCTTCGATTTTCCGTCGATCGAGGAGCAGAAAGAAGAGTATTTCGGGGGGCCGGCAGTTGCCCTGAAATGGCTGACTTATATGGGCGAGTTCTTCGCAACCGACGAACAACCGGCACTCGACGACTACAGCGGGACGATCGACAGTCAGTTCCTGTACTGAGTGATGTCTGTCATCGAGGGCCATGCGACGGGCACTCGGGACTATACTCGGGAGAAAGTGCTTCGCGGGGTACGACGAAGTGAGGCTGTTGCTGGTCGAGGATGATGCGGAACAGATCGCGCTCGTTCGTGGCGACCTTGTGCGCGCAGGATTTGCGGTCGATGTCGCGACGAACGGCGTCGACGCCGAGCACCTCGGCGATACGGAGCCGTATGACGCGATCGTGCTTGACCTTGGCCTGCCGAGCAAGCCCGGCATGGAGGTGCTGGAGGCTTGGCGAACACGGGGTAATCGGGTGCCCGTCATCGTATTGACAGCTCGTGACGCCTGGCACGAGCGAGTCGACGGTTTCAAAGGTGGCGCAGACGACTATCTCGGCAAGCCGTTCCACATCGAGGAGCTGATCGCGCGTATCCGCGCGCTGATTCACCGACGCCACGGTCGCATGTCACATCGAATCGAGACCACCACACTGAAACTCGATGAAGACATCCAACAGGTCGAGGTGGCTGATCGGGAAACCGTTCAACTGACGGGCACGGAGTTCCGGCTATTGCGATACATGATGTTGAACAGCGGGCGCATTTTGTCGAAATCGCATCTCTCGGAGCATGTCTACGATCAGGAATCCGATCGAGACAGCAACCTGATCGAGGTCTACGTCCGGCGGTTGCGCGAGAAGATCGGCAGCCAGATGATCCTGACCAAGCGCGGTCAGGGTTACGTCTTCAACGACCCCGCCTCCTGACGGCCCGGTCTGGCGGGTCTGGCACGCCGTTGCCTGCCACGGGCAGCAACCGCCGGCACTTCGCCAACGTCGCCATCATCGCCATCGTGGTCAGCACCATCGGGATCAGCAGTTGAACTCGCTCGAGCGCAGTCTGCAGATCGGCCTGGTGATCAGTCTGGTCGTGCTGATGATGGTGTTTCTCTGGGCAGGCTCGCTGACCAGTCGATTGCTGAGTGAAGGTTTTGTCTATCGCCAACTCGAGGACCAGGCGCGAACGCTCCTCAGGGCAATCGACGCCCCCGCGATCGAACTGGCAACACCGCGACTTGACCGTCGCGTTGGCCTGGAACGAGCCTATGCGGCTCCGCTGTCAGGCGAGTACTTCATCTTGCGCTTCGATTCCGGGCACGAAATCCGGTCACGCTCGGCCTGGGATCAGCCTCTGTTGGTGCCGACGCTCGCCGCCGGACAGGCCCTCAAGCGTCGGGTCGAGGGCGTGAACGGCGAATCCCTGCTCGTGTGGTTGGGCGGTTTCTCGAAAAACGGTCATGCCTTCACGATCATCGTCGGCAGCGACTTCTCATCGATCGAAGATCGGCTGCGCGTCTTTCGTTGGTACTTCGCCGCCATAGCACTGGTGCTGCTGCTCGCACTCCTGCTCGTACAGCACGTGATCGTGCGACGCTCAGTGCAACAGCTGGATGCCATTCGCGGTGAGCTCGAGCAACTGGAGCACGGACGGGTCGATTCGCTCTCCGAAGACGTGCCGAGTGAAATCATGCCGCTGGTACGCGAATTCAATCGACTGTTAAACCGCTTCGACAAACGCACCCGACAATCGCGCAATGCGGTTGGTAACCTCGCACATGCGCTCAAAGGACCGATGAACCTCTTGATGCGCGCTGCCGACGCCGCCGCTCCCGGTGGTGTGGCCGATAGGCGTGCCTGCGAAGGTGAAGAGCAACGGCCAAAGCGACGCGCAACGGATGTGCCTGCCGAGGGGGATCCGCGGCTGGTGATTGCGCAGAACGCTGAACGCATTCGGCAATTGATCGAGAGCGAATTGAAACGCGCCCGCCTTGCCGGTCGGGGCGGAGCGGGACAGGTTGTCGATCTTGATACGGAACTGCATGCGCTCACCGGTCTGCTCGAACAGGTCTATTCCGAACGATATGTCGATATTCGCTGGCAGATCGGCGCAGATGTTGAACTCGTTCACGACCGTCAGGACATGCTCGAACTCATCGGCAACCTCCTTGACAATGCGGTCAAGTGGGCTGATTCGGTCGTCATGCTGACGATGCGCTCGGCGGGCGGAATCCTGCTGGAGGTCGAGGATGACGGCCCGGGCTGCACGACCGAACAACTGGCGCGATTGACCGGCCGGGGCGTGCGTCTCGACGAATCTGTTGCCGGCCACGGTCTCGGACTGTCGATCGTCCGGGATATCGTCGAAACCTACGAGGGGCGTCTGGAGCTTGGCCGTTCCGTGCGGCTCGGCGGGTTTCGTGCGGTCGTCCATCTACCCGGCGGTAACTGAGTAGAGCTAGGCGCCTCTGCCGTTCGCCGAGAGATCGATTCTCGCTCGTTCGGTACTCCGCCGATACAGCGTTGCCGTGTGACCGATCTGTTGCACGACGATACTGCCAACCGAGGCGCTGAGGACGTCGAGTTGCGCCTTGCGCGCGTCCCGGTCAGCGGCGGCAAGCTTTACCTTGACCAGTTCATGCCGTGTCAGAGCGATATCCAGTTCGTGCTTTACCGCGTCGCTCAGCCCGTGTTGGCCGAGGCGCACGACCGGCTTCAGCGCATGGGCAAGCGAGCGGAGGTGACGGAGTTGACGTGAGTCGAGCGGCGTAGCGTCTCCCTGCCCGGTCGATCCATGCAGCGGCTTGTGGCGCCCGCTCTTCGGTCTGGCCTGCGATCGCCTGGTCGACGGGTTCGAGCGGGTTCGCGCGGTGGCTTTGTTCATGCAGGCAGGATTCCTCGGGGAAGCGCAGTATAGAGGGTGCCGTCGGCGGGGAGGCTGATCGACGGTGAACCAGGCAGGAGCGAACCGGGACAGTGTCGGGCAGCAGAAGCAAGAGCAGTGCACGCTGGCTGCGCGAACATGTGCAGGATGCGCATGTAAAGCAAGCGCACAGCGACGGCTACCGCTCACGCGCTGTCTACAAGTTGCGCGAGATCGACGAAAAGGATGGCTTGCTTGCGAAAGGCGCAGCCGTGCTCGAGCTCGGCTGCGCACCCGGCGGCTGGACGCAGTATGTCGCCGAGCGCATCGGCAGCAAGGGGCGCGTCGTCGCGTCGGACATATTGCCAATGGATGCGGTAGCCGATGTCGAATTCATCCAGGGCGACTTCACGGAGGCGTCGGTCGCAAGCCTCATCGAGGAATCACTGGGTCCGGCAGGTGCTGACCTTGTCATTTCCGACATGGCGCCCAACTTGTCAGGAGTGGCGTCGAGCGACCAGGCGCGTGTGATGGCCTTGGCCGAGCTTGCACTCGATACGGCGGTACGGGTGCTGAACCCGGAGGGTGCGTTCGTTGTCAAGGTGTTTCAGGGCGCGGGTTTCGAGGAATTCGTCAAGGCGCTCCGAAAGACGTTCAGGAACGTAAAGGTACGGAAACCGGATGCTTCGCGGTCGCGCAGTCGTGAAGTCTATCTGGTGGCAAGGAAGTTGATATCATGAGCGGTCATGTCGACTGTCGGTGGCACCGCATCAGCGGCGCTGAAGCTGCGTATACTCGAGCACGGGCCCTGGCCCGGCTTCGCGAGGTAAGTCCTTGAGTGATCTACTGAAAAACGTCTTGCTATGGGTTGTGATAGCGGTCATCCTGATGACTGTCTTCAACAATCTGGGCGGTCAGCGACAGGCGACGGATGCCATCGCCTATTCCGATTTCCTGCAGGCGGTCAAGAGCGGCCAGGTCGACAGGATCCGCTTTGACGGGGTCGAGATCACCGGCACCCGCGATGGCGGTCAGCCGTTCACGACCTACAGCCCGGAGACGGACAACAGTTCGCTTATCGGCGAACTGGATCGTGCAGGCGTCGATTTCGAGCGTAGCGCACCGGAAAATCCCTCTCTGCTGCTGAATATCCTTATCAGCTGGTTCCCGTTCATCCTGCTTATCGGCCTGTGGATCTTCTTCATGCGGCAGATGCAGGGTGGTGGCGGTGGTCGAGGCGCGATGAGTTTTGGCAAGAGCAAGGCCCGGCTACTCAACGAGGACCAGGTGAAGGTCACGTTCGCGGATGTGGCCGGCGTCGAGGAGGCGAAGGATGAGGTCTCCGAGCTGGTCGAATTCCTGCGTGACCCCGGCAAGTTCCAGAAGCTCGGCGGCAAGATTCCCCGCGGCGTCCTGATGGTCGGCTCGCCCGGTACCGGCAAGACCTTGCTGGCCAAGGCGATCGCAGGCGAGGCCAAGGTTCCGTTCTTTACTATCTCGGGTTCCGATTTTGTCGAGATGTTTGTCGGCGTCGGCGCCAGTCGCGTGCGAGACATGTTCGAGCAGGCCAAGAAGCATTCACCCTGCATCATCTTCATCGACGAGATCGATGCCGTCGGCAGACACCGCGGCGCGGGTCTTGGCGGTGGCCACGACGAGCGCGAACAGACGCTGAATCAGCTGCTGGTCGAGATGGACGGGTTCGAAGGGAACGAGGGTGTCATCGTCATCGCGGCGACAAACCGTCCCGATGTGCTCGACCCGGCACTGTTGCGCCCCGGGCGTTTCGATCGTCAGGTGGTCGTGCCGTTGCCTGATGTGCGCGGACGCGAGCAGATCTTGCGCGTCCACATGGCCAAGGTGCCTTTGGCGGATGATGTCAAACCGGATCTCATCGCCCGCGGTACACCCGGGTTCTCTGGTGCGGATCTCGCCAATCTCGTCAACGAGGCTGCGCTGTTCGCGGCTCGCGCCGATGAGCGTCAGGTTGACATGGGAGATTTCGAGCGCGCCAAGGACAAGATCATGATGGGTGCCGAAAGGAAGTCCATGGTGATGAGTGAGGACGAGAAGAAGCTCACGGCCTACCACGAGGCCGGCCATGCGATTGTCGGGCGGCTCGTACCGGACCACGATCCGGTCTACAAGGTCAGCATCATCCCGCGTGGCAGGGCGCTCGGCATCACCATGTTCCTGCCTGAAGAGGACAAGTACAGCCGCAGCAAGACCACGCTGGAAAGCCAGATCTCGACGCTCTATGGCGGCCGGGTCGCGGAGGAGCAGATCTTCGGACACGACAACGTCACGACCGGCGCTTCCAACGACATCGAGCGGGCGACTGAAATCGCGCGCAACATGGTGACCCGCTGGGGTCTTTCCGACAAGCTCGGGCCGCTGGCCTACATGGAGGAGGAAGGTGAAGTGTTTCTCGGTCGTTCGTCCGGCAAGCAATCGTCGATGTCTGAAATCACCGCGAAGGCCATCGACGAGGAAATGCGCGACATCATCGGCAGGAACTACAAGCGCGCAGAGCAGATCCTGAGCGACAACACGGACATTCTGCACGCGATGTCCGACGCGTTGATGAAATACGAGACGATCGACCTGGGTCAGATCGACAAGCTGATGAATCACGAGGAACCCGGACCGCCGGCTGATTGGGGTGACAGTGGTTCTGATCAGGCTGGTGGCAAACCGCCGCCCGCTGCACCGAAACAAGACGACTCGGCCGACGATGTCGTTGATGGTAACGACAAGAAGTCAGGTGATGATGTCGGTGGAGACGATGTCGTCGACCCGTCACCGAGCCTGCATTGATGACGAGGCCTCGGCAGGGACAACAGCGAAGCCGCTGGATCCGGAACGCTGCTGCCAGAGGCCAGAATTGAAACCAGAATTGAAACTAGTTTGCATCTAAGTGAGCCAGTAGCGGTTCGGGTCTGTATTATCGGGGCGGTTTTGTGACCTGAGTCCTTGGCCGTGCATGATTTTCGCCCACGTGTGATGGGCATTCTGAACGTGACCCCGGATTCCTTCTTCGATGGAGGCCGGCATGACTCGGCAGCGGCCGCACTCGAGCGCGCTCGCGTCCTCGCAGCGGAGGGCGCTGACATCGTCGATGTCGGTGGCGAGTCGACGCGACCGGGTGCCGCGCCTGTATCGCTTCAACAGGAGCTCGACCGCGTCGTCCCCGTCATTGAAGGGATCACCCGGGAGCTCGATGTCACTGTCTCCGTCGACACCAGTCGAGCCGATGTCATGCGCGAGGCAGCAGCAGCGGGTGCCGCCATGATCAACGATGTCAGGGCCTTGCAGGCCGAGGGTGCCGTGCAGGCGGCTGCGGCAACCGGACTGCCGGTCTGTCTGATGCATATGCAGGGCGAGCCACCGAAAATGCAGGACGCGCCTGAATACGACGACGTGGTGACAGAGGTGGCAAGATTCCTCGCCGACAGGCGCACAGCCTGTCTCGCGGCTGGCATAGGCGCCGGGCAAGTGTTCGTCGATCCCGGCTTCGGGTTCGGCAAGTCCCTGGCCCATAACATCGCTTTGTTGCAGGGGCTCAGGCGCCTGACCCGAATCGCGCCGGTGCTGGTCGGCCTGTCGAGAAAGGGCATGATCGGTGCACTGACAGGCGATGCGTCGGCTGACCGCTCGCACGGGTCTGTCGCCGCCGCGATACTGGCTGTACAACGCGGCGCTACGCTCGTTCGTGTGCACGATGTTGGCCCGACGGTCAGGGCCTTGCGCTTGCGACACGTCATCGAGATCGATTGAGACCAGACGAGTTGGTGGACATGACACGAGAGTATTTCGGTACGGACGGTATCCGTGGGCGCGTCGGCGAATTTCCGATGACGGCCGAGGTCGTCATGAAGCTCGGCTGGGCGGCCGGTTCCGTGCTCGCCTCGATGGGCAATCGAGAGGTACTCATCGGCAAGGACACGCGCGTTTCCGGCTATCTGTTCGAATCGGCGCTCGAGGCCGGCCTGGCCTCGGCTGGAATCAACAGCCGGATGCTCGGGCCGATGCCGACACCGGCCGTGGCCTACCTGACGCGCACGTTTCGCGCGGCAGCCGGCATCGTTATCAGCGCATCGCATAACCCCTACTGGGACAACGGTCTGAAGTTCTTTTCCACCGAGGGTACCAAGCTACCCGACGAGACCGAGCTCGAGATCGAAGCGATGATGAAACAGCCGATGACGACGGTCGACTCCGCCGACCTCGGCCGTGCCCGACGCGTCGATGACGCTTCGGGGCGCTATATCGAATTCTGCAAGAGCACGTTTCCTTCAGGACTGCGTCTCGGTGGCATGAAGATCGTGGTCGACTCGGCCAATGGAGCGGCGTACCAGATCGCCCGCGAAGTCTTCGAGGAGCTAGGGGCAACCGTGGTGTCGGTGGGAGCCGAGCCGAACGGTCTCAATATCAACAAGGAATGCGGTGCCACTGCGCCCGACAACCTTCGCGCTCATGTGTTGCTCGAGCGTGCGGACGTCGGCATCGCACTCGATGGCGATGGAGACAGACTCATCATGGTCGACCATCGGGGAGAGATCGTCGACGGGGACGAGATTCTCTATGTCATCGCGAGAGCACGACATGAGGCTGGCACACTCGTCGGTGGCGTCGCCGGCACACTGATGACCAATCTCGCACTCGAGCATGCGTTCGACCACATGGGCATACCCTTCAGGCGCGCGTCGGTCGGCGACCGCTTCGTGCTCGAACTGATGCGAGCCGAAGGCTGGCAGCTCGGTGGCGAGAACTCGGGTCATATCATCTGCCTGGACCGGGTGACGACAGGCGATGCCATCGTCGCGGCACTGGCCGTGCTCGCGGTCATGAAGGCAAGCGGCGATTCGCTGTCCCGCTTGCGGGCAGACATGAAGCTGTATCCGCAAGTGCTGGTCAACGTGCCGGTCGCGAGCAGGCAGGGTGGCAAGATCGATCTCGATGGCAATGATGGCATTCGCCAGGCCGTGCAGGACGCCGAGGCTTCGCTCGGCGGCGGCGGCCGCGTGTTGCTCAGGCCGTCGGGGACAGAGCCACTGGTCCGCGTGATGGTCGAAGGCAAGGTTGCCAACGATGTTGAACGCATCTGTAACGATGTGGCGCGCGCGGTGGGCGACGCTCTGGATTGAGAGGGGGGTCTGGACGAAGACCACTCGACCGGGTTATTCTTCGACGCTTTTCTTCACGAGGTAGGTGCGTGAGCGCAAGACAGCCCCTGGTCGCCGGCAACTGGAAGTTGAACGGCACGAACGCCTCCGCAGCAGCGCTGTCGGGCGCGCTTGCGCAGGCCGCCCGTCAGCGCGCCTTCTCCTGCGAGTGTCTGGTCTGCCCGGTGCTCGTCCATCTGCCCGTCGCACTCGACGCTGTGGCGGGAACGGTGATCGCCGTTGGTGCCCAGAATTGCAGCGACGAAACCGGTGGCGCTTTCACGGGCGAAGTTGCCGCCGCGATGCTCGAGGAGGCCGGCTGCTCTCATGTCATTGTCGGGCACTCCGAGCGTCGCGCCCTGTTCGGCGAGTCGAGTGAACTTGTCGCTCGCAAGGCGCTTGCTGCGCAGGCGGCCGGGCTAGTCCCGATCCTTTGTGTCGGTGAGACGCTCGAAGAGCGGGAGGCCGACCGGGTCGATGCGGTGGTCGGCGCGCAGCTTGATGCCTTGCTCGACACGGCCGGAGTGAGCGCTTTCGTGCGGCTGGTTGTCGCCTATGAGCCCGTCTGGGCCATCGGTACGGGAAAGACGGCGACTCCTGCAGAGGCTCAGGCGGTACACCGCATGATCCGCGAGAGAATCGCGGCAAAGGACGAAGGTATTGCCGCGAAGTTGCGCATTCTCTATGGCGGCAGCGTCAAGCCCGACAATGCGGCCGTCTTGTTTGGCCAGGCCGATATTGACGGCGGACTGATCGGCGGAGCGTCACTCGATGCCGACGCGTTCATTTCCATATGCAAGGCGGCCGGCTGAGACAGTCGGCTCCCTCAGTACACAGACCAAGCAGCCTGCCGTACACAGGTTCGCGCCACAGGATATTCCGTTTCGATGCAATCGCTTGCCCTCGTCATTCATGTTCTTCTCGCCATCGGCGTCATCGGGCTCGTGCTCATCCAGCATGGCAAGGGTGCTGATGCGGGCGCGGCCTTCGGCAGTGGGGCCTCGGCGACCGTGTTCGGGTCGCGCGGGTCGGCATCGTTTCTGACGCGGGCCACCACGGTTCTGGCCGGACTGTTTTTCCTGACGAGCATCACCTTGTTCTTCTTTGCCGCCAATCGGGATGTCGCGATTCGCTCGGTAACGGATAGCCCGGCCTTCACCGACGAAGCGCCCGCAACACCTGCGGCGTCCGATTCGGACCTGCCTGGCGGGGTAGAGGGTGAAACGACGGAACCATCGACGTCAGACTTGCCCGCTGCGCCCGAGTCCGCAAGCGAAGGCGCAAGTGAAGGCGCAAGTGAAGACGTGGGCGAAGAATCGCCCGAAACGGCGGCTGAACTGCCTGCGACTGCCGATGAATCGGGCGACGCGGCAGTTAGCGAAAGTGCCGATGCGCCGCTCGCGGACGACCTGCCGCCTGCGACAACGGAAACAACGCCTGCGAGTCAGTAGGCCTGCCGCGATTTTTACGCTATAGTCCGCGCGCTGCGGACAGGGCATGGTTCGTTGCACCGAGCAGTAGACGTCTTGCCGACGTGGTGGAATTGGTAGACACGCTATCTTGAGGGGGTAGTGGCGAAAGCTGTCCCGGTTCGAGTCCGGGCGTCGGCACCATACGTATAGTTCTGCAGGCAGCATGTCGCTTTCTGCGATAATTCCCGGGTTCGGGAAGCGATCGTCCGCCAGATCGTGTGGCCCGCCCTGCGGTTGGCCGTCGTCTCTGCCGGGCCTTGTCGTGCGGCGGCGTGACCGTTCGCCGTCCTGTCGCTTTTGTCCGCCCCACGGAGTTTCACGTGCTCGCGAACTACTTTCCGGTCCTGATGTTCATCGCTATTGGCCTGGCCATGGGTGTGGTCCTGCTGACGGTCGGGCGCGTGCTCGGCCCATCCAACCCCTCCAGGGAAAAGAACTCTCCCTACGAGTGCGGGTTCGAGGCCTTCGAGGATGCGCGCATGAAGTTCGATGTGCGGTACTACCTCGTGGCGATCCTCTTCATCATCTTCGATCTCGAGATCGCGTTCCTCATACCGTGGGCGGTCACGCTCGACAGTATTTCCGGGGCGGCGTTTGCGGCCATGGCCATCTTTCTGTTCATCCTCGTCATCGGCTTCATCTACGAGTGGAAGAAAGGAGCGCTGGAGTGGGAGTGAAGGCGACGATGTCGAATAGCGTAAGTGGCGGGCGATCATGGGCATAGAAGGAGTTCTCGAAGAAGGCTTCGTCACCACGTCGGCCGACAAGCTCGTCAATTGGGCGCGCACCGGCTCCATGTGGCCGATGACCTTCGGTCTGGCCTGCTGCGCAGTGGAGATGATGCACGCCGGCGCCGCGCGCTATGACCTCGATCGTTTCGGCATCATCTTCCGGCCGAGCCCACGGCAATCCGACGTGATGATCGTTGCCGGCACACTGGTGAACAAGATGGCACCGGCACTGCGCAAGGTCTATGACCAGATGCCGGATCCGAAATGGGTCATCTCGATGGGCTCCTGCGCCAACGGCGGCGGCTACTACCACTATTCCTATGCCGTGGTTCGAGGTTGCGATCGCATTGTCCCTGTGGATGTGTACGTGCCTGGCTGTCCGCCCACGGCGGAGGCTCTGCTTTACGGCATCCTGCAACTGCAGACCAAGATTCGCACCAAAGACACGATCGCCCGCTGAGCCGTCTGATGTCTGCCGAAGCCACTTCTACCGACACGACTCCCACCGAATCGACCGAGACGAGCGTCGATGCCGCCGTTGTCGATGGCCCTCTGGAACGTTTGCGGGCGGCTTTTCCCGACAACGAAAGCATCGCGCATTCGATCGATCTGGTGACGATGGAAGTCGAAGCCTGCGACTTGCTGGCAGTGGCCGAGAAAGTCAAGACCGACCCCGCACTGTCGTATCGGCAGATGAGTGATCTCTGCGGCGTGGACTACGGCACTTACGGTCAAGGCGAATGGTCGACCGATTCGACCGTTACCGGTGGTTACGGTCGGGCCGTCGAGTCGTCTTCATCGATCGGACGATTGATCTTCGATACCGCGATCGATCTCCCGAAGCGCGATCGTCCGCGCTTTGTCGTGGTGATTCACCTGCTCTCCATCGAGCACAATGCCCGACTTCGAATCCGCTGCGCGGCACCCGACGACGAACTGCCCGTCGTGCCGTCGATCACCGGTATCTGGAACAATGCCGACTGGTACGAGCGCGAGGCCTTCGACCTGTTCGGTATCCTCTTCGACGGTCACGACGATCTGCGCCGCATACTCACCGACTACGGATTCGTCGGGCATCCCTTCAGAAAGGACTTCCCCTTGATCGGTAACGTCGAGATGCGCTACGACCCGGTCAAGGGGCGAGTCGTCTACGAGCCGGTCAGTATCGAACCGCGGGTTCTCGTGCCGCGCGTGGTACGCGAAGATGCCCGCTACCAGAGCGGCGCTGCGCCTGATGACAAGGCGCGACGCGAGAAGGACAGCTGAGCGCATGCCAGAGATACGCAACTACACCTTGAACTTCGGTCCGCAGCACCCGGCGGCACACGGCGTCCTGCGACTCGTGCTCGAGATGGATGGCGAGGTTGTCGAACGGGCCGACCCGCACATCGGTCTCTTGCATCGTGGCACCGAGAAGCTCGCGGAAAGCAAACCGTACAACCAGAACATCGGTTACATGGATCGGCTCGACTACGTGTCGATGATGTGCAACGAGCACGGCTATGTCATGGCGATCGAGAAGTTGCTCGATGTCGAGATACCGCTCCGTGCGCAGTACATTCGCGTCTTGTTCGACGAGATCACCCGCGTCCTCAATCACTTGATGTGGCTCGGCGCACACGGGCTGGATATCGGTGCCATGTCGGTCTTCCTGTACTGCTTTCGTGAGCGCGAGGACCTGATGGATTGCTACGAAGCGGTATCCGGTGCGCGCTTGCACGCGACCTACTATCGCCCGGGCGGGGTCAACCGCGACCTGCCGGACAGCATGCCGCGGTACACCGAAGGGCGTTTCACCAGCAAGTCTGCTGCGGCGAAGCTGAATCGCAGTCGTGACGGCTCGATGCTCGACTTCATCGAGGACTTCGCAGCCCGTTTTCCGAAGTGCATCGACGACTACGAAACACTCCTGACCGACAACCGCATCTGGAAACAGCGCACCGTGGGTATCGGTGTCGTCTCGCCGGAGCGTGCCGTCGAACTCGGTTTCACCGGGCCGATGTTGCGCGGCTCCGGGGTGGCCTGGGATCTCCGGAAGAAGCAGCCTTACGAAGTCTACGATCGCGTCGACTTCGACATCCCGATCGGCACCAATGGCGACAGCTACGACCGCTATCTCGTGCGCATCGAGGAGATGCGTCAGTCGAATCGCATCATCAAGCAGTGTGTGGAATGGTTGAAAGCCAACAAGGGCCCCGTGCTCGCGGACGATCACAAGATCACGCCGCCCAAGCGTGCGGACATGAAGGGCGACATGGAAAGCCAGATCCATCACTTCAAGCTCTTTACCGAAGGGTTCTCGCTGCCCGAGGGCGAGGCCTATGCCGCGGTTGAGCACCCGAAGGGTGAATTCGGTTGCTATCTTGTCTCTGATGGGGCCAACAAGCCTTATCGAATCAAGATCAGGGCGGCGGGGTTCGCCCACCTCGCGGCCTTCGACGAGATGATCTGTGGCCACATGTTGTCCGATGTGGTCGCCATCATCGGTACTCAGGACATCGTTTTCGGGGAGATCGATCGATGAGTTCGGTCGCCTCCGATGTCGTTTTACCCGATCCGGCAACGGTCCTTGATGCTCATTCGATCGAAGAGATCGAATCGTGGATGTCGCGCTTTCCCGACGATCAGAAGCAAAGCGCGGTGCTCGGTGCCTTGTCCATCGCGCAGCATCAGAACAGAGGCTGGCTGTCGATCGAATTGATGGATGCCGTCGCTGCCAAACTCGAAATGGCGCCGATAGCGGTGTATGAGGTCGCGAGCTTCTACTCGATGTTCGAGACCCGTGAGGTGGGTCGTCACTGCGTGGCCATCTGCACCAACATCAGCTGCATGCTGATGGGTTCCGACACGATCGTCGATCATGTCGAGAAGAAGTTCGGCATCCGGCTCGGCGAATCGACTGCCGACGGGCGTATCTACCTGAAGGTCGAGGAAGAGTGCCTGGCGGCCTGCGCCGGCGGACCGATGATGCAGGTCGATCACGTCTATCACACGAATCTGACGACCGACAAGGTCGACAGCATCCTCGACGCACTGGAATGAGGCGGGAACGATGAGCGACGCACGCACACGCTACCTTGCGCTCAGGAACGAGTTCGGTCGCGAGCCTTGCGCCGGTGACGCGCCGATGAACCAGGTCTGCTACACGACACTCGGCTACGACGAGCCGTGGAGCTATCAGACCTACCTCGACGTCGGTGGTTACCAGGCTTGGCAAAAGATTCTGGATGAGGGGCTCGAACCGGACGATGTCGTGCAGATCATCAAGGACTCGGGCTTGCGCGGGCGCGGCGGCGCCGGCTTTCCGACCGGCCTGAAGTGGAGCTTCATGCCGAAGGCCGGGGGCCAGAGTTACTTCGTCGTCAATTCGGACGAGTCGGAGCCCGGTACCTGCAAGGACCGCGACATCATTCGCTTCAATCCGCACGCGCTCGTCGAAGGCATGTTGATCGGTTGCTACGCGATTCGTGCGAGTGTCGGCTACAACTACATGCGCGGGGAGTTCATGGACGAGGTGTACCGGCATTTCATGCAAGCACTCGAGGATGGTCGTGAGCATGGCTGGGTCGGCAACGACATTCGCGGCAAGGGCATCGACATCGATATCGTCGGCACGCTCGGGGCCGGGGCGTACATCTGTGGTGAGGAAACCGCGCTGCTCGAGAGTCTCGAAGGGAAGAAGGGCCAACCGCGCTTCAAGCCGCCCTTTCCCGCAGGCTACGGTCTGTATGGCCGGCCGACAACGATCAATAATACGGAATCGGTCGCGTCAGTCCCGGCCATCGTTCGGCATGGCGCCGAGTGGTTCAAGGACATGGGGATCGAAAGTGCCGGCGGGCAGAAATGTTTTTCGGTATCGGGACACGTCGCGAAGCCCGGGAACTTCGAGATCAACCTCGGTACGCCCTTCGCGACGCTGCTCGAGCTGGCCGGTGGCATGCGTGACGACATACCGCTCAAGGCGGTCATTCCGGGCGGTTCGTCCGTGCCGGTGGTGCCGGGTGACATCATGATGAAAATCGACATGGACTACGATTCGATCGGCAAGGGCGCAGGGTCCATGCTGGGCTCCGGGGCGGTCATCGTCATGAACGAGACGACGGACATGGTGCAGACGCTGCGGCGAATCTCGCGCTTCTACTGGTCGGAGTCGTGCGGGCAGTGCACGCCCTGCCGCGAAGGGACAGGCTGGCTGTATCGCATGTTGACGCGTATCGTTGAAGGCAAGGGCATGCCGGAAGACATAGACAAGCTCGAGGACGTCGCCGGCAAGATCGCCGGCCGCACCATCTGTGCGCTCGGCGATGCCGCTGCCATGCCGGTGCAGAGTTTCGTCAAGCACTATCGGCATGAGTTCGAGTACTACGTGGCACACGGGCGCAGTCTGGTCGGTGACACCCTTGGTGCCGACACGACTTCCGCCGACAGCCGGTTGCAGGAGAGCGCTGCCTGACATGAGTGATGACACGCTCAATCTCACCGTCGACGGCAAGACGCTGACGGCCAGGAAGGGTCAGATGCTCATCGAGGTCACCGATGCTGCAGGCATCGATGTACCGCGATTCTGCTACCACAAGAAGCTCTCGGTGGCGGCGAATTGCCGCATGTGTCTGGTCGAGGTGGAAAAGGCTCCGAAGCCCTTGCCGGCCTGTGCGACGCCGGTCATGCCGGACATGGTCGTGCACACCCGCTCGAAGCTTGCGCGCGAGGCGCAGAAGGGCACGATGGAATTCCTGCTCATCAATCACCCGCTCGACTGTCCCATCTGCGATCAGGGCGGTCAGTGCGAATTGCAGGATGTGGCGATGGGCTATGGCAGCGGCGCGTCGCAGTACACCGAAGGCAAGCGCGTCGTCTTCGACAAGTACATCGGCCCGCTCATCTCGACCGCCATGACGCGCTGCATCCATTGCACGCGCTGTGTGCGCTTCGGTGAAGAAATCGCCGGTGTTCGTGAACTCGGGATGACCGGGCGCGGCGAGAATTCTCGTATCGGCACGTATATCGCCAAATCGGTGGTCTCCGAATTGTCCGGCAACGTCATCGATATCTGCCCCGTGGGTGCACTGACCGAGCGGCCGTCGCGCTACAGCGCCCGGGCCTGGGAGTTGCGCCAGGAGCCGTCCATCGCACCGCACGATTCGGTCGGTTCGAATATCGCGGTGCATCTCGACGGGACCACCGTCAACCGCGTGGTTCCGCGAGAGAACGAATCGATCAATGAAGTCTGGATCTCGGATCGTGATCGCTTCAGCTACGCTGGCCTCGCGAGCGCCGATCGGGTCACGACACCGCTCGTCCGGCGGAACGGTGCATTGCAGCCGACCGATTGGTCCACGGCGCTACAGGCCGCAAGTGACGTATTGAACGGCAAACTGGCGGGTCAGGGTGGAGATCAGAGTGTCAGTGGTGATGGGGACATGCTTGGTGTGCTCGCCTCGGCCTCGGCAACGCTCGAGGAGCTTTACCTGGCGCAGAAGCTCGGACGCGCACTCGGTTCGCCTCACATAGACCATCGTCTCGGGCAAAGCGATTTCTCGGCCGAGCAAGCGGCCCCCGTGATGCCCTGGCTGGGCATGGATGTCGCTGCACTCGAATCCCTCGATGCAGCGTTGCTGGTCGGTTCGAACATTCGCAAGGACCAACCCATCGCGGCGCTCCGGCTCCGCAAGGCGGCGCTGCGAGGGGCCCGTATCAGTTTCCTCAATCCGCGTCATTTTCCGTTGCACTTCGATGCTGCAGAGCTCTTGACAACGCGCAGCGACCAGCTCGTCGGCGAGCTCGTCGCGATCGCGCGGGCAGCGGGTGCGGATCTCGCCGACCTGTCCGAGGCTGACGATGTGGCGCGCGGTGACGAGCGGCACGAGCGCATCGCGAACGCATTGAAGGAGGGCGATCGGACAGCGGTCATGCTCGGCAACCTGGCCGTCTTGCATCCGGCCTATGCTCGCTTGCAGTTCGTGGCCGGGCGCCTGGCGGCAGCAACCGGTGCCACCTTCGCGATGCTTCCCGAACGGGCCAATACGGCCGGTGCCTGGCTTGCCGGTGTGGTGCCGCATCGTGCACCGGGTGGGCGATCCATCGAAGATGCAGGGCTCGATGCGGCGGGCATGCTGGCAGAACCGCGCGAACGCTATCTGCTGGTCGGCGCCGAACTCGAATACGACGCCGCCAACCCGTCTCGCGCAGTCGCCGCGCTCGCGGCCGCGAAAGGCGTCGTCAGTCTGAGTGCCTTTCTCTGCGACAGCCTGCGCGCACACGCCGATGTCGTCTTGCCGGTCGCGGCCTTTACCGAGACCTTCGGTACCTATGTCAATGCCAGTGGTGTCTGGCAGAGTGCCCGAGGGCTGACGTCTCCGCCAGGTGAGGCGCGTCCCGCATGGAAAGTATTCCGGGTTCTCGCCGAGTCGTTGGACCTTTCGGGTTTCGATTTCGACAGCCCCGAAGCGGTCACCCGGGAATTGCAAGCCCAGTGCACCGATGTGCAACTCGACAACACCAGCGCTTGCCGTACGGCGCCGCCCGAAGCCACTGTTCGCGACAGCGACGAGGGTAAGCCGCCGGCCGGGGGTCTGCGCTTGCTGCGCACTGGCGAAGTACCGATACATGCGGTCGATCCGCTGGTTCGTCGGTCGCAGCCCTTGCAGAAGTCGCATGATGGAAAGCAGGCTTTTGCAGTGCTCGGTGCTGCTGAATGGGAGCGACTCGGTCTTGCCGACGGTGATCATGTGGCGTTGTCGCAGGAGAGTGCCGATGGGGCGGGCGACGGTGCGGCTAAGGGGGCGGCTAAGGGGGCGGCCGGGGGGGCGGCAGGGGGGGCGGCGTGGGTCACGCTGCCCGCCTTGCGCGACGACGGCGTGCCTGCGACTTGCATCTGGGTGCCGGGCGGCATTCCCGAAACCCGGGCGCTGGGCGATCTGTTCGGTCCGATCGATGTGGTGCGGGCGTCGGTTGACGAAGTCCGGCTCGATGCCGGAGCGACGCTCTGATGCTCGATGCACTGATCCTGACCGCCACCACACTGTTCAAGATCGTCCTGATCCTGGTTCCGCTGATTCTCTGTGTGGCCTATCTGACGCTCGCAGAGCGCAAGGTCATCGGCTCGATGCAAGTGCGAGTCGGTCCCAACCGGGTCGGTTTCAAAGGGCTCGGCCAACCGTTTGCTGACGTCTTCAAGTTGCTCTTGAAGGAAGTGATCGTGCCGACCAACGCATCACGCTTCCTGTTCCTGACCGCACCCATTCTCTCGCTCGCGCCGGCGCTCGCGGCATGGGCGGTCATTCCGTTTGCCGATGGTTGGGTGCTGGCCGACGTCAATGCCGGTCTGCTCTACGTTCTGGCGATGACCTCGCTTGGCGTGTATGGCGTGATCATCGCGGGCTGGGCGTCGAATTCGAAATACGCGTTCCTCGGTTCGATGCGCTCTGCCGCGCAGATCGTCGCCTACGAGATCGCCATGGGGTTTGCCTTGATCGGTGTCCTGATGATGGCGGGCAGCCTGAATCTGGGCGATATCGTCAGGGCGCAATCGGGCGGCTTGTTCAACTGGTATCTCTTTCCGCTGTTCCCGCTGGCCATCGTCTACTTCATTTCCGGTGTCGCTGAGACCAACCGGGCACCGTTTGACGTGGCTGAGGGCGAAAGCGAGATCGTCGCAGGCTTTCACGTCGACTATTCCGGTGCGGCCTTCGCGACCTTCTTTCTGGCCGAATACGCCAACATGATCATGATCTCGGCGCTGATGGCGATCATGTTCCTCGGCGGCTGGCTGTCGCCGATAGACGGTTTCGGCGACGGAATCTGGTGGTTCCTCGGCAAGACGGCGCTGGTGCTGTTCTTCTTCCTCTGGTTGCGAGCCACCTTTCCGCGCTACCGCTATGACCAGATCATGCGGCTTGGCTGGAAAGTCTTCATTCCGGTGACGATCGTCTGGATCGCCGTCATCGGATTTGCCATCTACTTCGACGTATCGCCCTGGTTCGACCAGGTTCGCTGAGCGGACCTGGCAGAACAGACGTGCCCAGTTACACAAGCGCCAGATACATGAGCATATGACGGGACAGATCAGCAATTACATCAAGAGCTTCACCCTCTGGGAGATGCTCAAGGGCATGCGCCTGACAGGAAAGTACTTCATCGGCGGCAACATCACCATCCAATACCCGGAGGAGAAGACGCCGCAGTCGCATCGCTTCCGCGGTCTGCATGCCTTGCGTCGTTACCCGAACGGTGAGGAGCGCTGCATCGCCTGCAAGCTCTGCGAGGCAGTCTGTCCGGCGCTCGCGATTACCATTGATTCAGAGGAGCGGGCTGATGGAACCCGGCGGACCACGCGCTACGACATCGATCTGTTCAAGTGCATCTTCTGTGGATTCTGTGAGGAAGCCTGTCCGGTCGACTCGATCGTCGAGACCCGCTTGTACGAGTATCATTTCGAGAATCGCGGCGAGCAGATCATGACGAAAGACAAGCTGCTGGCCATCGGCGATCGCTATGAAGACGAGATTGCCGCCGATCGAGCTCTCGATGCCGCCTACCGCTGACCGCCTTCCGTTGCCCGCTTGCCGCTGAGCCAGATCTGCCGTGACATTCGAACTCTTCATCTTCTACCTGTTTGCCGCCATCATGGTGTTTGCGGCAATGCGCGTCATCACCGTGACCAACCCGGTGTTTGCAGCCATGTTCCTGGTGCTCACGTTCTTCACGGCCGCCGGGATCTGGATGTTGCTCGAAGCGGAATTTCTCGCCATCACCCTGGTACTCGTGTACGTCGGTGCCGTCATGGTGTTGTTCCTGTTCGTCGTGATGATGCTCGATGTCAACGTCGTCCCCCTCCGTGAGGGTTTCGTGCAGTACCTGCCGATGGGCATACTGGTCGGGGTTGTCATGTTCATCGAGATCGTCTTTCTGATCACGCAACGCTATTTCCGGAGCGAGAATTTTCCGGCACCGGCGCGGGCGGGCGCAGACACCAGCAATACCGAGGCGCTCGGTCGCCTGCTCTATGGTGAGTATCTGTTCCAGTTCGAGATTGCCGCGATCATCCTGCTCGTCGCTATCGTGGCGGCCATCGCGTTGACGCTTCGTCGTCGGCCGGACACCAAGTACCAGAAACCCGGTCAGCAGATTCAGGTCAGCAAGGAGGACCGGCTCCGCATCGTCAGCATGGAGTCGAGCAAGCGATGATCACACTGTCGCACTACCTTGGACTCGGTGCGCTGCTGTTCTGCCTGAGTGTCGTCGGCATTTTCCTGAACCGGAAGAACGTCATCATCCTGTTGATGTCGATCGAATTGATGCTCCTGTCGGTCAACATGAATTTCGTGGCCTTCTCCTATTTCCTCGGCGACGGCGCGGGTCAGATCTTCGTGTTCTTCATCCTGACGGTGGCTGCCGCCGAAGCTGCCATCGGTCTCGCGATCCTGGTGGTGCTGTTCAGGAATCGCTCGACCATCAACGTCGCCGATCTCGACAAGCTCAAGGGATAGCCGCGCCGTGAAATTCTTCTACACGCTGATCCCGCTGGCACCGCTCGTCGCTGCCATCGTTGCCGGGTTCTTCGGCAAGCGTATCGGCCGTGTCGCCTCGCACCGGGTGACCATCGCAGGCGTTGGGTTCGCGTTCCTGCTTTCCTGCTATGCCTTCGTGCACGTAGTCATCGGTGACGCCGAGCCCTTCGATGAATCGATCTACACCTGGCTGGTGTCTGGCGACATACGCTTCGAGATCGGCTTCCTCGTCGACAAGCTGACCGTCCTGATGATGCTGGTCGTCACCTTCGTCTCCTTGATGGTGCATGTCTACACCATCGGCTACATGCACGACGATCCGGGCTATCAGCGTTTCTTCAGCTACATCTCGCTGTTCACGTTCTCGATGCTGATGCTGGTGATGTCGAACAACTTCCTGCAGCTGTTCTTCGGCTGGGAGGCGGTCGGCACCGTGTCCTACCTGCTGATCGGTTTCTGGTACACGCGTGAGTCCGCGATATTCGCGAACATGAAGGCCTTTCTGGTCAATCGCGTCGGTGATTTCGGCTTCCTGCTCGGGATCGCTGCCATCGTCATGTATACCGACAGCCTGCACTATGCCGATGCCTTCGCGACCGCCCCCGCCCTCGTCGGCCAGACGATGAACCTGATCGGCGGTTACCAATGGGAGGTGATGTCGGTCATCTGCATCCTCCTGTTCATCGGTGCCATGGGCAAGTCGGCACAGGTGCCGCTGCATGTCTGGCTACCGGATTCGATGGAAGGCCCGACGCCCATATCGGCCCTCATCCACGCGGCGACCATGGTGACGGCAGGGATCTTCATGGTCGCGCGCATGTCGCCGATGTTCGAACTCTCGGAAACGGCGCTCTCCTTCGTTCTGATCATCGGCGCCCTGACAGCGTTCTTCATGGGCCTGGTGGGTGTCGTGCAGAACGATATCAAGCGGGTCGTCGCCTACTCGACCTTGTCGCAACTCGGCTACATGACGGTCGCGCTGGGCGTGTCGGCCTACTCGGCGGCGATCTTCCACCTGATGACGCACGCATTCTTCAAGGCGCTCCTGTTCCTTGCCGCGGGTTCGGTCATCATCGCGATGCACCATGAGCAGGACATACGCAAGATGGGCGGGCTCAGGAAGTATCTGCCGATCACCTACTGGACGTCGTTGATCGGCTCACTGGCACTGATCGGCTTCCCGGGATTCTCGGGCTTCTTCTCGAAGGACGTGATCATCGAAGCGGTCCATGCGTCAACGATACCGGGTGCCCACATCGCCTACTGGGCCGTCGTGAGCGGCGTCTTCATCACGGCCTTCTACTCGTTCCGCATGTTCTTTCTTGTCTTCCACGGCAAGCCACGCATGGACGAGCACACGCGCGAACATCTGCATGAACCGCCGAAGGTGGTGACCGTGCCGCTTGTCCTGCTCGCGATTCCATCGGTGATCATCGGTGCATTGACCGTCAGTGCCGTGGTGTTCGGCGACTTCTTCGCCGATGCGATTCCGTTCGTCGCCGACGGGCACGACGTTATCGGCAAGCTGGCTGCCGATTATCACGGTCCGCTCGCCTTTACGGTGCATGCCCTGTCTCAGCCGGTTCTCTGGATAGCCCTGGCTGGCGTCGCCATGGCGGCCCTGTTCTACCTGGTCGCACCGTCCATTCCGGCGGCACTCGACCGAAACCTCGGTTTCCTGCGACGCATCCTCGAGAACAAGTACGGGTTCGACGACTTCAATCAGAAGTATCTAGCCGGCGGTAGTCTCAGCCTCGGGCAACAGCTCTGGCAGAAGGGCGATGTCGGCATCATCGACGGGACCCTGGTCAACGGCACCGCGCGGCGTGTCGGCAAGTTCGCCCTGGCGGGTCGTGGCCTGCAAAGCGGTATGCTTTTCCACTACGCGTTCGCGATGATCATCGGCCTGCTGGTGATGCTCACCTGGTTCCTGTTCCTCTGATGCGCTGCTTGCCCCGAAGCCGAACCGGACGTCACTCGTGAACGACTCGAGCCTGCCCCTCCTGAGCCTGACGATCTGGTTGCCGATACTGCTCGGTCTCCTGATCATTGCGCTCGGCAAGAATCGCAATGTAAGCGGGGCCGCAAGCGAGGGCGATCCGCGCGCCCGGCACTTTGCTCTCGGCACATCGGTACTGACCTTCCTGGTCAGCCTGCCGTTGTACTTCGCCTTCGATCGCGAAACCGCGGCGATGCAGTTCACCGAGCAGGCTAGCTGGTTGCCGGGCTTCGGTATCGACTATGCCCTTGGCATCGACGGTATCGCCATGCCGCTGATCGTCCTGACGACGCTGATAAACGTCGTTGTCGTGATCAGTGCCTGGGACGTCATCAAGGATCGTCAGGCCATGTACCTCGGCGCCTTTCAGATCATGACCGGACTCATGGTCGGCGTGTTCAGTGCGCTCGACGCGATCCTGTTCTACATCTTCTTTGAAGCGACCCTCATTCCGATGTTTCTCATCATCGGTATCTGGGGTGGCCCGAATCGCGTCTACGCGACGATCAAGTTCTTCCTGTACACCTTCCTCGGTTCGGTCTTCATGCTCATCGCGCTGATCTGGATGGGTCGTGAGGCCGATACGTTCTCGATCGTCGCGATGCATGATCTTCCGCTCGGGGCGTCGGCACAGATCTGGATCTTCCTGGCGTTCCTGGTGGCCTTCGCGGTCAAGATCCCGATGTGGCCGGTGCATACCTGGTTGCCGGATGCGCACGTCGAAGCACCGACGGCGGGTTCGGCCGTTCTGGCTGCCATCATGTTGAAGATGGGGGGCTACGGTTTCCTTCGCTTCAGCTTGCCGGTCACGCCGGATGCGAGCGCTCGCATGGACACCTTCATGATCGTGATATCGCTGATCGCGATCGTCTACATCGGCTTTGTCGCGCTGGTGCAGCGTGACATGAAGAAGCTCGTGGCTTACTCATCCATTTCACACATGGGCTTCGTCACGCTCGGCATCTTCATCGCGTTCACGCTCATCTCCAACGATGATGCTGCCGGCACCGCGCTCGGACTCGAAGGGGCGATCGTGCAGATGGTCAGCCACGGTTTCATCTCGGCCGCGATGTTCCTGTGCATCGGTGTCATGTACGACCGGGTGCACAGTCGCGAGATCGCCGCCTACGGTGGCGTCATCAACAAGATGCCGCTGTTCGGTGCCTTCATGATCTTCTTCGCGTTGGCAAACGCAGGTTTGCCGGGCACGTCCGGGTTCGTTGGCGAGTTCATGGTAATTCTCGCCAGTTTCCGGGCAAACTTCTGGATCGCGTTTCTCGCGGCGCTGACCTTGATACTCGGTGCGGCCTATACGCTGTGGATGATCAAGCGCGTCATCCTCGGCCCGGTCGCCAACGAGCAGGTCGAGGCCTTGATGGATATCGACAGGCGAGAGTTCTGGATGCTCGGCATCCTGGCTGCTTTCGTCCTCCTGCTGGGCGTCTGGCCGAACCTGCTCGGCGCCGTGATGCATGCGTCGGTCGAGAATCTCGTGCAGCACATTTCCCAGCCCAAGTACTAGGACCGCAAGCATGGACAACATCGCGCTCGCGAGTCCCGAGATTTTCCTGTTGACGGCGACCTGCGCCGTTCTGGTTATCGGGCTGTTCGTCGATGCTGAACGTCAGGTCGTCTACTGGCTGTCACAGGCGACGTTGATCGTGACCCTGTTGCTGTCGTTTTCCCAGATCGGCAGCGAGGCGGCAACCGCCTTCAACGGTGCCTACGAAATCGACGCGATGAGCGTGACCCTGAAGAGCTGGATTCTCGTCGTCGGAATCGGCGTCTTCCTGTACTCGCGCGACTACCTGACCGGTCGGCGCATCGCGCGTGGTGAGTATTACGTGCTCGCGCTGTTCGCGGTGGGCGGCATGATGATCATGGTGTCAGCGCAGAACATGCTGACGGTCTACCTTGGGCTGGAATTGCTCGCGCTTTCCCAGTACGCGATGGTGGCCCTGTTGCGTGACGACGGGCAGGCATCAGAGGCTGCGATGAAGTACTTCGTGCTCGGCGCACTGGCCTCCGGCATGCTGCTCTATGGCATGTCGATGATCTACGGGGCGACGGGCTCGCTCGACCTCGGCACCATTCGCGACGTGCTGGCATCGAGCGGCCTCGGAGGTGATCCAGATGCCATCGGCAATGCCACGGCGCTTCCCAACGGTTCTGATCCGCGCACCATCGGCGCCCGGTTCGGACTGGTCTTCATCATCGTCGGCATTGCCTTCAAGCTGGGCGCCGTGCCGTTTCACATGTGGGTGCCGGACGTCTACGAAGGCGCACCGACATCCGTCGCCCTGTTCATATCGACTGCGCCGAAGCTCGCCGCGTTCGCCATGCTCATCCGGCTACTTGTCGACGGACTCGAGGTACTGAACAACGACTGGCAGCAGATGCTCGCGATCCTCTCTGCGCTGTCAATGGTCGTCGGCAACCTTGTCGCCATTGCGCAGAGCAACATCAAGCGCATGCTGGCCTACTCGACGATCAGTCATGTCGGCTTTCTCTTGATGGGTATCGTCGGCGCCGGGCCCGATGGCTACAGCGCCTCAATGTTCTACGCGATCACCTACGCGTTCACCACGCTCGCGGCCTTCGGCGTGCTGCTCGCGCTATCGCGTGGCGGTCACGAAGCGGTGACCCTGGAAGACCTTGCCGGCCTTGCGCGTCGCAACACACTGCTTGCCGTGGTCATGCTGCTCGCCATGATCTCGCTCGCCGGTGTGCCGCCACTGGTCGGCTTCTATGCCAAGCTCGTCGTGTTGCAATCCGCGATCGGTGCCGGTTACGCGTGGCTTGCCATCGTCGGTGTAATCATGTCTGTCGTCGGTGCCTTCTATTACCTGCGCGTCGTCAAGCTGGCCTTCTTCGACGAACCGGTCGACGACGCCGCCGAGATCGAGACCGCCGGCGATGTATCCGCCGGGCTTGCGGTCAACGGTCTCGCCATGCTGGTGCTCGGCGTGTTCCCCGGGCTGATCATGGCAGCTTGTATTGCCGCCTTCGGCTGAGTGCCCGTACGACCTGGCTTAGTCCGCTCCCGCGTTTTCACATACTCGCCTACAGCGAGCCGATTGCCCTTGCCCGCATCATGATCTGCAGCTCGCCAAGCCGCTCGACCGAGTAACGCTCGCGCGTCAGCCGGAGTGAGGACAAGGGGAATCGTGTCTCGGTCATGAGGGTGCGAACCTCTGCTGGCAGCTCGAAAGAACCCTCGTCCGCGACGGCGCAATCGACGTGAACGGCGTTTGCTGTGTTGTCTCCTTGACGGTGAAACGTCAGTCTCACCACGGCATCCGCCACCCTTGGTGCTTGCCATTCGATCAGGCTGTCTGCGCCTAAGCGACCGTCCACGGCACCGTTGATACGAAGCTCATTGATCGATTCCACAACAGGTAAATGCAAGTCCGGAATCGCCGTGATATCGTCGCCCGGTACGCTGATATACGAACCCTTGGCAAGTTCGCCTGGTTGCGCCGGGCTCAGGTAACGGATCTCACTGTCGCTGTCATCGTCCTGCACCAGTTCTCGCGTAGCCCCGTCGGGGCTGAACCGCATCGCTTGCCGGACGGGCCGCACCCAGTTCGGGATCGTCGCGACCGGTGTCGCTACTGCAGGCGGCTAGCGTTACCAATGAACCGAAAACGGCGAGAGCGATGATCGGATTCAAAGTCATGAGAGCAGCGACGGCGTGACGAAGGTTTCGCCGCCATCAGCATCTGACGTTCACGGCTTTCGCAATACGGAACAAGAAGCGCGCCAGCGGGGCTTGAGACCCGATCAGGTCGGGGTCATTCGACTCTTCGATCGGCCTTTCATTCACTTTCTTGCTCCCCAATCAATAAGCATTGGGCTTGCGAGGCTTGTCTACCACCCATGTAGTGCTCCAGGTACAGAGTAGGTTACCACTGCATAATGTACGCAACCCGGGCGCATCGGGCGAATTCCGGCCTTGAAATCGCAACGTCCATGAGTGCTTTGGCAGTCGTTCGTGCTCGGCGACATGGATCAGCACTGGACAGATTGCCGTGACGACCGTCGGTCGTTTCTTCGGCAAAGTGGTGATGAACTGTGACGTAGTCGAGATCGTTTCCACGTGGAAACGCGATGGGTGAATTGCAGGACGAGACCGCCACGCTCGGAAGTGAGGTCCCGCTCGAGCCGAAATGACATGGCTGGACAAGCGCAGAAGAATGTTCCCGACTTCGACCGAGTCGCACTGGGCGAGCTCATCCTACGGGAGCGAGAGAGACAGTTCGGGAAGGGAACAGTCCGGATAGAGCAGAAGACGCGCGCCGGGAACGTTCGCGGCGATGTGAAGCGCGGCGTCGGCGGTGAGGAAACCGTCGTCCTCGAGCGATATGGCGCGCGTCGGTGCGACGATGTCGCCGAGCGCTTTCCGGAGCGGCTCGCCGGCGAGGTACGCGTCGAAGTGCAGACCCTCCGCGCAGGCGCTGACCGGCAGGATCGTCGGAGGATGTCCCGCACCGGTCCCGCCGGAGATCTCGAAGTGGATCAAGCGGGTGTCCGCCCTTACGCGATCGATGAAGGCTCAATCGGCTGCGCCCGCGTACACCGATACCGGGATGCGCAGCGCGTCGTCACGACAACCGGACTGTTCATTGCCGCTGCACTTCTAAATGGCTGCATCATTGATTCGTCGGACGAGTCGGTGTCCAATTCACATCTCGTCTTCTCTTACAGTGTCACCGATAGCCAGGATGACGAATCGTTGATGATCGCTGCTCGTGTTACTTCGCGAGCCGGCCTGGTGTTCTTTCCTGTCAACCTTGTTGGAGCCGATCGGCTGATACTCGTCGGGGAGGGTGGTGAAGCCGAATTCGAGCGAAGTGAAGAGCCTGGGGAGTACTTCGGAGCCTTCGACGCCCCGGTCCGCGCTGACCGATGGGAGTATCGAGTGGACTTGATACGACAAGGAAGGAGATTGACGACGGCCGCGCTGGATCTGAGGACGCGCCCGACCGACTTCGTCTTGACCTACGACGACGAGGAATCAGCATTGCAAGCGAGCTGCGAGAGCTGATGCGCTGCCTGCCGTCCCTTTAGTGCATTCGAAGCGGCCTTCGACGATGAAACTGTGAAGTAGTCGAGATCGTTTCCACGTGGAAGTGCGTCAGGAACGTTCGTCCAGGCGCTGTCAGCTTTCGGAATCAGACGCGGCAACTGGCGTCATATGGACCAACCCCTGTCATGAAGCATGCTCAGGTTCAAACTGCGAGTACGATGTTGCTGGTGATGATGCCAAACGGCCACGCCAATCAAGTAAGTCCGAAAACTCATTCGCCAGCTCCGGCATTTTCCAGCATTCTTGAGTCATTGGGCCAAGTGGCGGCCGAGTGTACGCAATGGGGGCAATAACCTCTAGAACTGTGGCCATGGAAATATCAGCGTAGGTAAAGCGATTTATCAGGAAATCGCTACCCGCTAGTGCCAGACCCTCGCGAGTTTTTTCAAGTGCTTGACGCAAAGCGCCAGATTTTGCCAAATGAGCATACTTTCGGTCGAGCCGTTTTACCGCATCGCGTGCAACGAAGCGCAATATTCGGCGCAATGGTTTGGGCACGAAAGTCGGAAGGGATTCTTCCAGTGCCTGGTCATTGCCAAGTATGCAGCGTAGTACGCGCGTCCGGCCTTCAGCGAGCGCGGCTTCGCTCAGATCATTCCAGGGCGCTAGCGTCTCGAAGTCACCTAGACGTCCGTTACCTGCCTGTTCACTAGCGTATCGCGCGATTTCCCACGAACCACGGAAAACCTGATGGCCGACAAAGAGCATCGGAACTGATACTTTTCCGGACCATTGTCGCAAGCGCAAGCGCAGCCCTGCCTCGCTTAAGGTAGGCATATATTCCTTGTATTCATACGCGATTTTACAATGCTCCAATGCCCAGCGTGCTTTCTTCGTCCATGGAGAAAACGATTCACCAATCAAAAGAAGCCGATCTTGATTTTTCGCCGACATTTAGCTAGATCGTTGCGAAACCATTAAAAAAGATTACCACAATCGGCAAATTCCACGAACATGCATCAGGCTCGTTATGTGTCCATGACGACGGGCAGAAGATGTCTCGGGATGCTGACGGCCGACAGCTCGGCTCGTAGTCGGTACAGTCGCAACGAGAATGTGAAGTAGTCGAGATCGTTTCCACGTGGAAACGCGATGGGTGAATTGCGGGGCGAGACCACCACGCTCGGGAGCGCGGGCTCGGGACAGACTACCGGGGACAGGTGCGTCGAGAAGATCCCGGTTGTCAGACCTATCGACGGCGAATCGACTAGCAGCCGCATTGACATGAAACCAAAAGGTATTATATAAAGTAATACCGTTTGGTATCTCAATGCATGGCCTCCCCGTATGAACCTGTCTTCCTCATCCGCTGAACAGAGTGTCTTCCGCGCGCTCTCCGATCCGACCCGACGCGAGATTCTGCTGATGCTTGCCGTCAAGGATCGTTCGATTGCGGAGGTCGCCGATGGCTTCGACATGACGCGAGCGGCGATCAGGAAGCACATCGTCGTTCTCGAGGAGGGCGATCTCGTGTCCGTGATTCCGCGAGGGCGTGAGCGGATCAGTCGACTCAACCCGGAGGCCCTGAGTCATGCGACGCGGTGGCTCGCGTTCTTCGACGCTTTCTGGGACGAGCGACTATCGGCCTTGAAGAATGCGGTCGAGGGCGAGGCCCTGAAAAGCACGATCACATCTGACCACACAGCCTAAGAAAACAATACAACCAAGGAATCGACATGATCAAGACGATAGTACTGGCCGCTCCGCCTGAAACGGTCTGGGCCTTCCTGACCGAAGCTGACAAGCTCGGCACCTGGTTTCATCCGGCTGATGCGGATCTGGTCGAAGGCAGTGACTTTGCGTTGGTCAGTAGTGGCGAGCCTTCAGGCGACATTGAGGATCGCCGCATCTGTTGGGGCAAGGTGCTCGAGATGCAAAAGCCGCATCGGCTGGTCTACACTTTCACCATCAAGCCGCTGGGTGGTCACACGACGCAAGTTTCGTGGGAGCTGGAAGCGTTCTCCGACGGAACGCGACTGACGATGACCCACGACGGCATCGAGGAGGCAGCGGGTGATGCAGCATTCGGATTGATGCAGGCGCTCGACAAGGGTTGGGACGAGCATTTCGGCAAGTTGCGCAGTGCTGTTGCCTGATTCGGTTCAGCTCACAGGCATTGCTCGATGACTCGGCCGACTGCCAGTACGTGTTCGTCCGTGCCTCCGGGTCCGGCAATCATCAACGCTCCGGGTGAAGGCGCTTCCCGTTCGACGGGGAGCGTCAGAGCACAGCCGTAGGTCAGGTTGATGTAGGTCGTGTTGCGCAGCATGCGCGGATTGACGGTATCGAAGTCCCGTGTCGCGTCCTCGATCGTCGGTGCTTCGATGGCGACCGTCGGTGCGATAAGGGCGTCGAAACCGTGCAGATCGTCGATGAAGGCGCTGATTGCCTTGCGGTGATCTATGTAGGCGTCGGCGACCTCGTCTCGACTGAAACCTGTCGCCGCGCGTATGCGTGACAGTACGTTCGCGTCTCCAATGCGCTCGAGTAACGCGAGTTGCGGCCCGTATTGCGCGAGCGCTTCGGTCGCAACGACGATCCGCACCGCGGAGGCTGCGGCCGCGATGTGGGCAAGATCGATCTCGACGAGTTCATGCCCGCTTGCCGCGAGCTTGCGCTTCACGTGTTCGAAGGTGGCTTCGACGCTTGCATCGAGTTCGTCGGTGAACGCATTGACGGGCACGGCCAACCGCAGCGGGTGATCAGGCAAGGGCGCCTCGGCGAAGCTGCCGGGCGCGACGTCACAGAGCACCTCGTGACAGCGAAGTACGGCGTCCATGTCGGTGCCCAGCGGGCCGACGCTGTCGAAGGTATCGGAGAGCGGATGGACGCCTTGACGCGGCACGTTCGCCTGCGTCGGCTTGAAGCCGATCAACCCGTTGACGGCTGCAGGGAGTCGCACCGATCCGCCGGTGTCTGTGCCGATCGCCAGATCGCAGAAGCCGAGGGCGACGCTAAGCGCCGCACCGGAAGACGAGCCGCCGGGTACGCGAGTGATGTCGAACACGTTGCCGGGTGTGCCGTGATGCGGATTGAGCCCGACTCCCGAGTAGGCGAATTCACTCATGGAAGTACGACCGAAGAGCAGCGCGCCGGCTGCCTCGAGTCGCTTGACGATATCAGCATCGGTGACGGCGGGTTCGCGGGCGGCGAGGAGTCTTGAACCGGCGGTGGTCTGCTGACCGGCTTCGTCGATGAGATCCTTTATGGAGACGAGCAAGCCATAGAGAGGCAGAATTTCGCCATTGGCGTGACGCTCATCCACTCGTCGTGCTTCGGCGAGTATGCGTTCGGGCGAGAATTCGATGAAGATCGTGTTCGTGTCGCGATCGCTGGCGGCGACACGTGCAATGGCAGCTTCAGCCTTGTCGAAAAGTTGTCCCATGCCTAGGCCTTGCCTCGGTCAGTCGATGAGCGGAAGAATGCGCACAGCATACTCGTGCTGCAGTGTCTGACCGCTTGCGGGATCGTGCAACTCGCAGCGGAACGCGTGGGCAGGGCGTACACCGCCGATCGCAGGCAAGGTTCCGCACAGCATCGCTGACACGGCGGGACTCGCGTGTTGGCTGGCAGCGGCATCGACGCGTCGCCGCGTAGCCTCGCTCCGCGTGGACTCGCCCGGCGTGGAATCGCCCGGCGTGGACTCGCCTCGCGAGGATTCGCCAAGGGGGCTCGCGGCGAGCAGGTCGGCGAGCGGTCGGATGGTTTCAAGCGAGCCTTCCTGATAGAGCGTCCAGTCGGCGTCGTCCTGCTCGCCTTCGAGAATCCACGAGCGTAGCGTCAGCGTATCCAGCCGATCAGCCACATCGCTGAATGGCCAGAGTCCGGATGCACACGGTTTGGCGCACGCTTGCTTGGACAAGGCAACCGAGTGCGCTTCGAGCGCGCGGTCGGTGTGATCGGACGCGAGGCCCAGCCAGGTCTCGCCGTTGTACCGGACAAGCAGGGGCTCGACTTCACCGGAGGTATCGGCGTCGACAACATCGATCACGCCGGCCGTGGTCAGTAGAGAGGCAGCAACACGATAGTAAAGCGGAATGCTCGACGGCGGCGCAACGCCGAGGGCCGCAAGCTCGCGAACATGATGCTCGACAGCCGCAGCATCGCGCCCGGTCCAGCCGGCAACGATCAGCGAGTCGATGTGCTTGATCGGCTCGTCCTGCAGACGTTGCGCGTCACGATGGAGTTCCAGCATGGGCATGATGAACGGTCTCTCCTTGCAGCTTGACGGGCCCTACAACCTGTCAGGCAGGAACAGGGCGATCTGCGGGAAGGCGACGAGGGCAACCACCATCGCCATCATGACGGCGACATACGGCAAGGCGCCGACCATGACTTCACCCAGGTGGCCCGAACGCCGCGCGCCCTGCACAACGTAGAGGTTCAGGCCGACCGGGGGAGTTATCAACGCCATCTCGACCAGCACGATCATGAGAACGCCGAACCAGATCGTGTCGAAGCCGAGACCTGCAATGATGGGTACGGTGATCGGGATAGTCGCGACCATCAACGACAGCGTCTCGACGAAGAAGCCGAGCACGATGTAGAGCGCGATGATCAGCCAGAGCGTACCGAGTGGCGTGAGGTCGTAGGACGTCACCAGGGCGGTCAGCTTCTGCCCGAGACCCGCTGAGGCGAGTGTGAAGTTCAGGAAATAGGCGGCGATGACGACCAGCATGATCATGGAGGTGACGCGTACGGTACCGAGCAGGCAGCCCTGCAGGGAATGCAGGTTGATCGACCCGCCGGGCATGGCTATCGCGAGTGCCATGGCAACACCGACAGCCGCGGACTCGGTGGGAGTTGCCCAGCCGGCGTAGATCGAGCCGACCACAACCACGAACAGGGCGATGATCGGCAGCAGATGGACAAGACTGCCGAGCCGCTCCTCCCAGGAATAGTGACGCCGTGGACCGCCGAGAGAAGGTGTCACGAGACAGATCAGCGCCGTGACGATCACGAAGGTGAGCGCCATCAGCAAACCCGGGATGAGTCCGGCAAGGAACAGGCGGGGAATGGATGTCTCGGTCAGAAAGCCGTAGACGATCAGATTGATCGAGGGCGGAATCAGGATGCCGAGGGTTCCGCCGGCGGCGATCGCCCCCGAGAAGAGCCGTGGGTCGTAGTTCAGCCGTTCTGCCTGCGGCATGGCGACGGTCGCGACGGTCGCTGCGGTTGCGACCGAAGAGCCGGACGTCGCCGAGAACATCGTGGCGGTGCCGATGTTGGCGTGTACCAGGCCGCCCGGCAGCCAGCCGAGCCAGGTGTCGAGCGCACTGTAGGTTCGTGCAGCGACACCGCCACGAACCAGGATTTCACCGAGCAGGACGAAGAACGGAATGGCGATCAGCGTCGAGCTGCTCGACGACGACCAGATGACCTGACCCAGTCCCTTGATCAACGGAAACGGGGAGAACCAGACGTCGACACCAAAGCCGAGCAGGAACAGCACGATGCCGACCGGGATGGTCAGCGCAAGCAGGGCAAACAAGCCAAGCGCGACACTGAGAATCACGGTACTTGCTCCTGGGAAATCGAGCTCGCCTCGTCAGTTGCCGCGAACCAGGTGTCGAAGGCATCTCGTCGGCGAGCGTGCAGGAGTGAGCAGGCACTGGCCAGCATCAGGGACGCACAGGCGGCGAACCAGACCCAGCCACTGAACCAGAGAATCTGCGGAATCCACAAGGGCGTTTCCAGCGGTGTGTTGGCTCGTGAGCCTCGTGTGAGACTCTTTTCGAGAACCGGCCAGCACTGCCAGGCGACCACGAGCACGGTCAGGGCAAGCGAGGCGATCGCAGTGATGTCGAGAAAGGCACGACCGCCGCCTGGCAACCGTCGGTGCAGGATGTCGATACGCACATGCGCACGTTCGAGCAAGGCATAGCTCAGGCCCCAGCTGGCGGTAATGGCCATGGCATAGCCCGCGATCTCGTCCGAGCCACCGAGCGAGTGCCCCAGCTGGCGGAGAATGATGTCGGCAAGTATGAACAGTGCGGTCAGAACCAGCATCAGCCCGACGGCTGTCGCCACGCCGATATTGGCGCGCCGAATGCCGTCGAGCCAGAATGGCAAGCTTTCGCGTTGCACCCCTCAGCTCACGCCCTGGGCGAGGGTCAGGCCTGCTTTTGACAGTTTCACTGCGGAATCTGCAGTCCGACGGTCTTGCCGACAGAATCGTTCCAGCGCTGTGCCCAGTCTCCTCCGGCGCGTTCTGCCCATTCCGGCAGGACCACATCGGTGAGAATTGCGCGGGCGGATTCAACGTCTGCATCGCTCGGCTCGACCAGCACCATCGATGCCGGATCGCCGCTGCTGCATTCACCGCTGCCGGTCAGGCAGGCGACGTCATTCGACAGCGCATCCGCGGCGCTTTCCCAGGCTGGCGTCTCGAATTCGGCGGCGATGGTGTCGCTGAGAAGGGTCTGCTGGTCTGCGCTGAGGCTCTCCCACTTGTCGATGTTCATGGCGGTGACAACGGCATCCCAACCGCCCAGCGGCAGGGTCATAAGGGTCGTTGACACTTCCCACCAGCCGGCACTGTAACCGGAGCCTGAACCGGTAACGGCGCAGTCGACGACGCCGCGCTCCAGAGCACCGGGGACCTCCGAGAATGCGACGTTCACGCCTTCGGCACCCAAAGCCTCGAGCAATTTCGTCGTCATGCGCCCGGAGCCGCGGATCTTCAGCCCCTTGAGGTCAGCCAGTGTCGCGACTTCGGGCTTGCAGAAGACGACTTGTGGCGGGTAGGGGGCGATGGCGAGAAGCTTTGATCCAAAACGATCGGTCATGATTTCCTCGACCATCGGTCTGGCGGCGTCGACCATGGCGCGCGCCTCGGCGGCGGTGTTGGCGAGTAGCGGCACGTCAAGACCTTCAAGCTCTGGGGCATCGCCAACGGTGTAGTCGGCAACCGTCATGCCGACATCGAAGACACCGTCGCCGAGCAGGCGGAAGACATCGCCGCCGGCCACACCCATCTGATCGAAGGTGGTCATCGTGACTTCGAAGTCGCCATCGGACGCTGCCGGCAGTGTCTCGGTCCAGAACGTCGATTCGTACTGCTTGTACAGAGGCAGGCTGCTCCAGCTGCCGACGACGGATAGTTCGACGGCAGTTGCCGCCCCTGTCAGGCTCATCATGGCGCCGCCGAGCAACGCCATTGGAGTGGATCGGTTCATGTGCTTGTTCCTCGATTCAGGCTGTGTTTGTCGAAGGGTGTTTGTCGAACGGTGTTTGTCGAACGGTGTTTGTCAGAGGGTGTTTGCTAAGGACATACGTCGAGAATACCGGACAGTCGATGTTCAGCCGTCGCGGCAGGGATGTCGGTGATGAGCATGCAGCCGGGTTCGTGCGTGGCGACGAGCTCTGCGCCTGCATTTTGAAGGGCCGCTTGCGGGGTGACGCCACAGGCCCAGAAGACAAGAATGTCCCCATCCTCGATGACAGGAGAGTCGCCGAAATCAGGCTTGGCGAGCTCGTCGATACCGATCTGTCGTGGATCGCCGATATGCACGGGTGCGCCGTGTGCCAGGCGAAAACGCTCGGACAACACGATCGCGCGAATGGCATCCGCCGGACTGAAGGCTCGCAGCGTGACGACCAGGGGACCTGCGAAGGGCCCGGCACGGCGTGTCTGCAGGGAGGTTCGATACATCGGCACGTTACGTCCGGCGTCGACGTGCCGTACCGGTATGCCGGCATCGGCCAGAGCATCTTCGAACGAGAAAGAACAGCCAAGCACGAAGGCCACCAGATCGTCCCGCCAATGATTGACGAGGTCGACCGTGGTCTCCACGGGAAAGCCTTCACGGAAGACACGGTAGGCAGGGATATCGCGTCGAATGTCGATGTCCGCACCGAGTTCAGGCAAGGCAACGTCACCCGCGTCGCCGACGCCGATCAGCGGGCAGGGCTTGGGGTTCCTGTGGCAGTAGAGAAGGAAGTCCCCGGCCATGGCCTCGGGAACGATCGCGAGGTTGCCTTGCAGGTAGCCCGCGGCGCAGCCGACGGTGTTCGTTACATGGCTGCCGTTGCGGGCGCGTGACCGCCATTCGGCTGGACTATCAGCGCGGGCACGCTTGCTGTGTGCGACACGTTTGTCCGGCGGTGCTGGCTCGGGGAGTGCCGTGGTCATGCGATCAAGCTAACAGATCGGACAAGGCACCGAATGATCTTTATCGAGCATCAATTTGATCGGCTGCAAGGGCAGCTGCAGCGACGATCGCGCCGGTGTCGTCATGTGTACCCGAGAGCCAGGCCACGGCGAAGTCGAGTGCCGCAGGGACGGCCGCTTCGCAAACCTTCAGGCGCTGGATGTCGTTCCGCCGACTCATGTTGGATTCAGCCATCCTCCGCGGCAGGATGCCGATGCCGAAATCGGCAGCGATCAGATCGCGGACAGTCGACAGGGATGCTGAGCCGTGCAACAGCGGCGGTGAGTCGAGCGTCGTGAACAGCCGTTCGATCTGATGAAAGGGTGTCGTTCCCTTCGAGTAGGTGACGATCGAGAACTGCGCGAGAGCGGCTAGCGTCAAAGGGGTGTTGTCGTGCTTGCCCTTTGCGCCGTACCAATCGACAGTAACGGCTGGCAAGGCTTCTCGCTGTGCCGACGTTGGCACAGCGTCGTCAAGCAAGATGGCGACGTCGATCTCGTTGTCCGTCAGTGCCCGTGCCAGTTGGGTGGAGGTATCCACAGCGAGTTCGAAACGGACGGCAGGGTGCTCGCGGCGCAGCGTTCCGAGCAAGGCCGGCAACAGCGTGTGCACGATCGTCTCGGCCACACCCATGCGGACGGTGCCGCAGAGGCCCTCGCTACCGGCGAGTTCGTTGACAATGCGATCGCGGGTCGCGATGAGCCTTGAAGACTCCTCGAGTAGCCGACGACCTGCCGTGGAAAGCCTGACACCCCGTCCGATCCGATCGAAGAGCACCACACCCAGACGCCGTTCCAGTGCGGCAACTCTTGTGGACATGGCGGACTGGGACATCCCCGAGCGTGCCGCAGCCGCCCGGAAGCCGCCGGCTTCGACAACCGCCTTCAGGATCTCGATGTCACGGAAGCCGAACATGCCCATGAGTTTGCCGGAAATGGCGGTTGATATCTCTGCCGGAGACTCTTATACTTCCGGCGGTCAGGTGCGGGGTGGAGCAGTCTGGCAGCTCGTCGGGCTCATAACCCGAAGGTCGTAGGTTCGAATCCTACCCCCGCTACCAATGATGTATTTCCCGGTAAGCAACGGGACACTAAAGCCGCTGAAATCGCGGCTTTTTTGTGCCTGTTATGAGCACTTCGGTGTTCTGAGACGACCCCAGGATACCGCTCAAGCCCTCGGAAGGGCAGAACGCTACCGGCTCGGGGAGGGAGGCATGATGCGAACCAATGACTTGTTACTCCGCTGCTATGCGGAGCGAACCGATGGCGTGTGGTCTGCAATCTGTCTTGATCTGAACCTAGCATCCCATGGCGACACTCTGGCGGACGCCCGCTCTGAGCTGAGTGAGCAGATCGTGAGCTACCTGGATGATGCCTTGGGCGGACGAGACGAGGCTTTCTCGTCTGAGCTTCTGAAGCGCCGTGCGCCGCTAGAGTTCTTCTTCAAGGACTACCGGGTGCGTCTGATCGACCGCCTCCGTGACCATGCTGATCGAACAGGTTCCGCTTGCCATAGCTTCCTGGCAACTCTGCCAGTGCGCCTGCAAAGCTCTGGCAGCTGCTGATTTGATCCGGTGGGTGCACGACGGTTTCCGCCCCTCGACGCGGATGAGGTGCGGGGAATACTTCGCGCCCTGGGCTTCCGACTCCGAGACCAGAAAGGTTCTCATGAGCAGTGGGTGCGAGAGGACCGGCGCGGCTTTTTCAAAGTCACAGTTTTGGGTCATACAGCCCCTTTTTTTGCGACGTTGCTCAAATCCATCGTCTTCTGTGATTTAGCCGAAGAAGCCAAAGTCACTCCCGAGCAGCCTTCGTTGCACGAGTGGATGAGTTGTCGAGAACCAGATGGCTGTCGAGTGGCACGGCAACCGTTCACCGATCCAGCGGCACAGATCACGCGGTCTTCGGTACGATGGTTGAGCTTTTGGGAGTTGAGTTGTAGCGGGAATGGAGATGTCTCAGGCGGCGTCGTCTCTTTGCGAGTGTCCAGCGTAAAAACACGTTCTGGGAACTGAGCGTCGTGGACGATGATCGAGCAAGTGTTCGGAGAACCCACGGATGAAGCTGAAGCGTTTTCTGCTGTTACTCGCGCTGTTCGCTGCAACTTCTGTCGCATTATTGACGCATGAAAGCTGGCTACCTTGGCTGGACGGTTATCTGAACGAGCGGGAGACCAGTCAACGCATTCAAACCATGGATTCGTTGGTCAATCTCGTACTCAGTGTCGGCTCGTTATTCTTTGGCTACCTCGCTTGGGTCTACAGACCTCGATCGACCGAGCCAACAACACCGGTAGTGCGGCAATCCGACGTCACCTACGTCTCCGATCGCCCGTTCAAGCCGAGTCCACCCGTCACGACTTCCGTTGAACGGGACCAGAATCCCTATCTTGGTCTACGCGCGTTCCAGCGAACGGACGCAGACCGGTTCTTCGGGCGCGCTCAGGAGATAAACGAGGCACTCGCCACCTTTGGGGAGCCGATCCGCGGAGGTGTCGGCACGCTGTCCGAGCGCTATCGCTGGCTGCAAGTCGAGGGCAACAGCGGGGCGGGAAAGTCCTCACTGGTCAATGCCGGCTTGGTTCCGGGTATCGAAGCCGGAGCACTGGAAAGTGTCACTGGCTTCGAAGACTGGCGTGTCATCGGGCCGATCCTGCCCGGCGAGCGGCCATTGCGGCGGCTTGCCGAAGCGCTGCAGCGGGCGTTGATCGCCGATGCCGTGCGGCGCGACACGCTGGCCTGCCAGCGAGAACTTGAAGGCGACGAGCAGGCCCTGTCCTACCAGTTGTCTGACTTCCGAGAGACGAGCACGGCATTCTTGCTCATCGTCGACCAGTTTGAAGAGCTCTTTACCTTCTCCGAGCAAGACGAGCGCCGGTGTTTCGATGCACAGCTAGCCTATGCGCTGCAGGATCGCGAGTGTCCGCTATTCCTGATAAACACAGTGCGGATCGATTTCCTGCACGCCTTCGAACACCTCCCGAAGCTCTCGGAACTCTACAACTCACATTGCCGGCGCTACCTGCTGAAGACCATTTCGCGTAACGGACTCGTCGAGGTCATCGAACGCCCGGCAGCTCAAGCCGAGCCCGAGCTCGATGTCAGCGAGATAACCGCAGCGATGGTGCGTGATGCTGCGGAGGAAATCGGCGCGTTGCCGTTGGTCGAGAATGCACTGCACTACCTCTGGCAGAAACGCGACGGGTATCGTCTCGTCGGCAGGCTGTATACCGAGATCGGCGGCATATTCGGCATGCTCGAAGCACAGGCAGACGAGTTGCTGACCACGATGGACGCGGTGCTGCCGAACGGGCGCGAGCGGGCGCTTGAACTGCTGCTGGCGCTGACCGAGGTCAACGACCGGGGCAACCACAGCCGGCGTCGACTATCGCTGGAGGAAGCGCGCGGGGTAGCGGCAGGCAGACGCCGTAACCCCGAAGACGGGCAGCGGCTGATCGACTGGCTGGCGGGGCGCCCGGGGCCCGCCGATCGCAGTGTCGTGACGGGACCGGGCGACATTCGGCTGGTGAGTATCACGAACGAATCGGACACGACTTCGGAGGAACAGGAAGCCACGGCCTATGTGGACCTGATACACGAGACCTTGATTCGCGCCCGCTACCGCGACCCGTCCAGCGGCAAACGCATCGGCTATTGGCAGACTCTTTACGACTACGTCGAGAAGAACCGCGACCGCAGTTTCCGGCGTGGTCAGCTCGCGCGTCGGGCACAGCGATGGGAGACGAGTCACGGAATCCGACGTTGGTTCGCACTCGCCGGCTGGCGCGATCTGTGGCGCTATCGCTGGTTCCACCCGGGCAAGGGCGACAGTGAACACCGCTACAAGCGGGCCAGCCTCAGGTGGGCTGCCGCTCAAGGTGTCGTGCTTGCCGTGTTGCTGGGCATTCCGTTGCAAGGCTATCTCTGGACACTCTCGCAAGGGCTGCCACCCGGCTACACGCTGACGCTGCAGAAGTTCCGGCTGATGCGTCTCGGCGTCCTGCCCGAACCGGTGCCTCGACTTGTGCGAGTCGAGCCGCCCGCTCCGAGTGGTGCCTTCAGGGTCGGCGAGCGCGACGAGGAAATTATCGATTCATCCAGGAGGGATAGACCTGAACTTTTGCAGTACCTTGGCATACCGTGGTCTGAGGGCCAGATCAACGCGTCGTTCGCCATTGGAGTTCACGAGGTCACCTACGAACAATTCGACTGGTACGTCTGGTCGAGCCGCCGGGAAGGCAAGGAGATTGATTTTCCGGGCAACGCGCCGAACGACAACGGTCGTGGGCAGCGGGCTGTCGTCAACGTCTCGTGGCTCGACGCCAATGCCTATCTCGCTTGGCTTTCCGAAAGGACCGGCAAGTCCTATCGGCTACCGACCGAGACGGAGTGGGAATACGCGGCAAGAGCAGAAACCAATTCCGCTTTTTGGTGGGGAAACGAAGAGGGTACCGCGAACGCCAATTGCGATGGCTGCGGCAGCGACTGGGACAATCGCTACGTCGCACCGGTGGGCAGCTTTGAACCCAACGCTTGGGGGCTGCATGACACGGCAGGCAACGTCTATGAATGGACCTGTTCCGAGTGGCAGGCTTCTTTCGATGGCAGTGAGTCGGAGTGCATGGAGCCGGAGGAAACGGCGGGCAGCCGCGCGGTGCGCGGCGGCTCGTGGTTCAACGAGGCCGTCTGGGTGCGTTCTTCCTCGCGCAGCCGGGACCTCGCCGACAACCGCATCAACAACGTCGGATTTCGGGTGTTGCGCGCCGCCAGGACCGATTGACCCTGTGCGCTTTTCTCTCTTTCCCTTTGTCGTCCGGCGTCAGCCGGACGAGCATCTGATCGGCACCTCCTCGTGAGCCGAAGATCGCGTGGGGAATCGGTTCCGACAGCCGTGCAGGATTGCCGGGAGTTCTTGCTGTGGATGATTCCCGTACTGGATCGGTTACCTCGAAAACGACGCTACGTGCTCGGAGAGAAAATCGAAACCCGGGTTATCGCCATACTCGAAGCGCTGGTCGCGGCCGCCTGGACGCGTGACAAGAAGGTATTGCTAAGGTATTGCTGGGCCAGGCGAACCGTGATCTGGAAGTCTGTCGCCACCTGTGGCGCCTGTGCCACGATCTGCAGGGCATCTCGGGCAAGCAGTACGAGCACGGCAGCCTGCTCATGCTGCAGGGTGTGGAATTTAGACGCATCACTGGGGGCATCGAAACCATCCGATCCGCCGAGAGCCGACCTCGCGGTAGGGGGCACGGCACAGGCTCAAGGCAACGGCCTCGAACGACAGAAGGCGACTTCGTATGGCGCAGTTCTTGTTGACCACCTCAGGTGGAAGTTGCATTGAGTCCAGTTCACGCTGGCGTAGTCGGGTGATGCGCGGTCGAAGTAGTTGTGCACGCCCTTGTCGACACGACGCACAAATAAATTCTCTTGCCGCCGACAGCGCCACTTCGCGGGGTGATAGTGTGTACGGTCAGGGCTCAAGATCTTGAACTTGTGCATGGTCTGCCGGCACATATATTGTGTGGTTGGTGGAATTCCCTGTAGGAGTGTGCAGAAATGGCGAATACAACATTGCAGGAAGAAGTCGATCGAAATTTCAGTAGCTTGCAGGAGCTTCTCCCGAGCATTCTGCCACTTCATCGTGGAAAGTTCGTTCTGATGAGGAGGGGAGAGATTGCGAACTACTACGAGACGTGGGCGGACGCGTACTCCACCGGGAAGAAGTTCTACGAGGACGGTATCTTCTCCGTGCAGCGGGTCACCGATGTTCCCGAGGATCTAGGATATTTTTCGCATGCCGTCACTCTGCGGTAACTACAGACCGGACGTAGGCCCGCTCATCTCGGTAACGATCGTTGACTTGGCAGCGTTGCAGAACGGAGGCAACCCACCTTCGGGCTTGAAGATGTATCAAGCTCTCATCGACACGGGCGCATCAAGCACCTGTCTCTCGGCCAAAGTAGTAAGTGAAGCTGGGCTAGTACCGACTGGAAAAACGATGATGCAAGGAGCTACGGGGGCGTCTGCAACGAACCAGTACAGCTTTGGCGTGGGCTTCCCTTTCAACCAGCGAGTCGAACCTTCAGGTACGGCAACTTTCGACATGGAAGTGAAGGCCGTGCAAGGACTTGAGTTCGCGTCGGCCGGAGGTGCGTTCGAGATCCTACTCGGGCGAGACATTATCTGCCAAGGGGTACTGACACTATCCTGGGACGGGCACTTCTCGCTTAGCTTCTAGTGAGGACAAGACGTCTCCGCAGTTGGCTGGGCATGTTTAGCGTGAGAAATTGAGGGCATCCCTGAGTTCTACCAACAATGATTCTCCAGTCACGTGCTGCCAAATCTACGTAGATGTGCTCTAAGCAGTCAGGCGGGCTCTATCTCCGATGACCATCGATCGTCGTGCTCTCGCAGCGTGACAGCCGTGGGCTTGGCATCTACCGTTCGGATCAGTTGTGCGAGCAGGTTACGCAGGGCAGTAGGCCGGTCCGGGGGAAAGGTTTCCAGGTACAGCTCCCTGAGAACCATTTCGACCGAGCGAGGCGCTTTGCTCTTTCCACGCTCCCAGGCGCCGACTCGCTGGCCGTCCTTGTAGTCGATGAGCGAGGCGAACTCCTCTTGCGTCATCTCCAGTCGCTCACGCAAGAACCGGAGTTCGGCTCCGCTCAAAGGACGTTCCAGACCAGCAACCATCAGGCCCAGCTCGACATGCAGGGCCTCAGCGCTTTCGATATGGACGCCTTTGCCCCACGGTGTGTCGATGAAGTCGAAGCCGTTCGCGAGGTACACGTAGTCGAGCCCACGTTCGGTGTAGTGGTACGAGCTGTCGATATTCATTGTCGAGTTCCTGATATCTGCCTATACGACGACCGTGACAACGACGACGTCCATTCCGTCATCAGTCTTGCCGAAACCGGCGACTACCCTTTTCGAATTCACGAATCCATGATCTGTGTCGGCCACACCAAACGTCGACATCGAGGCGGAGGTCATGCCCAGCATGCGAGATTGAGGGCATTCCTGGAGGCATCGAAATGGAACAGAGTGGCGAGGTTCCGATTTCCACTTACTAACAGGCGACACTTTGTTAGCTACCCCCGCTACCAATGATACTTTTCCCGCGTTTCGACGGGACGATCGAGCCGCTTTGAGAGCGGCTTTGTTGTGCGTGTGTTTCTCCAGGCACGTGCTTGCAAATCTACGTAGATGCGCTCTACCGCCGGTAGCTTGCTTAGCGTTGGCGTCGGGCCGGTAGCGCCACCGACTATGCCTTGCACGGGTCGTCGACGTGGACGCCGGTCTTGTCAGACTTCCAGCGGCGTTGAGACACGTGCCTTGTAGGGGCTATTCCTTCTCCATCCGAAGCTGCAAATTGCAGTGGTGAGGCCGATAGCCAAGCTGGGATTCGCTTCTGACCGGTTCGTACGGCCCTTTCACCAACGTATCGAGCTCCTGGCGCGCACCCAGGGCGAGAAGGCCACACCGAGACAGAAAACGTGTCACTACCGTGTCACTACAGTAAGAAACAGCTGGTTTTCGCGGCCTGATTCAGTCTTCGTGACCGGCATCTCGGATCGATTTCACAATCTCTGTATTCTTTGGCGTCGTCGGATCATAGCGCCGTAGTTGTAGTACGGAGTGAATTTTCCGGTTGATGATTCGGGCGAGCTTCGCTCGCAGCCAAGGGCATGGACGCCGCCGCAGCGGCAGGAGTAATACGTTGAAGGTGAGTGCGAAATGCCTCGTCGGTCTGGCGCTGTTCGCAGCGCTTGCGGGTTCGCCCGGAGTGCATGCTGCCGACTGCGCCGTGTCGGGCAGCACACTTGCCGCGGCAAGAGCCGCTTACGTCGAGCAGTGCCCGTCGATACCGCGCGTCGATTGCGACCCGGTGGCAGGCAACTGGACTTGTGCGAGTTACCGAATGGGACGCGGCGGGCGCGTGGCGCCCGATCTGTCTGCGCCGACGTCAGCACCCACGCCCGCACCCACGCCCGTACCTGGGTCCACAACCGATGCCCCTGACGACACGCCTTCCGGCAGGCCGACTCGCGATGACGCGGCTGGAGGAGGGACGGCCGCCGAGCCGCCGAGATTCACTCCGTCCGGGGGAGGCGGCGGTGAGCGTGATACCAGCCAGGTGAAGCTGCCACTGCGGCTGGACAACCTGTACAAGTACAACGTGACGGCGGTCACGAACATGTGGACCGAGATCGTTCCGAGTGGCGTGTCCATGCAGATAGTGAGCTTCTACGACGAGCGGAAGCGGGTTCACATCGCTACTCGCGAGTTTCCTCACGGTGAGTTCGGTGAGCCGATCGACATCGACGAGCATGTGCATCCCGGCGACACCCTGGAGCCTGATTCGCACAACAATACAGGCGTGGCAATAGCACCTGACGGTACGGTATTCGTCACCGCGAATCATCACGTCGACGAGCTGAACCTCGCGAAGACCGCTCGCCCTTACGATCTGACGAGCTTCGTGAACGTTCCAGCCAGCGAGCTCGGCCAAGGCATCGTCGAGCGCATAACCTACCCTTCGTTCTTCAAGCTCGATGGTTATCTGTGGCTGTCGGCGCGCGAGCAGGACGTCGGTGGCGGCACGAACTATTTCATGTGGCACCTCTGGCGCTACAACCACGACACGGGTGAATGGGACATTCGCACGCGCTTGAACGGTGGTCAGCGCCTCAGGCTCTACATCAGCAACGTCGATTGGTCTGCCGACGAATCCGAGATCCACTTCCTGGGCGTCTGGCGGGATGATTTCTTCCGAACGGGCTTGTCACAGAACACCGACCTCTTCCACCTGACATCGCGCGACGGTATCTCGTTCGAACACGTCGACGGTACACCAGTGGATCTGCCGCTCGTCCGGCGCTCGGACCGGAACCGCGCGAGCGCTGCCGATCACGAGGTGCCGGTGACGGTCTGGGACACGGCGGCAGGCGATCCACAACCCTACCAGCCGGGCAGCGTGATCTACGACGGCGCCGGCACGCCACACATGCTGATCAAGGAGATCGGGAACGGCCGTCGCGACACCTGGCACCACCGCTGGGATGTCGGTCGAGGCGCGTGGGTGTCACGGAAGACAGGCCTTGCGACGAACACGGATGATCTCGTGTCGCTGCCGGATGGTCGGGTCGGCATGCTCGGTCACGCCAACGACGCGATCTATTTCCTCGACCTGTCAACGCCGGATGCGGAACGCGTACTGATAGCGAAGGGCTTTCACACGCGCGATTTCGACGTGAACGTCGGCAAGACGGAGATGCGCTTTGGCTATCTGTCGATCTGGCTGACGGAGAACGGACACTCTCCGCCGAGACAGACGAGAGGTTCACGCCCTGCCGATGCGTGGGTGCTCACCATCGGGCTGGATCAACTGAGCGAGTTCGACAGGCCCCTGCTGCGCTAGCCCATCAGTCGCGTCAGCAAGTAACTCGAAGTGGATGCTGCAACAAGGACCGTGACGATGTTCCAGCGTGCGCGAAGCAACAGGGCCGCACTAAGCAGTGAGAGCAGAGGCACACGCCAGTCGATGTCGGTGATCGATATGATCGGCACACTCAGTGGTCCGTACGACGAGTAGTCGACGCTTCGGAAAACGACGTGAAGCGCGAACCACAGGGCGAGGTTCAGCATGACACCGACCACGGCTGCCGTTATTGCGGACATGGCCTTTCTCAACCGGGGGCGTGAGGAAATCCATTCGATGTAGGGCGCACCTGCAAACACCCAGATGAAGCACGGTACGAAGGTAACCCACAGGGTCACGGCAGCAGCTGCCAGCCCGGTTGCAAGACCGCCCGTTCGAAAAGCCGCAACGAAGCCCACGAATTCCGTCACCAGAATCAAGGGACCGGGTGTCGTTTCGGCAAGGCCAAGGCCATCCATCATTTCCCCGGTGGTAAGCCAGCCGTACGTGTCGACCACATCCTGGCCCATGTAGGCGAGCACGGCATAGGCGCCGCCGAAGGTGACGACGGCGAGCCGTGAGAAGAATGCACCCACTTGCGTGAGAACCGGATTCCCGTCGAACAGCAGGATGAGCAGGAATGGAATCGACCACAGGACGATTCCGGCGGCCATGATCAGAAGCGTTCTACTCAGACGCACGTCGACAGGCAAAGCGGGTTCAGGCTCGACAGCGGTGTCGCTCCGCTGTAGATAACCCTGCAGGGCGGCGGTCAGGATGATCAGCGGAAACGGAACTCGAAAGAAGAAGATCGCCACGAATGCCAGGCTTGCAATGATCCAGTGTGATCGGGCGACAAGTGCGCGTCTCGACAGTTTCAACAGCGCCTCGATGACGATGATGAGCACGGCAGCCTTGATGCCGACGAACAGCGTCGTGATCAGTGGCAGTTCGCCCAGGTACACGTAGACGATGGCCAACGCCAGCACGAGTGCGGCACCCGGCAGGACGAACAGCAGCCCGGCGATGAGCCCGCCGAGGATTCCGTGCAGTCGCCAGCCTGCATAGGTTGCCAGCTGCATGGCTTCCGGGCCCGGGAGCAACATGCAGAAGTTCAACCCGCCGAGGAATTGCCTTTCGGTAAGCCAGGGGTTCTCGTCGACCAGGAAGCGGTGCATCAGGGATATCTGTGCAGCGGGTCCGCCGAACGAGAGCAGGCCGATCTTTGCGAATATGGCTGCCGAACTTCTCAATGTTGTCGGCACTACAACACCACCGTCTCTCCCGTCCGCGTGGCTCGTTCGACCGCGTCGGTAACCCGGAGGTTGGCGAGGCCATCTTCCACTGTCACACGCACGGGCTCGGTACCGCGAATCATCGCGCAGAAATGATCGAGCTGTCGGGCGATCGGGTCATCGCGCTCGAACGGGATCGATTTCGACGCGAAGGGCTTCCACCACGAACGATCTTCGTCTCGTTCGTAGTGATGCAGCCTGAGGGTCGGTATGGCCAGGCTGCCATGGGTGCCCGCAACGACGTAGCAGGCTTCTTCGGGGTGATGCGCGTATGCCGGATTTTCACCCGAATTGTGCTCCCAGCTGTGCGGTGAGGCTGCCGTGTCCGAGAGGAGGAATGTGCCGAGCGCGCCATTCGCGAAACGGAAGTTGATGGCGACGGTATCCTCGACTGCGTGGCCGCGAACGGTGTTTGAACCGAAGGCCTGCAGCGCGACGATCTCGCCACACAGCAGGCGCAGGCTCTGGATCTCGTGGATCAGGTTGATGAGAATCGGGCCGCCGCCCGCTCTGGTGCGCCACGGGGCTGCGCTGAAATAGTCGTCCGGTTTCACGAAGGTGGCGCTACCGGTTATCGACACGAGTCGACCCAGCACGCCACTGTCGATCGTGTCGCGGGCCGCTCGAAGAATGCCGCTGTGCGTGCGGTGATGGCCGACGAGGATGGGCGTACCGCGGAGACGTGCTTCGCGAGCGATGGCTTCTCCCTCGGCGACGCTCGCGGCCAGTGGCTTTTCAAGAAGCATGGGCAAGTCCTTCTTCATGCAAGCCAGCGCGTGTTCCTTGTGGAGTGCATTCGGTGTGGCCAGGATGATGCCGTCGGGACGTCGTTCGGCGGTGTCCGTGGAATCGAGATAGCCTGCCAGCGAATCGTGATAGGCGACCCCGGCCGAGCGAGCCAGCTCGGCGGCGTGGCTGGACGGATCGATGATGGCGTCGGGTCGACAGTGCGGACTCGCCTGCAGGGCGTCGAGGTGAACACGACCGACAAGGCCTGCACCTGCGAGCGCGATTCGCAGGGGATCAGTCATGGCGGGCTAGCTGCTACCCATACCCTCATTGCCGCAATCTCTGCCCCTCACCGTCGAACAGGTAGATGCCGGTGGCTTCGAAGCGAATGCCGACAGTCGAGTCGAGTGCGGCGTCGTAGTCCTTGCCAGCCTTGACGGTCAGCATTTCCTCGCCGATGGCGACGGTGACGAGCACGTGATCACCGAGGAGTTCGATGGCATAGAGGGTGCCGTCGACCGTGCCTGTACCGGGCGGCACGAGTGTGCAGTCCTCCGGGCGGACGCCGAGTGTCGCCGCGGACGAATCCGTATCGATCGACACGGCGATACGGTCGTCGCGGTGCAGGAACTGACCGCGCTCGAGTCTCCCTTCGAGCATGTTCATCGGGGGTGAGCCGATGAAGCGCGCCACGAAGAGATTGGCCGGGTCATCGTAGATCGCCTTGGGTGTGGCCAGCTGCTGCAGGATGCCGTTCTCGAGAATGGCGACGCGGTCGGCGAGCGTCATGGCCTCGACCTGGTCGTGGGTCACGTAGATCGTCGTGATACCGAGTCGGTGCTGCATGCGCTTGAGCTCGGTTCGCATGTGGCCACGGAGCTTGGCATCGAGGTTCGAGAGCGGTTCGTCCATCAGGAACAGGGCCGGACGACGGACCATGGCGCGCGCCAGCGCGACGCGTTGGCGCTGACCGCCAGAGAGCTGCCGCGGATAGCGGTCGAGCAGGTTCTCGAGTTGTACTTGCGTCGCGACATCCATGACTTGCCGCGTCATCTCGTCTTTGGGGGTCTTCCGCACGCGCAGCGGATAGCCGATGTTCTCGGCCACCGTCTTGTGCGGATAGAGCGCGTAGGACTGGAACACCATCGCGACATTGCGGTTCTTCGGTAACACCTGGGTGACGTCGCGGCCATCGATGGAGATCGTGCCCGACGTGGTGCTCTCGAGGCCTGCGATCAGGCGCAGAGCAGTGCTCTTGCCTGAACCGGACGCGCCGAGCAATACCATGAATTCGCCGTTCTCGACGGCGATGTCGAGCGCTTTCAGCACCTCGACATCGCCGAAGGACTTGGTCACCTGGTCGAGCAGCACGGTCATGTCGAGTTCAACCCTTGACGGCGCCCAGGAGCAGGCCTTTGGAGATGAAGCGTTGCAATAGCACGGTCAACGACACGACCGGCAGGATCATGATGAGGATGAGCACGCTCATGTACCACCACTGCGGGCCTCGGGTGGCGTTCTGCGCCGCAACGAGCAGGGGAATTGTCTGTGCCTTGGCCGTCGACAGGAACAAGGCGAGCAGGTATTCGTTCCACGAAAGGATGAGGACCAGCAAGCCAGTTGCGATCAGCCCGGGCCGAGCGAGCGGCAGGACCATCTCGATGAAGATGCGCAGCTTCGACGCACCGTCGAGTTCGGCCGACTCTTCGATATCGTTCGGGATCGAGACGAAGAAGTCGAACATCAACCAGACCACGATGGGCATGTTGACGGTGGTGTAGGTCAGGATGATGGCGAGGTGGGTATCGAGAATGCCGAGTTGCTGAAACATGATGTAGATCGGCAATGCGGCCACGACGGGCGGCAGGATGCGCTGGGAAATGACCCAGAACAGGATGTCGCCGTTGCCAAGCCTGGGTGAGCGCACTCGCGCGAAGACCGGCACGGCAATCACGAACACGGCAATCCCTGCCGACAACGCGATTGGCCAGGCGACGCCTGCCTGCGCCACCAGCCAGATGACGAGCGCGAAGGCTGCCAGGAACAGGCCGATGGACAGGAGCCGCGGGCGAAAGTGGAGTCGTGCGAGCGCATACGCTGCCATCGAGCCGACGGTCATCGCGAGTACGGTAGAGATGCTCGCGATGATTACCGAGTTGAGATACGGGCGAAAGGTGTCGCTACCGAGATCGACGAAGATGTATTTCCATGCATGCAGGGACGGACGATAGTCGATGAACGGCAGGTAGTCGGGGCCGTCGCCGACCTGTCCGGGCAGCTTGAACGACGTGATCAGCACCCAGTACAACGGGAACAGGACGACCAGCGTCCACAGGAACAGGAGTGTGTAGACGAGCCACTTGCTCGCCGGTGACATTTCGCCGCGGCGCTTCGATTCGAACAGGCTCATCGTTCGCGAGTCCGGCGCATGGGCAGCACGATCAGCTGGAAGAACGAGACACAGGCGATCGTCGAGATGAACAGGAGACTGTAGGCGACGGCCGCCGAGCCGCCAAGGTTCAGCGCCCGCCACTCGATGAACGAATGCAGGGTCAGAGATTCCGTTGCGATGCCGGGGCCGCCGTTGGTCAGGACATTCGGCAGGTCGACGATCTTGAAGGCCTCGATGACGCGGATCAGCACGACTGTTGCGGCCACCGGTGCAACCGACGGCCAGGTGATATCCCGAAATATCTGCAGCGGGCCTGCGCCATCGAGCTCTGCTGCCTCCAGCTCGTCACGGGACTGACTCTCGAACGCCGCCAACATGATGATGAAGATGAAGGGTATCCATTGCCAGCTGTCACCGAGAACAACGACCAGACGAGCCGTCCAGGGATCAGCTGCCCAGGAGAATTCCCCGAGTCCGAGCATTTTCCACAATGGCGAGAACGGCCCGACGGACATGTCGGCCAGCATGCGAAACGTGTAGGCAATGCCGACGGGTGTGACCATCAAGGGAATGAAGAACACCAGCCGGAAGAAGGTTCGGCCCTTGATGTTCTGTGCACACAGAAAAGCAAGTGCGGTACCGAGCACGAACTGGATGCTGACGCCGACGATGACATAGAAGAGCGTCGTGGACACCGATCCCAGCCGGGCGGATTCTCCCAGCGTGGTCGCGAAGTTCCAGGCGAGGGCGCCGAATAGCGGGAAGGCGATCAGTCGTCCGATCAGCCCGAGCAGGTTGAACCGCTGACCGCTGACGAAACGCCAGCTCGCCCAGGCGAGCAGCCCCCAGACGAGCGCGAGCAGAATCCAACCGAGGGGTTCAACCGCCGCCTTGGTGCCGAGGAAATGGAATTCCTGTGAGCCGGTCAGCAGCTTCTTGAAGTTCAGCTCGCCGATGTAGCTCAGGCTGAACCCGTCGGCGGTGATCTTGAATCGTGACAGTGCCAGCCAGCCGGAGATGATCAGCGGGAACAACGAGAACGACAGGATCAGCAGCACGGCCGGAAGGATGAACAACCGGCCGCTGTTGTGATCGATCCAGTGATCCAGCCGCTCTCGATTCACGAGCGCAAGACAACCAGCCGCTCGCGATTCACAAACGCAACAATGTCGAGCGCAAGACCGTCGGGGTCATTCCGCTCCGATTGTTGCCCGGTAAGCCTCCAGCTGTTCGTCCATGCCGAGTTCTTCGGTAACTTCGCTCCAGCCCTCGTTGATCGCTTCCATGGTAGACGGAATGTCCAGTTCGCCGGCGAGGAAGCGCGCGATGGCCGTATCGAGAACGATCTGCTGGTAGCGCTGGTTCTGCGGAATCCTGAGATCGAGCACCATGTTCGGCGAATCGAGGCTCGCCTGGATGGCGCCAAGGTAGTTGTCGGCCGCAGCCTCGCTCATGCCGGCTTCCACCCAGGCATCGCGGCTCTCGAACTGCGACAGCCGGTAGGGGTTGAAGCCCGTGGCACCCACCGTGACGTCAGCGTTCGACTGTGCCGGCTGGCTGACATAGGAGAAGAAGGCGTAGGCGGCGTCCTTGACCTTGTCGTCGGCCTTGGAGTTGACGCCCCCGGACCAGCCACCGAAGGCGGCGAACGGAGCATGGTTGATACCGTCGATGGCGTACGGGCAAGTAGTCGCGTCGCAGTCGACGAGCGCACCGCTTTCTCGATCGAGCACACGGGCGGAGCCCGGCAGGATGACGGCGCCGACCTTGTCGACGACACTGGAATTCTCCGCATCGATCGCGAGCGTGCCGATATCGCCCCAATCCAGTGTCAATGCGCAACGACCGGAGGTGAACAGGCTGCGGGTATCACCCACGTCGAGGTTGATTTCGTCCGAAGGTGCGTACTCGCCGGTTGCCCCGTAGACACGCAGTGCCTCTGAGAAGCCTTCGTTGTCGTACAGCGGAGCCATGTCATCCGTGCTGAAGAACGCACCTTGCGATGTACCCTGCGACTGGATGTAGGCGGAGGCGATCGAGGTGATCATCCAGTAGGACTGGGCATTACGCTTCTTGGCGATACACGAGCCGTAGTCCGCTTCACCGTCTCCGTTCAGATCCTTGCCATGGGCGGCAGCGGCGAAGGCAAGGTAGTCGTCCCAGGTAATTGGCGCGTCGAGGCCGAGTTCCTCGGCGACGTCGCTTCGGTAATAGACCATGTGGAAATCGCCGTCCACGGTCAGCATGTAGGTCTTGTCGTTGAACTTCTGCGAAAACTCGCGGAAGAACGGCGCGATGTCGTCGCTCGCCAAGGCCTCGTCTGCAGCCACTCGCTCGCTCAGGTCCTCGAGCAGGCCCGGGGTCACGTAGTCGACCATCCACTGTGGCGCGAACACGCCAGCATCGATGGAATTGGTGCCGGAAATCCAGTCGGTCAGGAGCTTCTGGTACAAGTCCGAGAACGGTACCGTGACGACGTTGATCGTCGCGCCGGTGGCCTCCGCGAACTCAGCGCCACGACGCTGCAAGGGTTCGGCGATCTGTGGTCCGGTGAAGGTCATGACGTTGACCGTGACACCGTCGAATTCTTGTGCCGTGGCGTTACCGGCGAGGGCGAGTCCCACGGCGAGCGTGGTGGCAATCAGGGATCTTCCAGTCATTTTCGATTCTCTCTCCGTGTGGGTGCCCGTATGCGGTCACTCGAATGACCGTTCGTATTCGACTCGCCGCCGTCGTTGGCGCCACGGGACCTCGATGACTGTACTCAGCGCTCGCCGCGTCTGTCAACGGGCGGTAGCTTGCAACACGGTGACTCTGCCCGGGTTGGATCTGCCCGGGGTGGCTCCGCTCGGGGTAGGCTCTGCTAAGGGCAGGGCGTGCCTGCGAGGCGCAGACCGTCCAGCAGATCATCCTCGCCATCGTCTGTCAGCTCGACCGCACTGGCATCCGCCGGCCCGCCCGTCGGCGCGTTGTTTTCAGCACGACCGAAACACGAACCGACACCTGCGCTCAATTCGGATTGCACGTTCATGTTGTTGTCGTTTGCAACGAAGGAGGCGGTGACCGGGCCGCCGGCGCGAACCTCGGTCAATTCGTCGTCGCGCGGAGCGAGAACCGTGCCACCCGGAATCGCGGCCGTAAAGCTTGCGGTGAACTCCTGCGCGTATTCTTCGATCAGGCCAGTGAGATTGTCGAGCACGAACGAGACGCTTGTCGGCGTGTCGAAGGTGATATCGCCTGTGATGGGGTCGATGCTTGCGTCGAAGGTTTGCAGCGCGAGGCTCATCGCTTGCTGGTCGTCGATGCGAATGTTCAGCGGGGTGTCGAGGCCGCCGATGCCGACATTTCTCAACGACAAGGTCGGTGTTTCGTCCGGTGTACCGCCTGCTGTATCGCTCGTTGTATTGCCTGTGGTGCCGATATCGAGCGACAGTCCACCGAGGTTCACTGTAGTGCGTGACGTGTTCCCCGAGTCGTCGTCCGTTTCCGTAACCAGTTGCAGGGCACCCCAGTCAAGTCTCAGGCTCACCTCCTCGGTCGCCGCATCGAATGCAAGCTGCAAGACACGAGACGGTTGCAGCGTCAGACCGAGTCCACCGGCATCGCCGATCTCGAGGGTTTCCGTCACATTCAGCGCAATGTCACCCGATTCACTACCTGCGCGATCATCCTCTACCCGGCTACTCAGACGCACGATGCCACGCATGACATCAGGTACGTCGCTATCGGTCGAGCTGTCGTCTGGCCCGTTGTCCAGCCCGCTACCCGACACGCCGCTCGACGCCTCGATAAAGGCAAGCTGCTCGAGGACGAGTTTCACGCCGCCGAGGTTCAGTTCGGTATTGCCGGCGTCAGGCGAATAGCCGATCGCGACCACCGGTGTTCCCTGGAACAGGTAATTGATGACGCCGGTCGTCTCGCTCTGCGCATCGAGCGTGACGGTCAGATCGGTAACGAGTTGCAGGCAGGCTTCCGTCTCGTCGTTCTCGAAGCCGGTGGCACCGACAACGTCGTCGCTCGACGCGCAGATGGACGCGTCGTCCGGATCGACAGTGATCAGATTGCCGTCGCGGGTCACCACCGCATTCGGATCGTCAATACCGAGGAATGTTGCCAGCAGCTGCTCGCCAGCGTCTTGAGTGTCGCCGAGAGCGCCGTTTGCTCCCGCTGCGCCGTCATCAGCATCCGCGTCGTTGCTGATGAATCCCGGTAGCGCGCGGAGGTTGGGGCCAAGGCCGCGTGCCGCACCCCGCGCCGCTGTACGGCGCAGCACATCGGTATCGACGTTGCTCGCATCGCCGCTCGCGGCGCCCGTGACAAGCCCGCCGTCACTGGCCCCTCCGCTACTGGACGAGTTGCTCGATCCGTCGCCACCACCACCGCCACTGCAGGCGCTGACGACAAGCGCGGCGGCGCCGACCAGCAGCCTGGCGCTACGCCCCGCAGTTGTCATGTTGGTAGACCTGGTAACGAAGGCGCGGGATCGCAAAGGCGTTCGAATCTGTGGCATCGATCAGTTCTCCTCTTGTCAGCAAGATGTCGAGACTCTGGTCGAATGGTACTCGAGAGCCAGGCTTGTCGAAACAGAGCGGGAAGCGTGCCGACGCTGTCGCGTCTACCTCGATCAGGTATATTCCAGAGCACTCCGGGTTTTCCGGCGCACTGCCGCTTCACTCAAGACGCGCCGCCGCTTCACTACAAAGGAAGTCTTGCAACATGAACAGAAATCGAAAGGGCCTGGCCGTCGCCGCGGCGTTGCTCGCGGTCAGCAGCGGCACGCAGGCGGCGGAATCCGTGAATATCGGCGCACCTTCATGGACCGGGGCGCAGGCGATCGCCCACCTCATCCAGGAGATCGTCACGTCGCGGATCGGTGGTGAAGCCGAGCTCGTGCCGGGCGACAACGCCGCCATCTTCCAGGCCATGGACGCCGGCAAGGGTGATATCGACATACACCCCGATGTCTGGCTGCCGAACCAGAAGAGCTTTACCGACAAGTATGTCGATGGCACCGGCAACGTGGCCCTGTCGGAAAACGCCTATGAAGGCAAGCAGAGCTTCTGCGTCTCGAAGGCGTTCGCCGAGGAAACCGGCATCAGCTCCATCTTCGATCTGGCGCGGCCGGAAATCGCGAAATTGATGGACAGCGACGGCAACGGCAAGGGCGAGATCTGGATCGGCGCGCCAGGCTGGGCGTCTGCCAACGTCAACGAGGTCAAGGTACGTGACTACGGGCTGATGCCTTTCATGGAGCCTGTTCGAGCGGATCAGTCGGTAATGACGGCAACGGTCGGCGATTCGATCGAGAAAGGCATGGGTTACGCGTTCTATTGCTACTCACCACACGCGATCTGGTTCCAGCACGACATCGTTCGTCTGTCGGAGCCGGCATTCGACGAGGCCCAGTACATCGCCCTGCAGCCAGACGAAGACCCGAACTGGTTCGAGAACTCGAAAGTCATGACCGAAGACGCACTGAAGGATGTGCAGATTGCCTATTCGAAGTCGCTTGCCGATCGCTCGCCCGCAGTGGCTGAGCTTGTGCAGTCCATTGCACTGACGGACGAGGATGTTTCACAGTTTGCCTTCGATATCGAAGGTGGCAAGGATCCTGCCGATGTTGCCAAGGCGTTTGTCGAGGCAAATTCGGATCGCGTCGATGCCTGGCTGGGCTTGTAGGCGGTAGGTGATGCGGCCGGTTCCGACCGGTCGCGCACCGACGTGACTGCGTCAGCTGCAAGCCGTGCGACGGATCGGTCCGCGAGCGCGACGCCGGTTGATCCGTCGGTGAGTCCAGTCATCAGGCCCGACGGAATATTCATCAAGGGGGTCTACAAGATCTTCGGCGCCCGCGCCGATGAGGCGCTCATTGCCTTGCGCGACGAGGGTCAGAGCAAGACCGAGATACTCGAGAACTACGACTGCGTCGTCGGTGTCGCCGATGCCTCGATGCATATTTTCCCGGGTGAGATCTTTTGCGTGATGGGGTTGTCCGGCAGCGGCAAATCGACGCTGGTGCGCCACATCAATCGACTGCTCGAGCCGACGGCCGGGTACATCATGATCGATGGCGAGGACATCATGGCCATGCCGCCCGATGCTCTCAGACGCTATCGCAATGAGCACATTGCGATGGTGTTCCAGAACTTCGCGCTGATGCCGCACCGCTCGGTAATCGACAATATCGCCATGCCGCTCGAGATTCGCGGAATCGACAAGAATCGTCGAATGGATGCGGCAGAGCGAGCGATCGGTCTCGTTGAACTGCAAGGCTGGGGTAACAAGTTCGCCCACGAACTGTCCGGTGGCATGCAGCAGCGGGTAGGGCTTGCCCGCGCGCTGGCCGCCGATCCCGAGATACTCCTGATGGATGAGCCCTTCAGCGCACTCGACCCGCTGATCCGGCGGCAGTTGCAGAACGAGTTCATGCAGCTGTCGGCAGGCATGAACAAGACGACGGTCTTCATCACGCATGACCTGGACGAAGCGGTCCGCATCGGCGATCGGATCGCCATCATGCGCGACGGCCGAGTGGTACAGACGGGCACCCCGGAGCAGATCGTCATGCACCCCGTCGACGACTATGTTGCCGAGTTCGTGGCCGGCATTTCCCGCTTGAAGGTCGTCAAGGCCCACGCGGTCATGCGGAGCCTCACCGCGTACGAAGCCGAGCATGGTTCCTTGCCGGATGCGGCACCTGAATTTCACGAATCGACCGAGCTTGCCCGCTTGATCGACGCTGCTGTCGAATCTGAACTACCGCTTGCCATTGTCGACGACCAGGCCAGGAGGATCGGTGTGGCAACGCGCGCCGACCTGCTGCGTACGGTATCCGAAGGGTCGGAGCGCTGAAGATGGCTGTAGTCGACGAACCAGCGAAAGACGAACGGGTTTCCGACGACGGTGCCGGTGCCGAACGCAGGGATGACCTCGTTGCCGAGTTCGTCGGCAGTCACCCGGACTACTATCGGCGCCAGTTCAAGCGTATCGGGGACCGCGCCGGACTGTCGTGGTCCGCTCGCGTGCAGACCTTCAACGTGGCGGCCGCCTTGCTTGGACCGATCTGGTTCGGCATGCGCGGTCTGTGGAGTCGTGGCCTGCCGCTGCTGGTGCTCGAGACCGTCGCGTTCATTCAAATTGCCCGCGGTCTGTTCGGTGATCTCGGCGCTGATGCGCGGGAGCGAATCGAGCAGATCGAGAGCACGCTCGCGTTCCGTCAGGAGCAGTTGCAGTCCGCTATCGACAAGCAGAGCGACAAGGTGGATGTGTTCAAGCGAGCGATCGCCTCGCTGGAAAGTGCGATCAGCGACATCGAGGTCGAGGCTGCGCAGGCGGATGCAACGGTTCTCTGGGTCACGCTGAGCGGTTTCGGGCTCCTGTTGCTCGCGCGCCTGATTGCCGGGATGGTTGCTACGCCGACGCTTGAAAGGCGTTTCTCGGCGTGGATGTCCGATCGTCGCGTCACGTCCGGAATCTCCACCACGCGAACGGCTCTGACCGTGCTTTTCGTGCTGCTGGTGATTCTGGCAAGCACGACGCACTACGCATTTCCGGGTACCGTCGCGTGGCTCGGGAGTTTCCCTACCGATGCGCGAATCCGGCTTGGCGCGATCAGTGTGGTGGAGCAGGGCTTCGACTTCGTCAAGACTTATGGAAGGCAGGTATTCGAGATGATCTCGCTCGGCATTCGCGTGATGCTCGATGGTCTCGAAGTGGTTTTCGTGGAAACGCCATGGCCCGTCATCGCCGCCTTCATCATTCTGTTGACGTGGCTCTCTGCAGGCGTTGGTGCTGCAGTTGCATCGGCACTTTTCCTGAGTTACATGGGCTTGTTCGGCTTCTGGGAGAAGGCGATGACAACGCTCGCGTTGCTCGGTACGGCCGCGTTGCTGTCAATCAGCCTGGGAATACCGCTCGGCCTGTTCAGTGCGCGCCGCCCGCGCTTCTATGCCGTCATCCGGCCGATCATGGACTTCATGCAGACCATGCCGTCGTTCGTGTTCATGATCCCGGTCATCGCCTTCTTCAGTGTCGGCAAGCCAGCGGCGGTCATTACCACGATGATCTTCGGTGGAACCCCGGTGGTGCGCTTGACGGTGCTCGGCATGCGTGGCGTGCCAGACTCGATTCGCGAAGCGGCGATCGCCTTCGGCGCATCGAAATGGTACCTCCTGACCCGTGTCGATCTTCCACTCGCCGCGCCCTCCATTCTCGCGGGTGTCAACCAGACCATCATGCTGAGTCTCGCCATGGTCGTCGTGGCGTCGCTGATCGGTGCCAAGGGCCTCGGTGAGGACGTGCTCGAAGCCTTGCAGTATTCCTCGGTCGGCCAGGGCATCCTCGCGGGGTTCGCGATCCTGTTCTGCGCAATGATTCTCAATCGGGTCGTGCAGGGCAAGCGAGAGTAGGCGGGCTGGAGGGAGGCTCGCGGCTACGCCGGGGCGCCGAAGGCTGACGTGGCCTGTTTCTCTGTTGGCGTGTTTGCCAGAGCAGACTGGCACTTCCGCATGACGAGACTCTCATCGACGTCTCACCATAGGGTGAACCTGGCGGAGGGTGATACCGTCGATCGTGCGGGTGGATACTCGCCGCGTTGCAGACTTCCGTGCTGATCCATGAACTTCTCCAGTGACAAGCCAAATGATGCAGCGCGCTTCGACTACATCGTTGTCGGCGCAGGCTCTGCAGGTTGTGTCGTCGCCAACCGTCTGAGTGAAGGCGGTCGCTACCGCGTGCTGCTGCTCGAAGCAGGCGGTAGCGATCGGGTCTTTCCGAACGGACTCTGGCTGACGATGCCGATCGGGTACGGGAAGGCGTACTACGATGCGCGCGTCAACTGGAAGTACCTGACTGAACCGGTGGCAGGTCTCGGTGGCAAGCCGAGCTACTGGCCGCGCGGGCGCGTCCTCGGTGGCTCGAGTTCGATCAACGCGATGGTGTGGGTGCGCGGTGATCCTGCCGACTATGACGACTGGTCTCGATCTGCGAGTGGCTGGAATTGGCTGAGTGTCGCGCCGATCTTCGAGCGGATCGAACGTTATACCGGACCCGTGAGCAGTGATTCGACTGCTGGCCGTCGCGGTCGTCAGGGACCGATCGACGTACACGACACCCGGAACGAGGTGCACCCCCTGTGTGAAAGCTACCTGGCAGCCGCCAGGGAAATCGGCATACGACGCAATCCGGACTACAACGGTGGCCTGCTCGACGGTGCCTGCCTGTACCAGATAAACACGCGACAGGGGCTTCGCGCCTCGACGTCACGTTGCTACCTGCGACCGGCACTCGAGCGTCGCAATCTTCTTGTCCGTCTTCATGCCCAGGCCAGTTCCCTGATCTTCGATGGTGCCCGTGCTGCAGGCGTGCGCTGGCGCTGTCAGGGTCGTGAGGAGCAGGCGATGGCCAGTCGGGAAGTCGTCATCTGTGCGGGTGCCGTCAATTCGCCGCAGCTACTGCAGCTGTCAGGAATCGGACCGAGGGAACTGCTCGATGCATGCGGCATCGGCGTTCGTGTGGCGAATGCGGCGGTGGGGGCTCACCTGCAGGATCATCTTGGCGCCGATATCCTTTGTCGGGCGAACGTGCCGACCCTCAACCAGGAATTGCGACCCTGGTCAGGCAAGCTCCGTTCGGGCTTGCGCTTTCTCACCTCGAGGCGAGGCCCCTTGTCGCTGAGTGTCAATCAGGCTGGCGGCTTCGTTTCCGTGCGCCCCGGAGAGACGCGTGCGGACTTGCAGTTGTACTTCTCTCCGCTGAGTTACACCCGTGCACCGCCCGGCAAGCGACCGCTCATCAGTCCAGATTCGTTCCCCGGCTTTCTGCTTGGATTCAATCCCTGTCGACCGACCAGTCGTGGCCATCTGTCGATTCGCTCCGCCGATCCTTTCGAACCGCCGGCAATTCAGCCGAACTATCTCGATACAGAGCACGACCGACAATTGATGCTCGAAGGCATGCGCTTGATGCGACGACTCGCCAGCGCACCCAGCTTCAGGGCGATCATCAAGCGGGAACTGGTGCCGGGAGCGGACTGTGCAACGGATGAAGCGCTGGCTCGCCACGTGCGCGAACACGCCTGGACCGTGTTCCACCCTTGTGGAACCTGCCGCATGGGCGACAGCGATAAGGGTAATGTCGTCGATGCGCGCTTGCGCGTGCACGGTGTGCCCGGCTTGCGTGTTGCCGATGCCTCGATCTTTCCCTCGATACCGTCGGGCAATACGAATGCCCCGTCGATCATGGTCGGGGAGCGGGCGGCAGACATGCTGCTCGAGGACGCAGAGAACGGGTGAGCTGCGGTTCAGTTCTTGAGACTGTGCAGCGGGGCCGGAATGCGGCCGCCGAAGGCCACGAAGGTATCGTCCGGGCTTGAGTCCTTGACCGCCATGACCTGACTTGCGCCGAACAGTCCGCCGAAACTCACATGATCACCGGCACGTTTGCCCGGCACGGGAATGATGCGGGTCGCGGTGGTCTTGTTGTTGATGACGCCGATCGACATCTCGTCTGCCATCAGTCCCGCCAGAGTGACCGCGGAGGTGTCACCGGGGATCGGCAGCATGTCGAGGCCGACACTGCACACGCTGGTCATGGCTTCGAGCTTCTCGCTGGTCAGCCAGCCAGCCTCGGCTGCAGCAGCAAGGGTTGCATCTTCCATGACAGGAATGAACGCACCGGACAGGCCGCCGATGCTTGAACTGGCGAAAGCACCGCCCTTCTTGACCGCATCGTTGAGCATGGCGATGGCGGCTGTCGAACCGGGCGCACCGATGCGCACGATGCCCATTGCCTGCAGGATTTCACCGATCGAATCACCCACAGCCGGCGTCGGCGCCAGCGACAGATCGACGATACCGAAGCTTAGCCCCAATCGTTTCGCGAGTTCGCGGCCCATCAGCTCGCCGACACGGGTGATCCGGAACGCGGTTACCTTGATTTCCTCTGCGAGGTCGGTCAGCGTCAACTCGTCACGATGGGTGGCGGAATCGATCAGGCGTTGCAACGCTCGTTGCACCACGCCCGGGCCTGACACACCGATATTGATGACGGCATCGCCTTCGCCGGTACCGTGCGTCGCACCGGCCATGAAGGGGTTGTCGTCAGGGAGGTTTGCGAATACCACAAGCTTGGCGGCGGCGAATCCGTTGTTTGTCGAATCTGCGCGCGCAATTTCGCCGATGATACCGCCGAGGCTGTTGATCGCATCCATGTTGATGCCGGTTCGGGTCGAGGCGACCTGAACACTCGAACAGACCCGGGTGGTTGTACCGAGTGCTTCGGGCAGACTCCTCATCAGCGTGTCGGCGGCGGTGGTCGTCATCTTCTGTACATTGGCCGAGTAGCCGCCGATGAGATCGACGCCGACATCGGCCGCGGCGCGATCGAGCGCCCGGGCGACGCGAACCATGCCGTCCTGGTCCGCACCCGCTGCAACGCTTGCGACAGGTGTTACCGCGATACGTCGATTGACCACCGGGATGCCGAATTCCCGTTCGAGCGAACTGCTGGCGTCGACCAGGCCTGCCGCCACCGCCGTGACCCGGTCATGGACGCGGCGTTCGAGTTCCTTGATATCCGGGCTCGAACAGGCGTCGAGATTGATACCGAGCGTCACGGTGCGCACGTCGAGTTTTTCTTCCTGCAGCATGCGCAGGGTATCGAGCACGGCTTCGCTTCGAATCATGTCGCGTTCCGTCTGAACGCAATCTCGTTCGTCGCGCTGAACAAGGTCTGGTGTTGCAGGCGGACTGCAAGCTCCGGGCGGTCGCTCGCCCTGGCAAGCGCCGCCTGCAATTCGCCGACTGACGCCTCCTCAGCGAATTTCACTTCCGCCAGCAGTTGCAGGCGACCGTCGATCACCTGGCTGGAAAAGTCGCTGAAGCTGCCGCCGTGCTCGCGCACCAGCCCGCTGACGCTCCGCACGACACCAGCGAACCCTTCGCCGATGGCGGTCAGGATGTAACGTGCCTGCGGCTTGTGCAGGGTTTCAGTGCCTGCAGAAGGCTCATCGAGTGCCAGCACCGTTGCCGATGCCTTGTGCTGCAGTGCATCGAGCAGCCGGTCGCGGACGGCGGTCGGTGTCTGTCCCGACGGAATGGCGAGAACCAGCGCAATGGTGAAAGCGTGGTGCACGACCGTCTGAGAGATCTCGAGATGCGGCACGCCGGCGTCGCCGAGCGCCGTGACGAGTTGATGAATGATGCCCGGACGGTCGTGCGTCAGTACCGTGATGATGTGCGTAGGCGAGGTCATGGCCTTGGGTGCTGCGCCGTCTGTCAGTTCTTTCGAAAGCCGCTTTCCATGGTGAAGAACGTCGGGCCGAGCTCCTTCAGCGGGCCTTCGAGAGCGGCCACGTCAGCCGCTGGTGCATGAACTTCGAGTCGCTCGATGGAGGCAATCTGCAAGGCCTTTCCGAGCAGCTCGTTGACGTTCTCGAGGTGCGCCAGGACGCCTGCGGCACTGCGATAACCTTCCCGGCAGTGCGCCTTCTGGCCGCTGAAGCTGAACCCGTAGAAGACAACCTCGTCCTCGGAGCGGGTCCTTTCGACCATCTGTTCGCCAAGCGCCTTGAATTCATCGAGCTTGCCATCCTGAACGACGAAGTAGGGTACGAGCGTGCAGACGGTGTCTTCGAGTGCCATGGTTTGTATATTCCTTGATGAGTTATGGATCGGGATGATCCGTTGTCCTACTGGTAGTGCCCGTGGCGTTCCAGCACTTCGATACGATAACCGTCCGGATCTTCGACAAAGAAGAAGCGTGCAAGCTTGTTACCGTCTGGTGCGAACTCCTTGATGTCTTCGGGCGCGAAACTCTCTCGCAGGAAGCGTTCGTGTTCTTTGTCCAGATCGTCGACGACGAAGGCAATGTGCCCGTAGCCGTCGCCGTGTTCATAGGGCGTCTCGCGACCCTTGTTCAGGGTCAGTTCCACCTCGACGTCGTTCGCTGCATTACGCAGGTAGACCAGCGTGAATTCGGGAAAGTCGAGCCGGTGATTCTCGTCGAGCGCGAACGCCCGCTGGTAGAAGTCGATGGATTTCTCCAGATCGAGAACACGAACCATGAGATGGATGAACTTCGCCATGTGCGAACGGTCGCTATGCTGTAACAGAGGGTCGAAACGCTAACGGTCACAAGCCGTCGCTGCAAGTCTTCTTTTTCACCCCCGTCCCCCCCGTATGCCAGAGGCCTTTTCCCGTCATGTCAACGCGTACCAGAATCATTGTCGGTGTCATCGCCCTGGTTGCGATCATGGCCCTCTGGGTTCTGTTGCCGGTGCGCGACTGGATCGAAGGGTTCCAGTACTGGATCCAGGACCTCGGCATCGTCGGCATTGCCGTGTTCGTCTTGTTGTATGTCGTGATTACCGTTGTGCTCGGACCTGCCTGGGCTTTGACGCTCGTCGCCGGGCTGGTCTACGGCGCCTGGGGTTTTCCGCTGGTGGTCCTGTCAGCCACGCTGGCGGCGTGTATTGCATTCCTGATCGGTCGGAGCATCGCTCGCGAGCGTGTCACCGGGTTGGTCGAAAAGGACAATCGACTGAAGGCCCTGCATCAGGCTGTCAGTCAGGAAGGCTGGAAGGTGGTGGGCCTCATGCGGTTGAGTCCGGCATTCCCGTTTGGCCTGCAGAACTATTTTTTCGGTGTTACCGATATCGCGCTCGTACCCTATGCCTTGGCGACGCTGATCGGCATCATGCCGGGCACCGCGCTGTATGTGTATATCGGCTCGCTCGGGAGCGTCAGCGGCGAGGGCGGCGGCGCCCTCCGCTGGGTACTTCTCGGCGCAGGCCTGATCGCGACCTTCGCGGTTGTCTGGCTCGTCACCAATCGCGCCAAGGCGGCCTTGGCGGCCCTGAATGTCGAGTAGTGGAATGCGCTTTCGCCAGTCGCATGTAGCGGCGGACAGGTTGATGGACTTGTACCGTGCCGGGGGTTTAATCTTTCCAGCTTGTGAATTTCGCATCGGCGGCGGTTTTTCGAGGCCGTGTCGAGCCGGTCAGGAGGGATGCCGCTCACACGGCAGGCCTCGAGGAAGAGGGCGTAGTCACACTTGCCTGGAACGATCCGGCCTACACAGCCGCACGCCACGGCATCACGGATCAGGACGACAATATCGCCCTGATCGCAGGTGCCCTGGCCAATCTGGCCGCAGGCGCTGCCGGTGACGATGGCATGGGTGATGAATGAGTGAAATGAACAGCTGACGGTCCCGGCGTCACTCACGCCGTGATCGAGGGGTGACGTGGGCCGATGAACCTGACGCTCGATCTCGAGGACAAATACACCGCCGAAACGGGCAGTGTATTCATGAACGGCACGCAGGCACTGGTGCGATTGCCGATGGCGCAGATGCGCCGCGACCGACGTGCCGGTCTGAACACGGCGGCCTATGTGACCGGATACCGGGGCTCGCCGCTGGGGGCATACGATCAACAGCTCGAGCTCGCTCGCGAACACCTTTCGGCACACGACGTTCGCTTCAGGCCGGGTATCAACGAAGACCTGGCGGCAACGGCGATCTGGGGCACACAGCAGGTACCCCTCTCGCATGGCGCGAATCGCCAGGGTGTCGTGGGTATCTGGTACGGCAAGGGCCCCGGTGTCGATCGCTGCGGCGATGTGTTCAAGCACGGCAATGCGGCCGGCTCGTCGGCGCACGGCGGCGTCCTCTGTCTTGCCGGTGACGACCATGCTGCAAAGTCCTCGACCCTCCCGCACCAGTCGGATCATGCCTTCATGGCAGCGGTCATGCCGGTTCTCTATCCTTCCTCCATCCACGAATTTCTCGATGTAGGGTTGTTCGGCATCGCGTTGTCGCGCTATTCCGGTTGCTGGACGGGGTTGAAGGTCATCTCGGATACGGTGGAGACAAGTGCCGTCGTCGACCTTGGAGATGAACACCGGACGTTCATCATGCCGGACGACTTCGACATGCCGGCGGGCGGTCTCAACATCCGCTGGCCGGATCCGCCGATGGTTCAGGATGATCGGCTGCAGGAATACAAGGCGTATGCCGCACTTGCCTTCGCGCGGGCCAATCGGATCAACGAGACCGTCATCGATTCGCCAGTCGCGAGACTCGGCATCGTCGCATCCGGCAAGGCCTATGAGGATGTTCGTCAGGCATTGACAGAGCTCGGGCTCGACGCGGCGACCTGCGCGCGAATCGGGGTTCGTGTGTACAAGGTGCGAATGCCCTGGCCGCTCGAGCCTGAAGGAATTCGTCACTTCTCGGCAGGTCTCGAGGAAGTGCTGATCGTCGAGGAACGGCGCGAGATTGTCGAACATCAGATCAAGCAGCAGTTGTTCAACTGGAGGAGCGATGTGCGGCCGCGCATCATCGGCAAGTTCGATGACGAGGATCGGCACGTCCTGCCGCTATCGATGCCTTTGTCGGCGTCGCGTGTGGCGCGGGCCATTGCGAAGCGTGTGTTGCGCCTGTCGCTCGATGAGTCATTGCAGCGGCACATCGCGACACGTCTCGACTACCTGGAGATGCGAGCGGCCGAAAAGGCTGCGCACGTTGCACCGATCGAAAGGCAACCCTGGTTCTGTTCAGGTTGCCCGCACAATACATCGACACGAGTGCCTGAGGGATCGACTGCGATGGCGGGTATCGGCTGCCACTATATGGTGCAGTGGATGGATCGTTCGACCGATACCTTCACGCAGATGGGCGGAGAGGGTGTTCCCTGGAGTGGAATCGCTACGTACACCGATGAGAAGCACCGTTTCGTCAATCTCGGTGACGGCACCTACTTTCATTCCGGCTTGCTCGCGATTCGTGCATCGGTAGCAGCGGAAGTGAACCTGACCTACAAGGTGTTGTACAACGACGCGGTCGCGATGACCGGCGGTCAGAACGTCGACGGTGAGCTTTCTCCGGCCAGGGTGACGCACCAGCTGCACGCCGAGGGCGTGGCGCCGATCTATCTGGTCAGTGACGAGCCCGAGCTCTATCGCTCGAGCGAGCTGGCACCGGGCACGATCATCGAGCATCGTGACGCACTCGACAGCGTGCAGCGCCGCTTGCGCGACAAGTCCGGCTGCAACGCCATCGTCTATGTACAGACCTGCGCTGCGGAGAAACGACGCAGGCGCAAGCGTGGCACTCTAGCGGATCCGCCGCGGCGGGTTCTCATCAACAGTGCCGTCTGCGAGGGTTGCGGCGACTGTTCGGTGCAATCGAACTGCGTATCGATCGAACCCCTCGAAACGCCGTTCGGGCGCAAGCGCAAGATCAACCAGAGCAGCTGCAACAAGGATTTCTCTTGTCTAAAGGGGTTCTGCCCATCGTTCGTGACGATTGACGGCGGGCGCTTCAAGTCGTCGATGGCCGCGCCGTCCGCCCTGCCGTCATTGCCTGCGACGCCCTTGCCGATGCCAGCGGTTCCCGAGCTCGATGACAGGCCATGGAACATCGCGATCACAGGTGTCGGCGGTACGGGCGTCTTGACCATCGGAGCCATTCTCGGCATGGCAGCGCACGTCGACGGGAATGCGTCGATGATTCTCGACATGGCGGGATTGGCACAGAAGGGCGGTGCGGTGCAGAGCCTGGTGCGACTGGCACGCTCGCAGGCCCACGTTACCAGTCCGCATATCGTTGCAGGCAAGGCTGATCTGTTGATTGCCGCCGACGACGTCGTCGCGGCATCGCGAGACAACATCGTGCTTTGCGACGCAGACCGGACCGTGGGTGTCGTGAATACCAGCAGCGCGCCGGTGGCCGCGTTCGTCAGTCGTCGTGATCTCGACTTCAGGCGGGATGCCGTCGCCGACACGATTGCCCAACGTCTCGCCGACCGCCAACACTTTCATGCGTTCACCGAGGTTGCCGAGATCCTGGCGGGCAACGCGATCGCGACCAATATCCTGATGCTCGGCTATGCCTGGCAGCAAGCCCTGGTGCCGATCGCGCTCGACGCCATAAACCAGGCCATTCAGCTCAACGGGGTGGCGGTCGACGCCAATCTTGTGGCATTCCGGTGGGGTCGATATCTCGCGGCCGACCCAGCCGGCATCCATGCTCTGCTGGACAGCCGGCGCACTCCCTTGGCCGGATTGCAGAATGGCGGCGCGCTCGACGAACTGACCCTCGACGCGTTGATCTCTCATCGTGCCGAGCACCTTGCTGCCTACCAGAATCGCCGTCTGGCGACACGCTATCAGTCCGCCGTGGAGGCTGTACGCGAGCGAACGACTGCGCTTGCGCTCGACGAGTCGCTGGCGCGCGCAGTGGCGCATAATTACGCAAAAGTGCTTGCCTGCAAGGACGAATACGAAGTGGCTCGTCTCTACGCTGCGCAGGCGTTTCGCGAACAGCTGGCAGCGAGCGTGGAAGGCGATTACCGGCTGAGCCTGCATCTGGCCCCTCCCGTGCTCGGCGGCACCGGCGCTGACGGCCGGCCGAAGAAACGCCGCTTCGGTGCCTGGGTCCTGAAGCTGTTCGGTGTGCTTCAGCATGGCAGGCATCTGCGTGGCACCGCCCTTGATCCCTTTGGTCATACCGCAGAGCGGCGTGCCGAGCGTCAGTGGATTGGCTGGTATGAGGCAGATCTTGGCGTCGTGCTGGACGCCTTGTCTCGGGCCGATGCGGTGCGCCGCCACGAAATAGCCATTGGTCTACTGAGTCTTCCCGACGGCATTCGGGGCTTCGGGCCGGTCAAGGCAGAGGCCATGGATCGCGCTGCCGGTGAACGGCAGGCGCTGCTTCGGGAGCTGCTTCAGCCCGAACAGGCCGAGACAAGACGCGCGGCCGCCTGACATCTGTCGTTGTCTCGGGCGGAGTTGTCTCGGGGAGGGCAGGCACGAGTCGTGGTGTTATACTAGCTAATTACGCGGGCGAACTCCCTCTGTCGACAGTAACGACCGCGAAGTCGAGAGATGCTGGCCGGCGAGGGTCCGGTCGACGAAGGCGAACGATGGTCTGGGCTCCTCACGGAGCCCTTTTTATTGGGGACGTTCGTGCGCACATTGGTTCGTGCTCACATCGGCGTACGTGAACGGGCGCTTCAGGCAAGCGTCACGACGGAATCGGAGGTTCAGAAGGCGATGCAGCGAGCGTCACCCGCGGCGGTTGCGGTGGTCGAGCCGGTCGTGACCGGGTTGGGCTACGAATTCGTCGGTGCGGAATTCGGTCAGGGCGACGGGGGCCCGACGTTACGGGTGTACATCGACAATCCGGCGGGAGTCGATGTGGACGACTGCGTCAAGGTGAGTCGGCAACTGGATGCTGCACTCGATGTTGATGACGTGATTCCGGGCGCTTATCAACTGGAAGTCTCGTCCCCGGGAGTGGACAGGCCGTTGTTCAGCCAGGGGCATTTCGAGGCGCAACAGGGTGAGGAGGTGCGCGTCCGGCTGTTGGCAGGGATTGGAGGTCGACGCAACTACAAGGGCCGCCTGCTGGCGGTCGGGGATGGGAATATCACGATCGAAGTTGACCAGGTCGACCACGTGTTGCCGCTGGCCGACGTCGAACAGGCTTACCTGATCGGGCGACTGCCCTGATCGCGAGAGAATGAGATGAGTCGAACATGAGTAAAGACATCCTGCTGGTCGTGGATGCGGTGTCGAACGAGAAGGGCGTCGACGAGAGCATCATCTTCGAAGCGCTCGAGGCAGCGCTTGCGTCGGCGACCCGCAAGCGTCATGGCGGCGATATCGAGGTGCGTGTGGCGATCGACCGCGAGACCGGCGAATACGACACCTTCCGGTGCTGGGAAGTCGTCGAGGACGATGCGGAGATGGAATTTCCCCTGCGTCAGATTACGCTTTCCGCAGCGCAGTACGACGATTCGGCCCTCGAACTCGGCGGCTTCGTCGAAGAGGAGATCGAATCGGTCGATTTCGGCCGCATCGCCGCGCAAACGGCCAAGCAGGTCATCGTTCAGAAGGTTCGCGAGGCGGAGCGCGAGCGCGTCGTCGAGCAATACCAGGGACGGGTCGGCGAACTGGTGATGGGCATCGTCAAGCGGCTCGAGCGCGGTGGCGTCTACCTCGATCTCGGCGGCAATGCGGAAGCGTACATCTCCCGCGAGGACATGATCCCGCGTGAAGCGGTTCGCCCGGGCGACAGGCTGCGCGGTTATCTTCGTGAAGTGCGCAGCGAACCTCGCGGTCCGCAACTGTTCGTGACTCGCACTGCACCGGAGTTCCTTATCGAGCTCTTCAAGCTCGAGGTGCCGGAGGTTGGCCAGGGCATCATCGTCATCAATGGTGCGGCGCGCGATCCGAGTGCGCGTGCCAAGATTGCGGTGTCCTCTCTCGATCCGCGTCTCGACCCGGTCGGTGCCTGCGTGGGCATGCGCGGTTCGCGCGTGCAGACGGTATCGAACGAGCTTGCCGGCGAGCGCATCGACATCATCCTCTACGACGGCAATCCGGCCCAGTTCGTCATCAACGCGATGGCACCGGCTGATGTGAAGGGTATCGTCGTCGATGAAGAAAAGAGCAGCATGGACATCGCCGTGGAGCACGACAAGCTCTCGCTGGCCATCGGCCGCGGTGGGCAGAACGTCCGTCTGGCATCCGAACTGACCGGTTGGACGCTCAACGTCATGGACGAGATGGCAGCTGAAGAGAAGAGCGAAGAGGAGTCGCGCGAGACCGTCGAAGCTTTCGTGGAACAGCTCGATGTCGACGAGGAAGTCGCGCTGATCCTGGTGCAGGAAGGCTTCACGACCGTCGAGGAAGTGGCCTATGTCCCCCGTGAAGAATTGCTCGAGATCGACGAGTTCGAGGAAGAGATCGTTGACGAACTCCGCAGTCGCGCTCAGGATGCGCTGCTGACGAAAGCCATCGCGACCGAGACGAAACTCGACGGCAACACGCCGACACCCGAGTTGATTGCCATGGAAGGGGTTGGCGAGGAGCTCGCTCTTGAGATGGCGGCCAACGAGATCCAGACCGTCGATGACCTGGCAGACCAGTCGATTGGCGATCTGATGGAGGTGGCAGGCATGAACGAGGAACTCGCAGCACGACTGATCATGAAGGCGCGTGAAAGCTGGTTTGCAGAAGAAGAGGGCGCCGAAGCCGGCGCCGGCAGCGAGGACGGAGGAGCGGCAGACGCTCGTGCCGGCGTGGCCGGCTGACACCTCCGTGTGAAGGGTAGGTCGACGTCGTCGGCCACTCGATGTATCGATCGTTCGGGCATCACGACCGACGATCCTTCCACGAAGCAGTCCTCAAGGACAATGAGCCGGTGACCGGTTCGGGTCGAACAAAGAGAGAACATGGCAGAAGTCACAGTCAAGCAGCTCGCGCAGGTCGTTGGAATTTCCAGTGACAAGTTGCTCGTGCAACTCACCGAGGCAGGTATTGCCAAGACCGGTGAGAGCGATCTGATCAGCGATTCCGAGAAGATGTCGCTGCTCACGCACATGCGCGAGGCACGCGGTTCGTCTGCCGCAGCGAGTGCCACGGGTAGCAAGCGGATCTCGCTCAAGCGCAAGCGCGTCAGCGAATTGAAGGCGGATCCTTCGGGCCGCAAGCGGGTCGCGGTGGAAGTGCGCTCGCGCCGTACCTATGTACGGCCGACCGAAGCCGACACAGCCGAGGCTGACACGGCCACGGCGGTGGCCGAGGAGCCGGTCGAGACGAGTGCACCGGTCATCTCTGGCGCGGCCAGGCCGACCGCCGAGATCGTTGCCGAGGCTGAGGCTGAGGCCGCTGCCGAGGAGCAGCTGGCCATGGGCGAGGCGGACGAAAACGCCACTGAAGTCGCTGCTGAAGTCGACAGTGATGCTGACGCGGCCGTGGCCGATGTCCCGGTGGCCGACGAAGACGGTGACAGTGCCATTGACGCCGCCGCTACTGCGGGCGTCGAGGCGCAGGTAGCTGCAGAAGCGGCCGCCGCTGATGCGGTCGCGGCCGAGGTGGAGCGCGCTGCAGCAGCTGCAGCGATCCCCGCCGAGCCCGAGAAGGAGCTGACTCCGGCCGAGATGACAGCGCAAGCTGCTGCCGAGGAGAAACGCGTCGAAGTCGAGCGCCAGGCTTTCGCACAAGCGGAGAAGATGGCCGAGCGTCAGGTCCTGCAGACCAAGCGCAAGGAAGCGGACGAGAACTCGAAACGGGAGCAGGAACGGCGCGAACAGGAACGGCTGGCTGCAGAAGCGCAACGTCGTGCCGCGATGGAAGCGCAGCAGGCGGCTAGTACCACGGATCGCGGTGCCGCTCGAGGTGCCGATAAGGCGCGGGGTCGAGGTCGCGGCAAACCGGGAGGCGGTGGTGGCGGTGGCGACACGCGTTACGGTCGCAACCAGCTGCACGTGGCAAAAGGCAAGTCGGGTCGGCGCAAGGGCAAGGCGCGTCGCGCCCTGCCTGCGAATTTCGAGGCCAAGCACGGTTTCGAGCGGCCGACAGCACCCGTGGTTCGGGAAGTCGACGTACCCGAAACCATCACTGTTGCAGAGCTCGCCAGCAAGATGGCAGTGAAGGCGGCCGAAGTCATCAAGGCGATGATGGGCATGGGCGTCATGGCAACGATCAATCAGCTGCTCGACCAGGACACGGCGATCCTCGTGGTCGAGGAGATGGGCCACAAGGCCAACTCGATGAGTGCCGACGATGTCGAGGCGGCGCTGGCGGCGCTGGTCGCGGGTGATCGTGACGGCGATACAGAGCCGCGACCCCCGGTCGTTACCGTCATGGGTCACGTCGATCACGGCAAGACCTCGCTTCTCGACTACATCCGGACATCCCGGGTCGCGTCCGGCGAGGCGGGCGGTATCACCCAGCATATCGGCGCCTACCAGACCGAGACCGACAACGGCGTCGTCACTTTCCTCGATACGCCGGGGCACGCGGCGTTCACGTCGATGCGCGCGCGTGGTGCCCAGGCTACCGATATCGTCGTGCTGGTCGTTGCGGCCGATGATGGCGTCATGCCACAGACCATCGAAGGCATTCAGCACGCGCGTGCCGCCAATGTGCCCTTGATCATCGCCGTGAACAAGATGGACAAGGAAGAAGCCGATCCGGAACGCGTGCGCAACGAGCTGTCGCAGCACGAGGTGATTTCCGAGGACTGGGGCGGGGATACGCAGTTCATACCCTTGTCGGCAATCACCGGTGACGGCGTCGACAAGCTTCTCGACGCGATCACACTGCAAGCCGAGGTTCTCGAGCTCGTTGCCGTACCGGAAGGCAATGCCACCGGTGTCGTGATCGAGGCCATGCTCGACAAGGGGCGGGGTCCGGTTGCGACCATTCTCGTTCAGGAAGGTACTCTCAAGAAGGGCGACAGCTTTATCTGCGGGCAGGTGACCGGTCGCGTGCGGGCGATGTTCGACGAGGACGGTCGAGCCGTGGAAGAAGCGGGCCCCTCGAGTCCGGTGCAGGTGCTGGGCCTCTCGTCCACGCCGAACGCCGGCGACGAGATGCTCGTGGCGGCAGACGAGAAGAGCGCTCGCGAGCTTGCCGAGCTGCGTCACGGCAGGCAGCGTGATGCGCGACTGGCTGAACGTCGACCCCAACGGCTCGACGACGTGTTCGGCAACCTCAAGGGCGGCCCCACACCCACGGTCAACTTTGTCATCAAGGCCGACGTCAAGGGTAGCTACGAGGCTATTCGGGACGCACTCGAGAAGCTCTCTACCGATGAGGTCGAGGTGCGCATCATGGGTGGCGGCGTCGGTGGCATTACCGAGTCCGATGCCAACCTCGCCCTCGCCTCGGACGCGATCCTGGTCGGCTTCAACGTGCGTGCCGACAGTGCCGCGCGTCGGCTCATTCAGGAACAGGAAATCGATCTTCGCTACTACAGCGTGATCTACGAACTCATCGACCTGGCACGCGACCTCGCCGGTGGCAAGCTCGCACCGGAGGTTCGCGAACGCATCATCGGCACGGCCGATGTACGCGAGGTGTTCACGTCGCCCAGGTTCGGTCTGATTGCAGGCTGCATGGTGGTCGACGGAGTTGTGCGAAAGGACGAGCCAATCCGGGTCTTGCGCGAGAACACTGTCATCTACGAAGGCGAGCTCGAATCGCTCAGGCGTTTCAAGGACGACGTCAAGGATGTGCGCATGGGCACCGAGTGCGGTATCGGCGTCAAGAACTACACCGACGTCAAGCCGGGAGACCAGATCGAGGTGTTCGAGCGAACCGAGGTTGCGCGGACACTGTGATGCGGACATTGTGATCTTGGCAATCGGCAGATCCTACCGGGCAATGGACGGCCCGGGACGCGCAAGCTGACGTGGCCGGCTCCGACGACTATCCGCGAAGTCACCGCGTGGCAGATTTCATTCAACGCGAACTGTCCGGCATGATCAGCAATGAGATCCGCGACCCTCGCATATCGCCAATGCTGACCATTGCGTCGGTTGAAGTGTCGCGGGATCTGGCGGTGGCCAAGATCTACTACTCCTTGTTCGATCGGGAGGATCTCGACGAGACCCAGGCTGCTCTCAAGCGAGCCTCGGGATTCCTGCGACGCCGACTCGCCCAGGAAATGAGGATCCGCGCCGTACCCGAGCTTCGATTTCACTACGACGATTCGGCCGAGAAAGGCGCGAGGATGTCGGCCCTGATTGACCAGGCCGTCGCAACGAACACGACGCTGGACGATGCTGCCGCCGGGCAATCCTCGGGTGTCGGTTCCGACGGTCGCGCTGACGACACGGCCATGAAGGGTGATGATGGCGGCACCGGCACCGGCACCGGCACCGGCACCGGCACCAGCGACGGAGATGGCGATGGCGATGGCGATGGCTCGACGGGTGTGACGACCGATGTCCCGCCGCAACCGTAAAGGGCGCATCGTCCATGGCATCCTTCTTCTCGACAAGCCCGCCGGCGGCAGTTCCAATCAAGCCTTGCAGCAGGTCAAGCGTTTGTTCGGCGCGAAGAAGGCGGGCCATACGGGCAGTCTCGACCCTTTGGCGACCGGCATGTTGCCGGTCTGTCTGGGTGAAGCGACCAAGTTTGCCGGTCATCTCATCGATTCCGACAAAGGCTACGTAGTCACTCTGCAACTTGGCGTGACGACCGACAGTGCCGACGCCGACGGCACGATTGTCGAGACGCGTGAGGTGCCTGTCGACTTGAGCGCGGCGACGTTTTCCCGGGAATGCGCCACATTCGTCGGCCCGCAGATGCAGATACCACCGATGGTCTCGGCGATCAAGGTAGGCGGCAAGCGTCTGTACAAGCTTGCACGTGAAGGCATCACGATAGAGCGAACGCCGCGTGCCGTGCGCATTGTCTCGATCGACGTGCTGTCTTTCGCGGGTAATCAGGCGACGCTTTCAGTCTCCTGTTCAAAGGGCACCTACATTCGCTCACTCGTCACGGATATCGGTGAACGAATTGGCTGTGGTGCGCATGTCACGGCGCTTCGTCGCAGCTTTGTGGCACCTTTTGGTAACCAAGTCATGACAACGCTCGATACCCTGCAGACGATCGTCGCCGGCGCTGAATCGGCAGCGGCGGCCCATGACCGCCTCGATGCGCTGCTCCTGCCCCTCGATGCAGGCCTCGGATACCTTCTCGAAGTGGTTATCGACGAAGCGAGTGTGGCGCGCTTTCGTTCCGGGCAGAGTGTCGAGCGGCCGTATACCGGGCAGGGCCATACAATGCCCGCTGCTCAAGGCGACACGATCCCCGCGAGGATATGTCGTGTCCGCGGGCCTTCCGGCAGGCTGATCGGTCTCGGACGACTCGACGCGGACGGTACGTCGATCTCCCCGACCCGGGTCGTGCAGTGGGATTGATACCCAACTGGTACAATGCTGAGTTTTCCCGCGCCGAGGCGCATCCCACTGCCAACAACGTATCGGAGTACCGAACGACATGTCTTGCCTCAGCCCTGAACGAAAGGCGGAAATCGTCAAGGACCACCAGGTCGACTCTACGGACACAGGGTCACCGGAAGTACAGGTTGCACTGCTGTCCGCGCGCATCATTCACCTGACCGAACACTTCAAGGAACACAAGCACGATCACCATTCCCGACGGGGTCTGCTCCGGATGGTCAATCAGCGCCGCAAGCTGCTCGACTACCTGCACCGCAAGGATACGGCTCGTTACCAGAATCTGATCAAGCGTCTCGGCCTGCGCCGCTGACCGGTCACTGACGACGAACCTGGCCCGTTGACGCCACCCGCGCGTCTTGCCGGCCGCTAACCATCCAAGAGACAGCCTAGTGACCACACATTCAAAGACATTCCAGTACGGCAGCGAGACCGTCACGTTGCAGACCGGCGAGATCGCTCGCCAAGCCAGTTGCGCCGTCGTCGCCAGCATGGGCGATACGGTCGTACTGGTAACCGCCGTCGGCCGTCGTGAGGCCAAGCCTGGGCAGAATTTCTTCCCGTTGACGATCAACTATCAGGAACGCACCTATGCCGCCGGCAAGATTCCCGGCGGTTTCTTCAAGCGCGAAGGGCGACCGAGCGAGTCGGAAACGCTGATTTCCCGCCTGATCGATCGTCCGCTACGGCCCTTGTTTCCCAAGGGTTTCCTGAACGAAGTTCAGGTCATCGCTACCGTCATGTCACTCGATCCCGAGATCAGCCCCGATATTCCGGCTTTGATCGGTGCATCAGCGGCGCTTGCCTGTTCGGGAATGCCCTTTGCCGGACCGATCGGTGCGGCCAAGGTCGGCTACATCGACGGGCAGTACGTGCTGAACCCGACACTGACCCAGCTGGCCGAAACCAGGCTCGAACTCGTGGTGGCAGGTACCGAATCTGCCGTGCTGATGGTCGAATCCGAGGCCGATCAGCTGCCTGAATCGGTCATGCTCGACGCGGTCATGTTCGGCCACGAGCACCTGCAGACTGCTGTCAAGGCGATCAACGAGTTAGCGGCTGACGTTGGCGCTGAGAGCTGGAACTGGGAAGCTGCACCGGTCGACGAGTCGCTCAAGCAACGTGTCGACGAGGCCATCCGTGCGGATCTCACCGCGGCCTACCAGATAGCCGACAAGCAGGAGCGCCAGGACGCCGCCGCTGCCGCCAAGGACAAGGTCATCGGCGCCATGGGTGACGACTATGAGCGTGACGACGTGAAGGGTGCGTTCTCGAGCCTCGAGAAGTCGATCGTTCGTCGCCGTGTCATCGACGGCGAGCCGCGCATCGATGGCCGTGCGACCGACACCGTTCGGCCGATCACGGTGCACACGGGTATTCTTCCACGCACGCACGGCTCAGCCGTGTTCACGCGTGGCGAGACTCAGGCGATCGTTACCGCCACCCTCGGCACGACCCGTGACGCGCAGATCATCGATTCCCTGCAGGGCGAATCGCGCATGCCGTTCATGTTGCACTACAACTTTCCTCCCTTCTGTGTCGGTGAAACGGGTTTCGTCGGTTCACCGAAGCGACGCGAGATCGGTCACGGCAAGCTGGCCAAGCGCGGTGTGCAGGCGGTCATGCCGAGCGACGAAGAATTTCCTTACACGATTCGCGTCGTCTCGGAGATCACCGAGTCGAACGGCTCCAGTTCGATGGCGTCGGTCTGTGGTACCAGCCTTGCGCTGATGGATGCCGGTGTGCCGCTCAAGGCGCCGGTTGCCGGAATCGCCATGGGCCTGATCAAGGAAGATGACGGTCATGCCGTACTGTCGGACATTCTCGGTGACGAAGATCACCTTGGTGATATGGACTTCAAGGTAGCGGGTTCTCGCGAGGGTGTGACAGCCCTGCAGATGGATATCAAGATCCAGGGCATCACCCGCGACATCATGGCCACCGCGCTCGAACAGGCCAAGGTGGGCAGGTTGCACATTCTCGATGAAATGGGCAAGTCACTGGATACGCCGCGCGATGATCTCTCCGAGCATGCGCCGCGCTTCATCACGGTGAAGATCAACCCGGAGAAGATTGCCGCTGTCATCGGCAAGGGTGGTGCGGTCATTCGTGCCTTGACCGAGGAAACCGGCGCGACGATCGACATCGGTGACGATGGCATGATCAAGATCGCATCAAGCGACAAGGAGGCCGGCGAAGAGGCGAAGCGACGCATCGAGTTGATCACGGCCGATATCGAAGTCGGCACGATTTACGAAGGCCGCGTGCAAAAGCTCATGGACTTCGGCGCGTTCGTCAACATTCTCCCCGGCAAGGACGGCCTCGTGCACATCAGCCAGATATCCGAACAGCGCGTTCAGAATGTCGCGGATGAGTTGTCGGAAGGGCAGATGGTCAAGGTCAAGGTGCTCGAAGTGGACAAGCAAGGCCGGATTCGTCTCAGCATGAAGGCCGTCGCGGAAGGTGAGGAAGTCACCGCCTGATCGATGCATTGGCGAACAGCGGGTTGAGTACAGAAAGGGAGCCTGCGGGCTCCCTTTCTCGTTCCTGCGAACAGGAGTTACCGGAACATGAGAATCGAATCGGTCAATGTTTCTGAAGTAAGCGAGGTGGCGGACGGTGACAAGCGCGTCACCACGGGTATCTTCAAATCGCCGGTCGAGGGACCGGTTGCCTTGGGAAGGCTGAACCTCGCGGGCGACGACCAGGCGGATCGCGTCAATCACGGGGGCGAACACAAGGCTGTCTACGCATATGGCCTGCAGCACCTGCCGACGTGGGCGTCGCTGTTTCCCGATAGCGAGCTCAAGCCTGGCTTCGTCGGCGAGAATCTTTCCGTCGATCGGCTCGATGAAGCTGTCTTGCATGTCGGTGACCGCTTGAGGGCAGGCGACTGCCTACTCGAGATTTCGCAGCCACGAGTGCCTTGTTTCAAGCTCGGCCTGAAGACGGGGCGACGAAAGTTCCCGCGTGAGTTCGTTCGCGGTGGTCGTACCGGTGTCTACCTGCGAGTGATCGAGACGGGTAGCTTGCAGGCAGGCGACGAGATCGAGCTCGAAGAGTCAGGCCCGAGTGACTTCACGTTGGCTGAACTCTTTGCCGCGGTCTACGACCTCGAGGGTCAAGGTCGTCGCATCGTCCTTGAAGACGCCCTTAATAATCCGGCGCTGTCGGCCGAGTGGTCCGAACTTGTCAGCGGCAAGTTGACGCGCCTGGATGGTGGTTGAGCGTGAAGGTGCGGGACGAAGACTACATGCGTCTGGCGCTCGGGCTTGCCGATGAAGCTGCAGGGAACGGTGAAGTACCGGTTGGTTCGGTGGTTGTCATGGGCGATGCCGTTATCGGTCGCGGATTCAATTCCTCGGTGACGGATCACGATCCCAGCGCCCATGCTGAAGTGGTGGCGCTGCGCCAGGCCGCCCTGGCACAGCGGAGTTTCCGACTCGACAAGGCGACCCTGTACGTGACGCTGGAGCCGTGCCTGATGTGCTGTGGAGCCTTGCTGCAGGCCCGTGTGTCACGACTGGTCTACGGCGCACGTGAGCCTCGCACCGGCGCTGTCGTCAGCGCTCACGAAGCCTTGATGGCACCGGGTACAACGCACCATATCGCGATAACCGAAGGTATTCTTGCTCCTGCCTGCCGGGAGCGGCTCCAGTCATTCTTCGGGTCCCGGCGACCCGGAGCTGCGACGGGAGAATAGCAATGTCAGACAACCAAGCCAGCATTCAAGCCAGCATTCAGGCCAGCATTCAGGCGATAGTCACCCACCTTGATGCCTTGATCCGCCTCGAAGTTCCGGATGCAGTACCCGTCGCCAAGTACGGCGGTACGGTGTACACCCGCCGCCCGGATGAGAAGGAAGGCCAGTTCTGTGGTGTGTTTCCCTACGAGAAACACGCCCAGCTGTCGTTCTCCAAAGGCGCTGAACTCGATGATCCCGGCGGCGTGCTCGACGGATCGGGAAAGCACCGTCGACACATCAATTTCGCGGACGTAGCGCATGTCGACGACGACGATGTGCGCGCGCTCATCAGGCAGTCGTCCGAACTCTGAGGGACGTCGCAAGCCATGTCCGCCTAGCGTCAGGGTATGGAACAGCCAAGCCTCATGATCTCGCTGACCATTGGATAATCAGACCAGCAGGTAAATTGCCGACGCCATGATCACTCTTCCGTCCTTTACGTTGCGCCGCGGCTTTCTTATATTCCTGTTCGCCACTCCGCTTGTGCTCGCGCTGCTCGCCTTGCGTTGGCCTCACGTCCTCTGGTCATTGATCATCCTGTTGCCCGTCGGAATACTCGGCGTGATCGACATGGTCCAGACGAAGCAGACGGTGCGTCGGCTCTATCCGTTCTTCGGTCGGTTTCGCTACATGCTCGAAGCGATTCGACCGGAGATACAGCAGTATTTCGTCGAGTCGGAAACGAGTGGTACGCCGGTGCCAAGGGAATTCCGCTCGTTGATCTATCAGCGCGCGAAGGGCGCTCGTGACACACGCCCGTTCGGCACCATATTCGATGTCAACCGTGCCGGCTACGAATGGATGAACCATTCGCTGGTGCCGAAGACGCCGGTCGACATGCACCCGCGTGTCAAGTTTGGTTCGAAAGACTGCAGGAAGCCGTACCTTGCGTCCCCGTTGAACATCTCGGCGTGGCGATATCGTCTGGCAGATCGGCACGGGTTATTTCGGGTGTCGTGACGAGGCGGGTGCATTCAGCCCGACAAGCTTCGCCAAGAGCGCATCGCTTGACGTTGTCAAGATGATCGAGATCAAGCTTTCGCAGGGGGCCAAGCCTGGCCACGGTGGTATTCTGCCTGCGGCGAAGCAGACCTAAGAGATCGCGAGGATTCGTCATGTCCCGATGGGGAAAGACGTGGTGTCGCCCGCGGCGCACACCGCGTTCAAGACACCGGCCGAGCTGCTCGATTTCGTTGTCCGCTTGCGCGAAATGTCTGGCGGCAAGCCGATCGGATTCAAGCTGTGTGTCGGTCGACGGGACGAGTTCCTTGGAATCTGCAAAGCCATGCTGAAGAGTAGAGTCACGCCGGATTTCATAACCGTTGACGGTGGTGAAGGCGGCACCGGTGCCGCGCCAACCGAGATGACAAATTCGGTCGGCACGCCCCTTCGCGATGCCTTGATCTTCGTCAACCAGGCACTGATCGGTATCGGACTGCGTGATCAGGTCCGTCGCATGGCGTCGGGAAAGGTATTCACGGCTTTCCACATGCTGCGAGTCATGACGCTCGGTGCAGACACGATCATCTCGGCGCGCGGCATGATGATGGCGCTCGGATGCATCCAGTCGCGATCGTGCAATACGAACCACTGCCCGACCGGCATCGCTACCACGGAAAAGAGCCGCTCCGATGGACTCGACGTCACCGACAAGGGCGTGCGGGTCGCGAACTTCCACAAGGCCACGGTCAAGAATCTCGTCGAGCTGATCGCGGCGACCGTGCCTGTCGAGTGGCGAGACGACTGGCTGGCGGCTGGAGCGGCGCGGTGGTAGTTGCCGTACACAGAGGGTGCTGATCGTTGCAGACGCCATGTTCGACTGGTAATACATGGTTCGTCTGGTCTACTGGCAATACATGGTTCGTCTGGTCTACTGGCAATACAAGTCTCGATAGACAACAAGATTCGATAAACAATACAAAGGCTTGCACATGAAAACATCCGACCTGCTGATCGAAGCCCTCGAGAACGAGGGCGTTCGCTACATCTATGGCATCCCTGGTGAGGAGAACCTGGATGTGCTCGACTCACTGTCGCGCTCCACCATCGAGCTGGTGCTTACCCGCCATGAGCAAGCTGCCGGATTCATGGCCGCGACCCACGGGAGACTGACGGGCGAACCCGGTGTCTGTCTCTCTACCCTCGGGCCCGGGGCAACCAACTTCGTCACCGCGGCCGCCTACGCACAGCTTGGCGGTATGCCGATGGTCATGCTCGCCGGCCAGAAACCGATCCGTTCGAGCAAGCAAGGCCGCTTCCAGATCGTCGACGTCGTCAATCTGATGAGTCCGACGACCAAGTACTCCGAACAGATTGTCGAGGGCAGTCGTGCACCGGCGATGGTTCGCGAGGCCTTCCGTCTCGCTGCAGAAGAGCGCCCGGGCGCAGCCTACCTCGAGTTGCCCGAGGATATTGCCAGCGAAGAAATCGATGCATCGGTCTTCGACGTTGTCGGGCACCGTCGTCCCCGGGCCGATGATCAGTCCATCGACGCCGCCGTGGAGATGATCCAGGCGGCGAGCCTGCCGCTGTTGCTGATCGGTGCCGATGCGAACCGGACGCGTGCCAGCGAAGCCCTGTTGAATCTGGTCGAGAGCTCCGGCTTGTATTTTTTCAATACCCAGATGGGAAAGGGTATCGTCGATGAACGCCACCCGCGCTACATCGGTACGGCTGCGCTGTCCGAGCACGATTTCCTGCACTGCGCCATCGAGCGTGCTGATCTGATCGTCAACATCGGACATGATGTTGTCGAGAAGCCGCCCTTCCTGATGGAAAAGGGTGGCAAGAAAGTCATCCATATCAACTTCCATGAAGCGCGTATCGATGACATCTATTTCCCTCAATTGAACATTGTCGGCGACATCGCCGATGCCGTGCAGCGCCTTGGCGAGCGTCTGGGCGCGGTGTCGAAGGACTTCAGCTATTTCGATCGGGTACGCACCGAGGTGGAGTCGCATACGAGCCGTTACTTGACGGACGATCGATTCCCCATCCTGCCACAGCGCCTGGTGAAGCTCTTGCGCGATAGCCTCGACGATCAGGACATCATCACGCTCGACAACGGAATCTACAAGATATGGTTCGCGCGTAACTACAAGTGCCACGCAGCGAACACCCTGCTACTCGACAATGCGCTTGCGACCATGGGTGCCGGCTTGCCCTCGGCATTGGCCGCCAAGCACCTCCACCCGGATCGCAAGGTGGTTTCCGTCAGTGGTGATGGTGGTTTCCTGATGAACTCGCAGGAGCTCGAGACCGCGGTGCGCATGAAGCTGGATCTGGTCGTCATCATCCTGAACGACAGTGCGTACGGCATGATCAAGTGGAAACAGAAAGGCATGGGGTTCGAAAATTACGGGCTTGACTTCGAGAATCCTGACTTCATCCAGTATGCCGAAAGTTTCGGCGCGATCGGCCATCGTCCGGAGAGCGTCAAGCAGTTCGTCGAGATTTTCGGTGCTGCGCTTGCGAGCAAGGGTGTACATGTCATCGACCTGCGGGTCGACTACTCCCTGAACCACGAAATCCTGAACGTGCTGATCAAGGAACATGCCTGCAATCTATAGCGGAGGAGATCCCATGCTGGAGGTCACGAACCCTTACAGTCGCGGTGTGGTTCGCAAGCTTTCCTTGCAGTCGGCAGCCGATATCGAGGGCGGAAAACCCTAAGGCACACGGCTTTCCCGCTGAGTCTCGATGATGGCTCGCTGATCGATCATCCGGCCCCGACGGGCACCCTGATGACGCTGTCCGGACCTGCCAGGAATACCTGATCACCCGTTTCAGGGGTGATGACGTGTCCGCCGGTGAATTCACCGAACGCGGGGAGTACGGCATGATCTTCACGAAACCAGAAGGCCGGTGCGCGCACTGATTGACGCTTTCGTCCACCGGCGCGCAAACGGAAGACAGGGTGAAGATGGCCGCTGAGGACGTAACCGCGGGAATCGGTCCCAGGCACATGTCGAAGTACGAAGGGTGGTTCGAGGCAGGAATCCTCAATCCAGTGAATGCGCGCGTCGACGAGTTGGCGACCGACACGTTTGTCGTGATTGCCGGCAACGACATCGAAGCTGAGGGCTGTGTGTCGGTCGAGAAAATCACTGAGCGCGTATAGCCAGCGTTCGTCGGGCCGGGGAGCGGCGTGCATGAAGTCACCGAGCACGCACAGACGTTCCGCGCCGCTCGCCGCGAGCATCGCGCCGAGGCGTGAGAGTGACAACGTGCTCGGCCCCTCTGGAATCGCGACGCCCATGCGGCCGAAGGCGTCCTCTTTACCGAAGTGCACATCGGCAACCAGAAGTGTGCGCCGGGCTTTCCAGTAAATGACTCGCTGATGGTGCAATTCGAAACGTTCACCGACACAATCCAGAGCCAGGCTTGTCGTGTCGCTCACGGCGTTGGGGTGCGGGAAGACGACTTGCGTTGCGATGACACGCTTGTCGATGAAGGGCGAGGCGACGCTTCATTTGCTTCGAGTGTCTCGTCCGCTGCCGCTTCGAGGTGGCCGACCATGCGTTCGATACGCGTCTTCCAGCTCTCGCTCGAGACCGTCTGCATCCGGCTCTGCAGGCTCTCGGCCCACAGCGGAAAGGCGAGCGGGGAGAGCCTTTCGGGCTGGCGCACGATCCATCGACTTGCGGCAATTCGTCTCAACCCGCCTGCAAGGCGTGCGAATTCGAGCTGCGCTTCGAGGACTTCACGCCTGGCCTGATCGAGCAGGCGATTCCCGGAATCGTGTTGTTCAAGTACGTCATAGATGAGACTACTCGAGGCTTGCACTTGTCGGGCACTTCGACGCTTTCCCGGTGTGCCCTCGAACACCAGCCCCGAGATGCGGGCAATGTCCCGAAACCGTCGTCTCGCGATCTCCGATGTATTGACCGAACTGAAGATGTCCTCGAGCAAGTTCTCCGGTGAGAACGCTGCACGCAGTTGCAGCTCGGACAAGTCGATCGCTGATTCGCTCTGCAATTCGAAACCGTAGTCATTGACCGTGATCGTGAAAGTCACAGGCATGAGCGAGGAGAGTCGAGCCGCAACGAGTAGCGAGAGGCCTTCGTGGGCAAGCCGCCCGGCGAAGGGGAAGCAGAACAGACTGTGGCCTTCCCGTGTCTCGGTATGCTCGATCAGGAATTCATCGGGCCCCGGCAGGTGTGACCAGGCAAGTTGCAGCTTGAGCAGATCGTCGACCGTGTCGAGCTCCGGTTCGTCGGTATCACCGCCCTTCCAGGCCTGTAGTGTTTCGAGGACGGTGTCGGCGAGCGCACTCGACCAGGGCAGTTGCGTACCCTGCCAGGTCGATACGTTCCGGGAGCGCCTCTTGGCAAGACGAACGTAGGCGGTCAGCTCTTTGGTCATGATCAGTTCGAGGTTCCGGCCGCTGAACTGAAAAGCGTCTCCCGGCTTCATCCGCGAGATGAAGCCTTCCTCGACAGTGCCGATACGCTTCCCGCCAAGGAAGGCAACGTTCATGCTGGTCGTGCTCGAGATCGTACCGATGTTCGTGCGGTGGCGTTGCGCGACTTCCTTGTTCATGACGCGGTACACGCCGGCAACCTTCAGGACCTTGTGATATTGCGGGTAGCCCTGCAATGCCTGCCCGCCGCGCGTGATGAAGTCGATCACCCATTGCCATTCGTCGTCCGACAATTCCACGAAGGCATGCGTGCGGCGAATTTCGAGGAGCATGTCCGGCTCGCTAAAACCGCTTCCCAGGGCGACACTCACGAGGTGCTGACTCAGGACGTCGAGTGAACGCGTCAGCGGTTCTCTGGGTTCGATTCGACGCTCGGCGACGGCGCGTCGCACAGCGGCGATCTCGACCAGTTCGAAGGCATTGGTCGGTACACAGAAGATCCGTGAGATGGCCCCGGGTCGGTGTCCGCTGCGTCCGGCGCGCTGCATGATGCGGGCGACCGCCTTCGGTCCACCGATCTGCATGACCTGATCCACGGGCTGGAAGTCCACACCGAGATCGAGAGACGACGTGCAGACGACACAGATCAACTTCCCTGCACGCAAGCGTGCTTCGATGTCCTCGCGAAGCGCGCGATCGATCGAGCCGTGGTGCAAGGCGAGTCGATCCACCCACTTGGGGCGGGCATCGAGCAGTGCGCGATACCAGATCTCCGCCTGGGCTCTGGTATTCGTGAAGGCGAGTGTCGTGCCTGCCTGCTCGATTTGCTTGGCCACAGGTTCGACCAGTTGCAGACCGATGTGACCTGCCCAGGGGAAGCGCACGTTTGCGTCAGGCCTGAGGCTTTTTATCTCGATGTCGCGTGGCACCAGCCCCTGAATCAGGCGACCTTGCCGACCGCTTCCCAACAAGGTGGCAAGCGCCACGTCGAGATTGGCTAGCGTGGCCGACAGACCCCATACGCGCAAGTCTTTCGAGATCGTGCGCACACGGGCGAGGCAGAGTTCGAGTTGCACACCTCGCTTGGTGGCCATCAATTCGTGCCATTCGTCGACCACGATCGCTTTGACGCTGCCAAGCGTCTCTTCACACATTGGCGAGGTCAGCATGACGGACAGGCTTTCCGGGGTAGTCACCAGAGCGAAGGGAGGCTCAAGGTTTTGGCGGGCGCGACGTGAGCTCGAGGTGTCGCCGGTGCGGAGCTCGACCTGCAGGTCTGACCCTAACGCCGTGCAGGCTGTCTGCAGACTGAGCCGCGTGTCGTTGGCCAGGGCGCGAAGGGGGGTGATCCAGAGAACTTGCAGGCCACTCGGCCTCACCGGTGAGGCAAGCGCAGCCTGCAGGGGGCCGAGCCAGGCTGCCAGGGTCTTGCCGCTGCCGGTCGGAGAGTGAATCAGTCCGGACTCACCGGCGTGGAATGCGTCCCAGGCTTCGCGCTGGAAGTCGAAGACAGTCCAGCCCTTGCTGTGGTACCACTCAAGCGTTCGCTTCGTGGCGTCTGTATCCGCTTTGGTTGTTAGAGATCGTTTCGATGGCTTTCTGGCCACGTCCTCAAGTTACCTGTTGTCGTGAGAGGCGGCCTTTTGAATCTTCGTCTGCAGACTCCCCCGTCCCCCCGGATCGCACTGGCGCAGCGATAAGCCGCTTCACCGATTCAAGGCTATCTGCATCTTTCGGGGCTAGATCGTGTCGCCAGCGGGAAATTCGCGGAAACCTGACGGCGATTCCTGACTTGTGTCGTGTCGAGAGGTTGATGCCTTCGAAGGCGAGTTCGAACACATGCACCGGTTCGACCGAGCGAACCGGACCGAAGCGTTCGCGCGTGTGACGACGGATCCACTTGTCGAGGCGGCTTATCTCTGCGTTGTCGAGACCGGAATAAGCCTTCGCGACGGGGACGAGCTTGTCGCCGTCCCAGACCGCAAAAGTGTAATCGGTGAAGAGGTTTGCGCGACGACCGTGGCCAGCCTGCGCATAGATCATCACTGCATCGACCGTGTAGGGATCGATCTTCCACTTCCACCATGTGCCGCGCTTTCTGCCGGTCCCGTAGGTTGAGTCTAGAGACTTGAGCATGAGTCCCTCGACACCGCGCGCACGGGAGTCTTCGCGGAGTGTCGCGAGCTCTTTCCAGTTCGATGAGGGAAGCGTCGAGGACAGGGCGAGTCGAGCACTCGATTCGTCTCCGGCGCGCATCGCCGCATCTGCCATCACGCTGAGGGCTGTACGCACTGTGTCCTCGAGGAGGGTTCTACGGACGGATAATGGCTGGTCGCGCGAATCCTTGCCGTCGTGCTCAAGGAGATCGTAGGCAAGGAAACGGCAGGGCACATCCTTCAGCAATTTCTTGCCCACCTGCTTGCGCCCGATACGTCGCTGCAATTCAGCGAAGGGCATGACGCCGTCGGCATTCCACGGAAGTATCTCGCCGTCGAGGACGGTGCCGTCGACGAGGTGTTCGGCCATGGCGGTGATTTCCGGAAAGCGTTGACCGATCAACTCTTCGCCACGCGACCAGAGAAAGGTCTCGCCGCCACGGCGCACGAGCTGCGCGCGAATGCCGTCCCATTTCCATTCTGCAAGCCAGGCACCGACTGCGCCAAGAGTCCTGGTCAGCTTCTCGGCCTGCGTCTCACTATTCGTATCGCCGTTCGTATCGCCGTTCGTATCGCCGTTCGTATCGCCATTCGTATCGCCATTCGTATCGCCCTGGGTCTCGGAATCAGTTTCCAGCGGAGTGGCGAGACAGAAGGGATAAGGTCGAGACAAGGCCGCCTGGCCATCGTCCCGGGCGTTGAGTGCGTGCCAGTACTCGGCATCGGGCGTCCATTCGCCCATCAAGCGGTGCAGAATCACCGAACGTTCGAGCCCGGCATGGTCGGCAACGGCACGTGCCAGCAAGGTCTGCGAGACGCCGACCCGCAAGGCGCCGGTCAGCAACTTGGTGACGATGTAGCACGACTCATAGGACTGGCCGGTCCACCAGGCGACAACTTGCGCCCGCTGTGCGTCAGCATCGATTCCGCGGAGTGGCAGGAGTCGCTGTTCGACCCAGTCGGCAAGGGACAGGGATTCGAGGTCGTCGCTCGGTCGTGCGAGCAGGAGTGCGATCGTCTCGGCGAGATCACCGACACTCGAGTAGGTTTCCTCGACCAGCCATGCAGGGAGATCGGACATGTCGATCAACCACTCGCGCAAACGTGCGGCACCGACCAGTCGCTTCAGTCGGCGACCGGACAGGAAGTACACGGCCCACGCCGCGTCTCGGGCAGGAGCTTCCTCGAAGTAGGCCGACATGGCGGCAACCTTGGCGTTGGTCGACGTCGTCTGATCGAGCGTCTGGTAAAGCTCGCTGAAGGCTTTCATGCGCTATTGCTGTCGCTACCCGTGACGCTTGCTGTCTTGTTCCTGCCGTTGCCGCTCCCGCGACTGTCGCCGGTGCCGTCAATATCGCCGTCGCCGTTCTCTTCACTTTCACCCTCGGCGCTGAATCGTGTCGTCAGTTCAGCGGCATCCATGCCCTTTTCGCGAAGATACCTGACGAGCGCGGACGACTGCCCGTGTGTCGTGAGCACCCGTCGTGCGCCGCATTCCTCGATGGTCTTCAACAGACCGGGCCAGTCGGCGTGATCGGACAGGACGAAGCCGCGGTCGTAGCCACGACGCCTGCGATTGCCCCGCACACGCATCCAGCCCGAGCAGAATCCCGTCGATGCATTCCGGAAGCGTCGCATCCAGGCGGAACCACTGGCGCCGGGCGGGGCGATCACCAGTCGTCCGCGATAGTCCGCGCCCTTGTCGGACAGGTCGATCGGCCGACCCGGCAGCATCCGGATGCCGGCCTCGCGATAGATTTCCGTCAACGGATGCACGGCGCCGTGCAGATAGACTTCCTCGTCGGTGAAGGCCGTCAGTTCCGCCAGTACGCGCTGCGCCTTGCCAAGAGAATAGGCAAAGAGTACGGCAGGTCGCTCCGCCTGCTTCATCTGTTGCCACCAGTCGAAGATCTCCCGGGCAACGACGGCGCCCGGTTCCCAGCGGTAGACGGGCAGGGCGAATGTGGCCTCGGTGATGAGGGTGTCGCAGGGCACGAGTTCGAACGCTTCGCAGGATGGATCATGGTCCCGCTTGAAGTCGCCCGTGAATACCCAGACGTCGTCCCCGTGTTGCACACGAATCTGCGCTGAACCGAGAACGTGGCCAGCCGGATGGAATGACACGCGCGTGTCGTTGAACGACAAGGATTCGCCGAAGCGCAAGCCGCGCACGTCGATGTCGTCTCCCAGCCTGCGTCGCAAGAGCGGCACCGCGCTCTCTGCCGCATAGTAGACATCGGCCACGCGACGCGCATGATCGGCGTGCGCATGGGTGATCAGTGCGACGGCGGTGCGTTTCCACGGATCGATGACGAAGTCGCCCGCCGCACAGACAAGACCTTGATCGGTCGCCTCGATCAAAGCTTGCGAGGGTTGTGAGGGCGGCCTGTCCAGACGTTCAGTCATGCTCGTTTTCTACGAGCCGCATCAAGCAGCCGATCAGGAAGCCTTGTCGGGAGCCGCATCAGGCCAAGCGGCCACTCAGACTTCGGCATCGACCCGCAGCGTCATGCCGTCCATGCCGATGACCCGGACCGGGCGGCCGGCAGGCAGCGGCGGGCCGGTCACTCGCCATCGCGTGTCGTCGACCTGCACGGCGCCGTAGCCATTCTCGATGGGCTCTACCAGGGTCAGGACCCGGCCGGTGTACTGCTCGCCGCGGCGGTTGAGTTGCGGTTGATCCGATTGCTTCGGCTTGTAGCGGCGCAGAAAGCCCCATTGAATCAGCAGGGTCGCAATGCTTGCGCCGCCAAACAGGAGCAACTGGGTTTCCCAGTGCAGCTGTGGCCAGATCAGCATGATCAGGGTCATCAACCCGGCGGCGGTCGCTATCCAGAGAAAATAGAACGACGGCGCGATGATCTCGATGATGACCAGCACCATCGCCAGTACGAGCCAGTGCCACCACGCCAGATCTGCAAGCCAGAGCAGCAGCACGAATAATCAGCTGTCCGCGTCGAGGCGGATGGAGGCGCCGCCGATCGGTGAGCGCGTTGACGATTCGGCATCAGTGCGACTGCCCGGGGAAGTCGCTGCAGACGACAGGGCGTCTGCCATGGCTTCTTCCGGTGAGGTCGTTGTACGTTTGCTGCGCTGAGGCGACAAAGCGGCACCGTTACCCTCGCTTCCGCCACCCGATCGATCTTCCGAGGCCGAACGGGCGAGTTCGGCAATGCCACCGATCGCACCGATGATGCTGCCTGCCTCCAGCGGCATGAACAGCGTCTTCTGATTCGGTGCGGCAGCGATATCCTTCAGTGCGTCGACATACTTCGTGGCAACGAAGTAGTTGATGGCCTGAACATTCCCGCTGGCAATCGCATCCGAGACAAGTCGGGTAGCCGTAGCCTCGGCCTCTGCCAGTCGTTCGCGTGCTTCCGCGTCTCTGAAAGCGGCATCACGCCGGCCTTCGGCTTCAAGCACCAGGGCACTCTTCTCACCTTCGGCCCGCAGGATTTCGGACTGGCGAAGCCCTTCGGATACAAGAATGGACGCCCGCTTGTCGCGCTCGGCCTTCATCTGGTTACCCATCGAGGCCACCAGGTCGGCAGGCGGCGTCATGTCCTTGATCTCGATTCGCGTGACCTTGGTACCCCAGGGGGTGGTTGCGTCATCGACGACGCCGAGCAGCATCGCGTTGATCTTGTCCCGCTGCGAGAGGAGTTCGTCCAGATCCATCGAGCCCATGACCGTCCGGATGTTGGTCATCACGAGATTGAGGATCGCGTCTTCCAGCCCCGTTACTTCATAGGCCGCCTTCGGCGCGTCGATGATCTGGAAGAACACGACGCCATCGACGGTGACCATCGCGTTGTCGCGCGTGATGATTTCCTGGGACGGTACGTCACGCACCTGCTCCATCATGTTCAGGCGCCGCCCGATACGATCGAGAAACGGCACGATCACACTGAGCCCAGGCCGAAGTGTCCGCGTGTAGCGACCGAACCGCTCAACCGTGTGCTCGTAGCCCTGAGGCACGATATTGACGGCGCTCTTGACCAGCCAGATGGCAAGAGCGGCAAATACCAGCGCGATGACGCCAGTGGAATTGATGAAGAAATCCGACAGTTGCAAGGCAAGGGCATCCCGAGGTGGCGCGCTGAGTGTAACCGATGCCACGACACGCCTGATGGCGCGTGGTTCGGTCGACGAGGCGCTCTTGCCCTGTGATCGTGTGCCGATTTTTCGTCGTGCGAATTCACGATCGAGCGGCGCCGCCGATGAAACGGGCAACGGGGCGGCCTCGGTGGCTTGGGCGGAGTGGTCACGGGCTTCACGCCGCCGACAGGAACCCGCCGTGCGGAAGTCCCATGAGTCGAATGCTGCATGAGTGAGCCGAGCGCCGGAACGGAATCGACAGAGCTGGAAATGCTCGAACGCTACCGTGGTTTCGCGAACCTTGCGGCCGACTGGTTTTGGGAACTCGATGCCGAGCTTCGCTACATCCATCACGAGGGTCGACTGGCCCCGATGGATGGCACGAAGCACGATGAGTTGCTGGGGCTCGAGCGGCCGACGCAGGTCGAACGTGACCTCGGCCCGACGGAAGCCGTACTGGAGCACAACCGCCTCCTGACCGATCGCCAGCCCGTGAACACGGTGCTATCGATGCATGACGCGCGTGGCGTCAGGCAACATGTGCGTGTGCTGGCCGAGCCCCTGTTCGCGAGTGACGGTGCCTTTCAAGGCTATCGGGGCTGTGGCCGCGATATAACTGACGTCGTCGAACTTCGCGAACGCTACATCATGCTTGCCCGGAAGGACGATCTGACCGGACTTCTGAACCGACGTGAATTCCGGCGTCGGCTGGAGTCGGCCTTTGCGACCGTTCGCAAGGACGCGGAAAGGTCGTGGTCGATCTGCCTGATCGATCTCGACCGGTTCAAGCTGGTCAACGACACCGCCGGTCACGCTGCGGGGGATCTGTTGCTCCAGCAACTTTCCCGGATCATGACTCGATTCATCGGACCTTCTGAAACACTGGCCAGATTCGGCGGAGATGAGTTTGCCGTGTTGCTCGAGTCGGACCCGAAAGGCGCACGACTGCGGATGGAATTGCTGATCGAAGCCATTGCCGATCATGAGTTCCGGTGGGAGGAAAGGCCGTACTCCGTGGGCGCCAGTATTGGCATATCGCGCCTCGATAGCGCGGCGGGAAGCCTGCAGACGTGTGTCGATCAGGCCGACAGCGCCTGCTATGCCGCCAAGGACGATGGACGCAACCGCTGCATCGTATTCACTGCCGATAGTCCGGACTACATCCGTCAGCGCGAAGAGCTGGCGCAAATAGAAGTCATCAGGGAAGCGCTACGGGTCAACCGCTTTCGATTGCTCATGCAGGAGATCGAACCTTCCAGGGGTCCTGCCGGCATTCCGCATCACGAGATTCTATTGCGACTGGAAAGTGCCACCGGCGAACTGTTGGCCCCGTCCGCGTTCATTCCGATCGCCGAACGTTTCATGATCATGCAGGAGATCGATCTCTGGGTAGTCGAGCATTGCCTCGATGCGATCGCCCGTTTCCAGGCGAATGGCAGCGAGCTGGCGCTGTCGATCAACCTCTCGGGCACGACCCTGAGTGATCGGGGCTGTCTCGAAAAACTTGTCGACAGGGTCGAGAACATGACGGTCGATCCGTCCCTGGTGTGTTTCGAGATTACCGAGACGGCGGCGATTCGCAACGCCTCCGCGGTCATCCAGTTCATGAACGTCATGCAGGCGCGCGGGATCAGATTCGCACTCGACGATTTCGGTGCCGGGCTGTCGTCCTTCTCCTACATACGCTCGTTGCCGATCGATTACCTGAAGATCGATGGCTACTTCATCAGGAACATTCGATCTGATGAGACCAACCGCGCGATTACGGCCGCCTTCATACAGCTCAGTCGGGAGCTCGGCATCGCGACCGTCGCCGAGGCGGTGGAAGACAAGGCGACGCGGCGCGCCGTCGCCGAGATGGGCATCGACTACGTCCAGGGCTATGGCGTGTCCCGTCCGGTCGAAGTGGATGTGGCGCTTTCGAGCAGTGCGTCCAGAGTGTCGCGCAGTCGTTCAAGGTCCCGCTCGTTCGAAAGCCTGTGATCTCCTCCCTTGACGAGTTCGAGCACCGCGTCATCGCTTCCGAAGCGTGACAGGAGTGTCGCCGCACGCTGCCACGGTGCGGTTGCATCAGCGGAACCGTGCAGCATCCTGATCGGACAGCGGACCTTGCCCGGAATCGCCCCGCTCAGGATCGACAGTGCGCGACCGCTCGCTATGAGGGCCTTCGTGACCGGCCAGTCGGGACGACCCGAAGCCGGATCTGCGGTGTCGGGCAGGCGGGTGATTCCCTGACGGTCCAGGCGGTGCTTGCGGTCGGCGTCCAGCATCGGTTCGAGCGTGTCCTGCAGGAAGTCCGGCGCGGTGGCGATGAGCAGCAGCCCGGTAATGCGTTCGGCACGACGGGCCGCAACGTGCACCGCGATCCAGGCACCCATCGATGATCCGATCACGATCAACGGAAGCGCAGGTTCAAGGGCATCGACGACGCGGAGGGTATCGTCCAGCCAGTCTTGCAGGGTCAGTGTGTCGGCATTGCCGCCGCTCTCGCCATGGCCCCGGTAGTCGAAGCGGGTAAAGGCCACATCGCGACGGGCGCAGTGGTTCGCGATGTCGCGGGCCTTGTTGCCGAGCATGGAAGAGTGAAAGCCACCGCAGAACAGAACCTGCAGAGCGGGCCCTCCCGAACCTCCCGCCTGGCGCAGCATGGCAAGGCCGCCTTGCGGCGCGAGCCGTGCTTCGCTTTTCGGGTCGTGCATGTCCGGCAAGGACAGAAATTCGATCTCTACCATCGATCTGGCTCCTCGTTGACAGCCCATCGGGTGGATGAAAGACTGAGTATTTCAGGAGAGTGACTTGAGCGCATCCGTGGCGGCGCCTCGCGTCGGCTTGTTCGTGACGTGTCTTGTCGATCTGCATCGACCGAACGTGGGCTTTGCAACGCTTCGACTACTGGAGGCGGCAGGATGCACTGTCATCGTGCCAGAAGCGCAGACCTGCTGTGGGCAACCGGCGTTCAACAGCGGTGATGTGCGAAGCACTCGCGCGATTGCCCGTCGCACCATCGAAGCGTTCGATGGCCTTGACCATGTCGTCGTGCCGTCGGGATCGTGTGCCGGCATGTTGCACGAACACTATCCTCTGCTGTTTGCCGATGATCCGGTCTGGGCCACGCGTGCGAGCGAATTCGGGGCACGCTGTCACGAGTTGACAAGCTTCCTCGTCGACGTGCTCGGGCGTGACGATATTGCGCGGGAACTCGGTGCATCTTACAAAGGTACCGTGACGTATCACGATAGCTGCGCAGGCTTGCGTGAGCTCGGTGTGAAAGCACAGCCTCGAGCGTTGCTCGCAGGTGTTGCCGAGACGACGCTCGCCGAGATGGAAGACACCGAAGTGTGCTGCGGTTTCGGGGGTACGTTCTGCGTCAAGTTCGCCGACATCTCGGAGCGCATGGCAGACGACAAGATTGCGCTCGCCCTGCAGAGTGGAGCCGATACGCTGATCGGCGGTGACATGGGGTGCTTGCTCAACCTGAGCGGTCGCCTGTCACGTCACGAGCATGCCATGCGGGTCTATCACGTCGCCGAAGTGCTGGCCGGCATGGTCGACGTTCCGGCCATTGGTGAACGGTTGAGCAAGGGCTGACATGGAACAACGATCACACACGTTTTCGCTCAATGCGCGCAACGCATTGCTCGATGAATCCTTGAAGTCCGCTCTCGGCAACGTCAAGGAGGGCTTCATCGCCAAGCGTGCCAGGGCCGTACGTCTGGTTCCCGAGTGGGAGCGCATGCGCAGCGACGCCAAGGCACTGAAGAACCACGTACTGGAAAACCTCGATCACTACCTGCTCGCCTACGAAGAGTCGGTCGAACGAAATGGTGGTCACGTGCACTGGGCGTCGACCTCGGCAGACGCCGCCGCAACGGTCGTCGATATCTGTCGTGATGCCGGTGCGCGTATCGTCACCAAGGGCAAGTCGATGGTGGGGGAAGAGGCTGATCTGAACAGCGCTCTCGAGGCGGCCGGCATGGAGGCGGTCGAAACCGACCTTGGCGAGTACATCATCCAGCTGGCCGAGGAGGGGCCGAGTCATATCATCGCGCCGGCCATCCACAAGACGCGCGAGCAGGTGTCCGATCTCTTTCACGAGCACCACGCGAAGTACGGATTGAACGAACGCCTGACCGATCGTCGCGCGCTGGTGAACGAAGCCCGGACCGTCTTGCGTGAGAAATTCCGGTCAGCGGATGTGGGCATCACCGGGGCCAACTTCCTGATTGCCGAAACCGGTCAGCATGTGCTCGTGACCAACGAGGGCAACGGCGACCTGACCTCGAATCTGCCGCGCGTGCAGATCGTCATTGTCGGTATCGAGAAGGTCGTGCCGACGCTCGAGGATGCTTCCTGTCTCTTGAGGCTGCTCGCGCGCAGTGCCACCGGCCAGCATTTCTCGAACTACACGAGCCTGATGAGCGGGCCGCGCCGTGCCGGCGACATCGACGGTCCGGACGCGTTTCACGTGGTGCTGGTCGACAATCACCGGACGGACATGCTCGGCGGTGCGTTGCGGGAAATGCTCAGGTGCTTTCGCTGTGGCGCCTGCATGAACCACTGTCCCGTCTATGGCGCCGTCGGCGGCCACAGCTACGGCTGGGTCTATCCCGGGCCGATGGGTTCGGTGATCACGCCCGCGATGATCGGTCTCGAGAACGCCCGGGAGCTGCCCCATGCCTGCACGCTCAACGGTCGCTGTGGCGAGGTCTGCCCCATGAGCATCCCGCTGCCGTCACTGTTGCGTGAGCACCGGCGCGAAACCTTCGAGAAAAAGCTGCAGAGCCCTGCTGCGCGCTACGGCCTCGGCTTGTGGGCCGCTATTGCAAGACGCCCGGCCCTCTATCGACTGCTAACCCGTCTGGGCGTATCGGCACTGGCAAGCGTCGGCCGCTCAAGAGGCCGCTTCCGTCGTCTGCCGTTTGCCGGCGCCTGGACACGCGGTCGAGACATGCCGGCCCCGCAGGGCAGTTCCACCTTCATGAGCCTCTATCGGCAACAGCGCAATGCCGGGCAGGGTGGAGCCGGTTCGTCGTCATGAGCAATTCACGCAGCGTAATGCTCGAGCGCATTGCTCACGGACTTGCCGACACCCGCGATGCATCGTCACCGGTTGCGATCGGTGATCGGCCGCAGGAGGTTTCCGCCCGCTTGAGCGGCGCCGGGCGTCACACACTGCCAAGGCTCGACAAGGACACCACTGCTCAGCTGATACGGAACATGGAATCGGTGCAGATGAGCGTGGTCCGGCTGCAACGGATGACAGAGGTGCCGCAGGCGGTGGCCTTCTGGCTCGAGTCCGAAGGCGTAGACGGTACCGTGTCGGTTGCACCGGCACTTGCCGATCTCGACTGGTCCGGAGCAGATGCAATGACATGGCGATCCGGTGCAGCGACCGGAGATGAAGTAGCCAGCGTCACCCCGTGTCTCGCCGCTGTTGCGGAAACCGGAAGCGTTGCCCTGGCAAGTGGTGATCGAACGCCCGCGACGTTGAACTTCCTGCCTGAAAATCACGTGGTCGTGGTGCGTAGCGCCGACATCGTCGGTCACATGGAAGACGTCTTTACCCGTCTGCGTGACTTGCCTGAACTGCCGCGTGCGCTGAACCTCGTGACCGGGCCGTCACGCACGGCCGACATCGAGCAGACCATCGAGATCGGCGCCCATGGACCCCGGCGCATGCATGTCCTGATCGTCGAGGGCGATTGATGGAACCGATCATCGCAACGCATGACCTGCTTGCCGGAATCCGCGCCCTCTCGTTCGACCTGGACGACACGTTCTGGGACTGCGCGCCGGCCATTCTTCAGGCCGAACAGGCCTTGCTTGGCTGGTTCGAGCAACATGCACCGCGCATCGTCGAGTCGAGCGACCGGGCTTCACGCGCGGCGGTGCGCGATGCAATCGTCGCCGCCCATCCCGAACTCGCCTGCGACGTGACCGCGCTCAGGCGCCGGATCATCACCGCATTGCTTGCCACATCGGGATATGACGAGTCACTCGTCGAGCCCGCTTTTACCGTATTCCTGCAGGCGCGCAGCCAAGTCATCCTGTACGAAGGTGTAGTCGACCTGTTATCGCGCTTGCCTCGATACTATCGAGTGGCGGCCATCACCAACGGAAACGCTGACCTGCACCAGATCGGCATTGCCGACAGTTTCGAACTGATCCTTGCCGCATCACTGGAAAACACACCCAAACCGGCGCCAGACATGTTCCGGAAATGCATTGATAAATTTCGTGTCGAGCCGCACGAATTGCTACATATTGGCGACAATGCAGACACGGATGTTGGCGGCGCAATAGCGGTCGGCGCGCGCGCGGTCTGGTTCAACCAGCACCGCGCCGTCTGGCCCTCTACCCGGGCACCGGTCGAGTTCGAAGTGCAATCGATTGCAGAGCTTTCTCGCCTGCTTTTACCTCGAGAGAATTTTGCGCAAGCAGGCTCTTGAGCCAACAGTCGTTTGCGTCAACAGGTCGGCGCACTGATCAGGATGATTCCATGAGCCGTACGTTCTACGTCAATGGTCAGTTTGTTGCTGAGGCCGACGCGACGGTTTCCGTGCTTGATCGGGGTTTTCTGTTTGCCGACGGCGTGTACGAGGTGTCCACCATTCTCGGCGGTCGGCTGATCGACAATCGTGCACATCTTGCGCGGCTCGCCCGTTCACTCGATGCACTGGCCATGGCGGCGCCGTGCACCGAGGAGGAACTGGTGTCGGCACAGGAACGCCTGGTGGAGATGAATCAGGTTACCGAGGGCATGCTGTACCTGCAGGTCTCGCGCGGCGTAGCCGAACGCGATTTCGCCTATCCAAAGGTGCCTAAGTCCTCGCTCGTCATGTTCACGCAGGAAAAGAACATCATCGAGTCACCGCTGGCCGAGCGGGGCATGCAAGTCATCACGATGGCGGATCAACGCTGGAAGCGTCGAGATATCAAGACGGTCTCGTTGCTGGCCCAGAGCATGGCAAAGCAAGCAGCACTCGATGCTGGCGCCGATGACGCCTGGATGGTCGAGGACGGCAAGGTCACCGAGGGCTCGTCGAACAATGCCTGGATCGTCACGGCCGAGCGAAGCTTGCGAACAAGACAACTCGGAACCGAGATTCTGGCTGGTATCACCCGCGCGGCCGTCATGCGCTTCGCCGCTGACGAAGGCTATGCCGTCGACGAGTCGCCATTCAGTGTGGCCGAGGCGCAGGCGGCGAAAGAAGCCTTCGTGACCAGTGCTTCGACATTCGTCATGCCGGTCGTCAAGCTTGACGATGTGACGCTCGGCGACGGCAGGCCGGGTCCGGTGACGCAGGCGCTCAGAAAGATCTACATCGAAACGGCGCTGGCACGTTCCGACTTGTAGTTTGACGAAGCAGGGCGACAAGCCTGAGCCGGATTCATGGCCGGCGAAAGCGAAGGAGTGCGAACAGTTGGCGACAGTCGAGGTTGTCACCAGACAGGTGAAAGTTCGATCATGAAGGCATTACCGAACGGTGCGGGGTCATGCAGGAGCGGAGCGCTGAGGCGCTCCCTGTGGGCGTCGCTGTGTCTGTGTATCTCACTCGCCGCGTGCGAAAATGGCGGGGGAGATGGCAACGGCGGCGCACCGCGAAGCGATCCTGTTCGCGGTATTCCGAGCGCCGCAGGTCTGCGCTTCACGGTAACCGAAGACGGTGCGCTTGACGGTGCACTCAGTGATCCGACCCGGCCGGGTGAGCAGGGAACCGCGCCCTTCGAGCTACTCTCGACGACCGCGCGTGGCGTGCTCCGCTTGCGTGATGACGGACGCTCTTTCAGTTATCTGCCGAATCCGGATTTCAGCGGTACCGACGGCTTCGACTTCGCTCTGTTCGGGGATCGATCGTTTCGAGCGACCATCGACGTCACGCCGTTACCGGACACACCCGTACTCGATATCGGTGGACCGTTGGTGGCCGAGCGCGGTGTGTTCTTCTCACGCCAGTTGCAAGGTAGCGATGCTGACGGCGAACCCCTGTCATACAGCGCACAGGGTCTGCCTCCCTGGTTGCTGCTCGACGCTGTGTCGGGCGAGTTGTCGGGAACCCCGGGTGATGATGCTGCCGAGCGTGTCGAAGGGATCGCTTTTGCGGTGGTCGATTCGAGCTCACGGCGCTTCGATGTGCGTGATGTCTTCCTCGAAGTCGTTGCCCCCAGCACCACACCACGTCTGGATCTCGCGATGCTGCCTGCCAGCATCGATGGCCGTCGCAACCTTCGCATACCTATACTCTCCCCGGTCATCGATCTCGACCGAGTCACGCTGGACGTGGCGCTCACCCTGGCGAGTGAGCCAGACCCGACGGCGGGAGCATCGATCGGGTCTGCAGTTGCAGGCGACGGGGATAGCTCGGTGCAGCGTGCGACAGACGCCTTGACGGCACGCATCGAGGGGCGTGAGCTTGTCCTTCAGGCACACGACATCGAGAGCGTGACTGCCCTGGAGCTGACGTTCGTGCTGGCAGATCGTCTTGGCGAGAGCACGCGCAGGGTCGTACCTCTTGCAGTGCTGCCACTGAATGCATCCGGCCGTGGCCGGACCCTGCTCGGGCGACGTTCCGGACGCGGTGTCCACGTGGCTGTGTTCGGGGATGGCTACCGTGAAGATCAGCAGACCATGCTGATGGCGGATGCCCGGGCCTTGATCGATACCTTCCGGTCCGATGCAGGGGTAGTCACCCATCTCGATGCATTCAACGTGCATGTCGTGGAATCCATATCGGCCGAAGCCGGTATCGATGGTGGCGCCTATGGCGCTACGCGTGACACGCTGTACCAGGGCACCTACGATTGTCTGGACGTACCGCAGTTGATCTGTGCAGATGCCAGCCAATTGTTCATCGAGGCGATCGAGCAATATCCCGACATCAGCCAGGTCGTGCTGTTCGTCAACGACACGCGATTCGGCGGCAGCGGGAACAACGGCGGCGGCGTTGCCATCACGGCGCGCGACTATCCTGATATCGCTCTCCACGAAATGGGGCATAGCCTCGCGGGTCTGGCTGACGAGTACGTTGACAGCGAACTGGTCAATGCGCTCGCGACCGGCTTTGTCGAAGGTGATTTTCCGAACGTGACGAGCATCGCCAATCCGGCACGGGTGCCCTGGGCCCACTGGATCGATTCGGATGCTGCGCTCGGTGAGCTCGATGCGATAGATCCGCGCATCGGGCCAGTCGGGGTCTTCGAGGGTGCTCTCTACCGGGCGAGCAGTGTCTACCGCCCCACCCTGACCAGCCGAATGCGGCAGTACGCGCAACCGTTCGGCCCGGTCAACTCGGAACAATGGGTTCTCGGTGTCTATCGCGCCGCCGATGTGGTGCGCGATTTTCAGCCTCAGTTGCTCAGTATCGACATGAATGCCGGTGATACCCAGCGGTTTTCGGTAACCCCGTATTTCCCGGACGATGTGCAGTCGGTCAGTTGGTATTTCGACGGTCAGCGCGTAAGAGCGGCGGACGATGCGCGGCTGTTCGAGGTCACGCCGGGCCTCGGTACCCACCGCGTTCGACTGGAAGTCGGTGATGTCAGTGGCCGGATTCGGATCGACCCACCGCACGAAGGCTATTTCGACTGGGAATGGGAGCTTGTCGTCCAGTGAGAACCCGATTGCAGCGGTTGCGGATCGTCATCGTCGGAATATTGACGATTGTTTCGACTGTCGGCATGCAGGCATCCGCTGGTGTCAAGGTCGTCATCGCATTCGATGCGAATGGCCAGCGCTTGAGCCAGATGGTCAGGAGCGGCCCGGCACCGAAGCGTCTTGTCGGCAAGAGTCAACGTCAGATGCTGCGGCAACGCGCCGCATCGTTCGAAGTGCCCCCCGGCCGAGCGTCGCTCCGCTGGCTCGATAGTGCGGGCCAGGTCCTTGAGGTCGCCCATGTTGCCGATCCCAGAATCGCCCATTTTCCGGGTTCCACAGGCAGAGGAATTGCGTTGCAACCCGGCGGGCGCGTTGTTCTGGAGGCGGGCGCGTTGCTCGTCGATGGCCCCGACAAGGCGGTCGAACTGGTCGTCGACCTTCCCGGGGTCGAAGTCCCGTTGCTGTCCTCTGAAACATGGCAGTTCAACCTGATCGAATACTCTGTGAACAATCAGGACTAAATTGGGAATAAATGCCGAACCCATCACGCAGCGACGGCAGAGTGGGGCTGTCGATCGGCTATGATGGCTTTATTGCTCGTCCTTGCTAATGGGAAACCGGTAGCGCAACCCGACATAGCGTTTCAAGCTTGCCGAAAATGTCCGAACCTCAATTCAACAGGGACGACCGGGACGCCAAGTCCATGTTCGACTTCCTCGACGAGGAAGCGGCGAATTTCGCGCGCTCTGGTGAGAGACAATCGGGTGTTCGGCATGTCGCCGGCGAATCCGGGCAGGAGGGTACAGCGGTCGACAGGGGCGGTAACGCAGGCGTGAAGGGTAATCCTTCTGCGGGAGCGAGGCGATCCTTGCCGATCATTCGCAAGCCTGTGCCTGTGTCTGAGTCCGGCCCCCTGCGTGCACCGGGCGCGCACAGTATCGGTGAGCATGACGATGACTTCGATTTTCTGAAGCATGGGTCTGACGATCCGACGCGCATCGATGTCCGTAACGAGCGAGCTGTTGCGGCGACCCTCGCCGCCGACGGAGGGCCAGGAGCCGAGGACCGACTGCGCCGTTCGGCCATGCTGTTCGGGTTGTTCCTCCTCAGTGCGGGGACGGTCATGGTCGCCTACGACTACTGGCCGATGGTGCGCCTGCCCGGTTTTTCCACCGCGGTCACCGCCCCCGAAACCGAGCGTTCGGGGTCGACTTTCGATACTGCGATCGGCGGTGATGAAGAGGTAGCCGAGTCCCGGGAGTCAGCGACGAGCGCATCTGCGCTGTCGCGCCGTTTCCTCGACGAGCGGGAGCAGCTCGAGGCTTTGATTGCCGCGAACCGGCTGGACGAGGCTGAACAAGCACTGAGCCAGATGGATCGAACGGTCTATGGCTATGGATTTGCGGAGTTCTCGGCATTCGAGTCTCGAATCACGACGGCGCGTGCGGCTGGCAACGTCGCTGTGACTGTCGATGCCGAGAGCGGCTCGGCGAGCGAAGCAGAGCGTGCGGCGGCCGCAGCGCGAGTTGCCGAAGAGGCACGGATTGCCGAGGTTGAGCGAGAGCGAGTTGCAGAGGAAATACGCGTAGCCGAGGCTGAGCGTCAGGCCGAGAAAGCACGGGTAGCTGAAGTGGAACGCCTGGCCGAGGAAGCACGGGTAGCTGAAGCGGTACGCCTGGCCGAGGAAGCACGGGTAGCTGAAGCGGAACGCCTGGCCGAGGAAGCACGGGTAGCTGAAGCGGAACGCCTGGCCGAGGAAGCACGGGTAGCTGAAGTGGAACGCCTGGCCGAGGAAGCACGGGTAGCCGAAGTGGAACGTCAGGCCGAGGAAGCACGAGTTGCCGAAGCGGAACGCCTGGCCGAGGAAGCGCGGCTCGCCGAGGCTGAGCGCCAGGCGGCGGACGCACGAGTTGCCGAGGCTGAACGACAGGCCGCGCAAGCGCGGCTTGCCGAGACAGAACGCCAGGCGGAGGACGCACGTGTTACCGAGGCGGCACGTCTGGCCGAAGATGCACGGATTGCCGAGGCAGAACGCGTTGCGGCAGAAGCACGGTTCGCTGCGTCACGACGTGCAACCGATGCGGTCGGCGGGACTTTGGCTGCGCCTGCTATCGGTTCACAGCGCGCCGCTGATGCAGCGGCGACCGACGCTCTCATCCGGAGAGCCAATGTCGATGCAGGTCGGGCGCAGGCCGATCCCGACGACACGAATCGCGCGGACGCTGCGGAAAGTTCCAGAGTGGCCGCAAGAGCTGCGGTCAGGGAACGAGCGCTCGAGGTCGAACGTGAGCGCGCGGCAAGAACAGGCGTCGTCTCGCCGGGCACTGACGGCGGCAGCCGGAGCGACGCGGACCGTCGGGCTACTACCGTCATGGCCGATAGAGCCGCTACCGATCGGCAGGTTGCGGAGGCCCGTCAGGCGGTCACCCGACCAGCGCCGGGCGATGTGCCGATCGCAGGTGGTGAGGACATTCGCGTCGAATCAAGGCCCGAGATCGGTGATGAAGATTTCGAATTGATCTACGGGCGGTTCAAGGCCCTCGAGAGGGCAGTTGAACAGCGCGACATACAAACGGTTATTTCGTTGACACGTCCCTCGGGTGCCCGCATACAACAGCTCCTGCAGGTATTCGAGAATAGCGAAGCGCTAGACGCGAGGATCACGAATGTATCCATGCGCAAGGCGGATGAGGAGATCAGCGGCGTTCTGCGGATCGATTCCGTTCGACGCAACGATGGAAGTCGTGTTCGTCCACCACCCGGCCTCGAGGCTGTTTCGCTGACCAGTTCGCGAGACAGTTCAGGTTGGTCAGCACTGATCTGGTAGCCGGGAGACTTGATGAAATCCAGCAATCTGAAAGCATGGCTTGCAACGCTGATGGCAGCGATGCAGGTCCTGTTTCTTCTGGTGGCGACGCCTCCGGCGTTTGCTCAGGAAATGGATCGAGAGGCACCCGTTGTCACGTTCGAACCGCTCGAGCAAGGAAGGCGCGGTGATACTCAGGTGTTCTCGGCCAACGTCAGCGATGAGGTCGGCGTCGAAGCAGTTCGCCTGTTCTATCGATTTGATATCGAGGGCGTTTATCGAGCGGTGCCGATGGAATTGCTCGCCGAGACGTCGATCTATTCGGCGTCGATAGACGGTATCGATCGTGACGTCGAGGTGATTCAGTATTACATCGAGGCACGAGACGCCTCCGGCAACCGGACTGTCGAAGGTTTTGCGTTCGATCCGCTCGAACGCGTGCTGGTCGACAATGTCGAGCTGGCTGACGGCGCATCGCCTGTTGGAGGCGCGGTAGTGGTTGATGAGCAACGCATCGAGACAGGCATGTCGACCGGGCGAAAGGTTCTCTACGGTGTGCTCGGTATCGTCGCGATCGGAGCGCTGGCATCGCTTGCCGGCGGCAGTGACAGTGGTGGTGGTGGAACCTCATCGGGGCCGATCAACGACCAGCCTTCTCAGGTTCGGGTGAATGTCATCGTGGATCCACTCTCGCCATGAACCTTTCCGCGCTCAAGCGTCTGGCCAGCGTTGTCGTTGCTGCGGTGCTGGTATCTGCCTGTGAAGGCGACGGCGGTTCCGGCGGTACCGTTCTTCTTGATGATCCTGATGGTTCGTCGTTGGCATTTGCCCCGCCGGCACGACTGCTGACCGCTCGTGCTGTCGTCGTCGACAACCTCTCGCTCGAGGTGTTGATCGACGATATGCCCGTTGCAGTCAGTCCTCGCGATGACGGACTCTGGGAAGGCCAGATCAGTCTCCCGGCCACCGAACCCCTCAAGACTTTCACGATGGTGCTGACGTGGCGAGAGAGTATCGACGGAGAGATACTCGAACTCGCTCGCGCCACGCGTGAGTTCACGCTGCCTGCCAATCAGCCCACATTCGATATTCGCATTGTCGACCGCGAATTCGATGCGACGCCGTTCGATCGGGACAACGATGGACGCTCCAACCTGGATGAACGGCGTAGTGACACGTCCCCGTTCGATGACGCCGATCCGGGTACCCCGATCGTCAACATTCCCCTGGCTGTGACCTTGCAGTTGCCTTCGGCATTCCGAGCTGCTCGCGCAGAGCAAATTGCCGAAATCGACGTCACGGCATCGATCAACAACCGATCTTTGGTACTGACCCGTGAGGGTAACGTCTGGCGTGGAGAGACCAGCATAGTTCAGGGGACAGAGGCGTTTGTCCGTGCCAGTTTCTACGCCAACAGCGAGCGTGATGTGCGCATCGCCATGGGTCAGAGCAGTGTCGATGGCGAGGGCAATTCCGCGAACGTCACACTCAATGGAAACGACTATGAGATATCCGACGACGATGGTGATTCACTGACGAATTTCCAGGAATTCGTCGATGGCACCAATCCGCGTGATTCCAACGACCCGGCTCCGGATCCCTGTCAGGTTTCGAGATTTGCCCCTGACTGTACGCTCGACCAGGATGGTGACGGCATACCGGACAGTGTGGAAGGTGACAGGACCGATACAGATGGAGATGATCGCCCTGATTTCGCCGAATCGAACACGCGCGACGCGGACTCTGATGGCCGCTTCGCCCACGACGATGCTGACGAGGCCGACCCCTGCATCCCGTCGCAGAACAACGACGCTTGTCGTCAGGTTCGTGACAACGAAGACGACGATGACGATGACGTGCGCAATGTCGATGACAACTGTCGGAACGATCCCAACCCGATGCAGCTGGACTTTGACGACGACGATATCGGCAACATTTGCGATCCGACACCCGGTACGGAGCCCGGCGGCACCGATACGGTCGGGACCGATACGGCCGGGACCGATACAGCAGGCACCGATACGGCCGGGACCGATACAGCGGGCACCGATACGGCCGGGACGGATACAGCAGGCACCGATACGGCCGGGACGGATACAGCAGGCACCGATACGGCCGGGACCGATACAGCGGGCACCGATACGGCCGGGACGGATACAGCAGGCACTGATACAGCGGGTACGACGACGATTGATCCCAGTGAACCTGGAACCGAAACCGCAGGAGTGGATACGGGTCAACCCGGAACGGGCACTGCGGGTTCGGCAGCGGCAGGCGATGGAGCGATCAACCCTGACGAGCCCGGAACCGGGACAGTGGGCACGGAAACGGCGGGCAGCGCAACCGTCGATCCGGACGATCCCGGAACAGAGTCGGGGGGCGATTCAACTGCAGGTGGGGATCCCCTCAACCCGATTGCGCCGTTGATGGATCCGGGCGTCGAGGATGCGGGTGGTGAGACTGGCGCAGACCCGGGCGTCGAGAATCCCGGTGGTGAGACTGGCGCTGATCCGGGCGTCGATGATCCCGGTGGTGAGACTGGCGCTGACCCGGGCGCCGAGGATACTGATGGTGAGACTGGCGTTGACTCGGGCGCCGAGGATCCCGGTGGTGAGACTGGCGTTGACCCGGGCGCCGAGGATACTGATGGTGAGGCTGGCGCTGATCCGGGCGTCGAGGATCCCGGTGGTGAGACTGGCGCTGACCCGGGCGCCGAGGATCCCGGTGGTGAGACTGGCGCTGATCCGGGCGTCGAGGATCCCGGTGGTGAGACTGGCTTTGACTCGGGCGCCGAGGATCCCGGTGGTGAGACTGGCGCTGACCCGGGCGCCGATGATCCCGGTGGTGAGACTGGCGCTGACCCGGGCGCCGATGATCCTGGGGAAGCGACGGGCTCTGACGGTACGGATGAAGCTGGCGTCACTACTGACGGTTGACACGGATCATCGTGACCGAGTCGGTGAGCAAGCTTTGAACAGTCTCTGATTGCGTCTGTCGACTGCCCGGATCCGGAGTGTAATCAGGCCGGTTTTGGGCAAGGGTTCGCGGCAGCAGTTCGCTGTCCGGGCGATGCTGTCTCCATGCACAAGGCATGGCTACCTTTTGTCGGTCTGGCCGGTTTGACCGTTGCGATGATCGTCGCGTCGCAACCGGTTGCCGACCTGTCGAATTCGTCTGTTACTGGCACCGCGACCCGACAAGCGACGTCGGGCCTGACTGTCGATCGTGACGGCGTCACCGGCGTCGAACTATTGCTCGAGCTGGAAGCCTACCTGGACCCTGTTTTCGGCTTCGAGCTTGCCATTCCCTATGGATGGACGCCGGTGGTGGCTGCCGACGACGACGTCAATCTGGCGATGCTGGAACCTGGATATGCTGTCGGCTTCGAATCGCCGCAAGAGCATGCCGGCGATGTGTTCTCGGACTATCTGATGGTCGAGATCATGCCGGGTGACGATTCCGGCGTTTTCGAGACGAATGAAGTCGCGAGGCGGGTCGTCACTGTCGACGGCCGAGTCGGCTGGCGTGATGAACTGACCTTGCTGGCAGAATCGGACGGCACACCTGCAGTCGATCTGATCGTGCGACAGGCATCGATCAGTGGGCTCGGTTTCACGATCGGTCTGTATGCGATCGGCGAGCCGTCGCGGCGAGCGTTGCTCGACGATGCCTTTGAAGTGATGCTCAGGACGTTCAGTTTGCCGGTCCTGCCGTACGACATCAGCTGAATCTCGCGAAATTCAATTCCTTTCTCGCGTCAAGCTGACAGACGTTCCACGAACCAGTACAGACCGATTGCTCCGATGAGCACTGAAAGTGGAATCGAGACGACTGCGCGATACCAGTGGCGATCTCGCGCCCACCAGCCGATGAGGGCGAAACACAGCAGCAAGACCGTGATCTGCCCGATTTCAACCCCCACGTTGAATGCAAGCAGCGAGACGACAAAATACTTAGCGTCGCCATTGATGCTCCCCAGCACACTCGCGAACCCGAGCCCGTGCAAGAGCCCGAAGGCGAAGACGACCATCAAGCGCCATCGATGCAGCCGGTTGGTCACGAGGTTCTCGAGACAGATCGCCACGATCGACAGGGCGATGAGCGGTTCGACGATAGTGGCAGGAACACTGACCAGATCGAGCGCGCCCAGTGCAAGCGTGACCGAGTGCGCCAGGGTGAAAACGGTCACTTGCCAGAGGAGTGGTCGCGCGCGCGGTGAAAGCAGGAACAGACCGATCACGAAAAGTATGTGATCGAGGCCGAGAGGCAGGATGTGCACGAACCCCACCCGCACATAGTTGAAGAATGTGGCCGCGACCGTGGTTCCGCCCGCGCTGCCTGCGGCGATTGACGAGTCAGCAACATTGCCGGCCGACGGGTCGAGCTGCACCGGACCGTCGGAGTTGTCGTTCGTCGGACTATCGTCTGACAGACCCGCGATCGGCAGCGCGGCGCTTGTGTCCCCCGGCAGCAAGTAGACGCTGAAGGCGTCTTGCCGATCCGCATCCGCGGATCTCACGATGATCGGTCCGAAGCGGTCGTCCCAGTTCCAGGTGAAACTGCGGGCCCCGGGTGACGTGACGGCATCGAGGATCATGGTCGAATCGCGGGCAACCTCGGTGTCGCCTGCTGCGGGGATATCCACGCCGGACAAGACAACGTCGAGCCGCTGGTTCATGCCTGTCTGCAAGTCCCTTGTCTGCAGGTTCAGGCCGCGGTAGAAGTCGGGCAGGAACGTTTCCAGCCGGGTGTTCAGTGAGGGTGCGTCGAGGGCACGCAGCTCATCATAGATTGCAGCCTTGGGTGAATCATCGGAGTCGTCATGCTCGATGCCGAGATCTGCGATCAGCGCTTCGAGGTTCACACGCAGCTCGATGGTGAGCTGATCGGGTGCTGCGTTCGAGATATCCGCTACGGCGGGCCTGAGCTCATGCGCCTGGATGAACGACGAAGCCAACGTCCACCCGAGCGCGAGCAGGACTTTGAGACACAATTTCAAAAGGTGGTCGAAGTACTGATTGACGAGGCGGTGAAACTAGCACGATTCGATCGCCGACAGAGCGGGTCGGCGTCCGCTGGTCAATCACCGACGATGCCTGTCGGTGATTGACCAGCGCGTGGTGGTCAGGGCCTGCTGAGATAAGCTTCCGGGAAGAGTTCGCGTGGCGGTCGGTGTGACGGTGAAGCACCGGGTACCTGTGTAGCCAAGTCTATATCCGAACTTGCGCCATCCGAGAAAGGCGGATCGCTGTAGGCCGTAGTCTTGCGATAGACCCGTATGTAGTCGAGTTCGAACCGCCTCGGAAACATCGTCGTCTCGTCTGGCGAGCCTGCCCACCACCCACCGAGCGCGGTATTGGCGATGATGTACATGTCTTGCCGCGATACCTTCGGGTCGCTGAACCTGTGTACCTCTATGCCATCGATGTAGTAGACCAGCAGACCGGGTCGCCAGTCGACACCATAGGTGTGAAAATCAGCTGTCCAGTCGGTCCCGGTTGTCGGCTGGGACTTGGTGGAGCGCAGTTCGCCGTTGGCATCGTAGTAGTGATACGTGTGGTAGGCAGTATCCTGGTTGTCGCCGATGAATTCGACGATGTCGATTTCCGGCTCATCGTCGACATAGTAGGCATTGAGTAACCAGAAGGCCGGCCAGAGCCCTTTGCCATAAGGCATGCGGGCGCGAACTTCGGCATAACCGTAGGTGAACTTGAAGGCGTCGTAACTGGTGATCAGACCCGAAAGGTAGGGCTGGTTTCTGGCCTTGCTGCGTAGTTCAGTCGGCGTCGGTATCGAATTGATGCTCATGACACCGTCTTCGAACGTGAACGGATCGAAGCCGAAGTCGGGCTGCCGAAGTATGTCGACGTAGTATTGCTCCTCGGAGTTGATGGTCACGTCCGGTCCCCACAGGAACGCGGTATTCCACTTGGTCGGATCAAGCGCTCCGGTGTCGAATTCGTCGGCGAATACCAGGTCATAACCCGACAACAAATCCGCATTCTTCGCTGGCGCGTCAGGGTCGAGTCGTCCCAGCCCGCTGACCGTGACGGTCAGCCCGATGGCGATCGTCGTGAATTTCTCGTCGAAGTCGAACGCCTGGATTTCATAGTAATAGCTTCGGTCGTGAATACCGTCGTCGATGTACTCGTTCGTGTAGACCGTCGTGTGGTAGTCAGCATCACGATAGACGTTGTATCCGCGCGCGCCCGCATCGGCGGGCCATCGCACGCGAACGGTTTCGTTGTCGAGCAGTTCGCCCGTGAAGCCGGCGGTATTGCGCGACTCGAACCGGGTCTGCCTTTCGACTGGCATGTTCAGCGTGCTGTCGTCGCCGCCTGCGTTTGTTGCAGTATCCCCTTCATTGTCCGCGCTGCCGTTGCTCGCGGTGCCCGTGTCGGTAGCCGCATCGCTTCCGCTATCGGCCTCGACGCCACTGTCCGACGGAGTGTTCGAGTCACTGTCGTTCGTCGAATCCAGAGCGCTGTCTGAATCTGTCGTCGTCGGTGGCTGCGTTGTCGCCGGCTCGTTCTCGGCAGCGGTACTTCCCTCAGCGCCGAGGTCGGATGCCGCGTCGGCGTCGCTATCCGAGTCGGGGCCGGTATCGTTCTCGGCGACGCTCTCGACAGGCGCAGGGTCCGGTGCCTCTTCGACAACAGCCAGTGGGTTGGGTGGTGTATCGGGCAGGGCTGCCGCTATCGCTGGCGCCGCCTCAGGCTGCGTCGTGGATGCCGGAATATTGACGTCGGCAGGCGTCGCGATGTCGCTCGTGCTGTCACCATCTGACGTACCGCCGGTGCCGCCGTCCGGTTGCAGCGTAGCGCTCGTTGCCGCGGCGGCTTCGAGTCGAGCCGCAAGTTCCTGAGCATCGCTCAGCGTGAGTGTCTCGCGCGGGGCGACTTCGGTTGCACTTCCCAGAGCGGGGGGAGTCGTAGACAACTCGGCTTGCGCCGACACGGAGGCGCTGCTGCCGGTCGAATTACCGGTTGTCGACTGGCTGGGGGACTCTGTGCCACAGGCCGCTAGCATGAGCGACAGCGCCATGCAGGCCGTAGCGGCGCTCCCCCGCTGAAGCGCGAAAGTCGATTGCCATGGCAAGGGGCAACAACCGCAGCGTTCGGTTGTCGAAACGTGATCATTTTCTTGCATTGTGGTGGCTACCGTTGGTTCGCGACTGGACACCGGACATTCAATGCGCGAACGCTGAGCCCGAGGGCGCCCTGCGTTGCGTCTGGATGACAGGTTTATCGGACTAGCGGTGGTTGCCTAAACCGTAGCGGTGCGATTCTGCCCAACAGTACCGATGCCGTGGTTCCGAACAGACGCTGGCACGCTTCCTGATGGGACGGAGCGCACATGCCTGGATTCGGACTTCTGTGACAATGCAACCCACGATGAGCCTCACCGGTACTGCCGGGCTCGTCTGCCTGCTTCTGCTGTCACCTGCGCTGCGGGCGGCCGAGTGGAATGGCAGCTACTCGGCCAATGGCCGCTGCTACTGCAGTGGAACCCTGCCGCCCTCGCTTGCCGCCCGCATCGTACCGACACCCCTTGGAGGACAGTCGGTCGCAACCGTCTGCGCGCGCATTGGCGATGGTCCGGGCCTGACGCAAAGCAAAGGCCGGTTTGATCGTGTCGTCTACGCCGACGCGCAATGTGGGCATGGGCCTTTCAGCGCCATCTCCCAACCGTTACCCGAAGACTGCTCCGGCACGCGGGAGCCCGGTGCTGATGATTGCCAGGCTGCCGGGCCAGAGTGGGATCTTGAAACGGCTTACCGATCGAGGAATCGGGACTCGACAGATCAGGAGGCGCTGGATCAGGCGTCGGCATCCGCCGTCGTCGAGAGTATTTCGACGGTTGATGGTGTTGGAGCAGCGGTTGCTCCACCTGTTCTCGGCGCGGCTGCCGGCAAGCCTGCAGTCGCATCTGACACGGCGGCTGCGGCCGCGGACGCTGTCATCGTCAAGATAGACGGACGTCGTTGGCGGCAAGCGCCTGTCGGCACTCCCGAAACAGGCGCACCGGGTAGCCGCATCATTCTCGATGGCCGGGTGTATGTCGATGCCGACAAGACACCTGCGTCGTTCTTCGCTCGACCTGAGACTGCGCGCCGGCAAGTCGCTCGACGTACGGCGAAGCCGTCGTCGCAACCCGCGGATCTGATCGTCACGCGACAGGAGACGGCAGAAGCCGTGCGTGCGCGACAGGCGAGGCTGCTCGACGAAGCACGCCTACGTCTTGCCGGGAAGGACGGTGACAAGCCTGCTGTCGGTGCAGCGCTGGAACGTGTCGAGGACGATGAAGAGCGCCAGGTCGCTCTGTCTGCCGCCGAGAAGCGCGCTATCGAGCGTCGAGAGGCTCGCGAAGCAGAGGCAAGCCAGGCGGCGGCAGATCGTCTTGCCGCCGAGCGACTTGCCGCCGAGCGACTTGCCGCCCGCAAGGCCGCTCGGCTTGCGCGTGCCGAGGAGCAGCGAGCCGCTGACCAGGCCGCTGCGAAATTGGCAGCAGACGAAGCGGCCCGGAACAAGGCCAGGAATGCGGCCAGGATTGCGGCCGTGAACACGGCGAGGGAGAAGCAAGCCGATGCTGTCGACAGTTCGGTCGACGCGATGGAGGCTGATGCCGTGGATGCTGACAAGAGGGGCTCGTCCGCCTCACCGGTCCTGTCCGCGTTGCGCATGCCGGATGCGGTGCGAGCCAGTTCTCGCGAATTCGGCTATCTCGATGCAATGCCGATCAATTATGACTTTGGTGGGGGCGGCATAGCGCTGGAAGGTAGTGCGGTCATCCGTGAGAGCTTCCGATTGTTGGCGCAGCTCGGTGTGGCAAGTGACTACCGTGAGTTGCTGGTCGGGGCCAGTTATTTCATCACGCCACCGATGGCAGACCGGATGACGCTGGTCATGACGGCAGGCGTCGAGACAGGTGAGTTCGAATTGCAGCGAGGCGCGGTCAACACAGATCTCTCGGATACCGGAGTTCATGTCGCGGCAGGCTCACGTTTCGTGGTGAATGATCGATTCGAACTGCAAGCCGGTGTCGGCTACAGCAGCTTCTTTGACGGAGATCCCTTTGTCTTCGGGGGCGGTTTCTATCACCTTGGCCATACCCTTGACCTGATTTCACGCGTCGAGCTCGGCGACAACGACTCGCTCGGTATCGGCGTGCGTTACTACTATTGATGACGGAGATCGGCATGAACCTGCAACTATGTCGCACCCGGTTGTTCTCCGGACTTGCCCTGGCGACGCTGCTATCGATAGGCTGTGGCGAGAGTGATCTCGAGGAGCTCCACGAGGCTCGACTCGACGACGCTGTTGCGGCCACAAATGCCAACAGTGGTAGTGGCGCTGATGGTGAACCTTCCTTGAGTGCGGCGTTGCCGGAAACGCTTGCGTCCGACGGATATTCGTTGATCTTCAATGATGAGTTTCACGGGTCCGAGCTGGACTCGTCAAAGTGGCATACCGCGCTCCCCTGGGGGCCGGACGTTGTCATCAACGATGAGCAACAGTATTACGTCGACACGATCGGCGATCGCGAATTCGCTCATTCGCCGTTTGCGGTCGCGAACGGCGTGCTGACCATCTCCGCTGTCGAGACGCCTGAGGCACAGCGCGCTGCAGCCAACGAGCAGCCCTGGTTGTCGGGTGTACTGAGTTCGGCGGGCAAGTTCGACTTCACTTACGGCTATGTCGAAGCGCGCATCGATCTGCCCACGGGGCAGGGCGTGTGGCCCTCGTTCTGGATGCTCGATACGGCATTCGAAGGGCTGAAGCCTCAGCTGTTCGTCATGGAACGAAACGGCTCCGTACCGGACAGCATCTTCACCAATTACGAGTACGTCGACGAAGCCGGTGATTCTCGATCGTCCGGACAGTTCGAGATCGAACAGACTGCTCTGAGCGAGGGGTTTCACACCGTCGGCGTGTCCTGGTCGCCGGAGGAATTCCTGTTCTTTCTCGATGGTGAGCCACGCTACCGGATTGTCGGCGAGAATGTGTCGAGTCAGGCGATGTACCTGGTGCTCAACCTGGCTATCGGCGGTACCTGGTCAGGCCCTTCCGATGCCTCCACGCCACGCCCCACCGAGTGGAGCATCGACTACGTCAGGGTCTGGCAAGGGTCTCGAGAATGACGAAGGCATTGACCAGATCCCCCTCGTCGCTGATGCTGACATGCAGCGCGGTCACGCCGACCTTGCTGCAACGTTCGGCAGCGGCGCCGGTCACGCTCAGGAGCGGTTTTCCGAGCTCATCGTGACTGACCTGAAAATCTCTTAGCAGGACACCGGCGCGTTCACCGGTACCCAGTGCCTTGACGGCGGCTTCCTTCACCGCGAATCGCTTTGCCAGGTAGCGAACAGGCGCGGAGTGTGCTCGCCACTGGGGCATCTCGTCCGCATGCAGGATGCGGCGGGCGAAGCGTTCACCGAAACGCTCTACCACGCTGGCAATTCGACTGACCGTGACCAGGTCGGTGCCGATGCCGTGGATCATGACGCCGCAGCCGCACCCGCAGCCGCACCCGCACCCGCATAGGGCAGTTCCGGATCGCCGGCGAGCATCAGTTGCAAGTGCAGGAAGGAGAAGTCCTTGTCGTCGATACTGTCGGCGTGCACGTGCAGTCGCCGGCGTGTCGACATCCTGAAGCCCTGTGTTCTTGCCGAATTGAAGCTCTCTGTTCTTGCCGGTCGCTCCACGATCTCGAATACCAGGGTCACTGATCGAGCGCCTCGCGTACCGGCGTCGAGCAGCTTGCCACTGAAGCGGGCGAGGCCATCTTGCTCGAGGTGCCAGGTATCGCGTGCATCCAGGAACAGGGTCGACACGCGGCATTGCTCTCGATGGTCGAGCACGGCGATTGTCGCCACGACGACAAGCAGTAAGACGAGAACTGCCGGTGGCAGCTCAGTGGCCCACAGGGCACGCGCGCACAGGAAGGCCAGCACCAGCCCGAGGAGCTTACGGCGCCGCGACGGTCGAATGCTCGCCGCCCAGTGTGGCGGTGATCTTGGCAATGATGCTTGCGTAGCGTTCATCCTTGTCCTTGCCGCATACCTGCCGATAGAGTTCAGGATCCTGCATCGCAAGCAGACCCTCGAAATCAGCACGCTCGCCTTCCGTGGCGTCGTCGTAATGGTAGTCGAGATAAGCGCGCATCGCTTCGTCGAGCTCGCGCATGCCGCGCCGGCAGCGCCACAGGAGCTTTGCTCGCTTTGCCCCATCCGCCAAGTTCGCTGCATCCGTCAAGGATGACGATCCTGCGTCGCTCATCGGCAGGCTCCGCTCAGAAACGGCGTTCCACGAGCATCTTCTTGGTTTCGGCAATCGCCTTTGCCGGGTTCAATCCCTTGGGGCAGACCTGCGCGCAATTCATGATCGTGTGACACCGGTACAGCTTGTAAGGGTCTTCAAGATCGTCGAGACGTTCGCCGGTAGCGTCGTCGCGACTGTCGACCAGCCAACGATAAGAGGCGAGGAGCGCCGCAGGGCCTAGGTAGCGCTCGGGGTTCCACCAGTAGCTCGGACAGCTGGTCGAGCAGCAAGCACACATGATGCACTCGTAGGCGCCGTCCAGTCGTTCCCGGTCTTCCGGCGACTGCAGCCGTTCACGATCGGGCGGCGGCGGGGTGTCGGACTTGAGCCAAGGCTCGACCGACGCATACTGGGCATAGAAATTGGTGAGGTCGGACACCAGGTCCTTGATGACCGGCTGATGAGGCAGGGGGTAGATGGTGATGTCGCCTTCGATGTCCTCGATGGCGGTGGTGCAGGCGAGTGCGTTGCCACCATCGATATTCATGGCGCAACTCCCGCAAATGCCCTCTCGGCAGGACCTTCGGAACGTCAGTGTGGAGTCCATGTCCGCCTTGATCTTGATGATCGCGTCGAGAATCATCGGCCCACAGCTATCGACGTCCAGCTCGAAGGTATCCACGCGCGGGTTTTCGCCGCTGTCCGGATCGTAGCGATAGATCTTGAACCGCCGCGTTCGGGTCGCCCCTTCGGGCGCCGCATGGACATTGCCGTTCGTGCGTACGATCGAGTTTGCCGGGAGCGTGAATTCAGCCATGTCGGTGTCCTTTCATTGTCGGGTCAGTAGACGCTCATCGTCGCGTCAGTAGACGCGCTTCTTCGGCGGGATGACGCTCGCTTCATCGCTCATCGTGTACATGTGCACCGGGCGATAGTCGATCGAGACATTCTGTTGCTCGTCTGTCCACGCCAACGTGTGCTTCATCCAGTTGTCGTCGTCCCGGTCCTCGAAATCGTCGCGAGCATGCGCTCCCCGGCTTTCCTTGCGGTTCAGTGCGCCATGCACGATCACCTGCGCTTGTGCCAGCAGATTCTCGAGCTCCAGGGTCTCGACGAGGTCGGTATTCCAGATCAGGTTCTTGTCATCTACCTGTACATCGGCAAACTGATCGACGATCTTGCGCATTTCGTCGGCGCCTTGCTGCAAGGTTTCACCCGTACGGAATACGGCCGCATTGGTCTGCATGCTGCGCTGCATGTCGTCGCGCACCTCGGCGCTGCGCGTCCCGCCCCGGTTGTCGCGGATGTGATCGATATGCGCAAGAACAGGCTCCATCGCATTCGCGCCCAGGGGTTGTCGAGACGCGCCGGGCTTGATCAGTTCGGCCGCCCGGTTGGCAGCGGCCCGTCCGAAGACGACGATGTCGAGCAGCGAGTTGCTGCCCAGACGATTCGCGCCGTGTACCGAGACGCAGGCTGCCTCGCCGATCGCCATCAGTCCGGGCACGACGCTGTCGGGATCACCGTCCCTGAGGGTGACGACTTCGCCGTGGAAGTTGGTGGGAATGCCGCCCATGTTGTAGTGCACGGTGGGTATGACCGGAATAGGGTCGGTACCCACATCGACGCCTGCAAAGATGCGGGCCGATTCCGATATGCCCGGCAGACGACTGTCGATGACTTCTCGTCCGAGATGCTGAAGGTTCAGGAAGCAGTGATCGCCATCTGGCCCGACGCCACGGCCTTCCTTGATCTCCACGGTCATCGAGCGGCTGACCACATCGCGGGACGCGAGGTCCTTGGCGTTCGGTGCATACCGTTCCATGAACCGATCGCCTTCGGAATTGGTCAGGTAGCCGCCTTCACCGCGCACACCTTCGGTGATCAGTACCCCGGCGCCATAGATGCCGGTCGGGTGGAACTGCACGAATTCCATGTCCTGGAGCGGGAGCCCGGCGCGCAGGACCATGGCATTGCCGTCGCCGGTGCAGGTGTGCGCCGAGGTGGCGGAAAAATAGGTTCTGCCGCAGCCACCGGTGGCCAGCACCACGAGCTGGGCGCGAAAGCGATGCAGTTCGCCGGTCGCAAGATCGAGCGAGACCACACCTCGGCAGACACCGTCTTCCATGATCAGATCGGTGGCGAAATGTTCGATGTAAAACTCTGCCTGGTGCTTGAGAGACTGCTGATAGAGGGTGTGAAGAATGGCGTGGCCGGTTCGGTCAGCCGCTGCACAAGTGCGCTGTGCTGCCGGGCCCTCACCGAATTCGGTCGTCATGCCACCGAACGGGCGCTGGTAGATCTTGCCCTCCTCGGTTCGCGAGAACGGTACGCCGTAGTGCTCGAGCTCGATGACGGCCGGCATGGCCTCTCGACACATGTACTCGATCGCATCCTGGTCACCCAGCCAGTCGCTGCCCTTGACAGTGTCGTACATGTGCCAGGTCCAGTGATCGTCCCCCATGTTGCCGAGCGCTGCGCTCATGCCGCCCTGTGCGGCGACGGTGTGCGAGCGCGTCGGGAAGACCTTGGTCACACAGGCAGTCGACAGGCCTTTCGCGGCCATGCCCAGCGTGGCGCGCAAGCCGGCGCCGCCAGCGCCGACGATGACGACATCGTACTGGTGGTCGATGATGGTGTAAGCGTTACTGCCCATGCTCATTCTCGTTGCGTGGAACGGCTCGTTGATACCGACACTCGGCACTGTGGGTTACGGATGGGGCGCAGACTTGTCTCACCTGCGCCAGGCCTGCAACGCAAACCCTCAACCGGCAAAGGCGATTCTCAGCACAGAGAAGACACCGATGACAGCGAGGACGCCCGCAGCAAAGGTCACCGCGATGATGGCGGCGGTACGCGCGGCATGCCCGCTGACGTAGTCTTCGATGATCACTTGCAGGCCAAGTCGCGAGTGATAGGACGCGACCATGATGAACAACACCATCATGATGCTCGTGGACGGGCTCGAGAGCCACTCGCGCACCGCGAGGTAATCCATGTCGGGGAGTGACGCGACCGAGAAGCACAGCCAGATCACCAGCGGAACCAGTGCGATTGCCGTGAGTCGCTGCGTCCAGAAGTGCGACGTGCCTTCCTTCGCCGAACCCAGGCCCTTGACCTGGGAAAGCGGTGTCCTGAGGCGGCTCATGCGGCGGCAGCCACAAGCCACGTAATGACCGAGAGCGCGCCAGCGGCGGCCAGGGAGACGTAGCCCGACTTCATGGCGGTCGGCAGGTCAAGCCCGATGCCGACATCCCAGAAGAGATGGCGGATGCCGTTGCACAGGTGGTAGTAGAGACTCAATGTAAAACCGAACAGCACCAGCTTGCCGAACCAGGAGTCGACCAGGGCACCGGCGAAACCGTAGCCGTCGGGCGAACCGGCGGCACCGGCGACCACGATGACCAGAATCACGATGGCCAGGCTGTTGACGACACCTGCTGCCCGATGACTGATCGACAGATACGCCGTCAGTGGCAACTTGTAGTGCATCAGGTGGGGCGAAAGCGGTCGCGGGTCGTGGCGGCTCATGATCGGTTACTCGTGAAGGGTCTTTATCCCCTTGTATACGTGCGGAGGCAGAAATCGGCGCGGGCCCGCGTTCAGAAATCCGTGCAACGACCGTTCTTTTCCCAATCGCCGTAGCGGGTGGGTTCGGGACCCTTCTGGCCGCCGATCTCGACCGGCTGCGGTTCCTTTGCCGATGGCATTCCATCCTCGGGACACGATGGTCGAGCTGTGCTGTCCTTTCCGCCAGTGGCGGTTTCGGTATCCGGAGAGTCTGGCAAGAGTGTCGGCTGCCTGGTCATGATCGGGTCTGGGTGCGTCTGCAAGATGCGTGCTTGCGCGATTGAACTCGGCTAGCCGACGAATGATAGCAAACGTGTCGACCTGGGCCGCTGGTCTGCGACAATCGATGCTAGCAAGCCGGAACTCCAGCCGGCAACACTTCCCGGAAGCCGACCACGATGCAAGATCTGCAAACCCAGCCGACAACGCTCTTGCGCCTCGAATCGCTTGCCATCGTCGATGCGCGAGGGGCTGATGCAGTCGCTTTCCTGCAGGGCCAACTCTCCAACGATCTGGCAGGCGCCGAGCCCACGCGAGCATTCCTCGCAGGCTACTGCAACCCCAAGGGGCGCCTGCTGGGTTTGCCACTGGTGATTCCGCTGTCCGGTGGCGCTTTTCGGCTGGTTCTGCCGGCTGAGATTGTCGACGGTTTACTGCAACGCTTGCGCATGTTCGTGATGCGCGCCGATGTCACGTTCGAGCAGCGCACCGGGCTGAGCTGTCGTGGTCTCTGGATGTCGCCGGGTGGCGAGACACTGAAGGAATCACTCACCGACGAATGGCCAGCGTCGCTGGACCCCTCAGCGGTGCTCGCGACGACGGTTCTCGATGTGATCACCGACGCGTCAGGTGACGATACCCAGATGCTTCGGTGGCACGATGCGCAAGCCCCCGCCCCGGCTAAACGCTATCTGCTTGTCGCACCTGATTCGGCATCGGCAGGCGAAGGCGATGGCGATGGCGAAGATAGCGTGTCCGCAGACAGGCAGTGGCGTCTCGGTGATATCTCCGCGGGAATACCGCGCATCGGGGCTGACAATCGCGAGGCCTTCGTGCCACAGATGGTCAATCTGCAACACATTGGCGGACTGAGTTTTCGCAAGGGATGCTATCCGGGACAGGAAATCGTCGCGAGGATGCATTACCTGGGCAAGCTGAAGCGCCATATGTCTCGCTTCCGGACAGCGACGCCGCTGGCTGTGGAGCCCGGAGCTGCCCTGCAGGCTGGTGATGACACCGATGTGGGTATTGTCGTCGATGCCGTTCCGAGCGGGGCGGGCGTCGAGCTTCTGGCGGTCGTCAAGATCGATCGGGACGGTGACTCGCTCAGTCTACAGGGCACCCCGCTTGAACGGCTCGATCTACCCTATGCACTGGCTGCAGAAGCCGCCACCGACTGTGACCTGGCCGGAGATTCCACATGAAGACGACCGATCTTTGCGACGCCCATGGCGATAGCGTCGACGTCCTGGAGCCGCTGTGGAGCGACTTTGGCGGAAACATCGAGTTTCACGGCCCGGTGCATTGTCTGCGCGTCCTCGACGACAATTCGCTTGTCCGGGCGGCGCTCGAACAGCCGGGTAAGGGCAAGGTGCTGGTGGTGGACGGGGGCGGGTCGATGCGCTGTGCGTTGTTGGGAGGACTGCTTGCTTCTCTGGCCGAAAAGAATGGCTGGGCCGGCATCGTGATTCACGGTTGCGTTCGTGACAGCGAGGAGACCCTGGCCTGTGGAATAGGTATCAAGGCGCTTGCCACCCATCCGCGAAAGAGCGAGAAGAAGGGGCTTGGCGAGGAAAACGTCGTGCTGGGCTTCGGGGGCGTGATCATCTCGCCGGGCGATCATCTCTACGCAGACGAAGACGGCCTGATCGTCGCCAGAAGCGCACTGTCTGTCGACTGATTCCGGATCCGACATGCCCCACGTCTATAGCGCTGCCAACCTGGTGGAAGCTCAGCTTGTCGTCGATGAGCTGGCTGCCGGAGGAATGCGTTCGCACATTACCGGCAGCTACCTGAGCGGGGCCATCGGCGAGTTGCCGCCCGGTGATGTCATCGGTGTCTGGCTGGAGGAGCATCGGCACATGGAGAGAGCGCGGGCGCTGATCGAGGACTTCGAGGCAACGCGCCGGGAGCCCCACCCCGATTGGTACTGTGCCCGGTGCGACGAACGTGTCGGTGGGGAATTCGGTGCCTGCTGGCAGTGCGGTTCGAGAGCGCCGTTCTGATGCCCCACAGCGCAGAGGGATTTCTTTTTCCGGGTGGTCGCTCAGTGCAGCAACGCGAACAACTTGCGCCGATACTGACCGACGAGCGGATCGTCACCGATCACGTCGAAGAGTGTCAGCAGGCGCTTTCGCGGTGCACCATCGTCGTGTTCGGGGTCTGTCCTGACCAGATGCAACAGGTGGTCCATGCCGCCCTGAACATCGCCCGCGAGAGCTGATGCGATCGCGAGCTGGTAACGCGTGCCGCTGTCGTCGGGATTGTCAGCATGTCTTGCCTGAAGACTCTGCAGACTCTCCTTAGCCGGATGCTCCTTCGCAAGCGCAACGGTTGCGCCGAGACGCCTGGCCTGCGTGCCGTCGCGGCTGGCCTCTGGCAGCGCCGCAAGACAACTTTCGGCCGTTTCGATCTCCCCGCTGGCGATCGAGATCTGGCCCAGCGCAAGAAGTATCTCCGCGTTCTCGGGATCCTCGGCCTGTGCTGCCTTGAGCAAGGTCGTGGCCTGTTCTGCCTGTCCCGACTCGAACAGCACCATGGCCTGCGCAACGGCGCCTTCCTCTGGTGCGGGAGTCTCCTCCGGGCTTTCACCCTCCGCCGGGGTGACGTGAGTGTCCAGGAATTTGCGAACTTCGGCTTCCGGCAGGGCGCCCGTGAACTCGTCGACGAGCTGCCGCTTGTTGAACAGCTTGACCGTCGGCAGACTGCGAATGCCCAGTTGCTGCGCAATGCCGGGGTGCGCCTCGGTGTCGAGCTTGGCAAGCACGAAGGCGCCACCGTATTCGATCGCGAGCTTCTCGAGCACCGGCATCAGCGCCTTGCAGGGCTCGCACCAGTCGGCCCAGAAATCGACCAGGACGGGCACGTTGTCGGAGCCCTCGACAACCACCTGCATGAAATTCTGTTCGTCGAGTTGCACGATATGCGGTGATTCGGTCATTGCTGGCTTTTCAGTCCGATGGGGCGTTTCACGAACCCGAAACAGGTACGCTGCGGGGAAGTGTGTCGGCTGGCGAGAAAGACTTCAAGGGCCAGGTTCGTCCGGTCACGAGCAGCAGGCGTCGGCTACACTCGCCTGCAATCGCGGAGGGAGGGTCGGTGTCGACCCCTGAACTGCGTCTCCCACACGAGTCTTTCGAGATGAGCGGCAAGTACGACGCATCCTCCATCGAGGTGCTGAGTGGACTCGATCCGGTCCGCAAGCGACCGGGCATGTACACCGACACCCTGCGCCCGAACCATCTCGCTCAGGAGGTCATCGACAACAGCGTCGACGAGGCGCTGGCGGGGCATGCCAGCGATATTCGGGTAACGCTCTACAAGGACGGTTCGCTCGAGGTGATCGATGACGGTCGAGGCATGCCGGTCGACCTGCATCCGGAACAGAAGAAGCCCGGAGTCGAGGTGATCATGACCACCTTGCACGCCGGCGGAAAGTTCTCGAATGACCACTATCGCTTTTCGGGTGGCCTGCATGGGGTCGGTGTGTCGGTCGTGAATGCATTGTCGACCCGGCTGGAAGTCTCCATCCGGCGAGGCGGGCAGGAATACCTGGCAACATTCAGGAGTGGCGACGTCGATACGCCGCTGGTTGTGCAGGGCACGGTCGGACAACGCAACTCCGGCACAGGCATCCGTTTCTGGCCCGACGCGAAATACTTCGATTCTCCGAAGATCTCGCTGAGCCGCTTGCGTCACCTGCTGCGCGCCAAGGCGGTGCTCTGCCCGAAACTTCGCGTGCGGCTGCACGACGAGGCGAGCGATGAGAAGGAGGAGTGGTACTACGAGGATGGCCTGGTCGACTACCTGTCGACTGCAGTCGAGGGCTTCGAGACGCTGCCGGTCGAGCCGTTGTCGGGCAGCATGGCGGGTTCGAGTGAAGCGGCCGACTGGGCTGTGTTGTGGTTGCCGGAGGGCGGCGAACCGGTGCAGGAAAGCTACGTCAACCTCGTCCCGACCGCGCAGGGCGGTACGCACGTCAATGGTCTGCGCTCCGGGCTCACCGACGCCGTGCGCGAATTTGCCGACTTCCGCAACCTCGTGCCGCGCGGTGTCAAGATCGCGCCGGAAGATGTCTGGGATCGCATTGCCTACGTACTTTCTGTGAAGCTCGAGGATCCGCAGTTTTCCGGGCAGACCAAGGAGCGACTGTCGTCCAGAGAGTGCGCCGCTTTTGTCTCCGGGGTCGTCAAGGACCATACCGCGCAGTGGCTGAACCGACATCCGGAGTCTGGCGATGCGCTTGCCATGCTCGTCATCGCGAGTGCTCAGGCACGCAGTCGAACGGGCAAGAAGGTCGTTCGCAAGAAGCTCACCAGTGGTCCGGCGTTGCCCGGCAAGCTCGCCGATTGCGCATCCACCGATCTTTCCCGAACCGAACTCTTCCTGGTCGAGGGAGACTCGGCTGGCGGATCGGCCAAGCAGGCGAGAGATCGAGAGTTTCAGGCGATCATGCCGCTTCGTGGAAAGATCCTGAATACCTGGGAAGCCGACGTCGAGCAAATACTGGGTTCCCAGGAAGTTCACGACATCTCCGTCGCGATCGGCATTGAGCCGGGCTCTCAGGACATGTCCCGTCTGCGCTACGGCAAAGTCTGCATCCTTGCCGATGCCGATTCTGACGGGGCCCACATCGCCACCCTTATCTGCGCCCTGTTCGTCAGGCATTTCCGGCCACTGGTCGACGCCGGTCACGTGTATGTGGCCATGCCGCCGCTGTACCGGATCGATGTCGGCAAAGAGGTCTTCTACGCGGTTGACGAAGCGGAGCGCCGCGGCATCCTGGAACGTATCGAGGCTGACAAGAAGACCGGCAAGGTCAGCACGACGCGCTTCAAGGGACTCGGAGAAATGAATCCCTTGCAGCTCAGGGAGACGTCGGTTGCACCAGACACGCGCCGCCTGGTGCGGCTGACCATCGCCACCGGAGACGAGACACTGAGTACGCTGGACATGATGCTTGCCAAGAAGCGTGCGCCTGATCGCAAGCGGTGGCTCGAGAGCAAGGGCGATCTTGCAGACGTCTGAGCCAGCCATCATCGAGTTCGATACGGAGCCTGCCCCGGGTTCCTCTGAATCCGTCCTGCCCGGCATGCGCTGGGTTCGCCTGCCTCTGCCGTTTGCACTCGATCACGTCAACTGCTGGTTGCTGGATGGCGAGCGACCGGGCGAGACGACATTGATCGACACCGGCATCGCCAGCGACACCACCCGAGCGATATGGTCGTCCCTGTTCGCGAAGGGATTTCCTGACGAATTGCTCGTCACTCACTTTCATCCGGACCATCTTGGCCTGGCGAGCTGGTTCGTCGACCAGGGAGCGACGCTGTACGGCCATCCCCGTGAGCTCGCGCTGGCCGCGTCGATCTGGGCCGTCGACGATGCCACGAGTGGCGAGCGCTATGCCCGATGGTATCGGGATAATGGTCTCGACGAAGAGGTCTGTGCCGTTGCCGCCTCGCGTGGCAACGGCTTTCGCCGGATCGTATCCGAACCCCCCGAGCTGGCACCGAGCGGATGTCTGTCGGCCGGTGATCAGTGGCGTTGTGGCGAACGTACGTTCGACGTCCTCGAAGGGCGTGGGCATGCGCCGGACATGCTGATGCTGCACGACGCCGCCAACGGTGTGCTGATCGTGGCCGATCAGGTGCTGCCTGGCATCACGCCCAACGTGAGCATCATGCCGGGCACTCACGATCCTGATCCGCTCGGGAGTTTTCTCGCGACTCTCGACGAGCTGTCCGGACTCCCCGAGACAACCCTTGTGCTGCCGTCGCACGGGCGCCCCTTTCGTGGACTCCATGCACGACTCGAGCAGCTGCGTCAGCACCACGAAACGCGGCTCGAGCAGGTCAGGGTAGCCTGTCGCGAGCCCATGACGGCAGCCGACCTTTTCCCTCTGTTGTTCAGGCGCAAGCTCGACGCCCAGCAACTCTCGTTCGCGCTCGGTGAAAGCCTTTCGCACTTGTCGTGGCTTGCCAGCCGAGGAGAAATCACGGCGATCTGCACCGCAGGACGCTATCGATATGTGCAGGGCTGATGACTGGACAAAGGTAGGCGTCGCCGCGTAATATCCGGGGTGTTTACAAGACGGGAAAAGTGCGCTGCTAGCGGCTGCTTTTCCCGTTTTCGTGTCCGCCGGGTGAAATTTCCTGGAGTCATCGCCGCGTGGTTGCCCTGCTCGCGTAAAACACTCGCTCAAACCTCAACCGAATGGAGTAGTCACGCCGCGTGTCCCGACCCGCTCTCCTCGTACTGGCCGATGGAACCGTTTTCGATGGCGTTGCTGTCGGTGTCGACGGCATGGCTGCCGGCGAGGTCGTTTTCAACACCTCGATGACGGGCTATCAGGAGATCCTGACCGATCCTTCCTATGCAAGGCAGATCGTCACCTTGACGATGCCGCACATCGGCAACACCGGCGCGAACCCGGAAGATATCGAGTCGACAGGCGTCTTCGCGACCGGGCTGGTCGTCCGCGACGTCCCCTTGCGGCACAGCAACTTTCGCGCGAACACCTCGCTCGGTGAGTGGTTGCAGGCGCGTGACGTGGTCGCCATCAGCGATGTCGACACGCGAGCGCTGACCCGGCACCTCCGCGAAAGTGGTGCGCAGGGCGGCTGTATCGTTGCGGGATGCACGGCCGGGCGAGAGGCTGCCCTGAACGAGGCGCTCGCCGCTGCAAAGGCCTTTCCGGGCCTGTCAGGAATGGATCTCGCTCGTGAAGTGAGCTGCGGGGAATCCTACGTCTGGAAGGAGGGGCCGTGGCGTCTCGTGGCCGATACTACAGCTCAGGATCAGGCGCAGGTGCAGGCCATGGACGATGACAATTCCGGGCGCCGCCTGCACGTTGTCGCCATGGACTTCGGCATCAAGCAGAATATCCTCCGGCTCCTCGTCGAGCGCGGTTGTCGGGTGACCGTGGTCCCCGCCACCACCGACGCCGACGCCATTCGCGCGCTTTCGCCCGATGGGCTGTTCCTGTCGAACGGCCCGGGTGACCCCGAACCCTGTGACTACGCCATCAAGACGATCCGAACCCTGCTCGAGGAAGACCGCTTGCCCACCTTCGGCATTTGCCTCGGGCATCAGTTGCTCGCGCTGGCGAGTGGTGCGCGGACGACGAAGATGAAGTTCGGCCATCATGGAGCAAACCATCCGGTGCTCGATATCACCACCGGGCGCGTCATGATCAGTAGCCAGAACCACGGCTTTGCGGTCGATGCCGACACACTCGGCAACGACATTGCCATCACGCATACCTCACTGTTCGACGGAACCCTGCAGGGAATCCGGCGCCTCGATGTGCCGGCCTTCGGTTTTCAGGGTCACCCCGAAGCCAGTCCGGGGCCGCATGACGTCGTGGCCTTGTTCGATCGTTTCGTCGAATCGATGCAAGACTGACACCATGCCAAAACGTAGTGACATTGAAAGCGTCCTGATCATCGGAGCGGGGCCCATCGTCATCGGTCAGGCCTGCGAATTCGACTATTCGGGCGCGCAAGCCTGCAAGGCGCTGCGCGAGGAAGGCTATCGGGTCATCCTCGTCAACTCGAACCCGGCGACGATCATGACCGATCCAGCCATGGCGGACGCGATCTATATCGAACCCATCGACTGGCGCGTCGTGAAATCGATCATCGAGCGTGAGCGGCCCGATGCCCTGTTACCGACGATGGGCGGTCAGACCGCACTGAACTGCGCCCTCGATCTGAACCGCATGGGCGTGCTCGAGGAGTTCGGCGTCGAGATGATCGGGGCGCGGCCGGCAGCGATAGACATGGCCGAGGATCGTGAGAAATTTCGCGTGGCCATGACCGAGATCGAGCTGGACACGCCACGCGCTGTCATTGCGCACTCGATGGATGATGCACGGGCTGCGGCTGACGACATCGGTTTTCCCTGCATTCTGAGGCCTTCCTTCACCATGGGGGGCAGTGGTGGCGGCATTGCCTACAATCGCGATGAATTCGAGAGCATTGCCGCGCGCGGTCTCGATCTGTCCCCCACGACCGAGATTCTCATCGAGGAGTCGGTCCTTGGCTGGAAGGAATTCGAGATGGAGGTTGTCCGCGACTCGGCAGACAACGTCATCATCGTCTGCTCGATCGAGAATCTCGACCCGATGGGGGTGCACACGGGAGACTCCATCACGGTGGCTCCGGCGCAGACCCTGACCGACAAGGAATATCAGATCATGCGCAACGCGTCGATCGCGGTGCTGCGCAAGATCGGTGTCGACACGGGCGGTTCCAACGTCCAGTTCGCGATCAATCCGGAAAACGGCGCAATGATCATCATCGAGATGAATCCGCGCGTGTCCCGATCGTCTGCACTGGCGTCGAAGGCCACCGGATTTCCGATAGCGCGCGTAGCTGCCAAGCTGGCCGTGGGCTTCACGCTCGATGAACTTCGTAACGAGATCACCGGTGGGGCCACGCCTGCATCGTTCGAGCCGTCGATCGACTACATCGTCACCAAGGTGCCGCGTTTCACCTTCGAGAAGTTTCCGAGCGCCGACAGTCGTCTGACCACGCAGATGAAGTCCGTCGGTGAGGTCATGGCCATCGGGCGAACCTTCCGCGAGTCTCTGCAGAAGGCCTTGCGCGGACTCGAGATCGGGGTTGCCGGTCTCGATCCCGTCCTCGGTACGGGTTTCGACGAAGGCAGCGACGGCCCGTCTCTGATGCACGATGAGCGTGCCGTCGTGCTCGAGCGGGAGTTGCGTGAGCCACGCGAGAGCCGGCTCTGGTATGTCGCTGACGCCTTCCGTGAAGGCTGGGGACTGAACCGGGTATTCGAGGCGACGAAGATCGATCCCTGGTTCCTGTCGCATATCGAATCGCTTGTCGAGACCGAGAAGGAGATCGCCGCGTGGACGCTCGATGCGGTCGATGCCGACACGCTGTTTCGCTGGAAACGGGACGGATTTTCGGACATTCGCATCGCCACGCTGATCGATGCCCGGAGCGAGCACGATGTGCGTGCACGGCGACGTGATCTGGGGGTCGTGCCGGTGTACAAGCGCGTCGACTCCTGTGCCGCGGAGTTCGCGACCACCACCGCCTACCTGTACTCGACGTATGAACGGCATTCGGAAGCCGCGCCCACCAATCGCGACAAGATCATGGTGCTCGGCGGTGGCCCGAACCGGATCGGCCAGGGCATCGAATTCGACTACTGCTGCGTACACGCCGCACTTGCCCTTCGCGAGGATGGCTACGAGACCATCATGGTCAACTGCAACCCCGAGACCGTGTCGACCGACTTCGATACCTCTGATCGACTGTATTTCGAACCGTTGACACTCGAAGACGTGCTGTCGATCATCGATGTCGAGAACCCCAAGGGTGTGATTGTTCAATACGGCGGGCAAACACCTCTGAAACTCGCTCGGGATCTGCTGGCGGCGGGCGCGCCGATCATCGGTACGTCGCCGGATTCGATCGATCTGGCTGAAGATCGCGAGCGATTCCAGCACTTGATAGAGGGGCTCGGTCTTCGCCAGCCGCCGAATCGCACGGCACGCAACCCCGCCGAGGCGATCGCCCTGGCCGCCGAAATCGGCTATCCGCTGGTTGTCCGTCCGAGTTACGTTCTCGGTGGACGGGCCATGGAGATCTGTCAGGAAGAGGCCGAACTCGAGCGTTACATGAGAGAGGCTGTGAGCGTCTCGAACGATTCCCCCGTGCTGCTCGATCGTTTCCTCAACGACGCGGTCGAAGTCGACGTCGATGCCATCTGCGATGGCGAAGACGTGGTCATTGGCGGGATCATGGAGCACATCGAAGAGGCCGGAATCCACTCCGGCGACTCGGCCTGCTCGTTGCCCCCACACAGCCTTTCCGATGCGCTATGCGAGGAACTGGGAGAGCAGGTCCGGAAAATGGCCAAGGGACTCGGGGTGGTCGGGCTGATGAATACACAGTTCGCCATCCAGTCGGCGGATGAGGGGCAGCGAATCCATGTGCTCGAGGTCAATCCACGGGCCTCACGGACCGTACCGTTCGTGTCCAAGGCCACCGGCGTGCCGCTGGCGCGGATCGGTGCCCGCTGCATGGTGGGCCAGAGTCTCTCGGCACAAGGGCAGATGTCGGTGCCGCGCCCGGCCTTCGTCAGCGTCAAGGAATCCGTCTTCCCGTTCGGGAAGTTCCCCGGGGTAGATCCGACGCTCGGGCCGGAAATGAAATCGACGGGCGAAGTGATGGGGTCGGCGACGACCTTTGGTGAAGCCTTCTACAAGGCATCGCTCGCCGCCTCTGTCGAATTGCCCCGCACGGGGTGCGCTTTCCTGTCGGTTCGAGATCAGGACAAACGCGGTCTGGTCGATGTGGCGAGACGGTTGCACGAGGCTGGCTTCAGCCTGGTGGCAACCGGTGGCACCGAGGCGGTGGTGACGGCAGCCGGTCTGCCTTGCGAGCGCGTCAACAAGGTGCGCCAGGGTCAGCCGCATATTCTCGATCGAATCAAGAATGACGATATCGCGTTGATCATCAATACCACTGACGGCAAGCAGGCGCTGACCGACTCGTATTACATTCGCCAGACAGCACTGGGGCGAAAGATCCCGTACACGACGACATTGGCAGGTGCCAGCGCAATCTGTGCAGCGTTGAGTTCAACGGTCGGCGGTAGTGTGCACCGGCTTGCCGATATTCACCCGGAGACAAGATGAGCAAGTTCCCACTCACCAAGCGCGGTGAAACCCAGCTGCGCGAGGAACTCACCGAACTGAAGGGCGTGCGACGACCGGCGGTCATCCAGGCGATCGCCGAAGCGCGCGAACACGGCGACTTGAAGGAAAACGCCGAATATCACGCGGCGCGGGAAGAGCAGGGGTTTATCGAGGGTCGTATCAAGGAGATCGAGGGCAAGCTCGGCAACGCCCAGGTCATCGACGTGACCACGATCAACGCCAACGGCAAGGTGGTCTTCGGATCCACCGTGAAACTTCTCGATCTCGGTTCGAATGAAGAGATCAGCTACCAGATCGTCGGCGACGACGAGGCTGACCTGAAAGCCAGGCGAATCAGTGTGAACTCACCCGTTGCACGCGCCCTCATTGGAAAGTGCGAAGGTGACGAGGTTGGGGTACAGACGCCGAACGGCAACCGCGAGTACGAGATTCTCGATGTGATGTACGTCTGATTCACCACGGGCGCGTCCGAACTGCAAGCGACTTTAGCGTTCGAGTCTGACGATTTCTCCACGGAGCGATCCAGGCAAAGTGAAGTCGACGGTCCGGAGCGTCGAAGCTGTGTCAGAATGCTGAGGTTTTGACGCCCGTTGCGCGTTGGTAATATCGTGACGAGTGGCTGGCCAGGTCGACTTTAGGGGCCAGCGATGTCGGGGCCAGCGATGTCAGGGCCAGGGATGCCGGGGTCAGCGATGTCAGGGCCAGGGATGCCGGGGTCAGGGATGCGAGGAAATTAAATGCTGGATGTCAGTTCGTTCGACCCAGGCGTCCGGGAAGGACGCCGTCAATTCCTCCGAACCGGTGCCGGGCTAGTCTCGGCCTCGCTGCTTGGCAGCCTCGTGCCCGGGTCAGTGGCTCTGGCCGACGTACCAGAGTCAGACCGGCGATTGTTGCTCGTCAATGCCCATACCCGGGAAGAGCTCGATGTCGTCTATTTTCAGCATGGAGGCTATGTCGAACAGGCGCTCACCGAGATAAACGAATTGATGCGCGACCATCGAGCAGACAAGGCGCGCGTCATGGATCGGCGACTGGTCGACGATCTGGTTCGCCTCTACGCCACGATGGATACCGACGAACCAATACACCTTCTGTCGGGTTACCGCACCCCGGAGACGAACGCTCGGCTGCGCAAGCGCTCGATGGGCGTCGCCAAGTACAGCCTGCACATGGAGGGTAGAGCAGCTGACATTCACATCCCTGGAATTCATACGCGTGAGTTGCAGCAGGCCGCCCTGGCGATGCAATCCGGCGGTGTGGGCTACTACCGACGCTCTGGCTTCGTGCATGTCGACACCGGGCGCATCCGAAACTGGGAACGCAGCTGATCGATCGTGCCAACGATCCGACACTTGATGCGTCGGATTCGTGACTTCCCTCGCAACTCGTCGAGCTTCGCTCGTCTGACAATGGCTCTCGCTGTCAGCTTCTTGACAGCGCACGTCCGATCGCCGGTATTCCGGCACGTGACGTCTGTCCATTGCGCGAGGGAAGACGATGAACCGCTCGACCGATCATACGAAGAAGCTGCTGACGGCAGCCCTGACCATTGGCTTGTCTTTCGGTGCGCTGGCACTGACTACGACTTCGGCCCATGCCGCCCGATTCAGCGTCCGTGTTGTCGACGAGATCGGCCAGCCGGTTCCCGGTGCATCGGTCTGCATCGGGCTGCACGGCAACTACCGCCAGTTCGGCACGGCGTTTACCGATGCGTCCGGCATGGCAGGCGTCGTGGACGTGCCGAACGTGCCTTTTGTCGTGACGATCTCGAAGACGCGCTTCGCGGCCATTCGCGTGGAACAGCCCTCGACCGGCTACGATCTGGTGCGCGAGTTCACCCTCGGCGGTGGATTGCCCGGACCGCGATGCAAGGCAGGCAGCACCGTGGCGGCAAACCCGCCATTGATCCGGATCGACGATGTCGGCGTGATCAGCAACAACGGTTCGACTTCCCTGCGCCTGGCGGTCACCGGTAACCCGAATCACTACCGCATTGGCTTCGATGAAGACATGGATTTCGCGAAGTGGCTCGACTACGAGGAAACCGTCACGATTCCTGCCGCATTTGACGATGCCAGCGAACTCTACTTGCAAATGCGCCGCTTCGTAGGTACACCGGAAAGCAACCTCGAGTCGGTGTCCGACGTGGTCCTCGTCAAGATGCCGGGTGCGGCGATGCCTAACTGAGGCGATGCGCAACTGACCTGCTTCATCCCGCCCCGTGTCACCCCGGGCCGCGTCAGCTGGCACCCTCCCGAAGTGTCAGCGCTTCTCGGCTTTCAATGACTCGACCTCATCCAGGCTGAGCGAGCGTGCTTCCTGCTCGAGCATGACCGGAATGCCGTCACGCACCGGGTAGGCCAACGCGGCTTGAGTACTCCAGAGTTCATCGCCGCGAAAAACAAGCTTTCCCTTGGTGACCGGGCAGACGAGAATATCCAGCAAGCGCTTGTCCAACGTGAGCTCCAGCAATTCGCATGACTTGAGCGAATTGTCGCACAGCCCGTCAGCCGGCAATGGCAAGTGAATAGCTTGGCTGGTAGCTCGTCTGATAGCGCCTGACCAAGCCTTGCAGGACGGATTCATCGATCGCGTCGGCAAGGTCGAAGGTGTCGATGCCGGCGCGCATCATGAAGTGAAGCTGATCGGCGCGCACATCGCCAACGGCGCGAAGCTCGCCGGCGAAGCCCAGGCGCGATCGAAGCGTGCGCGCCTGAGAATAACCTCGACCGTCCGTGTAGGCCGGAAAATCGATGATGATCAGCTGCAACCGATCGATGAACGGCGTCAACTCGGAAACATCGTCGGTTGGCTCCAGGCGGACACCGCCAATTCCGTACGGGCCTGCGCTCGTGCTCGCCAACGTCAGGTAACGGGACAGGCTGACAGCGACAGGCGGGTGGCCTTCAGCACTGGCCGACTGTCGAGGAATCTCGTCGTCGTCACCGAGCTGTCGCCAGACGTCGTTGACATGCAGATTGCCATTACGCAGCAGTGGCATAGACCGTCTCCTTGAAGGGTTCGACGCCGAGTCGATCGACAGCGTCATGAAAGGATTCGCCTGACTCTCGCCGAGCGACATAGGTATCGAGCAACTTCGCCACGGCGCGTGCGACATCCGGTTTCGGGATCGCCTTACCGAGTCGCCGGCCGATGGCAGCGTCGTTACCGGCGTGCCCGCCGATGGTCAGCTGGTACCACTCCTCACCGCCTTTCTCGACACCAAGGATGCCGATATCGCCGACATGGTGGTGCCCACAGGCGTTCATGCAACCCGATATCTTGATCGAGATATCGCCAAGTTCGTGCAGGTAGTCGAGATCGTCGAAATGCGCATAGATCTGGTCGTAGATCGAGAGCGTGCCCGCATTGGCAAGCGAGCAGAAGTCGAGTCCGGGACAGACGATCATGTCCGAGAGGTGCCCGATGTTAGGGGTGGCGAGCGCCGCGTCCGCAAGCTCGCGCCACAGATCGAACAGCGCGTCGACCGGGACATGCGCGAGAACCAGATTCTGTTCATGGGTGGTACGGATCTCACCGAGGCTGAACCGCTCGGCCAGCTCGGCGACGATGTCCATCTGCCTGTCAGTGATATCCCCGGCAGGCTGGCCCGGAGCCTTGAGCGAGACGTACACGATGCGTCGCCCAGCGCTCTTGTGATCACGGGTATTGGCCTTGTACCACTGGTTGAACAGTGGGTTCGTGAACGCCTGATCCGGCTGCTGCGCTGGCGTCCCGTCGAGCATCGGCGCCGCGGGGAAGAACCCCCGGAGGCGTTCCATGTCAGCGTCGGTGAAGGTGTCGTCCACGTGTCTCGACGCTGCCCATTCGGTCTCCACACGCATCCGGAACGCCTCGATGCCCAGGGCATTGACCAGAATCTTGATGCGCGCCTTGTAGAGGTTGTCGCGTCGGCCTTCAAGGTTATAGACCCGCAGGATGGCGGCGAGGTAGGTCAAGAGATCCGCCGTCGGCAGGAATTCGCGAAGCGTCTGGCCGATGAACGGTGTCCGACCCAGACCACCACCGACGAGTACCTCGAAGCCGATTTCGTCTGCCTCGTTCCTGATGAGGCGGAGGCCGATGTCGTGGACCTGAATCGCAGCGCGGTCACTCGACGCGCCGGTCACGGCTATCTTGAATTTTCGGGGCAGCCAGTTGAATTCGGGATGGAGGGTCGACCATTGCCGGATCAGTTCGCACCACGGCCGTGGATCGGCGATCTCATCACCGACAGCACCTGCCAAGGGGTCAGTAGTGGTATTACGGATGCAGTTGCCACTGGTCTGGATGGCATGCATCTCGACTGTGGCGAGTTCGGCGAGGATGTCCGGTACTTCCTCGAGGGCAGGCCAGTTGAACTGCATGTTCTGACGCGTTGTGACGTGGCCATAGCCTCGATCGTAGGTTCGCGAAACATGTGCGAGCATGCGCATCTGCTCGCTCGACAGCATGCCGTAGGGAATGGCCACCCGCAGCATCGGTGCATGCCGCTGAACGTACAGGCCATTGCGCAGCCGCAACTGCTTGTATTCGTCGTCGGGCAGTTCGCCCGTCAGGAAGCGGGTGGTCTGGTCGCGGAACTCCTCGACCCTGGCCTCGATAAAGGCGCGATCGTGCTCTGTGTAGCGATACATCAGGCAGCCTCGGTATCGTGAGCGTAGGGGTCCTGGACACCGAGCCGCTGATGCATCACGGGGCTGGTGGTGGTGTATTGCAAGTGAACCTTCTTGCCCGGGTTGAGCCGCTCCTTGATCGAGAAGGCGGCCAGCGCGGCTTCATGAAAGCCCGACAGGATCAGTTTCTTCTTGCCCGGGTACCAGTTGATGTCGCCAACCGCGTAGATGCCGGGCTCGCTGGACTGGAAGTGTTCGGTGTCCACGCTAATGGAATTTCCGCGACGATCGAGACCCCACTCGGCAATGGGCCCGAGCTTTGGCGACAGACCGAAGAACACCAGCAGATGATCGAGTTCGATCCGGCGGGTCACGCCGTCACCACCCGTCACCTCGATACCCTTCAGAGCCGACAAGAACTCATCGTTCGCGGCACCGGGGCCATCGAGGAGCTTCGTGACGTTTCCGGCCAGAAACTGCATCTCGTCATTGGCACACAGCTCAAGCATGCGCGAGACCGACGCGGGTGCCGCCTTGAATCGCTCGGAGCGATGGATCAGGAGAACGCTGTTGGCGGTCTTCTGCAGGTCGAGCGCCCAGTCGAGGGCCGAGTCACCACCGCCGAGAACGACGACGTCCTTCCCGGTGTGCAGGCCAGGATCCTTGATCGAGTAGAAGAGATCACGGCCCTGGTGAGCCTCTACACCTTCGATCTTGAGTCTGACCGGTGCGAAAGATCCAACGCCGCCAGCAATGATGACGGCACGGGCGATGAACTCGGCGCCCTTGCTGGTGACGAGATGAAAGCGGTCGTCGTCGAGGCGCTGCAGCGTCTCGACCTGTTGTCCAAAATGAAAAGTCGGTGCGAACGGCCGAATCTGCTCGAGCAGATTCTCGACCAGTTCCTGCGCGCCGATCGTCGGATAGGCAGGAATATCGAAGATCGGCTTCGACGGATACAACTCGGCGCATTGACCGCCCGGTGCATCGAGAGTCTCGATGACGTGGACGTGCAGGTCGAGCAGCCCGAGTTCGAACACCTGGAACAGACCGCAGGGGCCGGCTCCGATGATCACGACGTCGGTTTCGATACTCATGTCCGGTGCTACCGCTTCTTTGTTCAGAGTCGGTATTGGAGCAACCGGAGGTACACACGTTCAAGAACGTTTGCGCATGAGCTTATGCAGCTAAGGGCTCGTCAAATCTTGTCAGTCCTCAATCATGTCCGCCATGTTGGCGTTGTCGGGGCTGTCGCTCAGGTCGGACCAGAAAGTGCGCTGCGTCATCATGCCGAAGTCGAGATCGACTTCTTCGGGGCCGGCCAGGCCGCTCTCGTTGTTCTCGGTGATGATCGGCACGATCGGTGGTGGCAGACCCGGGTGCTTGAGCTTGTAGGAGTCGTCGTTCTGGTCGATATCGCCGTCCTCGTCGAGATCGGCCACGGTATGCCCCGAGACGATGTCGAGCAGATAGACCGAACCGCTGCCGATGGCAGGCGAGCAGAGTGCGGAGCTGGCTTCCGGCTGGTAGGTGGTGAAGGCGACCTGATTATTGACCGTGATACTCGATGCCAGCACTTTCTCGCCCGACGCATCGAGTGTCTTGAACCAGCCATGCCCGGCAACGTCCACATCCAGCGACAGGTCATCAGCGTCTGTCAGGTCCGTGTCGGTCACAGGCGTCCACAGGCCTGTGGTCTCGTCGAACTTGCCGTAGCCGTCGGGTTTCGAATACACCGAGTCGCTTCGCAAGACATAGAAGCGATCATTGATGTCCTGGTTCAGCGGGTGAGCGCGCCAGCCGGATCCGATCGAGACCGACACGAAGCGCTTGCCGTCCTGTTCGATCAACGACACATCCGGATCGTGATAGAAGCGACGCTGCTCACTGTCGGCAGAACCGCCGAGTCGCGCCATCACGCCCCCCTGGACGAACGGACGGGTGTCGCCGAATCGATGGAAAGAAGTGATGTCAAAACGCCAGACCTGTCCCCCGGCGTCGGCCGCATAGATCTGATCGGCGAAACCGTCGAGGTCGACATCGATCACCTCGGGACTCGCGGGCATGCTGTAGTTCATGTCTTCGAAGGTCTGCATGCCCTCTTGCTTCAGACCCGACCAGAGCAGTTGTCCGGTCGGAATATCGACCATGTAGATGCCTTCCCCCTCGTTGTCCTCGGTGCGTGCCGGCAATCGCCCGTAGCGAATGGAGGAGGGATCGGTCTCTATCTGCTTGGGGTCTTGATTGAGACTGTAGCCACCGCTGAACAACACGACCTCCCGTTCCTCACCATTGAGGAATACGCGGGTGGGAATCGGTCGCGACCAGGTCTGGCCCAGGCGTGAGAACCCGATCGTCCCGTCGGCGCCGCCCTGAATGGCCCAGGCGAGCTTCGGCTTCTCGCGATCTGACACATCCAGGGCATAGTAGCTGTTGCCGCCGCGTCGCATGCCGACGAACAGATAGGCCGTCTCGTCGGAGTCGACAGTCAGATCATTGTCCTTGTCGTCGATCCAGACCGACATGGAACCATCGAGCCCATAGGTATGTACCTGCGTGATCTTGTTCTCGTAGTACGGCTCGATGTTGTCGAGCAATTCCTGCGGCATCCAGGCGAACAACTCCTGTACGCCGATGGCGGTATCGAGAGCATCAGGCCCACTCTTGATTTCCGGATCGATGGCGTGCAGAAAGCCCTGATTGGTACCGATGAAGACAGTCGTTTCGTTACTTTCGGCTGAGTCACCGTAGTTGAGGATGACCGGGTGGGAGTGCATCGGGTCGCCCATTTCCTGACGAACGTCATCGGTATGGCCGTCGCCGTCGACATCACGTACATCGACACCACGTGCCCACTTCAGGAGATCCTCGCGATATTCCTCGTTCTCGTCATCCGAGCCGTCGCGGCCATCTATGCCGAGCATTTCATCGGTGATCTTGTTGTTGTCCTCGCTGAGTTCGTGCTTGCCGGCGGTCAGGTCGACCGGTGAGCTGACAGGCAGGGTGCCCGTGTAGGTATATACCTTGCGATTCTGGCCGCCCGGGTCTGTGGTCAGCGAGAGCGACTTCGCGAGACCCCCGAGACTGACATCGGCACCATCGGGCGACGCGCTCCAGAAACTCTGCGACTCCTCGTCGAAGAAGCCCTTGCCCTCCTTGACCGCCTTGTTGCCGTCGACATCGAGGATGACGATGTTGTCGCCTTCATCGGCCACCTTGTATCGCTTGAGATTGCCAAGCCATTGGGTTCGCTCGGAAGGCTTGAAGAGCGCGAAGTAGATATCGTCCCGGTGGGTCAGTCGATTGAACTGGTTGACCGTGGCCCCGGGTGAGACGAAGGCGGTGTCGACGGTCGTGACCGCGCTGATGATCTCGTTGAAGGTCTCGACCAGATCCTTTGTCGACTTGGCATTGAAGTGCTTGCCGCCGCCAGCGGTGGATAGACCGGTCAGGAAGTCGGTTGCGTCCGGGTTGTCTTCAAGGTCGAAGCCGACGGTGTAGGTCTTGATACCCTGGACCTTGTCGACCTTCGAGTTGAAGTCGGTATCGTGCATCCACTTGACCAGTTCGGTGCCACACTGCTCAGCGGCCGGGCCGTTACCGAAACAGCTTTCGCCCGTCAGTGACTCGATGAGTCGTCCCGAGATGTTGCTCGTCGGATCGCCGTCGGACAGCAAGACCACGTGATTGGTCTGGCAGCTTTCGATCATCGGTGAGGCATAGACCGGACTGCCCGAGATTGCTTCGGTGCGGCAGTTCGAGTTGCTGGGATCGCCCGGCGGGCAGTAGCCGCCATCGGTGGTGCTGACCGTTCCCCCGGTCCACGAAGCGGGAGTCGAGATACGGTGGTAGCGACTGCGGTAGTCGTACACGCCGTACTCTTGCCAGTCGCCTCCGCCCGGTTGGGGTTCCGGCGCCGACCACTCCTCGGTATCCCAGTTGTACCAGAGGTTGCCCTCAAATCCGCGTTGCTTGCCGAAGTGCACCGGAGCGCCTGTCATGTATTGCGAGGCCTCATAGAGCGCATCGACGATGGGTGTGCCGTGATGAGCATCGAGATTCGCGATCTCCTGCTTGAGATCGTCCTTTATGATCCGGTTGACGCTGGCATCGACGGCCGTGCGGTACTTCACGGTCAGGCTGGGCGAGAAGCCACTTTCCCGAGTCTCGAAGGCGCGAAAGGTATTGGTGCTGCCGCTGTGCTTGCGGATCAACAGCGCAATCTCCCTGTCCGGCGCCCAACTGCCCTTGTCGATGATGCTTTGCACCAGCGAGGCGACGTTGGCACTCTTCACAAGATCTCCCGGGGCCGAGATCGGCAGGTCCCACAGGACCGTGCCGGTGGTCGAGCGGTTGGAGATGTCCCAGTTGTCCTGACTGAACTGCGACGGACTCACCGAGTTCTCCGCCTCGATCTGTACGGTGACATCCTCGATGCCGCTGCCGCTGGCGGCCTTCAGGGTGATATAGGCTTCCTCGACGACAACGCCCTGCGGCACGTCCAGGTCCGTGAAGCGGTAGCCGGTCGTCCAGATGTAGCCCGGGATCCAGATCGGCAGCCGACTGTAGTTCAGTTGTGGGTAGCTGCTGCCCTTCAAGGCGGTCGAGTCGTTGGTGAACTGCGCCGAGTCGTCCAGATCGGTCTCGACGTAAGCCGTCGTTGTCTTGCGGAGACAGCCACCACCGACCGGAATGGTCGTACCGTCATAGGTGACCTTCAGCTTGGGTGCGACGTTGATGCCGCGTCGGGATGATTGCGCGATACGCAGGCCCGTCCCCTCGATCTGCATGTTCAGCGTATTCTGTGAGCACCATCCCGGCCTGTCGGTGGTCAACTGCACCAGACTCTTCAACTCGGGCGTTTCGTAGACCGAATTCAACACCCAGGGCTCCGGTGTCCAGCGAACGGTCTTGCCGAGCACGTTGCGGTCGCTGATATCGTTGGTGTTCGCCGTGAAGGGCGTTGCGTCGTCTGTGTTCTCGACGTGAATGTTCAGGATTGTCTGGTCACTGTTGGTGACTTCGGCAACGAACTCGATCCTGGCGCTGATGATGTTCGCACCCTGCGGTATGTCGAGATCCTCGAACGAGAGCCCGAGCAGCGACTCGCCGGCAACGTCTGCGCCCATGGTCAGCGCGAAGTCTTCCAGTGTGACCACGCCGGTGTCGACGTGTTCGATCGCGTCCGCTTCTGCGGTGCCAGCCTGTGAATGGGTCGAATCTTCGTCGCAGAACGCATGCTGACAGAGCACCTTGTCCACCGAGGTGAGCGGGTACAGTACCGAGGCTCCGGCAAAGGCGCCGTTGAAGCGCATCAAGCCGATGTTCACGTTCTTCGAGCTGTCGACGATTTCCGTCATCGCGTCCTTCAGGCGATCGATCCGGGTTTCCGACGAGTCGCCGTACCAGGTCATGGATCCCGACGTATCAAGCACGAACAGCAGGTTCGGACGGTTGTCTTCGGTCAGATCGACCTGGCCGAAGAAGACTTCCGTGTCGTCGGCTCGGACTGTCGCCGTGCAGACAAGCAGCGCCAGCGCACACCCTTGCAGTAGCGCGCAACTACGCACAAGGACGTCAGACATGGCCTGTTTTCCCGGCACGAACCTGTTCCCCGAAACGATGTTCTTCCCCGATACAAGCTTGTTCACTGGGGGCTTGTTCGCTGGGGGCTTGTTCATTGAGGTATCCCTGTGGCGGTGGAGCAGGCAGGTGAAGGCGTGCGTCATGGGCGTGGAACGACGCGTTTGGCGCCCTGACGAACGATCGAACGTGCCCTTACGCTCTCGATCTCGCTGTCGCCCTGAGCGACATAGCGAAGCGTCATGAAATCTGCGGAATAGCCGAATGCCGGCCCGTCGCCGACGTAGACGATTTCCGATGTGTTCGAGAGCCCGATGTCGGCGCGAACGACATCGGTATCGATGGTGACGATCGTGTCCGGATTCTCGGCCGCTTCCCTGAGTGTCTGGGTCGAGTTGAGCATCTGCTCCGTCGCCGATTCGGCGGCCTGTAACGTGGTCGAGGACTGAATGGCGTTGGTCGTCATGCGCTTTTCCAGAGTCGACGTGCGCATGGCGGAGATGCCCATGACCGACAACATGAAGATCATGACCATGGCAACCATGAGGGCCGCCCCACGCTGATGCTTCTCGACAACGCGCATCAGCGGAACCTCCGGTTACGAATCTTGACGGTCGTGTTGAAGGCGAGCCGATAGCGTCGGTCACCCGGGTGCGTGTCGCCGACAAGAGGCACTGGATCACCCGGCGCGAGCGAACCCGGATCGCTTGCCGGTGGTACCGATTGTCCGGCCAGAATGTAGGTCTTGTCATCGTTGTCATCCGCGATCGGATCGCGTGATGCCATCAGCAGGCCGATCTGTACGGCCTCGACTCGACGTGGATCGAACTCGGCCGAATCGGGAGTCACGTAGCGCAGGTTGTCGCCGGTTTGTCGTATGCCGAAGCGGACGCGCATGTTCTCGATGCCCGTGACCAGTTCTGTCGGGGGATTGTTGGCCGAGTCACCGTAGGGCAGCGTCTGGCGAAAGAGCGCCTGCACGGCTGCGCCCTCGGTGTTGATCTGACCGGTATCGCCGACGTAGTAGACGTTCGAGCGGAACAGCATGACGTAGGTCTGTTCTCGTGTTCGCTCATTGCCATAGGCCGTACTGAGGTTGCCGCTTCCTCCGTTCAGTAACGGCAGATGCAGCAGATCGCGGCCGTCACTTGCCGTCGCAGTGATGGCGAAGAGATCCGCCAGTTCGCAGTTGGAGATGATGGCCAGATCGCCGGCATTGGCGTCCGGGAAACGCGACTCGAGCATGATGACGCCCGCCTCGTTCGGGAAGCCGGCGATACTCATTTCGGCGCGCAACTGGCGTGCGTCGGGGTCACCGAACTGCAGGCTTATCGCGTGCGTGCCGGGGATGGCCTCGTGATCGGCTGGGACGAAGCCGAGCGGTGCGGCAGGTGTCCAGACATCAGCGTCGCCAATGATGGCGGCCGTCGCGGCGCTGGCCAGGAAGTCATCGGTGGGCACGCCGTTACTGGCGCGGATCCGTGTCGCACCACTTTGCACCTCGAGACAGCCCTGATAGCCCGCCGTGCGGATGTCGCGGGCGATCGCGTCGAGTGCATAGCGTGCGCTCTCCTGCATGTTCGCGATCGCCGTGTTCAGTTCGCTGCTCTGACGATTGCCGGCAAACACCGAGACCATGCCGCTGATGAGCAGCAGACCGATGGTCAGAGCGATCAGCACTTCGACCAGAGAGAAGCCTCCCGACGTTTGGCGCGTTCTGTTCATCACACCGTCTCGGCCACGAAGAACATGCTCTGGACCTGCGCAGTCGACTCGCCGTCGATGATCTCGAACCAGGTGATGGTGACTTCGAAGCGGTTGTCGCCTCGATCGAAGATCTGGCCGTTGGCTGCGCTTCCATCGCCGCCCGGTAGCAAGGGATTGACGTCGACGGTCGGCTGAAAGAGCTGCCGCCAGTCGAAGATGTCCTGCTGGGCCTGCTGTGCTGCCGTGCAGATGACCGTGCTCCCGCAATTCGGGTCGGCGACAGCGTCCGTGGTGTCGACGGCGTCATAGGCACCCTGGTCGACACCGAGCGGATTGGCCCGCATCCGGTCGATCATGTCACCGGCGAGAAAGTAGGCTTGCGACTGGAAATAGGCGCTCTGACTGAAGCGCATGCCTTGCACTTGCATGCGTGCAGCAGCCAGGAAGCCGATGGAGATCAGGATGACCGCGATGAGAATCTCGATCAGCCCGATGCCGCGAAGCGATGCTGGCGTCGGTGTCATTCGCCGTCTCCGCAATCGATCGGCGAATTGAATACATCGCGTGGAACCCGTTCAGTCCCGTTGGGACGCCCGGGCTGTACCGCACCGGTGAGCCTGACGTTCACCACCCGTGAGTAGTCCGAGCCACGCGCGGTGTCACAGAGAATGAGACTGCCGCCGAACCAGTCCGTATTGCCGCCCGGCAGGTAGCGGACGTGCGCAACTTCATCTGCCGGTTCGCCGCTCGACAGACTGGCGATGACGCGGACCGAGTTTCTGCCTGCAATAGGCGGTTCGAGCGAGATGATGGTGTCACCTGCGCCGACGACGGCCGCGTCATCGATCTCGCTGCCGGTATCGACGAATACTATCCAGCCGTTGTTCCAGTCATCCTCGGTGCCGCAGCTTTGTGCGACAGGTCCCGAGCGTGCACAGACGACGACGAACTCGCTTGCCTTGACCGCTTCGGATCTTGCGAGAAAGAATGCCCGTACCGCCTGGTTGTATTGCGAGCCGATGCGACTGTCCTGGATCACGGAAGTAAAGCTCGGTACGCCGACCGCGAGCAGGATCGACGCGATCGCCAGCGCGATGATCAGCTCGACCAGCGTGAAACCCGCCAGCGTGCGATCCGCCACCGTGCAATCCGCCAACGTGCAATCCGCCAACGTGAATTCCGATTGTCGAGACACCCTCATCTCCGCGGTATCGGCAAGGTGGCGCGCGCATTGAGGCGGACCGGGTCATGAACGCCTGAAGTGAGAGCTGCGACGTGACCAGGCAGTTATCAGTCCCAGCAGACACTCGGCTCGTCGGCGGCGGTACCTGACGCCGGGCCGCGTTCGCCAAGGTGATCGATGGTGATCGTCGCGCAGTCGGTATCGACGGCCTGAATACCTTGCGCCGTCGCCGTCAAGGTGAACGTGTTGGCGGTCTGCGTCGACAGGGCAAGCGTGTAGTGGTCTTCGCTCGATGTCGCCGGCACGGCACAGCCGAGATAGGAGAAGGAAGTCGACCGGCAACGCTCCATCGCCTGACTGGCGGCGAGCAGTGACAAGTGGGCGTCGCTTCTTCGAGCCTCGCGCACGAACTTGCCGTAGGCGGGATAGGCGATCGCTGCCAGAATGCCGATGATGGCGACGACGATCATGACCTCGATCAGGGTGAATCCATGCGATCCTCGATAGGGCCCTTGTGCCTGCGAGGCAAGATGTTCATTCATGGATCGGCTTCCGGACGGTGTTGCCACTGCTATCGTCAACGTCGGCCGTGTTACTGAGCCCATCACGTGCCTGAGGAGAGGCGCTGAGGCCGGGTTTGTGACCCGATAGACGTTGGGTCGAGCAGAAATCACTGGAGTGAAACGCGGTGGAGTATCAGATCGGCCTGGACACAGGCGGTACCTTTACCGACGCGGTGCTTGTCGACGACGAACGGCGGATCGTTGCGACGGCCAAGGCGCTGACGCAGCACGACGATCTGCTGTCGGGTCTTGCCGAAGCACTGGATGCGGTCTGTCGTCTTCCGGGGTCTGGCTCTGCATCGCTCGATGCGGCAGCGGGAGCAGTCATCGCGGCCGACGATGTGAAGCTTGTATCCCTTTCGACCACGCTTGCCACGAATGCCCTGGTAGAGAACCGCGGACGTCCGGTCGGACTCATACTGATCGGCGTCGCCGAGGAACGTCTCGGCCGGGCTCGACTGGCCGACGCGCTCGGCGGTGATCCGGTGCGCTTCGTCGGCGGTGGACACGATGCAGCCGGCAACGAGATTGTCATGCTTGATGAAACCTCACTCGAGGCCTTCGTGGATGACCAGGAAGACGCAGTAGAAGCCTGGGCAATCAGTGCGCTGTTCTCGACCCGCAATCCCGAGCACGAAGAACGCGCCCGGCAAATCGTCGCTGATCGAAGTGCGCATCCGGTCAGCCTCGGCCATACGCTGAGCGCGGGTCTCGATGCGCCACGTCGAGCGTTGACAGCGCTTCTCAATGCCAGGCTGGTACCACTTATCGGCGAGTTGCTGATCGCGGCTGACGCGCTCTTGCGTGATCGCGGCATCGCTGCGCCGCTGATGGTCGTCAAGGGTGACGGTTCACTGATAGCGGCGGAGCTTGCTGCGCGGAGCCCGGTGGAGACGATTCTGAGCGGGCCGGCGGCGAGTCTTGTCGGCGCGCAGTACCTGTGTGGAGAAGCCCTCGATCTGATGATTGCCGATACCGGCGGAACCACAACGGATATCGCGCGGCTCGAGAATGGCAAGCCGCGCCTGGCGGCAGACGGTGCCACGGTTGGAGGTTGGCAAACAATGGTTCGCGCCGTGGACATGCAAACCGTCGCGATCGGTGGTGACGGTGAATTGTTCCTCGATGTTCAGAGGCAGACCTTTCGACTCGGTGCGCGACGAGTCGTGCCACTGAGTCTGCTGGCGCGACGCTATCCGGAGACGCTCGGAGTGCTCAAGATGCAACTGGCCGGGCAGCAGATCTCCTCGCACGATGGCAGATTCGCTCTGTTGCACCGCCGGGCAAGCGACAAATTGTTGTCACGCCTGGGTCGGGCCGAACGGGAATTGCTCGCACAGGTTCAGCAGGGTCCGATCGCGCTCGTGTCGCTGTTTGCCGAGCGCTCGCGTGAAGCCGCACTCACGCGGCTCGAAGACGCCGGCCTCATCGTGCTCGCAGGATTTACGCCGAGCGATGTGAGTCACCTCCTGGGCACGCAGTCGGACTGGCAAGTGGCGGCCAGTGAAGTCGGTGCCCGCCTGCTCATGCGGTTCTCTCGCCTGCAAGGCGGGCCGAACTTCGACTCGCCGCTCGCGCTGGCGAAAGCAGCCCGGCGGCATGTCGCTGAAAGGGTGGCGCTGGCCATTGCCGAGGTCGCGCTCGATACTCAGGCTACCGGCAACACCTTCAGGTCAGATTTCACCGGCAAGGCGGGCGAGCGGAATCATCGACGCCGTGCATTGACCGACTCCCAGCGTGAGCTGATGCGAGACGGTTTGTCAGCGGTGGTGCTCGACAGCGACGCGATCAGCAATGACGGAGCGGTCCGGCCTCTGCTCCAGTTCGTCACGCGTCTCGGTGTGCCGATTGCCGGGCTGGGTGCGCCGGCAACCACGTTTCACGGCATGGCCGCCGCGCTGCTCGACACGAAGGCACTGTTGCCGGAGCACGGAAGCGTGGCGAACGCGCTTGGCGCCGTCATGGGGCATGTGCGCCAGAGTTGTTGCGTCACCCTCATCTCGGCCGGTGGTGGCTCGGTCCGCATCTTGCTCGACGACGGTCCGGTCTCGCGGCCATCGATAGAGGAGGGTGTTGCCTGCGCCACGGAGGCCGCGAGGACGCGGGCTGTCTCACTGGCAGAGGCCGCAGGTGTGGGTTCGATGGTGATCGAGACCCATCGCGAGGACGATATTGTCGAGCAGGATGGCTCGAAAGTCTTCCTCGAATGCCGTATTTCCGTCACAGCGACGGGCAGGCCCGTGAGTGGAGTCCCGGAACGGGCGTAAGCGTGCCAATCGGCTGATCTGACAAGAGGCAGCACTTGTTCCACCCAGCTACTTGTGGCCCATTCATTTATGGCTATATTGGCTGCAATCGAGGAGAGTCCTCCTTGATTATGTAATCTTAGTTCACAAATAGACACGAGTTCAAAGCACATGTCAGCAGCAGTAGCCATTCGCCAGGAAATCTGGCCAACCCTCGGTGAGATGGGCATCACCCGTTTCCACGAAGTTTCGCACTACACACTCCGCCAGGATGGTGAGAATCGAGATGTTCTGAAGATCTCCTACAAGCGTCAGAGGGGCTCGCTTCTTCCGGAAAGCCGCAAGTACCGCTTCGGCAGATCGCTGAAGACCGTCGTTGCCGACGGTGGCCGCGCACGCTTCGAAGACACCTACGAAATCAGCCCCTACCTGCTCAGAGCAGTGGCTGAACTCGATCGGCTGGTCGCAAGCAATGCCCTGGTCGAGAAATCGCTTCGTGACGGCCACAACGGCGCCGATCGCAAGGCCGAGATTCTCGTGGAACTGAATCACATCGAGCGCACCGTGTCCGGCAGCATGCCAGCGGCCGATGCAGCGACGATCGCGAGCAAGTTCTCGGACGTACGTCGGCGTATCGAGGCCTTGTAGGTCGTGCGGGACGCAAGCTCCGCAAGGGAGTAGAGACACCTGAAGGCCTTGCGGCCTGGGTGTCTCTCTCCCGTTTTTTCATCGCGGAGGTTCTATTTCCTCTTCGGTATGTAGATGTCCGTGACCGTCCCCTCGGCGACTTCCGCAGCAAAGTTCAACGTTTCGGACAGCGTCGGATGGGGGTGCACCGACAGCGCCAAGTCTTCGATATCGGCTCCCATCTCGAGTCCCAGTACCGCCTCGGCGATCAATTCGCCCGCGTTCGGGCCGACGATGCCCGCACCCAGCAAGCGCTTCGTTTCCGGGTCGTAGAGCACTTTCGTCAGACCCTCGTTACGCCCCATGCTGAGTGATCGGCCGCTCGCGGCCCACGGGAAACTCCCTTTCTCGAAGGCAATGCCCTCGGCCTTGGCCTGGGTTTCCGTCAATCCCATCCAGGCAACTTCCGGGTCGGTGTAGGCGACCGACGGAATGGTCTTGGCGTCGAAGTAGCTCTTGAGTCCGCCAGCCACTTCGGCCGCGACCTTGCCCTCGTGCGTGGCCTTGTGGGCCAGCATCGGTTGACCGACGATGTCGCCGATCGCGAAGATATGGGGCACATTGGTTCGCTGCTGGGAGTCGACGGCGATGAAGCCTCGCTCATCAACCTGCACGCCGGCCGCCTCGGCATTGATCATCTTGCCGTTCGGGCTTCTGCCCACCGCCAGCAGCACGCGATCGAAGGTATCGTCGGTGGGTGCCTTGCCGCCTTCGAAAGAGACTTTGAGCCCGGACGCGGTGGCTTCCATGGCGGTGACCTTGGAGCCGGTGAAGAGGTTCTCGAAGTCTTTCTTCAGGCGCTTCTCGAGGGGTCGAACCAGGTCGCGATCGGCTCCCGGCATCAAGCCATCCGAGAGCTCGACGACAGTGACTTTCGACCCGAGTCCCGCGTACACACAGCCCATTTCGAGTCCGATGATGCCACCCCCGATGACGAGCATGCGTGCCGGGATATCGCGAAGTTCCAACGCGCCTGTCGAATCGACGAGGCGTGGATCGTCGTAGGGGAAGCCCGGAATGCGGATGCTCTGCGAACCTGCGGCGATGACCGCATGCGTGAACCCGACGCTGCGCGTCGAGCCGTCGTCTGACTTGACGTCGATCGTGTTGGCTGAGGCAAAACTTGCCACACCATGGGCGACCGCTACCTTGCGCTGCTTTGCGAGGCCGGCAAGACCACCGGTCAACTTGCCGATGACGTCCTCCTTGAAGCTGCGCAGCTTGTCGATGTCGATGACCGGTGTGCCGAAGGTGACGCCGTGCGCAGCCATCTCATCGGCCTCGTTGATGATCGCCGCCGTGTGCAAGAGCGCCTTGGACGGTATGCAGCCGACATTCAGACAGACACCGCCGAGCGCGGGGTAGCGTTCGATCAACAGCACCTTCTGCCCGAGGTCGGCGGCACGAAATGCCGACGTGTAGCCGCCAGGTCCAGCGCCGAGAACGACGAGATCGTATTGTTCTTCCGCATCGCTTGCGGCCGCCTCTGCGTCACTCGGTACTGGGGCTGGAGTTGCGTTATTGCCACCACCACTGCCGCCGCCGCTCGCGCCGGCGTGGCCGCTGGATGCAGATACCGCGGCTGACGCGACATCGAGAACCAGCAGATCACTGCCTTCCCGCACCTTGTCTCCGGTCTTGACGATCAAGGCGGTGATCGTCCCGCCGACGGGCGCGGGAATCTCCATGCTGGCCTTGTCGCTCTCGACGGTGATCAGCGATGTCTCCTCGCCGATCGTGTCTCCTTCGGAGACCAGCACTTCGATGACCTCGACCTCGTCGAAATCCCCGATGTCGGGCAATTTGATGGTCTGTAGTTCGCTCATGCTGTTCCTGTCGAGGGAGTGGTCGAGATCAAGCCTGTGGGGATCGTGCAGAGGGGCCGGGCTGGCGGTGCGTCGTTTCGATGTAGACAAACCATAAGAGCAACAGGCGCCCCGCTAGAGCAACAGGCGCCGTATATCGGCAATCACACTGACGTAGTGAGCCATGAAACGAGCCGCCTCGGCACCGTCGACAACACGGTGGTCATAGGAAAGATCGAGCGGGCACATCAACCTCGGCTTGAACTCCTTGCCGTCCCAGACCGGCTGCATCGTCGCCCGGGTGATGCCGAGAATGCCGACCTCGGGCGCGTTGACGATAGGCGTGAATGCCGTTCCGCCAATGCCACCGAGGCTCGATATCGTCATGCTCGCGCCCTGCATTTCATCAGGTTTCAGTTTCTTGGCACGCGCCCGCGCGCTGATGTCCGACATCTCGTCTGCCAGCTGATTGATGCTCTTCTTGTCGACATCACGGAAGACCGGCACGACCAGACCGTTGGGCGTGTCGACGGCTATGCCGATGTGGAAGTACTTCTTCAGAATGAGCGACTCGCCGTCACCCGACAATGACGAGTTCATGCGCGGGAAGGCCTTGAGCGTTGTCGCCAGTGCCTTCATGTGGAAGGCGAGCCCGGTCACTTTCGGGTCGCCCTCCCGCGCTTCGTTCTTCAACTGCTTGCGGAAGGCTTCCATTTCGGTGACATCGGCCGAGTCGTGATGCGTCACCATCGGCAAGTTCAGCCACGTCCGGTGCAGGTTCTTCGCCGAGAGCTTGTTGATGCGACTCAACTCGACTCGTTCGGTCTCCCCAAACTTCGAGAAGTCGACTTCCGGAATCGGTGGAATGCCGGCTTCACCGCCCACGAGGCCCTGGGCCGTCGAACCACCGCCTCCGTAGCTCGAGCCCATGCCTTCCATCGCCTGCTTGATGAAGGCGATGACGTCGTCCTTGACGATGCGGGACTTGGGGCCGGTTCCCTTGATCAGTGACAAGTCCGCACCGTGCTCACGCGCATAGCGCCGAACGCCCGGGCTTGCGTGCGCACGGCGCATCGCTTCGTCACTTATATGAGCAGTGGGTGATGTGCTGCGTTCGCGCGGCACGGATGGTGATGACCCGCTCGCAGCAGCGGTCGACGTTGACGGACTCGACGTCGCGCCTGTGGCAGGGGCCGCCATCGAAGTCGCAGCCGTCGCTTCCGTAGCGTTTGTGCTGCCAGCCGCGTTATCAGCCGCGTTATCAGCCGCGTTATCAGCCGCGTTATCAGCTTGGGCACCAGCACCAGCACCATCGCCTTCGCCTTCGCCTTCGCCTTCGAGCACGAGCAATGGGCTGCCTTCATCGACCGCATCACCGACTTTCACATCGATCCGCACGACCTTGCCCGCGGCAGGCGAGGGGACTTCCATGCTGGCCTTGTCACTCTCCAGCGTGATGAGCGACTGCTCGACCGCCACGGTGTCGCCCACCTGCACCAGTACTTCAATGACTTCCACGGCGGCCGAGTCGCCGATGTCGGGCACGGCCACATTGATCGATGTGCTGGTGGCAGGCGTGTCTGGCGCGCCCGATGCCGCTGCCGCCGCGCCGACATCGGCCGCTGGCGAACCGCTCGCAGCGCTTGCTTGAGCATCGTCCCCGCTGGCATCCGCCGACGACCCGGCCGCGCCTGAACTCGCGCCGTCGCCGACTTCCATGGTGCCGATCACGTCACCGGAATTGGCGATATCGCCAACCGCTACGCTGAGCGAGGCAATCGTGCCGGCAGCGCTCGCGGGCACCTCCATGCTGGCCTTGTCGCTTTCGAGCGTCAAGAGCGATTGCTCCACCTCGACTGTGTCACCGACGCCGATCAGGATCTCGATGATCTCGACATCTTTCGAATCCCCGATGTCGGGAATGCACATTTCTACGATGTTGCCCATGTCAGCGCCTCCTCAGACCGTTGCCGGATTCGGCTTGTCGGGATCGATGCCGTATTGCTGTACTGCCTTGGCAACGGTGACGGCATCGATCTCGCCGTCGTTCTGGAGTGCGTAGAGCGCGGCGACGGTGACGTAGTTGCGGTTCACCTCGAAGAATTCGCGCAATTTCTCACGCGTGTCCGAGCGGCCGAAGCCATCGGTGCCGAGTGCAATGAAGGTGTCGCTGACGTATTCACGTACCTGGTCCGAATAGGCCTTCATGTAGTCGGTCGAGCTGACGATCGGGCCTTCACCTTGCGGCAGTACCTGGGAGACGTATGGCACGCGCGGTTCGTCATTCGGATGCAGCATGTTCCAGCGCTCGGTATCCAGTCCGTCACGCGCCAGCTCGTTGAAGCTGGTGATGCTGTAGACCTCGGCACCGATGTTCCAGTCCTTCTCGAGCATGTCGGCTGCGGCGAGCACTTCGTGCAGGATCACTCCCCCGCCGAGCAGTCGAACCTTGTGCTTGCCGTCGATCCCCGCTTCGCGAAATCGGTAGATACCGCGCTTGATGCCTTCCTCTACACCTTCGGGCATCGGCGGATGAATGTAGTTCTCGTTCATCGCCGTGAGGTAGTAGTAGACGCTCTCGCGATTCTCGATCATCCGGCGCATGCCGTCGTGGATGATCACCGCCATCTCGTAGCCGAAGCAGGGGTCGTAGCTGACACAGTTCGGAATCGTGCTGGACAGCACCAGCGAGTGACCGTCTTCGTGCTGCAGTCCCTCGCCGTTCAGCGTCGTGCGGCCGGCGGTACCGCCGATCAGGAAACCGCAGGCACGCATGTCGCCCGCGAGCCAGGCAAGATCACCGACTCGTTGAAAGCCGAACATGGAGTAGTAGATATAGAACGGGATCATCTGCACGCCGTGCGTGCTGTACGCGGTAGCCGCGGCTATCCAGCTCGACATGGCACCCGCTTCGGTGATGCCTTCCTCGAGGATCTGCCCCGACTTGTCTTCCTTGTAGTACATGATCTGGTCACGATCCTGCGGTTCGTACAGCTGCCCGACCGAGGAGTAGATACCAAGCTGACGGAACATGCCCTCCATGCCGAAGGTGCGTGCTTCGTCCGGCACGATCGGCACGACGTTCTTGCCGATTTTCTTGTCGCGCGTCAGGATCGTCAGGATGCGCACGAACGTCATCGTCGATGACATCTCGCGGTCACCCGAGCCGTCGAGCAGCGGCTGGAAGGCGTCGAGGCCGGGAATTTCCAGTGGCGAAGCGAACTTTTTTCGTTGCGGCAGGTAGCCACCGAGCGACTTGCGTCGTTCCTGCAGGTATTGCATTTCGGCGCTTTCCGGGCCGGGCTTGATGTACTCGAGATTTTCCACTTGCTCGTCGCTGAGCGGCAGGCCGAAGCGGGTGCGCATCTTCATCAGCGAATCCATGTCCATCTTCTTCGCCTGGTGCGTCGCGTTGGTGCCTTCGCCCGACTCGCCCATGCCGTATCCCTTCACGGTCTTGGCGAGAATGACCGTTGGCTGGCCGGTGTGCGCAACGGCTGCGTGGTAGGCCGCATAGAGCTTGTGCGGATCATGACCCCCGCGGTTCAGGCGCCAGATGTCCTCATCGGTCAGGTTAGCGACCAGAGCCTTGGTCTCCGGGTACTTGCCGAAGAAATGCTCGCGTGTATAAGCGCCACCCCGTGCCTTGCAGTTCTGATACTCGCCGTCGACCGTCTCCATCATCAGCTGCATGAGGCGTCCGCTCGTATCGCGCGCAAGCAGAGGGTCCCAGTAGCTCCCCCACAGCACCTTGATGACGTTCCAGCCTGCGCCGCGGAAGAACGCTTCGAGTTCCTGCACGATCTTCGAATTGCCGCGCACCGGACCGTCGAGTCGCTGCAGGTTGCAGTTGATCACGAAGTTCAGGTTGTCCAGCTTCTCGCGACCGGCCAGCGAAATGGCGCCGAGCGATTCCGGTTCGTCCATTTCGCCGTCTCCGAGGAAGGTCCAGATCTGGCGATTGTCGGTGCGGGCGAGACCCCGGTCATGCAGGTACTTCATGAAGCGCGCCTGGTAGATCGAGGTCAGCGAGGCATACCCCATCGAGACGGTCGGAAACTGCCAGAACTCGGGCATGAGCCAGGGATGGGGGTAGGAGGACAGCCCCTTGCCGTCGACCTCGCGACGGAAATTGTCCAGATCCTCTTCCGTCAGCCGGCCTTCGAGATACGACCGCGCATAGACGCCGGGAGCGGAATGTCCCTGGAACATCACCACATCGCCGTCATGCTCGGGCGTCGGCGCATGGAAGAAGTGGTTGAAACCGACGTCGTAGAGCGTTGCTGCGGACGCGAAGCTGGCGATGTGGCCGCCGACCCCGGAGCCGTCACGCTGCGCGCGCAGCACCATGACCGCTGCGTTCCAGCGAATCATCGAGCGGACCCGGTGCTCCAGTTCGTGGTTCCCCGGGCTCTTCACCTCGAGGTGAGGTGGAATCGTGTTGACGTAGGCCGTCGTCGAGTCGTAGGGCAGGTTGGCGCCACTGCGACGCGCCTGGTCGATCAGACGTTCGAGCAGATAGTGGGCGCGTTCCGGCCCTTCGTGCTCGATCACGGCATCGAGCGCATCAAGCCACTCGCGAGTTTCAAGCTCGTCGGCATCGGCGCCTGCGCCGGGAATCGGGTTTGTGGCCATGGGTCCTTACGTCGGGTTCGGTGCCCCGATGGTAACCGCATCACGCCATGGCATCGCCACTGGATAGCCAGAAACATTTCAAAGGGGACGATGCTGTAATATCGGAGCGAACTCGTACTGCAGTGCAACACGAGGTTGTGGCAACGCGGATGTCAAAAAACCAGCGCGAGCTGAAGCGGCATGCGTGATGCGCCATAGTCACGTTGACGCTCCACGGATCGACGCAGCACGGGTATCGGCATCCAGCAGAATCGGAAACCAGTCTTCCCGAAGCTTCTCTCCCGGCCGCATGCCATGCCCCGGAAAAGGTGGAGAGGTCGGGCCCGGGCGTTCGGCATAGCGTGCGTCGTCACCGAGAAGCCTCAGTGAGAAAGCGCGTCGGCGCCGGGGAGATTCGTTGCCGCGGGCGCCATGCAGCGTCGCGAAGGCGAAGGCCACGGCATCGCCCGGTTGCATCGGCCACTCGCGGATATCCATGCCCTCGGCATCCGGTTCCGGTACGGCTCGGTAGGTGTCCGGATCCGGATAGAAGTCGTCATTCGAAAGCCACCGTGTCGGCAATACCGGCTTGCTCCATCGGTGCGAGCCTGCCACGCAGCGCAGCGTGGCCTCGTCCACCGCATCGAGTGGCGACCAGAACGATACGTTCTGCCGACCGTCGACGAAATAGTAGGGACTGTCCTGGTGCCATGGCGTCGGTTTCGAGGTGCCGGGTTCCTTGACGAGAACATGCTCGTGGAACATCTGCACACGACGAGACCGCATGAGCTCGGCGGCCACCTCGGCGGCGGGCGAATGGTGCACGACCTCCGCGAATTCAGGAATGCGTGACCAGTTGCAGTAGTCGTCGAAGAACCGTCCCGCCTCGTGCGCACGCAGGTTCTCGGCAGCATAGCGGCCGGGCGACGCCAGATTTCGCTCGACGCCGGCACGAAGCGTCGCCACGTGGTCGGCAAACAATCCGCGAATCAGGACGACGCCGTCGCGTGTGAAGGCGTTTGAATGTGCTTCCGTAACGAGAGGGTGGGTCATATTGATGAGCTGACTTGTGCCGAAGTTCAGGTGCCGGGCTGGCCGCAGTGGTGCGTCAACGTGATCCTGACGGGCCCGTGATGGCCGCGCTTGTCGCACCACCAGTGTGACGCGGCCTTCCGGGAAACAGTATCCTCATGGTGACGCCTGCAGCGTCGCTGACAAGTTATGCGTCCATGAGTGAGCCGACCGACGAAGTGCGGACCGACGAAGTGCGGGTAGAAAAACGGAAGATGACCCCGGCAGACAAGGAGGATTCGAGTGATGCAGTCCAGCCGGGACTGGATGCCTTCTCCCAGGCCGCGCTCGACTACCATCGCTATCCGATTCCCGGCAAGCTCGAGATTTCAGCAACCAAGAACATGGTCAACCAGCGCGATCTCGCGCTGGCCTACTCCCCGGGAGTGGCCGTCGCCTGTATGGCGATCGAAGCTGATCCGCTCGAAGCCGCCACACTCACAGCGCGCAGCAATCTCGTCGCGGTCATCACCAACGGAACGGCCGTGCTGGGGCTCGGTGCGATCGGTGCGCTGGCCTCGAAGCCGGTCATGGAAGGCAAGGCCGTCCTGTTCAAGAAGTTCGCGAACGTCGATGTCTTCGATCTCGAACTCGACACCACCGATGTCGATCGCTTCGTTGATGCGGTCGCGTTGCTCGAGCCAACCTTCGGCGGTATCAATCTGGAGGACATCAAGGCACCCGAGTGTTTCGAGATCGAGGCGCGACTGCGCGAGCGCATGAGCATTCCCGTCTTCCACGATGACCAGCACGGCACGGCCATCGTCGTTGCCGCGGCCATTCGCAACGGCTTGCGCGTTGCCGGCAAGTCGATCGAAGAGGTGCGTCTGGTCTGCTCGGGAGCCGGTGCGGCCGCGCTGGCCTGTCTGAATCTGCTGGTGTTCATGGGCCTCCGCAAAGAGCACGTCACCGTCTGCGATATCCACGGCGTGGTCTATGCGGGTCGCACCGAACTCATGGACGAGCACAAGGCGGTGTATGCCCGTGAAACCGAGGCGCGCTCGATGAACGATGTGATCGATGGGGCCGATGTGTTCCTCGGTCTGTCCGCGCCGAATGTATTGAAACCCGAGCAGGTCGCGCGTATGGCAGCGACACCATTCATACTTGCGCTTGCCAACCCTGACCCTGAAATAAAGCCTGAGCTTGTGCATGCGGTACGTGACGATGCAATCGTCGCCACCGGACGCTCCGATCACCCCAATCAGGTCAATAACGTCCTGTGTTTCCCGTTCCTGTTTCGCGGTGCGCTCGACGTCGGTGCCACCGAGATCAACGAATCGATGAAGGCGGCTGCGGTCGAGGCCATTGCCGATCTGGCGACCCGAGAGGCGAGCGATGTGGTATCGGCAGCCTATGGCGGCAAGCCATTCCGGTTCGGCCGCGAGTACCTGATTCCAAAACCCTTCGACCCGAGACTCCTGACGGAAATTCCGCCGCGGGTCGCGCAAGCGGCGATGGATTCGGGGGTGGCGACACGTCCCATCACCGATTTTGATGCCTACCGTCGGCGCCTGCGCAGTTTCATCATTCGTTCGGGTCTTGTCATGAAGCCGGTCTTCGAGCGTGCCCAGTCAGAAGTACAACGCGTCGTCTTTGCCGAGGGTGAGTCGCCGCGGGTGCTGAATGCGGCCCAGGTGCTCATCGACGACGGTATCTGTCGGCCGTTGCTGATCGGCCGGGAAAGCACGATCGTCGCCACGATCGAGGATCTTGGCCTGAGATTGTCGCCCGGGAAAGGTTTCGACGTGCTCGATCCAGCGCTCAATCCCGATCGACAGCGCCATGCCGACCTCTACCACCGGATTCAGGAGCGTTCAGGCGTCTCGCCTGAGTACGCCGAGCGGGTCGTGTTGACGCGGCCCACGGCGCTGGCTGCGCTGCTGGTGCGTGAGGGCCTCGCGGACGCCGCCGTGTGCGGTACGCAGGGCGCCTACGCGCGACATATCCGACATCTCTGCGAGATCATCGGGATTCGCGATGACGTCAGTGATATCTCGGCACTCATATTGATGATTCTCGATACGGGAACCGTCTTTCTGACCGATACGCACGTGACGGTCGAGCCGACCGCAGAAGAGGTCGCAGAGACTGGCGAGATGGCCGCCGCGATCGTGCGACGCTTCGGCATGGTGCCGAAAGCAGCCTTGCTTTCACATTCGAACTTCGGCAGTCGCAACAATGCAGCGGCCATCAAGATGCGGCGCGCGCGCGAGCTGCTGGTCGAACGCTGCCCGGAGCTTGCCGTCGAAGGGGAGATGCACGCCGATGCGGCATTGTCGCAAGAGACGCGTGACCGGATCTTCCCGCACGCTGCGTTCACCGGGAGCGCAAACCTGATGCTCATGCCGAACCTCGATGCCGCCAACATCACTTACAACATGTTGAAGGTACTTGGCAACGGCTTGCCCGTCGGTCCGATGCTGATGGGTCTGCAGCGCCCCGCTCACGTGGTGACAGAATCGACCACGGTTCGCGGTATCGTCAATCTTGCCGCCATTGCGGCGGTCGATGCGATCGACTGGAAGCGGGAGCATGGCGTGCAACCGGCAGAATCTGTCGCGACGAGCAAGTGACGCGGTGACGCGCATGCCTTCGGGCCGGGTGTCCGATACATTCTTGTGCTGAGTTGACACATGTTCACTCTGGTGGCGCGTCAGGGCGATATCGACGCTCCGAACCCGTCAATATCGCGCAGGCGCTCGGGCAGACGCTCTCGGACTGCGTCTGTCGAACGCGTCGCGATTGTGGCGCTCATGCCTTTTCGCTAGGATGCCGATAGCGATACGGCCTATCTGCCGTTCTCACTTTCACCCGGAAGCGCGTACATGTTCAGAGACTTCGAGAGAGCCCCGAGCAAGACGTCGTACCAGACCAAGTTCATTCTCGCGGGACTTGCTCTGCTGGCGTTGATGGCGGCATGGATTGCCCGTTCGAATGTCGAGAAGAATCTCGATACTGTCGAGATCGAGCGCTCGCGCCTGCTGTCCGAGTATGAAGATACCACCGGCAAGTACGTGGCCACGCAAGGCGAGCTCGAAACGGCCCTGCAGACACTGAGCAATACCGAGACAAAGCTGTCAGACGCGCAAGCGAGACTCGCTGAGACCGAGCAAGCACTTGCCCAGGTCGAAGCGACGCTGGCCGACACCGAGGGCACGCTTGCAGAAACATCGGACTCGCTTGGTGCGACGACGGCGGAACGTGACCGGCTCGCCAGCCAGGCCGAGCGACTGCGAACAGAAGTCGACACGCTGGCTGCCGAGGGCGCAGCCAACCGAACGCGTATCGCGACGCTCGGGGGTTCTGCGGGCACGATGAAGATCCGTGCCGAGAAGCTGCAGGTGCTGCTCGACGAAACCCAGACCGAGTTGGGCACGGTCTCCGAGGAGAGCGAGCGCCGGATTGCCAGGCTCGACAAGCAGGTTGAACATCAGCGTAACGAGATTGCCGAGCTGACCGCGACGAAGCGCAGTGAAGGCGCCCGGCTCGCCGCATTGAATGGCAAGGCCGGTACGCTCAGCATCAGGCTTCAGAAACTCGAGACCGAGCTTGCTGACGGCGAGGCAGCCTTGGCGGCGGCGCGCGGAGAGAGCGAGGCAACGTTGGTGACGCTCCGCGCCGAGAGCGAGGCAGAGATCGCCGCTCTCAACGCGGAAATAGCGGCGTTGGAGGGTGAAGTCGAGGGTTTGAACAAGGAGTTGACGCTGCTCGCCCAGTCGCGTGATACCGAGCAGACCCGATCATCGCTTGCCTCGCAGCAGAACCGCTCGCTCGAAGCACGCGCGAGCAGCATGCGCACACAGTTGTCGCAAGCGACTTCGGCCCTCGAAAGTGTCACGAAGGAGCGCGACGTGCGCGTGGCCGAACTCGAACAGGAAATCGAGCGACTCGAAGCCGAGATCGAGATACGTGACGAAAGCGATGCTGAGCGGTCCAGCCGGCTCGCTTCGATCGATACCGAAATGCAATCGCTGATGGCGGCTAGCGATTCTGCCAATGCGCAATTGGGCAACGCCCGCACCAGCTACGACACCCTGCTGTCGGTCTACAACAGTGACGCCGCCACCCTGAATGCCGAAATCGGCGAGCTGGAGGCGCGCCGGTCATTGCTTGCCGATCAGGTCTATACCCTGGATAACAAGGTCCTGTCGCTCGAGACCGAGATCGGGCTGGTGCGCGCCGACATGGACAAGAACAAGGATCAACTCGCCGCATCGCGTGGTTCACTGGACGAAACGGAAGCCGCGCTGACGTTGACGAGAGAGCAACTTGCCGAGGCCGAAGAACGGCTCGAAGGCCGCAATGCGGCAATGGTCGAGATTCGCACGAGTCGCAACGAATTCGAAAGCGATCTGGTCGACGCCCGTGCTGAACTCGAAGCCGTTCGCGAAGAAGTCGCAAAGATTGAAGAAGAGCGAGAAGCCGCTGCAGCCGCTGGACAGGCCGCCGCCGACGCCTTGCAGGCCGAACTCGAGGCTATCGAGGAGCAGTTGAGGGGGCGGCAGGAAGCGCTGACAGTGGTACGTCGGGATCGCAATCGGTTCGAGTCCGAGCTGGCCGAAGCCCGCACCAGCCTCGCGACGATAAGCGGCTCGTTGGAGCAACGTGACGAGAGCCTCGGCGAACTGAGCGCTCAGGTTCAAGGCCTGATGGATCAGGGCGGGTCACTGCAGTCACGCTATGACGAAGACATCGTCGCGCTGAACGCCGAGGTGGGTGAACTCGAAGCGCAACGTGACAACCTGGAGTTCGAAGTCGCCGCACTGCTGGAAGACAACAGCGATCTGGTCGGTGAACGCGAGGCGCTGCTGACACGCAAGGCGGCGCTGCAGCGAACCGTCGGTACCTTGCAAACACGCCTTGAAGATGTTCAGGCCGAGACGACCGAGGCCGCTGCGGCCGAATCCGACACGCTTCGTCAGCAGATAGAAGCGCTGTCGAGCGAGCGTGACGCAGTGACTGCAGAAGCCACCGCCATGGCGGAGGAGGCCGAGGCCGCGGCCCAGTCTCTGGTGGAACTCGAACAGCAGAGCGAAACGCTGAACGCCGAGATCCAGACGCTCACAAGCGAGAACGAGACGCTTGCGGCCCGGCTGACGGAGCTTGAAGCAACCGCTGAGTCTGCCGCCGAGAACGCCGGGCTCGTGGCCGAACTCGAAGCGACCATCGAGATGCAGAGCCCGGTCATCAGTCAGCTGCGCGCCAGGAACGCGGCGCTTGAAGAGGACATGACGGGGGCGAGGGAGGCTCTCGACGAAGCAAACGCAACGCTTGCATTGCAAGTGCCCGAGATCCTTCGACTACGCCGCGAGAGTATGGAGACCGCTACCGAGCGGGCGACCTTGATGAGTCGTATCGACGAGCTGCAAGAGCAGCCTGCAGAGGCGACAGATGAAGCAGGCGTCGAGGCCATGGCCGAGCTCGAGGCAGAGCGAGACACCCTTGCCGAACAAGTGTCGGAACTCGAGACCGATCGAGTGGGTTTGGCGGCGACGGTGGCCGAACTGGAAGCGGGGCGTGAAGAATTCACGACGCAGATCGATGCAATGACGGCCGAGCGTGACGATCTCGCTGCGCGTGCCGATGCACTGACGGCGGAACGTGACCAGCTGACCGAAACGGTGACCACACTCGAAGGCGAGAAAGGTGCGCTCGAAGAGCAGGTTGCCAGCGTCACCACCGAGCGTGATGCATTGGCTGCCCGGGTGAGTGAGCTCGACGGTGAGATCGGCACCTTGCAAGGCTATCTGGATGCGTCGCAAGAGGCGGTAGTAAACGTCGAGACTGAACTTGAAGCGTTGCGCGCAACGTCGTCGGATGGCAGGGCCGAGAGAGAGCTTCAGATTGCCAGGCTGACCGAAGAACGCGACGGGATGCAGAATCAGGTGGCGGAGTTGAGTGCCCGCATCGGTGAGCTCGAAGGCGAACTGTCATTGGCGCAGGAAAACCGTGCCAGTGTCGAAACCCGGATCTCTCAGCTCATGCCGTTGTCGGGACAACTCGAAAGCGTCCAGGCACGGGTAGCCGAGCTCGAGCCATTGAGCGGCGAGCTCGAGAATGCGCAGGCGCGCATTGCCGAGCTTGAGCCGCTGAGCACGGAGCTCGAGATGGCGCAGGCTCGGATTGCCGAGCTCGAGCCCCTGAGTACGGAACTCGAGGCAGCGCGTGCGCGTATTGCCGAACTGGAGCCATTGAGCGGAGAGCTCGAAAGCGTTCAGGCACGAGTTGCGGAGCTGGAGCCGTTGACGGGTGAGCTCGAGGGCGCACAGGCGCGCATTGCGGAGCTGGAGCCGCTGAGCGGTGAGCTCGAGGGCGCGCAGGCGCGTATTGCCGAACTGGAGCCTTTGGCTGGCGAGCTCGAAGGGGCTCAGGCGCGGGTTGCCGAGCTGGAGCCACTGGTCGCGGAACTCGAAGCCGCGCAGCTTCGAGTCGGCGAACTCGAACAGGAACTGGCAGCGGCGCAGGAGCGGGTGACTACGCTCGAGGCGGAACTGGCCGCGGTTCAAGGCCGACTCCCTGAACTCGAAGAGCAGCTGAGCGCATCACAGGCGCGCGTCGGCGAACTCGAGGCCGAGGTGCAGTCGAGTGTCGAGGCTGCAGATGCCGCCGCGGCAGAACTTGCGACTGCGCGCGAGAACCTCGCCGAGCTCGAGGCGAATCTGGCGGCAACAAACGAGGCGAGTGCAGCGCTCCAGGCTCAGCTCGATGATGCCGAAGGCGAAAGGACCGCGATTGCCGCGCGGCTCGAAGCGGCTGAAGCTACCGCGACCGAACAGGCAGCGCTGGCCGAGAATCTGGCAAGCAAGCTGGCCGCGGTCGATGCCGGCTCGAGCGCACAGGAACAGAACGCGGTCGCGTTGCGTGACCGCATCGAACGTGCACTCGACGAAGCCGGGGTCGAGGACACCAACGTGGCGGTTCGCGAAGACAACTCGATCGTCGTCAATCTGCGCAGTGAAGCGTTGTTCAATTCGGGACGAGCACGACTCAGCGCCGGCGGCCGCAACCTGATGCAAGGTGTTGCCGAAGGGCTGCAAGGACTCGACAACAACATCGTCGTCGAAGGTCACACCGACAGTATCCCGGTAACCGGTGACCTGCTCGCCGTTTTCCCGAGCAACTGGGAGTTGTCGGTTGCTCGCGCAGCGAATACCGTCAATTACCTTGAGAATCAGGGTGGTATGGATCCGCAACGTCTGTCGGCACTGGGCTTCGGGCAATACCGACCGGTCGCGCCGAACAACACGCGAGAAGGCCGTGCCTTGAATCGACGGGTCGAGATCGTCGTGCAACCGTGATGTTCGTTGGCGCGGGCGCGGGGCCTCTGGGTCTCGCGCTCGCCGTTCGTCTGCGGAGCGACCGGTACCCGTCGTGAGCGATCATGTCGTGGGTGAGAATGCCGGAACAGCCGCGGTGACGGTCACGGTCGCGATGACAGGTGCAAGCGGTATCCAGTACGCATTGCGTCTGATCGAATGCCTGCTGAAAGCCGATTGCCGCGTCTATGTGCTCATGTCGAAGCCGGCGCGCATCGTCATGGGTATGGACACGGACCTGCCAGTCCCGTCGCGCACAGCCGACCTGCAACAGCAATTCTCGGCGCGCTACAACGCAGCCGAAAGTCAGTTGCTGGCATTCGGTCAGGAGGAATGGACGGCGCCGGTGGCGAGTGGCTCCGGTGTCCCTGACGCGATGGTCGTCTGCCCGTGCACGACCGGCACGCTCGCCGCCATGGCCGCCGGCCTGTGCAACAACCTGCTGGAACGCGCGGCGGACTGTGTGCTGAAGGAGGGGCGACCGCTGATCGTGATGCCACGCGAGATGCCGTTCTCGGTCATTCATCTCGAGAACATGTTGAGCCTGGCGCGTGCCGGCGCGATCATCATGCCGCCCAATCCGGCCTTCTACAACAAGCCGGAAACCATTGACGATCTCATCGATTTTGTCGTGGCGCGCGTGCTGGACCGGCTTGGAATTCCGCAGTCACTGATGCCTCGATGGGGTATTGACGAATCCTGAACCGCTCGGCACACCACCGGGCCCGAGATGTTGCATGGAACTTCCGCTTTTCCCCCTGTCAGGTATTGTCCTGCCCGATGGCCAGCTTCCGCTTCGGCTGTTCGAGCGTCGCTACATCGACATGGTCACCAACTGTTTCAAGACCGGAACCGGGTTTGCCGTCTGTCTTGTCAAGGACGGCCATGAGGCCGGTTCCATCGCCGAACCGTATCCCGTCGGCACGGCGGTATCGATCATCGACTTCGATCAGGGCGCGGACGGTCTTTTGCACATCACGGTGCAGGGCCTGCATGAGGTCGACGTCCTGAGCTGGCAGGTCAGCGACGCCCAGCTGATTCTCGGTCAGGTCGCGCCTCGCGAAAGGCGAGAGGCGACTCCGATGACGCCAGCAATCGAGCCGCTGGCGCAGAAGCTCGATCTGATACTCAAGTACGTCGAACCGGACATCCGCTATGTCGATCGACAGCTCGACGATGCCGACTGGATCTGTCACCGCTTGCTGGAGCTGCTCCCGCTGGCCGGCCCTGCCAAGTTCGAGCTGTTGCAGATGACCAGCAATCGCGAGCGTCTCGAATCGCTGGCCTCGCTGCAGATAGAGATCGCGGACCGCTGATCGCAGGCTCAGAGCGTCTTCATGTAGACCCGTGAATTGCGTTGCCGGTTGTAGCGGCTGCGCCGTTCGTCAGGCAGGGCGTCCGGTGTCGTCTCGGCGTAGCCACGTTCGACGAACCAGTGCCCGGCGCGGGTGCTCAGCAACAGTACCTGCCGCGCGCCGCGCATTCGCGCGCGCTCCTCGAGCAGAGACACGAGCGCGTCGGCACGTCCCTCGCCACGATAGTCGGCGTGAGTCGCGACGCAGGCAATTTCGGCAGAATGCCCGGACGAGAAAAGCGCCGCACACGCGATGATCGTGCCGTCCCGTTCGCTGACCACGAAGTGCTCGATATCAAGCTCCAGCTGCTCCCGGGAACGGGCCGCAAGGGCACCACTTTCCTGCAACGGTGCAACCAGCTCGATGATGCCGCCGACGTCACCGATGCTCGCGTCGCGGACTTGTTCCCAGCGTCTTGCCGTCACCATCGTGCCACTGCCGTCACGACTGAACAGCTCACGCAGCAAGGCGTCCGGGTCATCGCTTTCCAGCAGGTGCACACGCTCCACGCCCTGGCGACACGCCTTGGCGACACGGCAGGCAAGACGCGCAAGGTGTTCATCGGGGTTGTCGGCCAGCAAGGCTTCGAGCGCGGCAGCGCTGCGCTGGCGAATGGCCTTGCCTTCGGCATCGACCGGGAGCCTGCCGATGAAGTAGACGAGCTTGTCGGCCTCGAGGGCCACGGCGACATGTTCCGCGACTTCATCGACAGGCAGATTGAAGATATCCCCGGTGAGCGAGTGGCCGAGCGGTGGCAGCAGCACGAGGTGTCCCGCGTCGAGTAGCGGGCCTATGGCTCGCGTGCGGACTTCGCGCACCGTGCCGGTATGCCGATAGTCGACGCCATCATGGATGCCGAAAGGTCGGGCTACCAGAAAGTTACCGGACGATACCGACAACGGCGCGCCGGCCATCGGTGTATTCGGCAGACCCATCGAGAGTCTTGCTTCGAGGTCGGTGCGGGCAAGCCCTGCCGCGGTGATGATGGCCTTGAGTGCCGCGTCGTCGGTTACCCGACGACCGTCGACGATACGCGATGCCGTCGCGGATTCGGCGAGTTGCTCATCCATCTGCGCACGCAGGCCGAAGCAGAGCACGACACGCAGCCCCAGATGGACAAGCAAGGAAAGATCGTGGGTGAGGGTCGGCAGGACATCGCTGCGTAACATGGCGCCGGGAAGCGCAAGCACGATGGTGCGACCCCGGTGTGCGTCGATGTAAGGCGAGGCATTGCGGAACCAGGTGATGGGATCAGCGCTGGAAGGGGCCTTGCCCGAAGGTGGTGGCGCGTTCATCGGCTCGCGTCGAGAGTGACAGCTATCGTTGGAAGGCTCATGCCGTGTTCAGAAATCGTCAATCTTCGTGGAGTATCGCGAGCGATTCTCTCCCACGAAGCTTGCATCATTCTATGATAGACGTCGCGGCGCGTTGGAACACTTGTTGCGCGCGCACGGGAGCGGAATCCCGCGAGGAGTTGATCTCACGTGCCATCTTTCATGCCCGGGTTCTTCCCCAGGTGTTTTCGCGGGTGCTACTCCGGGTCTAATCCCGGTCCTGTCCCCGAGCCTATGACCGAGCCTATGCGTGATCCTGGCGCCGAGCCTGGCCGCGAGCCTGGCCGCGAGCCTGGCCCGGAGCTTGTCCGCGGGTGCGTCGCCCGGCTCGTCAGCGTTCTTGTCACTCTGCGCCTCTCGCTGCTGATGACACTGGCCGGGCTGTCCTTGCTGGTACCGATCGCGTCAGCGCTGGCCGCGGACGCCGATGAGGCAAACTGGGCACGCACGGTATCGCGGACGGCTGATTCGGTTGTCTCGCTGAAGCTCTCGCAACTCAGGAACTTCGACGATGCCGAGCAGGGCAACAGCAACGCGACCGGCTTTGTCGTCGACGCTGTGCGCGGCATCGTGCTCACCAACCGGCATGTCGTGGGCTCGGGCCCGGTTCGTCTGTCGGCCACGTTCCAGAATCAGGAGCGGGTCGACGCGGTGCCTCTGTACCGGGACCCGATTCATGACTTCGCGTTCGTTCGCTATGACCCGGCAATGCTTCGCTATGCCAAGCCATCGTCGCTTGCCTTGCGACCCGACAAGGTCGCTACAGGCATGAACATTCGGGTCATCGGCAGCGACGGGGGGGAGCAGCTGTCTATCTTGCCGGGTACCATTGCACGGCTCGATCGCGAAGTACCGTCCTATGGACGATACGGCTATAACGACTTCAATACCTTCTACCTGCAGGCGGCGAGTGGCACGTCGGGTGGCAGCTCCGGTTCGCCGGTCATCGATATCGACGGCGATGTCGTCGCCCTGAATGCGGCAGCCAACACGCGCACCGCGAGCAGCTTCTTCCTGCCGTTGCCGCGGATCGTGCATGCGCTCGAACGTTTGAGACTGTCGCTGCCGATCGAACGCGGCAGTCTGCAGACGATATTCAGTCATCAGCCGTTTCGGGAGCTGAGCCGACTTGGTCTCGATACGGATACCGAGGCGCGTGTGCGCGCGTCCAGCGAGCCGGTCAACGGACTGCTGGTTGTGCAGCAGATCATTCCCGGTGGCGTGGCAGACGGCGTGCTCGAGGAAGGCGACATCCTGGTCGATATCGACACCGCGATCGTCGTCGATTTCGTGGCGCTCGAAGCCATGCTCGACGAGAGTCTCGGCAAGACACTCGACGTCGGCATCATCCGTCAAGGTGCTCACCAGCAGGTGTCACTCGACGTGGCCGATCTGCATGCCTTGGCGCCGAGCCGTTTGGTCGAACTTGGCGACGCCGTCCTCCAGGACATGTCGATCCAGCATGCGCGGGCAATGAATCGTGCGCAACGTGGTGTCGTCGTCATGCGATCGGGCTACTTCTTCACCCGTGCGAAAGTACCGCAAGGTGCGGTCGTGCTGTCCCTCGACGGCGAGGACGTCGACGATCTGGACGATTTTCTCGCCGCCGTCCGCGCCGCCACGGATCCTTCCCGGATGCGTATCCGCTACATCGTGCCCGGACGCGAATTCACTCCCGCTGTCGCGCAGTTCGGTATCGACAATCGCTGGTTCGGTCACCGTGAATGCGCTCGCGTCGATGACGTGCGCTTCTGGGACTGCCAGGCGATCGACCTACCGACATCGTCACCCGGATCGACGCCTGGAACGGCCCGTCTGCCGAGTTTTGACGATGCCTTGATGCAGCGCGTGGCGCCCGGCATCGTCCGGGTCGAGTTTCATGTCCCGTATCCGGCGGACAACGTGTATGCCCGTCATTTCAGCGGTTCGGGAATCGTTGTCGATGCCATTGCCGGTATCGTGGCGGTTGATCGCAACACGGTTCCGATCGGTCTCGGTGATACCGAACTGACCTTCTTCGGGTCGCATGACGTCGATGCACAGGTGGTGTTTCTGCATCCGCGTCACAACATTGCGCTGCTCCGCTATGACCCGAGCGATCTTGGCAAGTCACAACCGCCGAGTCTCGAGCTGGCCGACGAGCAAAGTGACCGTCTGGGCGAAAGCGCCGATGCGTCTGGCCATTTGTCCGGGTATTCGTCGAATGCGCTGACGATGATCGGCATGCGCGACGATGGCACCTTCAGGCGTACCACTGTCAACGAGATGAGCCGGCTCACGATCGGATTTTCAGCACCCGGATTGCCTCGTTTCCAGCAGACCTCACTCGATGTATTCGGCGTGCCGAACATGCCGCCGTCACTGGGTGGGCCGTTGGTCGACGCAGATGGCATCGTGCATGCGCTGTACACCAGTTTCGCCTATGAAGAGGATCGTGAGATCAGGCAGGGTGAGTGGGCCTTGCCGATCGGTGTGGTCAGCGAAGCGCTCGCCCTGTACCGATCGGGTGAGCATTACCGGTCGCTCGGCGTGATGCTCGACTATCGTCCGCTCGCAGAAGCCCGCAGGCTCGGACTTCCGGATGAGTGGCTCGAACGCTACGGCGCTCTCGACGCGAGTTCGCGACGTGTGCTGTACGTAACGCAAGTCGTGCCCGGTCGCGCCGCGCCGACAGAGGCTGCGCCCACGGCAGCGGAGGGGGATGCGTTCGAGACCGGTGATGTACTGCTCGCCATCGACGGCGAGCTGGTCGCCGATCTGTTCGCTGCCGAACGTCGGGCACAGCGTGATTCGGTCTCGATCACCGTACTTCGTGATCATGCCATCGTCGAGCTCGAGGTGATCCCGAAAGCTCAAGATGTACTGGGCACCGAGCGGCTCGTCAGCTGGGGCGGTGCCTACTTCCAGGAGCCGCATGGCGAGATCGCGGTGCAGAAAGGTGTGGACGTGGCCGGTGTCTACATCGCCGATACGGTCGACGGCTCGCCGGCAATGTGGGATGGTCTGTGGCGGAATCGATTCGTCGTGGCCGTCGATGGTGAACCGGTCGTCGATCTCGACGATTTTCTCGCCCGCGTGGCGTCTCGGGAGCAGGACGAGATCACCCGCCTCACGGTCGTCTCGATGAGTGGCCGGCGGCAGATCGTGACAGTGGAACCGGAATACAATTTCTGGCCAACTTTCGAGGTGATGCGCGGTCAGAACGGATGGCAAAGGATCAATCACCTGAACTGAAATCGTCGATGGAAACAAGTGGATCAAGCGGCGAGCGCCGCGCAAGCGCCACGCATTTCGACGTGATCGTCGCCGGCGGCGGCATGACGGGCGGCATGCTGGCGGCCGCACTGGCTGCGGACAGTGCACTCGCGGTCTGTGTCCTCGAGAGCGATGAGCCACCTCCGTTCGAGCCGGGATCGAACCCCGAATACGCGATTCGGGTGTCTGCCCTGAGCATTGCGACCGAGCGCATGTTCCGCCAGGTCGGAGCCTGGCAGGGCGTCGTCGAGCGGCGTGCCTGCCCTTATCGCACGATGCGGGTCTGGTCGGGTGACGACACCCGTTCAGGGCGAGCCGCGGGTACCGTATTCGAGGCGGGTGATATCGATGCGAAAGCGCTCGGGCACATCGTCGAGAATCGCGTCGTGCAGCTGGCCTTGCTCGAGCGGCTGGAGCAGCTGCCGAACGTCTCCGTCAAGTGTCCTTCGCGTCTGCAGTCCTTCCAGGTGGACGAGGAGGAAACCCGGGTCACACTCGACGATGGCGAGGAATTGCAAACGCGCTTGCTGGTCGGTGCAGACGGGGCGGGTTCTGCCGTTCGGCAGCTTGCCGGGTTCATCCACGTCAAGGAGCCTTACGGGCAACATGCACTGGTCGCGACGATCGCGACGCGCCTGCCACAGCAGTCGACCACCTGGCAGCGTTTCGTACCTGAAGGCCCGCAGGCCTTCCTGCCACTGTCCGGACAACGCGCATCGATGGTCTGGTATCACGAGCCGGACGAGATCGCGCGCTTGAAGGCACTCGACGACGAAGCCTTTGCGCACGAGATGGAGGTGACCTTTCCGGCCGAACTCGGTGGCATCGAGCGCGTGATCGAGCGGGCCAGTTTTCCGATCGCGCGCGCACATGCAGGTCAGTACATCGACGCCCGTGTCGCCCTGATCGGCGATGCTGCTCACACCGTGCATCCGTTGGCCGGTCAGGGCGTCAACCTCGGCATGCTGGACGCAGCCTGCCTCGCCGAGGTCATCGTCGCTGCCGATCGGGCCGGTCGTGATATCGGTTCTGTCCGCACGCTACGTCGTTACGAACGGTGGCGACGTGGCGAAAACGCACTGATGATTGCAGTTCTCGATGGCTTTCACCGCGCATTCGGTCCACAACCTGCGCCAGTTCGCCTGTTGCGAAGTCTGGCACTCGACGCCGCCGACAAGGGCGGTCCCATCAAGACCCTCGTCATGAAGCGCGCCATGGGTCTGGTCGGAGATCTGCCCGCGCTGGCTCGCGGTTGATTAGTTCCGGGGTTCGTACCGGCAAATGCTGAGTCTTTCTGGCCTGACTTCGTCTCGCTTTGTGAAGCTGTCGCTTGTGGGACGACGTGCCCGCCACGCTATCATCCACCCGCCAAATGCAGGGATGTAATTCCAAGGATGTAATGCAGGGGATGTAATGCAGGGGATGTAATGCAAGGGATGTACTGCCAGGGATGTAATGCCAGGATGCAGAAGGAAGTGCAGAAAGCAGACGCTGAGGCATGAAGCACTCGATGCCCGGCACGGAATATCGAGCCGATATCGACGGCCTGCGAGCGATCGCCGTGCTGGTCGTCATCCTGTTTCACTCGGGTATCGAGCAGTTCGGTGGCGGCTACACAGGCGTCGACGTGTTCTTCGTGATCAGTGGCTACCTGATCACATCGGTCATCTGCCGCGAGATCGCGAAAAGCGAATTTACCTACCGAAAGTTCGTGTACCGACGGGTTGCTCGACTCGCTCCGGCGCTGTTGGTGACGCTGGTGCTCGTGGCCATCGCCGGCTTCGTCGTGCTGGACGACAGCGGCTATGATCGGTTGGGGAAGCAGATACTGTTTGCCTCGTTCGGCGCTGCCAACATACATCTGGCCGGTGGCGTCGACTATTTCACACCGGACGTCATCGCCGATCCGCTGATTCACCTCTGGTCGTTGGGGGTCGAGGAACAGTTCTACCTTGTCTGGCCACTCGTGCTGCTCTTGCTGATGAAGATGGGTCGTCGACTGGCGCTGGTAGCGAGCCTTGCACTCGCGACCCTGTCATTGCTGGTCTCCCAGTCGATGATCGCGACGGATCCGGTGTCGGCCTACTATCTGCCGCACTCGCGAGCGTTCGAACTGCTCGCCGGCGTGATACTCGCGCTGTGGGCGCCCCGAGCCATGCCACTGACTGTGGGGGCGCAGCGCGTGTCGGGAATGCTCGCCGCCACCGGCATGCTGATTCTGCTGGCTTGCTGCTTCGTCTATTCCGAGCGCACGCCGTTTCCCGGTGTCGCCGCCTTGTTGCCCTGTGTCGCAACCGTGCTGATCATCCGCTTTGCTCCGTCGACCGCCGTCGGTCGCATTCTCGGTACCCGCTCACTGGTGTGGGTCGGGCTCGTCTCGTATCCCCTTTACCTGTTCCACCAGCCGTTGCTGGCCTTGTTGACACGGACCGACACGATGCGCGAGGGCTGGCTTCTGGCATTGACGATCATCGTGCTTGCTACGCCTGCGGCATACCTTGTCTACCGCTTCATAGAGCGCCCTGTCAGACGTAAGGTGAGTGCGTCCATTGCCGAGTCGGCAAAGCCGTCAGAAGGCACACCTCGACAAGGCACTTCTCGTGGCCCGCAGCTTCGTGTGCGAAGCACGAGTGTGTTCGGTGCAGCTCAGCGCTGGTTGCCGCCGATACCGGTAGTCGTTCTCGGACTGAGCCTGGTGGCCACGGCAACGATGGGATTGTTCATCGCATTGAAGGACGGCTTGCCCGGGCGCTTCGCTCGTTTCAACAGCTTTGCCGCAGCGATGGGGGATCATCAGAAACGAACCTTTGGCGAGCATTTCTCGATCGGCTTTGTCCCTGCCGACGTCGCTGACAGTGATCTGTACCTCGGCGACTCGCTGATGCAGCACTACGTGTACCCGATCAGCGAGGCCAATGGAACACGGGCAACCGGGCAGATATCGACAGCGACCCAGGGCGGCTGTGTCCTGTTGAAGTCAGTGGAATTCCGCAGCGACTTTGCGCTCAATTCCTGCGATGAACTTCGGGACACCTTGTACGAGGACGACAGACGCTATCGCACCGTCTTCATCTCGCAGAGCTGGGAAACCTACGAAGGGCGGATCCTCAACGCACCGGCCGTGTCAGACAGTGATGACGGTCTGATGGCAAGGTGGCAGCCGTTCCTGGCGGACACTGTCGATCACTTCCGCACGCGTGCCGAGCAGATCGTCATCGTCGGCGGACACCTCAGGGTGGGGCCGGTCGGCGGCTTGCTACCGAATCTTCTGGTCAAGCGCGAGTCCTACCTGCCAGCGCTCGATGAGCTGCAGATCCTCAACGACGCACACCTGCAGGCATCCCGGGATTTTCTGGATGCGTTTGCACGAGAGCACGGTGTGCAGGTCATCCATCCCGAAGATCTGTGGTGTACGACGCCCGGTGAGGGCTGTCGTCTGCACAATGGCGAGTGGTCGTACTTCGGCGACAAGTTTCATGCCGCAGACGAGGCTTCGGAACTGCTCATCGCGGCCTTCGGAAGAGTCGTGTCCGAGCCGCGCTGAGCAGGGTCGTTGCGTCCCTGACCGACAGCGCCGGCAACGTTGCGCGACCTGGGCGCACCCGCGCCTGCCGTGCGTACCGGCTCCTTCAGCTTGCGCCGAGGCCTTCAGTCATCGGCAATCAGCCGCTTGCCGAGGCTCGCAGTCTCATCCACCGCATAGCCGAGGCGTCGGTAGAACGCGACCGCTGCGGCGTTGTCCGTGCGTACTTGCAGGTTGAGCTTCGCGCAGCCACGGGCGCGCAAGCGCTCCTCGAGCGTGCGCATGAGGTGCGCTGCGTAACCTTGACTACGGTGTAAAGGGTCGACCGCGACGTAGTACACCCAACCCCGATGACCATCGTAGCCCCCCATGGCCGAGGCGACGATCGGCGCGGACGCGATGAGCGGTGCAGTCTCCATGGCAGCTGCGTTGCCGACGACGTTGCCGACAAGGAAAAGATCGTCCTCGATGGCGAGGCGACGCGCGATGTCGCGACGCGGATCGTTCCAGGGTCGAGTCAGTTCACAGCGCTGCCAAAGCGTGACGAGCGCCTCATCATCGTCAGACGTCGCGCATCGGATCGAAAGTTTCATGCCGCTTCTTTTACACTAACAGTGGAAACAGGAGTTTTCAGATGTCCGAGTATCGCTCGCGAAGCACCACCCATGGCCGCAACCTGGCGCCATGAGTGCTGCTATGAAAGGCGACGCGGGCGCGGCTCTGACTGCCTTGCGCGGTTCGATGAATACGGTCCAGCTCGCAACGGTCGGGGCGGATGGCGAGCCGCACATCGGCTACACGCCACACCTCTTCGACGGGGCCGACATTCTGATATTCGTCAGCCGCCTGGCCGTGCATACGCGCGACCTGCTCGATAACGGCAAGGCCTCGGTCATGCTCATTGCCGACGAAGCCGAGGCAACGCAGATATTCGCCCGCACACGGGTCAGCTATCGTTGCCATGCCACCGCCATAGCGCCTGCAGATGCTCGTTACGAATCACTCCTCGACGCCTTTCAGGCGCGTCACGGCAAGATGATCGGCTTGCTCAGGCAACTACCGGACTTTGTCCTGTTTCGCCTGCGCCCGCATGCAGGTCAATTCGTCATGGGTTTCGGCAAGGCCTACAAGCTCTCGGGGGATGCGCTCGATCAGTTCGAGCACGCGACGAGTGGGTGATCTGACCGGCAACGTCGGCGCAACCGGGCAACGGGACAGCAAGAGCCGTCAGGTCGACAGCGAAAGTCGTCGGGCGCTGCGAGAGGAGGGCAGGCGTGCCCTTGGCCTCATCGACGAGACCCAGCTGTCTCTGTTCGCCGTCGTGCCGCCGTTGGCGCTTGCCGACCTGGCGGCGCGCATCGACGCCGTGAGCGGTCACGAGACTCAGGCGAAAGCAGCGCGTGAGTCGGTGCGCGAGATTCTCCGCGAGACACTGCGCGCTTATCGAGACCCGTACGCCAACTACATCGATCCGCGTGGTCACGACGCCTACGCACGACGCCGACGGGGTGACCTCGTCGGTGTCGGATTGAAGTTCAGGGTATTCAGCGATGCCTATCCGCGGGTGCTCGGTGTCCTTCTCGGCGGACCGCTGGAGGGGGTGGACATTCATCCCGGCGACCAGCTGAAAGCCGTTGACGGAGTCGATCTCCGGGGGGCGGTATCGAGCGCCGCGCGCGAGCAGCTGACGGGACCGGAAGGGTCGACGGCCGCTCTCTCGGTGCAACGTGAAGGTCGCGACAAGCCGCACCGCGTCGACGTCACCCGACGCACGGTCGAACTGCACTACGCGCGTCGCGAGAGGCTCGCCGGCGGGCGTATCGGCTATGTCCGGATCAGCCGGTTCGGTACCGATACCCATCAGCGAGTGGCGACCTTCGTGCGGGCGTTTGCGCGCGACAAGGTGGCGGGAATCATTCTCGATCTTCGCGACAATCCGGGCGGCTCGACGCGAGCGGCCCGTGCAGTGACGTCGATGTTCGGCGATCTGCCGGTGGTCTACTGTGAGCAACGTCGCGGTGCCAAGGTACTCGAGTTGCCACGCGAAGGCGACGTCGTGACCGATCAGCCGCTGGTGGTGCTGGTCAACGAACGCAGCATGTCGTCAGCCGAAATCGTCGCCGGAGCCCTGCAATTGTCCGCTCGTGCGCGCATCGTCGGGGCGCCGACCTGGGGCAAGGGCCTGATCCAGAAGGTCTATCCCTTGCAGGCCCCGCTGGGCGGCGCGATCAGAACCACCATTGCAACGTTCGCAACGCCCGATGGTGTGCCGATTCATGCCCGCGGCATCGTGCCGGATGTCTATGTTCCTAGCGCCCCTCACGGCCTTTTCGAGGAGACCGGATCGCTCAACGTGTCGGCAGCCAGTCGTGACTTTCGGCGTGGCCTGCTCCTTGACGATCTGGCAACCCGGAAATCGAAAGCCGAGGCGAAGGCATTGTCATTGCTTCCCGATATCCAGCGAGAGGTGGCGATCGCGACACTCCTTGGTTGAAGGATTGCGGATTCGGCCACGCTAGACGCCATTGTCGGTAAAGCGGGGCGCTCGCTCGCCGATCTGTTCGCAACTGAATTCGGGAGTCAGACATGTCAACGCAGACCCTGCTGATCATCGTGCTGGTGGCACTCGTCGCGGTCGTCGCCGTCTACTACAACAAGCTCGTCGCGCTCAGGAACCGTCACCTGAATGCGCTTTCGCAGATCGATGTACAGCTGCAGAGACGGCACGAACTGATTCCCAATCTGGTCGAGACGGCACGCGCCTACCTGTCTCACGAAAGCGAGACCTTGCAGGCCGTCACCGAGGCTCGCAACACCGCCGAGTCACGGCGCCAGGATGCCGCCGCTTCGCCCGGCAGTGCGCCTGCACTGGGTGCGCTGGCCTCGGCGGAAGGCCTGCTCGGCTCTGCCATGGGGCGGCTCAATGTGGTGATGGAAGCCTATCCGGAACTCAAGGCAGATCAGCGCCTCAGTGAATTGCACGAAGAGCTGGCTCACACCGAAAATCGTGTCGGTTTCTCCCGCCAGGCCTACAGCGACGCGATCATGCTTTACAACACGGAGCGCGAGCAGTTTCCGGCAGTCCTGATTGCCGGCCTGTTCCGCTTCGCTGAAGGCGCTCCCTTCGAGCTCGAGGACGAATCCATGCGCCGCAAGGTAGACGTCTCGTTCGCATGAGTGTGGCGTTTCCCGAAACTCCCGGCGAATAGCGATCCCGGTGGACTTCTTCGGCAGACAGAACGCCGTCAGGCGAGGCTCACGCTGGCTGATCGGCGGCTTTGCGCTCGCCATGCTGGTGACGGCGCTGGCCGTGCATCTGGTGGTCAGCGGCGTTGGCGTGCTGCTCGGCGAGTCACCGGATCTCTTGTCGCCGAGTGTTCCGGCAAAAGTGCTTATCGCACTCGTCTGGAGCACAGTGGTGTTCGGGGCGTTCTTTCGCTGGCTGGATGTTCGTGCAGGCGGCGCAGCACTCGCACGGCGATTCGGCGCGGTCGAACTCGGCAGCGATCATCGCGACGAGCGTGTCGACGTGCTTCGCAATGTCATCGCCGAAGTCGCGATCGCGTCGGGCTGCCGTTCACCACAGGTGTTTCTCCTCAGGCGCGAGAGCGCCATCAATGCCTTCGTCGTTGCCAGTGCACGAGACGATGTCGCGACCCTGGTCCTTACCGAGGGTGCGCTCGACGCGCTCGATCGCAATGAGCTCCGCGCGGTCGTCGCGCACGAGATCGCGCATGTCATGCAAGGGGATCTGCCGCTCAACATGCGCCTGATGATGGTCATGAGCGGACTTGCGGCACTGGACGAAGTCGGACGCCTGGTCATTGGTGACCGGCATGGAGACGGAATCCGACACCGCTTCATACCGCTCCTGATCATCGGCTTCGTGCTGCGGGCACTCGGCAGCATCGGCGTATTCATCGGCGGCATCATGCGTGCTGCTGTATCAAGGCAACGCGAGTTTCTCGCCGACGCGACCGCTGTCCAGTACGTTCGCCAACCGTTCGCACTCGCGGCCGCGCTCGTGGTCATTCGCGATGCCCACGAGACAACCGCCCTGCATTCACACCGAATAGAAGAAGTGGCCCACCTGTGTTTCCAGAACGGCCAGGATCGACCCTGGTATCGACGCCTGCTCGCGAGCCATCCGCCGCTGCAGGCGCGCATCGATGCGATCGATCCGCATATCGACGTCAAGCTTCGCAAGCGTCGCGCAAGCAAACCCGACGACGCTACCGCAGCGGTCGCGACAGCCGGTACCGGCGGTGCCACCAACAGGCCGGAAGGCGGATCGAGATTGCTGCCGTTCGCCGACCAGACTGCCGCCACCTCGGCCGATGTGAACGGCAGCGGCATTTCCGATCGAATTCTCCTGATGCTGCCCGATCCTGCGCATTGCCTCGGTGCCTTGTGCGCGATTTTCGCGCCGGGCGACGTCATCAAGCGACGTGATTTTCTCGGCGCGATGACCTTCACCTTCGATCAGCATCTGGCTTCCCGGGTGGAATCGATCCTTGCCGACATGAAGGGCGAGCTCGTCGCCGATCGACTCCATATCATCGAACACGCCAGTAGCGTCTTGCGGGAAACGGTCAATCAGGACAACCGTCTGCGCTTGCTCGTGAAACTCGAGAAATTGCTCGAATCGCGGGGCGAACTCGATCTGGCAGGCTACTCCACCTTGCAGCTGGTGCGTCGCAAGCTCGATGTCGAATTCCCCTTGCTCGAGAACATTGCCGATAGCGATCGAAGTCTTGCCGATGGTCGCCAGATCAAGACCTTCGACGCGATGGGCGATGAATTCGCGCTGCTGCTGTCACTCATGGTGGAGAGTTCCGGAGCCTCCGAGACGGTGCTGGAGCGCGAGTTCGCGCGTGTGCTGAAGTGCTACACCCAGACACCGATGCCACGCCGCTCGAAGCGCGAACAGGGTATCGTCAGCGAGCTCGAAAAAGCGTTCCAGACCTTGTACGTACAGCCCAAGCCGATTCGACGGGCTTTCGTGCAGCACTGTCGAGAGATCATGGAAGCGGACGGCCATATCGCACCGGCCGAAACCTCCCTCCTCGGTCTCTTCGCCGCATCGCTCGGCTGCGAAGAACTGGCTGCCTAGATCATCCACGCAGCACCGCACGCGCGATGTCCGGGCGATCGGTCACCAGAGCGTCGATGCCGAGGCCGAACAAGCGCCGCATCGGCTCGGCTTCGTTGATCGTCCAGTAGGCAACCCGCAGGTCCCGAGCCTGCAAATAGCGTATGAACGCCTCCGTGGCAAGCGGCAGGCCATGCCAGGCGGTCGGTATCTGCAGCCATTGGAACGGGTCTGAAGTACCCGTGGAGACGTGTGATCGATTCAGTGTGCGGTCCGGCACGAACCTGCCGAAATACAAGCGAGCCACCTCCTCGCGGGTCGCTGCCGTCGCGACCGCTGGCGCCAGCCGACGAAACAGCCGCAGCGTTTTCGAATGAAAGCTGCCGACCGTGACCCGCGCCTCGGCCGAGTGCGCCACGACAGTTGTGGCGACCGCCTGAGCCGCCGCTGCGTCGTCATCCTTGATATCGACATTCACACGAGCATCGGGAAAGTCCTCGAGCAAGGCACCCAGGGTCATCAGTCGCACCCCTTGATCTCGCGACGCATGCCCGTCAGGGCCGACAAAGCGATAACCCGCATCCAGCGTCTCGAGATGGGCCGCAGCATGATCACGCACCCGACCCAGCCCGTTCGTGGTGCGCTCGAGGCGCGCATCATGCGTCACGAAGACCACACCATCCCCGCTCAGACGCACATCCGTCTCGAGCACATCCGCCCCGAACCCCAACGCAAGCTCGAACGCCACCCGCGTATTCTCCGGAGCCAGCAAAGAACTCCCCCGGTGCGCAAAGATCAGAGGCTGGGGTCGGACCACGGTAAGCGCCTGTTTTTGATGTAGAAAAGTGGATATACGAGCCGCTGAGGCAGCTTGTTCGGCGCTTTTTCGCCCTCAAAAGGCAGTCAGAAGATTCGATCGTGCCTGCCAGGCGGTCGAACCATGGCCATCGGGTGCTCGTACAGAATAGTGGATCCAAGCAATGCCGATGTCCGACATGTCCCCTTCCGCCACTACCCGTTCGCCTGGACTCAGGATGACGCTCATCCTCGCATTGATCACTGCCATGCTTGGCGGACTGGTCTCGGCAATGGCCGTCTTGATTCATGTGAAGCACAACGAAGTCGATTCCAGATCGGCCGAGAAAGTAGCGCTTACCAGTGGCGAGGTGATGCCCGACGCGAACGTGGGGCTGGGGGACGTGGAGCAGGCAAGCAAGAATGACATAGCCTCCGCCCTCCAGGCTGCATCCGACGAGCGCTCGCAGATTGCGCAGTCGGTTGTCGAGATCAACCAGCGGTGCGAGCTGCTGGAAGTCGAGCTGACGGAGCTGATCGAGCGTATCCAGAGCCTGGAAAGAATAGAGCGCGGCCTGAACGCGCGTCTGTCGGACGCCTCGTCGGTGGCTGACGTCGAGGAGCTCCCTGCGGTCCCTGTGCCGACGAACAGCGACGTAGACGATTACGAACAGCAGCGGCAGGCTCGCGAAAGCGATGTACGTGCCAGTCTGGCGGCAGTCGGGGTAGATCCGCAGTCCATCGAGGACATAGGCCAGCGTCGAGATCGCTTCGAGCTGGCACGACTAGAGTTGATCGATCAGGCAACACGTGAAGGTTGGCGCAGCTCCGATCAGTTTGAAACTCGATTGAATGAATTGCAGAGCACTGAACCGGATCTTCGAGCGGAGCTCGGCGAGGAAGCTTACGATCGTTACCTGTTTGAACGCGGTGGTCCCAACCGGGTTGCCATCAGTTCGATCATCGGTGGGTCAGCTGCTGAATTTGCAGGTCTGGCCCCGGGCGATGCCATCCTGAGCTATGCGGGTGAACGCATCTTTCGCCGCTCTGATCTACAGGCGGCTACGCGCACGGGTGCGCGAGGTGAATCGGTGCAGTTGAGCGTGCAACGCGGGGCGGATATCTTTGCTGTCGAGACGACACGAGGCCCGCTGGGCGTGAGCCTTGTTGCCCGGCGAGTCGCGCCGTGAAGACGAGCTCAGAACAAGTTCAGCATGAGCGTCATGGTCGCCGAGAGAGTTCCTCCCGGTGCGATCTCCCGTAGTCCGGCATCAATGCCCCGAGGTTCGAGATTGAAAGCGTCATTGACGTTGGTGACGGGTTCGAGAGCGAAGCAGGGCTCGCCGAGCGGGAGGTAGAGAATTGCGAACCGGCAAGGCTCGCTGGTCTGCATGTCGATGGCAAAGCCCGCATCCGGCCAGGCGATCCGGGCCTGTCCCGAGAAGCCGCTCATGCAGTGATCGACGTGAATGTCCGGCGCGATCGGTCGCGCCTCGCGATAGTCGAACTCGCCGGGCAGTTCGACCGCAGATCCATCGGGAAGTCCATCGCCCGAGGCATCCGGAAACACCCCCTCGACCGGCAGCAACAGCGTGGGCGATGCTCCGGCGATCGTTCTCGTGAAATAGGGATGCCAGCCAAGTCCCGCGGGCATGGGCCGTGATGAAGCGTTCTCGATCGTCAGCGTGCTGGTCAGCGAGTTCGATGCAAGTCGCGTGTCCATTGTCGTGATCATCGGCCAGGGCCAGTTGAACGATTCGTGCTCGCGCGAGTCGATTCGGCAGACTGCAGCATCGACGGAAGACGAGACAGTTCGCCAGGGGAGTTTGCGCACGGCTCCGTGAATGGCATGTTTCCGCGCATCATCAAGCTGTATGGCATCTCCCGCGTACACGAAACGACCATTGCGGATACGATTGCTGTACGGTGCGAGGCAGAAACTGGCGGCGCCGAGTGGCGCGTCGTCACCTCGACAATCCGGCATCAGTGACAACCATTCAGCACCGCTCCGGATCTCGCAGGCCATCCAGCTGGCACCGTTCTCAGGGGAGATCCATAGGCGCCAGTCGTCCGACTCGAGGCTGATCATCGTTCGGTCATGTACAGGTCAGGGAACTGCGAGCTTAGCAGCGCGTCACAGGCGGCGTGTTGCGAGCATCGGGACGCATACCTAAACTCTCGTCATGTTTCTGCATTCTGTCGCGTCACCCGGGCGAGCGCCTGCATCCCTCAGCGGCGCGTATCTGCCGTCTCCTTTCATGTCACTAGCCGAGCACCTGTCGTGAACCAACGATTCGAACCATTCCCAGCCGCGGTCCGTGGCCTGCTTGCCAGGCTGACGGGCTTTTGCATACTGTGCATTGCGCTTGTCGCGAACGGCCCCGTGCTGGCGCAATCCAGCGGACTCAAGCTTGGTGAAGACGCGCCAGAGCCGACGCTCGATCTCGGCGCAGGACCCGCCGACAGTCCCGCGGCCGAGGCGCCGGCGGCCACGGCACCCTCGAGCGAACCCGCCGCGCCGGAACCTTCGGCCAGTGGCGGTGCCGTCGGTCTCGGCAACGGCGAGCGGACCGCCCACGGTGACTGGGAGGTGGCCTGTGGTTCGGAGGCTGAAGGTGGCTGTGCCATGGCGCAGATTGGCAACGATTCAACCGGAACACCCGTGCTCGAGATGGTCATTCGTCAGCTTGACGAGCCACTCGAGGTCAACGAAACGACCGCTGTCGCGGTGCTCGATGTGATAACCCCCCTCGGCGTGGTACTGACCGAGGGGTTGACGATGAAGATTGACCAGGGCCGGGACGAAGCGGCGGCCTTCCAGATCTGTACCGAGCAGGGCTGTCTGGTGCGCGAGCCGGTGGCCGACGAACTCATCAAGCGTCTCAAGCGCGGTAGCGTCGCGACGATCACCGTCTTCGCCGCCAATCAGGGTGAAGTGTCAAGCAGCATTTCCCTGAAAGGTTTCACGAAGGCTTATGACTCGATTCGCTGAGCATCTGACCGGCTGATGAAGCGTGTTGCCGTTGTCGGCGCGAGTGGCGGTATCGGTGCGGCGCTGGTTGACGCGCTTGCAACGCGCGGTGATGTCGAGGAGCTGCATGCGACGCATCATCGCTCGCCGCTGGCCGGTGCATTGGCCAGCGTCTCGACGTTCGGCGGCGAGGTCAAGCTGGTTCGCCATGCGCTCGACGCGACCGATGAGAGCGCAGTCGCCCGCTTCATGGAGGAAATCGGCGAGATCGACTGGCTCATCAACTGTGTCGGCATGCTTCACGATGCTGAACACGGCCCGGAGAAATCGATCGGCCAGTTCTCGACAACGCATTTCGAACGTAGCATGCGCATCAATTGTTTGCCGACACTGCTGCTCGGCAAATACGCACAACGTGCACTTTGCAATAGTGAACGGGGCGTGTTCGCGACAATATCGGCGCGCGTCGGCAGCATCGCCGACAATCGGCTGGGCGGCTGGTACAGCTACCGGGCGTCGAAAGCCGCCCTCAACATGTCGCTCAAGTGCCTAAGCATCGAATGGCGGCGAACGGCCAGGAACATCCGCGTGGTGGCACTGCATCCCGGTACCACGGCAACAAGCCTGTCAGCGCCGTTCCAGAAAAACGTGCCCGAGGGGAAACTGTTCCCCCCTGAAAAGACGGCAGGCCTGTTGCTCGCGCGCCTGGATGAATTGCAAGCAGGCAACAGCGGACGCTTCATCGCCTGGGATGGGGAGGAACTTCCCTGGTAGGCGGACCCACTCGATCGCCAAGGCCCGCTCAATCGCCAAAGCCCACTCAGTCGCCAAGGATAGTCGGGATGTCGTCACGCGCATCGAAGCGATAGTCGTCGCTGAACGAGACCGAAACGCCGTCACTGACGATATCCACCCGGGCTTCGCCCGCCGCATCCGACGTTGCCGTCACCCGCAGCGACAAGCCAGCGGAACCATCGGCGTCCAGCCGGGCACTGGACAAGGCGTCGGCTTGCGACACATTTGCCGGATCACGCAGGATGTCGCCGCGCTTGGTGATCGTCAGATTCGAGGTGTCAGGTTGCCGCGATGAGACGAGGGTGCTTCCTTCGAAGGTGATGGACCGGGTCGGACGACAGGTGGCGGCCGTTTGTCCGGCGTCGGCAGAAGGCGGCGTGACGACAGGCTCGTCAATGATCGTCTGGGTCCAGTCGGCCGAATCGATCGTCAGCAGATTGCCCTCTGAGGCGAGCGTCGCGGCCGCGATCTCGCTGCTGAAGGCGCGCGTCACCGTTGGCACTCCCTCGCAGGCGGGATTCGCCACGCTCGAGTCCCTGCGAGCGCCCACGCCCTTCACGTTCAGGACGCCTCGCTCAGCCCCATCGATTCGCAGGCCATCAAAAACCACGGTTTCGGTCTGCGCGCTACCGCCTCCGAACACGGCGAAGTCCAGCAGTCGGTTCAGACCTCCGTCGAAGGTGCGTCCACCTACACCGCAAGAGTCGAACACGGCAGCGACGCGAAAGGGCCCTTCCCACGTGCCCGCTACGGTGCCGCCCGCGGGACAGGTACGGACATCCGGTCGAGCCGGATCAAGATCCAGCAGATCACCGAAGTCGGTGTTGTAGTAAAGGTAGAGGTAGGCCGTCGTGACCAGATCGTCCGCCGTCTCGCGTGCGTCTTCGTAGCCCAGAACGCTGATGATGGATGTACCGTTCGGATCGGGTGACGCGAACGGATTATCGTCGACGGGCGGAGTCGGGTCACCCGGCTCGACTGGATCGACCGGCTCACCCGGCTCAACCGGATCGACCGGATCAACCGGATCGTCGGGCCCACCCGGATTCGTTGTACCCACTCTTGTATCGACGAAGATGCGTGCGGAAGTCGCGCGTTCACCCTGTCGATTGACGGCAATGACCTCGAACAGATAACGACGGCGAGTGTCGAGCGTCTGGTCGATGTAGCTCGTGCCATCGGTCAGGGCAACGGTATTGCCATCGCGTCTGACCTCGTATCGCGTACCGACTGCCTCGGCCCGTGTCCAGGCGAGACCGACAGCGGTTGCCGAGTAGACCCGTACGCGAAGACCATCGACTGTTATCGGCCGAGCGTCGCGTGTCGTCAGGACGACGCGAGCAGGGGCTGATCGCTGATTCGCCGAGTCGACGGCGGCTACCTTGTATTCGTAGCGTGTGCCCGGCACAACGTCATTGTCGACGAGGCTGAGTGCATCACGAATGCCAAGCACAGCACCGTTGCGTGTGATTTCGTACCCACGGACTGCGCCACGGTCATCGACGGAGCGACCCCAACGAATGCCCACCGAGCGGGTTCCATAGACATTTGCCTGCAGATTCGAGGGTGTGCTCGGGGACACGTCATTCACCTGCGCAGACGCCGGTATGACATGCGCTGCGACGATGAACGCCGCCAGAAGAATACGACCGGGAAGAATTGTCATGTCATGCACTCACAAGTCATCGACCGCTAAAAATTAGCATGCAGGACGGGCGTGAGTACACTCGCGATGAAATATCACGAGTGTTTACACAAGTCAGGGGTCACGCAGGAAACCAAAACACAGAAGCCGTTGGCTGCGTCAGCTATCGGCGGCCACGCGCCTGTTGGCATCGAAGTCGAACAGGCGCTTGTCGGCAAGATGTGACGGCACGACGTGACCGATGGCCGTTAACATCGAGGCTATTCGCGACGGGTCATCGCGCTCCCATCCGCTGATCAGCGTCTTCATGGCCTGGCGTTGCAGGTTCGGCTGCGAACCGCAGAGATCACAGGGGATGATCGGGTAGCGCTTGTGTGCAGCGTAGGCGACGAGGTCGCGCTCACGGCAATGTGCAAGCGGTCGGATGACCGTATTTCGACCATCGTCGGCGTGCAGCTTGGGTGGCATGCTCTTGATGGAGCCGCCATGAAAGAGATTGAGCAGCAGGGTTTCCAGCCGGTCGTCAGCATGATGACCAAGCGCTATGCGGGTTGCGCCGACTTCTTCGGCAACCCGGTAGAGAATGCCGCGTCGCAGTCGCGAACAGAGACCACAGGTTGTCTGACCCTCCGGGATATGCTCGCGCACGATCGAGTAGGTATCTTCCTCGACGATGCGATGTTCGACGCCCAGTCGAGTCAGGTAGTCGGGCAGAACCTCTGCTGGAAAACCGGGTTGCTTCTGATCGAGATTGACCGCGACAAGCGTGAAGTCGATCGGCGCGACACGTTGCAGATGCAAGAGCAGATCCAGCATGGCATAGCTGTCCTTGCCGCCGGACAGGCACACCATCACATGATCGCCCGGATCGATCATGTTGAATTCGGTCACGGCCTGGCCGACGCCTCGACGCAGTCGTTTCTCGAGCCGGGCGACGGGTTCAGGTTGGCCCGCGTGCACCCGAGCGCCATGGCCGCGCAACATCGAGGCAACGTCCACTCGGGCGACAGTCGGGCGTTCAAACGAGGCCGCGACCGGTTTTTCAGAAGGCTTCGACATGGTCACAAGGATACGCTCCCGGCAAACAGGTGAGGGCGGCCGGATCGGGGGCGATCAACGGTGACCGGGTACGCTCAGCGTGGCAGATCCGCCAGCGCGCGCAAATCCGCCAGCGGGCCGAGTGCGACGTCATGGTGGGTCATCGGAACACCCGGAACGTCGAGTCGCACCCAGGGAAGGCTATCGCCGAGGAGGTTGCCGAGCCAGGCGGTGCGCATGTCGTCGCCCCCGAAGGCAAGGTTCGAGACGTTCTTCAGGCAACGACTCTTTGCCGTATCGAGATGCGGACGCCCGAGTGCGTCCGCTTGGTAGGCCGCCTCCGCCCAGGCGACATGTGCGTCGTCACTGTCATCGAGAAGCGTTGTCGCCTGACCCTGTGGGTCCACGCGCAACACACGATTGCTGACGATGCTGGTGACGATCAGTCCGCCTGCCGCGTCGAGTGCCAACCCGTCGGGATAGATGCCGATGCCGAAAGTGGCGACAAGCGTCCGGTCGTGGAGCGAGCCGTCGTCGGCAAGGCGAAAGCCTGTCAAGCGTCGCGCAAAGGTCTCGTTGACAAAGACCCGCTTTCCGATGGAATCGACGACACATTCATTCGCATAGCCAAGCCCGTCAGCGACGATGCGCGCGTTCGTGTCGCCCGGTTCCGCCACCGCGACGAACCCGCTGCAGGCAGACGCGCGATAGTCGTCAGCACGGGGTCTGACCCTGGTGCTGACGGTGATCCAGATGCGTCCTTGCATATCGACGACGACGAAGTTCGCCGGCGGCATGGGCTCGCCGTCGACACGGTCGACAACACGGTCGACAGCGCCGTCGGCATGCAATCGATAGATGCCGCCCTTCGTGTCGCCGAGGTGGGCGAGCAGGAAAGTACCGCCTTCTTCCAGAGCGATCCCGTTGGGACGCAGTGGCATGTCGGAAGATTCGATGCGGATGACAGAGCCGTCCGGCCGAATGACTGCCACCCCACCGTTGCCGTGCCAGTCGGGCGCGAAGAGGAGGCCTGAAACGTGCGTCAGGACACATTCAGGCCGTTTGAGCCCATGCCCTATGGTGCCTTCGATGGCGCCGAGCCCGAGCGGTGTCATCGCGGGGCGATCATTGAAGATGAAGCTGGCATCAGTAGTCGAGGCGGACTGGCTCTGTTTGCGATGCAGTCGTGTATCCCATAGTCTCGCGAAGAGTGCAACTGAACATCCGCGTCCCCGATCGCGACGATTGCGCCCGGGAACAAGCATTGTCACGGCGTCCCTTACGCCGAACGGAGTGCCGAATCATGAACAAGGCCGCCGACCGGAACATCGATATCGCCGAGCTGGTTGAAATCGATCGGGAACATGTCTGGCATCACCTGACGCCGCACAAGCCGCTGACTGAAGGCAAAGACCCGCTGGTCATCGTGCGCGGTGAGGGCATGAAGGTCTGGGACCAGCATGGCAAGGAGCATCTCGACGCCGTGTCCGGTGCTGTCTGGACTGTCAACGTCGGCTACGGCCGGGAAAGCATTGCCGACGCGGTTCGCGATCAACTGGTCGAAATGTGCTATTTCGCAGGTTCGGCGGGCAATGTACCCGGTATCAAGTATGCGCAGCGTCTGCTCGAGAAGATGCCGGGCATGAGTCGAGTCTATTACTCGAACTCGGGTTCGGAGGCTAACGAGAAGGGCTACAAGATCGTTCGCCAGCTGGCGGCACGCGACGGTGGCCGCAAACACAAGATCCTTTATCGCGAACGCGACTATCACGGCACGACCATCACGGCGCTGTCCAGCGGCGGCCAGGATGAACGCAAGGCGCAGTACGGACCGTTCACACCGGGCTTTATCGAAGTGCCTCACTGCTGTGAGTATCGCGCGCAATTCGACGACACCAGCAACTACGGTGTGAAGATCGCACAGGAGTACGAGAAGATCATCCAGCGAGAGGATCCGGATACGATCGGATCCATCGTGCTCGAGCCGATGACTGCCGGCGGCGGCGTCATCACACCGCCCGAAGGCTACTGGGAAACAGTTCAGGAAATCTGCAAGAAGTACGGCATCCTTCTGCACCTCGACGAAGTCGTCTGTGGGCTTGGCCGTACCGGCAAGTGGTTCGGCTACCAGCAATGGGATATCAAGCCGGATATCGTCACCCTGGCCAAAGGTGTGGCGAGCGGTTATGCCGCCATCGCCTGTACCGTCACCACCGAAGAGGTGTTCGACCGGTTCCGTCAGGATGGCGACGCGACGATGGACTATTTCCGCGATATCAGCACCTTCGGGGGCTGCGCTGCCGGGCCGGCCGCCGCATTGGAGACGATGCGCATCATCGAGGACGAAAACCTGCTGCAGAACGTCACCGACATGGGCGAGTATCTGCTCGAGCGACTGCGCGGGCTGCAGAATCGCCATGCGGCGATCGGCGATGTGCGTGGCAAAGGCCTCTTCTGCGGCATGGAGCTGGTGAAGGACCGGGTCAGCAAGGAACCGGTGGACGAGAGCATGCTGATGAAGATCGCGGCCGACTGCATGGAGCAGGGCGTCATCATCGGACGAACGAATCGTAGCCTCGCCGGGTTCAACAACACCGTTTGCCTGTCGCCGGCGCTGATCTGCGGAACCGGGGAGATCGACCAGATCGTCGATTCGATCGATGCGGCGATGGAGCGACACGCGCAGGTCTGACGCGTCGCATCGAGCCTGCAATCGGCTCTGCAATCGACTCTGCAATCAAAAAGTGACCTGCGTTCGCCGCTGCGTTCGCCACTACAATCGGGCGCTGCGGAGACGGCCCAGGCTATCAAGTTGGAGACACAACTGCCGCTGTAGCAACGGTGCAGCATGTCGTGAGAACATGCGCGCCGACCGACAACAGCGCCCGCGCAGGGCCGGTGAAAAACGCATGGCAGAGCAGACTCTCGATATCCGTCCTGTGGTACTCGCCGGAGGTTCCGGAAGCAGACTCTGGCCATTGTCGAGAACGGACTACCCGAAACAGTTTCTCGCCCTCGACGGCGGCGAGCGAACGCTGCTGCAGGATACCGTCAGCCGCGTTGTCGGTGCCGCCACGCGAGCGCCAATGCTTGTCTGCAACGAGCGCACGCGCTTTCTGGTTGCCGAACAGCTGCAGGCCCTCGGCGTCGACGACGCCACCATCCTGCTCGAGCCCGCGGCGCGAAACACAGCCCCGGCCATCGCGGCGGCCGCGTGGCAGATTGCCGCCAGCGACGAGAATGCAGTCATGCTCGTCATGCCGGCGGATCACCTGATCCCCGATCATGCCGCGTTCCGTACGAGCCTTGTTTCGGCGGCGGAGGCGGCGCGCCAGGGGAAACTGGTCACCCTGGGCATCACCCCCAAGCGGCCCGAAACAGGCTACGGCTACATTGCGGCAGAGCCTGCAAACGAGGCCGCCCGGCCGGTGACCAAATTCATTGAAAAGCCGGATGCTGCGACGGCTGCCTCACTGATCAGCGGCGGGAACGTCTACTGGAACGCCGGCATCTTCGTCTTCACGGCGAAAGTGTTTCTCGACACTTTACGCGAGTTCGCGCCCGGTATTCACGAACAGGCGCGGCTCGCCGTCGCAGGCGCGGAAACCGATCTCGATTTCGTGCGCCTGGAGAGTAAGGCGTTCGAGGCATGCGACGATATTTCGGTCGACTATGCCGTCATGGAACGTGCCACCAACACCGTGGTGCTGCCCTTCGAGCACGAGTGGTCGGATATCGGCAGCTGGGACGCGGTTCATGCCGCGACGCCGGCGGACGAGCGGGGCAACGCATCAGTGGGAGACGTGGTGCAAGCCGAATGCGCGAATACCTACATTCGCAGTGAATCCAGGCTGGTCACCGCCTACGGTCTCGAGAATGTCTGCATCGTCGAGACGCCGGATGCCGTGCTGGTTGCCGACATGGCGAGTTCACAGGGCATCAAGGCGCTGGTCAGCAAGCTCGCTGAACTCGAGCGCAAGGAGCTGGTGGAACATCGCACGGTCTATCGCCCGTGGGGCCACTACGATTCACTGAACATGGGTTCGCGATTCCAGGTCAAGAGAATAACCGTCAAGCCCGGCGCGAAGCTTTCCCTGCAGAAGCACTTCCACCGTTCCGAACACTGGGTCGTGGTGCACGGTACCGCCATCGTCACCAACGGCGACAAGGACATCATGTTGAGCGAGAACGAATCTACCTACATCCCGCTCGGCACCATGCATCGACTCTACAACCCTGGCTCCATTCCCCTCGAACTCATCGAGGTGCAGTCAGGCTCCTATCTCGGCGAGGATGACATCGTGCGGGTGGGTGACGAGTACGGTCGAAGCTGAGTCACTTTTCATCGTAGTACCCGCCAGGTCGATCGTCTGACCTGACGGGTAGTTCTCACACCAGCGGCAGCTCCGCTGGTTTTCGACACAGGCTTACTGTGAAGACAAGCCTGTCAGCGTCTCCATCATCGGCTCGAGCACTGGCGACAGTACTGTACCGACACCGTCACGCGTCATGACGGTATCGACCAGCGGCTTGACGCGTGCAAGACCGTTGTCGATGACTCGAGTCAGCGGGCCGCGTGCAGCTTCCGGTGCCTCGCCTACCATCCCGGCCAATTCACTCAGCGATTCGCTGGCGCTGGTCAGTCGTGGCAGTGCCTTCTCGGCCGTTTCGGCATTCGTGACACCGCTCAGTACCGCTGAGGTGGTTCCGAATACGCCACCGAGCTGACGGCTCACACCGGCCAGGCTGAACGGTGCGGCCTCCGACGCTGCCGTGTCCGCCGGGCTTTCTTCTGCGGCGTCTTCCGTTGCAGCATCGTCCGTTGCAGCATCGTCAGTCGCGACTTCGTCCGTCGCGACTTCGTCCGTGGCAGCTTCCTCAGCCGCAACGTCGCCAGCCGCATCACCTTCCTCAGTCATCGCATCTTCGGTACCCGCGTCTTCAGTCGAGGTTTCTTCGGTCGATTCAGCTTCCGCCGACTCCTCGTCAGTTGCCGCTTCGTCGACAGTTTCCTCATCAGTCGCTGCATCTGCATCGCCTGTTGCCAGTGATGGATCGCCGTCCTCAGCATCCATTTCTGCAGCGATGTCGCTTGCACCGGCGTCGGTCTCACCTTCAGCCATATCGCCCTCGACTGCGTCAGCCGCCTCATCAGCCGCGCCTTCCGCCGCATCGGCAGTGGCATCAGCCGCATCAGCCGCTTCGTCCGCAGCGCCTTCGGCCGCATCAGCCGCCTCATCAGCCGCGCCTTCCGCCGCATCGGCAGTGGCATCAGCCGCATCAGCCGCTTCGTCCGCCGCACCTTCGGCCGCATCAGCCGCCTCACCAGCCGCGCCTCCGGCTGCATCGGCTGCTTCATCCGCTACACCTTCGGCCGCGTCAGCGGTTGCGTCCATTGCACCTCCGGCAGCGTCGGCCGTTGCGTCAGCAGCATCCCCAGCTTCATCCGCTGCACCGTCAACAACATCGCCAGCTGCATCCACAGCCGAACCGGCCGCGTCGACTGTCGCGTCAACCGCATTTCCGGCCGCGTCGACCGAGGCGTCGAGGGCGTCGCCTGCAACAGTCGCAGCCGTTCCGGCCGCAGCGACCGTCGCGTCTACCGCGTTGCCAGCTGCATCGACCGTTGCGTCAACGGCGTCACCTGCCATATCCGCAGCGCCTTCAGCCGCATCGACCGTTGCGTCTACCGCGTTGCCAGCTGCATCGACCGTTGCGTCAACTGCATCACTTGCCATGTCCGCAGCGCCTTCAGCCACATCGGCCGTCGCGTCTGCCGCGTTGCCAGCTGCATCGACCGTCGCATCGACCGCATCACCTGCCATATCTGCTGCGCCTTCAGCCGCATCGGCCGTCGCGTCTACCGCATCACCGGCCGCATCGACCGTTGCATCGGCAGCGTCAGCCGCCACATCCGCAGCACCTTCGGCGGCATCGGCCGTCGCGTCTACCGCATCACCGGCCGCATCGACCGTTGCATCGGCAGCGTCAGCTGCCACGTCCGCAGCACCCTCGGCGGCATCGGCCGTCGCGTCTACCGCATCACCGGCCGCGTCGGCTGTTGCATCAGCTGCGTCAGCTGCCACGTCCGCAGTAGTATCAGCAGCTTCGCCGCTTGCGTCCACCGCATCGCCTGCAGCATCGGCTGTTGCGTCGGCCGCCTCTTCCGCACCCTCGGCGGTCGCGTCTGCAGCATCAGCTGCCGCGTCGGTCGCGTCATCGACGACATCTGATGCCGTGTCGGCGGTATCGGTCGCCACTTCATCGGCTGCCTCAGCCGCATCTGTCGCGGTATCGGCAGCCGCATCGTTTGCTGTGTCGACGGCTGTCGCTACATCAGGTGCTTCCGCTTCTGCCGTTGCCGCGTCGGTTGCCGTGTCCGGTTCGTCCTTTCCAGAGAAGAGGTTCAGAACGATCCATCCCAATAGCAAGACGCCAACTATCGGTAAGAGTTTTTTCCACATCGATGAGCTACTCCCAGGGTTTTCTTGATGATTGCCGGATGATTCACCCGAATTTCGGGTGGTTCCGACGTTCGCTACTTCTGCGGGACGAGTGCCCGCCGATAAATTTCCAACCGGCACCTGGCCAGCTGGCCGTGAGACAGGCGCGGGTGCACCGGATTCCGATGTTGCACGTGCGCCGTTCGCTTCCATGGCGAGTCCGGAGCCCTCGTCTGTCGATTCGAAGGATGTCGGCTCGTCAACCCGACTGAGAAAGCCGTGTCGCGCGAGAGCCTGCATCAGGCCTTCGGTTCGCGCGTCATCAAGCGACGTCGAATGCTGTTCGAGGACCGCCCCGATACTGTCTGCGTTGCGACCTTCGCTGATGACGTCTCGCTTGAGCACGCCAAGAACCAGCGGGGCCAACGTCGACACCGTCTCTTGTGACGATACTAGCGAAAGCTCTGTCGCGTCCGCCACACCACCGTAAAGGGCGTCCGCGCCAGTCGGACCAAACAGCGCTTCGAGTTGTCCCCGGCCGTTGGCGGAGACGACCTCGCCTTCGCTTGCGAGCCGATTGGTCACATCGTCGAGCAGCGTATCGTCTGCTGCAAGAACACGTTCGTAAACGAGCGTCGCTCCGCCCGGTGTTGCTGCGCTCTGAGTCAAGCCGGCGAGTATGGCCGCAAGGGCCGGGCGTACGCTTTTCTCGAGATATGCCGCTTTCTCGCCGGCGCGCGACGACAGCGCTGCATGCGCCGCGCTGTCGAGCTTTTCCATCACGTTGTCGACAATGTCGAGCGACATGCTTGGGCGGATTCCTGTTGATCTGGTTTCGGGTTTCACAGCATCGCACTGTCAAAGGATCGTCACTGCAAACTTGTAAGAACATGCAGTTGAAGCCTCGAAGGCGCCGCTTGTCCTGAAGTCTACACCGCACGCTCGGCCGACGAATACAGCAGCTCGCCTAGCCTGTGGGCGAAGTCGTCATTTTCTTTGCCGGTTGATAAGCTCTTTGTAAAACAACGTATCCACAACGACCGAAGGAAAGCCTATGAGCCTGCGCGACGAGTTCAATGACGACGAGTGGTTTCTGCTGAGTTCGACACCGGCAATGATCGCTGCCGCAATTCGCGAGAACGGCTGCATGAGCAGATCATCGCCGACTGCAAGACCGCTTCGTCGCTGGTAGACGGGCGCTGCAGTGAAGGTGACGCGACGGCCTACAAGTCATGGGTCATCGAGATCGCGCGTGACGTTGCGCATGCCGCCCGGGAAGGTGGGTTTCTCGGTTTCGGCGGAACGCAATTCAGTCCCGAAGAGCAGGTGATGCTGGCGCGGATCGAGGCGGCGCTGGGCGCGGAGAGCGGAGTTTTGATAGCCTGATTTCGCATTCTGTGGCACTGTCCTTGCCTTGCGGCGAAAGGATGGCGCTCAGTTCATGGACAAGCCCTTTCGGTGTCGTTAAATTGACGATCTGATGTCCCGTGGCGCTCGCTTGCGGGGCTTGGCATCGCCTGCGGGGCAGCTTGGCTCATGGATGAACTTATCTACCAGTTTTTGCTGCAGGCGGGGTACCCGCGTGCATCGATCGTCGCTGATCCAACGATCCTGACGTCGGGGGCACTGGGCGATGCTCCGGAAAGTGCCAGTACCTTCGTCATCGTCGATCCCGAAACCGCTGATCGCCTGGCGGCGATCGACGTCGTGGACTCGGTTGACGATGACACCTTGCAGGTGGTGGCGGGTGAGGTTGCTCACTATGCGCGACGGCTGGGTGGGCGTGACATTCAGGGCTTTGTCATCCGGATCGATACGGCTGCGCAGAATCAGGAAGAGCAGGTACAGTTCTACAAAGTGTGGCCCGATGCCTCCTTGCAGCGCTTGTCAGCCAAGTCGTTTCCCGACCTGGCATCGTTGCAGGTCACGCGCAAGCTTGTCCTCGGCTCGAGTGCCATCGCCGTACAGAGCGATTTTGTCGATGTCGTCGATCAGGTCGAAGTCGGCGAAAACCAAGTCGAGAGTATCGGCTTCAGCCGCTATCTGCCGGCTCTCTTGCTGATCTTGCTTGCAGGGGCCGACTGGTATCTGCAACGTTCGCAGGGCGTGACCTTGCTCACGCTTGGCCAGACCGTGCTTGCTGTCGGCGCGGCGACCCTCCTCACCGTTACGGCGCTGCGCAACGTCCGACGTTGATTCGCGACTCCGCGCCGTCGATTTCAGTCCGTTCCAGCGCCAATCCTTCAAACCGCAGATGTGCCGCAAACGTGCCGCAGACGAGCGGGTACCTGCGGCGCTAGCCGGCATGTGCTTGCACATCGGGTGCGCTTGCACATCTGGAACGACTCATGCACACTCGGTATCAAGATATAAAGATATCGTTATGTCATGGATCAGCTCCTTTCAGGACTGCGTGCTGCGGGTGAACCGACCCGGCTCCGACTATTGGCGCTTTGCGCTCATGGCGAACTCAGTGTCAGCGAACTGGTGCACATTCTCGGGCAGAGTCAACCGCGGGTCTCGCGACACCTGAAATTGCTGGTCGAGGCCGGCCTGCTTGCCCGGCACCGTGAAGGTTCGCTCGTCTACTACCGATTGACCTCGAGAGGCGCATCGGCCGAGCTTGCCCGGACCCTTGTCGACCTCCTGCCAGCGGAAGACGGCGCACTCAACCTCGATCTTGCCCGTCTGGAGCAGGTTCGTGAAAGGCGCGCAGCGGCAGCCGAAGCCTACTTCCGCGACAGCGCTCGCGACTGGGACCAGATTCGTGCCCTGCATGTCCCCGAAAGTGAGGTCGAGTCGCGCCTGCGGGAAATTGTCGGCAGCGACGCTGTCAACACGTTTCTCGACATCGGTACCGGTACCGGTCGCATCCTGCAGCTGTTCGCCGAGCAGGTCGAACACGCCGTCGGCCTCGACAACAGCATCGAGATGCTCAATGTGGCGAGGGCGCGGCTCGAACAGGCCGGGCATCGGCACGTACAGCTGCGCAAGGGCGACATGTATGCCATGGCGGTCGAGGATGCTTCTGTCGATCTGGCGACGTTGCACCTGGTGTTGCATTACAGCCTCGAGCCCGAACGTGTGGTCGCCGAAGCAGCCCGCACGCTTCGCCCGGGCGGTCGATTGATCATCGTCGATTTTGCTGCGCATGGCGAAGAGCAATTGCGTAGCGAACACAAGCACCAGAGGCTCGGCTTCAGCGACGGCGAATTGCGCTCGACGATGCAGGCCGCCGGTCTCACGCCCGGCTCGACCGCATCGCTCGCGGGAGACCCTCTGACCGTGAACATCTGGCAGGGCACTCAGCCCTTGCTCCACTGAGCGGTCTTGCTTCCATGAGCGGCCTTGCGCCCATTAGCGACCTTGCACACATGTCCGACTGGTCCGAAAACGAGGAATTGTCGATGAAAGACAAGACACGCATTTCGTTCGAGTACTTTCCGCCACGAGACGAATCACAGCTCGAACGCTTCCACCGGTGTTTCACTACGCTGGCCTCGCTCGAGCCTGTCTATGCATCGATAACCTGGGGGGCGCTCGGGTCGGACAGTCAAGCGAGCCTCGACTTGCTGGCGAGTCTGGCGAACATCAGCCGCGTGCCGTTGACGGCACACCTCAGCTGCATCGGACAGACTCATGCGCAACTGCGGGTGACGCTCGACCGACTGGAAGCGCTCGGTATACGTCGCATCCTCGCGTTGCGTGGCGACCAGAAATTGGCGAGCGAAATCGACGACCACGACCACGACGACTACATGCTCCGTCATGCTTCGGATCTGGTGTCGCTGATCGCCGAGGAGCGGCCTCACATCGATGTCAGCGTTGCCGCCTATCCGGAGGTGCACCCCGAATCCGAGAGTGCCACGGTCGATCTTCACTGGCTGAAATACAAGCTTGACTGCGGGGCTGCGCGTGCCATCACACAGTTCTTCTTCGAAGCGGATTCGTATCTCCGTTTCCGCGATTGCGCACAGTCGATCGGTATCGACAAGCCGCTAATCCCCGGCATCCTGCCGGTGCACGACATCGGCGGCGTGCAGCGGTTTGCTGCGAAGTGTGGCGCTTGTGTTCCTGCCGCGATGGCCAGGCGCTTCGAGGCGGTGCGCGATGAAGAGTCACGGCAGGCGTTGGGGATCGAGGAATGCCTGCGATTGTGTCGGCGGCTCGAGAGAGAAGGTGTCAGGGACTTTCATCTGTACACCCTGAACCGGCCAGCCTTGTCACGTGCGGTGGCGAGTGAACTCACCGGTTCCTTGAATGTTGCCGCGGCCTGAGCGTCAGGCTCGCGACGAAGCCATTGTTCTGATGGACAGTCATGTTTTCATAGACAGTCATGTAGCGATGTAGATGTACCCTCATGCTGTGATGTGTTTTCCGAGCGGGAGGCGATCGCCAACGAAGTCCCGGACGCCTAGTCTTCCGGGAAGCTGTGCACGATCGCGCTGCGGGCGGGGCAAGTCTCGCTGCATGCAGACATGCTGGTGCATGGTTCGCTACTCCATACGTCGCACCGACGACGCTACGAGCTGACCCTTCGATATTTTCCGCCTGAGGTCGGTTTCCTGGCAACCGTGTACTGCCCGACGTCAACCCAGCGCGGCGGCTTCGTCAGTGCCGGCGGTGCGCAGGCACTCGTCGATTTCGATTCGCCGAGGAGGAAGCGAGGGACTGCTGAAGTGGCCGCCTCCCGTCTACCGATCTTCCGCATGGCCTCGGTATGTTTCTTGCTGACGAGTGCGGACTCGGACTGACAATCGATGATGCCGTCGACGGGAGCTCAACATCGCAGCACGAAACACAAGTACGGTGCTTTGCATCGTCACCTCACTCGCATGCTTGCAGGCGGCACACGCGCAGCAGGACGGTCCCCCGTCCACACCGGAAGGCGTCAGGGCGACGGCGTACAGTTCGACCGCCGGCGGCATAGCCTGGCAGCGCTCGAGTGACGACCGGGGCGCTGTCGTCGGCTATGAAGTCCGTCGCGACGACGAAGTGCTGGGCGTGTTCGATGCGCTGAGCTACGTCGACAAGTCGCTCGCGCCCGGAACCGACTATCGCTACGCCGTCACGGCGATCGACAACGCCTCACAGCGCTCCGGCACGACCAGCGTCACGCTGACCAGCAACAGCGTGCGTGCAGGCGGCTTTGGCGAGACGACGGACGCGCCAACCGGACTCCGCAGTGACGTCTACTCCCGAACAGCCGGCGAGATCTTCTGGACGCGGCCTGCCGCGTTCGGGCTCGTCTACGACGTGTACCGTAACGGCGAGCTGATCACGCGTACCGACGGCGTCAGCTATTTCGACGACACCCTGAGCGGCGGACGAACCTACACCTATGAGGTCGTCGCGATCGACCGGCAGGGACGACGCTCACTGCGCTCAGGCGTCACTCTGAACACGCCGGGCGAGCGAAGCGAGCCGAGCGAGACTTCCATCTGGGACGCCACGACCTCGATCGCTGATCTGGCACTACCGGCGGGACTATATCAGCGTGATGGTTACGCGCCGCCCACGATGGAGCGCTTCGACGTCGAGACGGTGCCGGCGTCAGGTCCGTGTAACGTGGACGAGCAGAGCGGTTGCACACTGGCCGACGTGCTCGCCGACAACGATCCCGGTGACGCGCTGCGCGTGGAGATTCCGGTCCATTTCGTTGCCGACGATCTGCCAGAGGACGGGCAGGAGAGCAATGCCGAACTGCGTCAAAGGGGCTCCTCGTCGCGGCGCTCGGACCGGAAGTCCTTCCGTATCGAGTTCAAGGGAAAGGGGGTGAGGTGGCGCGATGAGGACATTCTGCAACTGAAGAAGACACCGTTCGATCCGACGCAGATCAAGGAGAAGCTCGCCTTCACGCTGATGCAGGAAGTACCGAACCTGCCCTCGTCCAACACGCAGTTCGTGAACCTCTGGATTGACGATGGTGATGGGCCGGAGAACTATGGCGCCTTCACGCACACCGAAGCAGGCAAGGACGAGTTCTTCGAGCAGCGCGGTTGGGACGAGGACGGAAAGCTCTACAAGGCCGAGCGATTCGTGTTCTCGGCCAGCGAAGATCTACCGCGCATGGTGCTCGACGAGGAAGGCGAGCCACTCGACAAGGACGAATTCGAGACGCGCGTGGAAATCGAGGTCAAGGGCGACAAGGATCACCGACCGCTGATCCATATGGTGGAGGCACTCAACGATCGCGAACGCGACTTCGGCGATGTGCTAGACACGCATTTCGATCGCGACAACCTCGTGACATGGTTCGCCGTGAACCTGCTGCTACGACAGCTCGACGCCGTCACCCACAACTTCTACCTCTACAATCCAGTCGACAGCGAGCGCTTCTATCTCTTGCCCTGGGACTACGACCAGACTTTCGGGGTGGAAACGCCACCGGAGGACGCGTTGACGAGCGAGGCGCTCTCGACGCGCTTGTTCTACGGCCTGGGAAAGTACAGGGCCAGCAACCTGTTCTCGAAGCTGATGAAGGAACCGGGCTTCTACGACGCGCTGCTGGACAAGGCAAGGGCGCTGCGCAATGGCCCGTTCAGCGATGCGAGAGTCACCGATCTTGCTACCACGTTCGCCTCGCTGGTCGGCCCCGTCGCGAGCTCCGGACCGGATCGCTACAATTACAAGCCCATCCCCGCCGAAGCGTTCAGTCGTGACATCGGACTGAGTCTCGAGGCACTGGAGGGCGGTTATCTTCCTCTACCACCCAGGCTCGAACGGCCACGCGTGGATGGCGACACCGTCCGGCTGGCGTGGTCGGCGGCGTTTGACGTGAGCGGCCGACGATCGCTTTCCTATGATATCGAGTTCGCGACGAGCGCTGACTTCGCGGACGGCGACACGGTCTATCGGGAGACGGGAATCGAGGACTCGCGAAGTCGCGTCGTCATGGAGTTCCCGACAGCACGTCTGGGTGCCGGAACCTACTTCGTCCGTCTACTGGTGCGCGCCGACGGCGCGACATCGGATGTCTGGCAGGTCGCGAGCAATCGAGAGCAATTCGATGGCGAGACGCGTATCGGCGTACGTCGCCTCGTCGTTCCGTAGGGTTCGCGCAGAGCGGAGGTAGGCCGGCCGTCAGGCAGGCTACTGCCAGCGCTATACTCGCGCCCTCTCGTACCAGCCGTTTACAGCCATGACTTCACCCCAACGCGTCGGCTTCGTCAGTCTTGGCTGCCCGAAGGCGCTCGTCGATTCCGAACGCATACTGACTCAACTCCGTACCGAGGGGTACGAAGTCGTACCCACCTACGACAAGGCGGATCTTGTCGTCGTCAACACCTGCGGGTTCATCGACAGTGCCGTCGAGGAGTCGCTTGACGCGATCGGCGAAGCACTCGACGAGAACGGGCGGGTCATCGTCACCGGTTGCCTCGGGGTGCGCAAGAACGAGATCACCGATCGCTTTCCACACGTACTCGCGGTTACCGGTCCTCAAGCGTACGAGGAGGTGGTGAGTGCCGTCCACGAGCACCTGCCGCCGGTCATGTTCCATGATCCACATGTCGATCTGGTACCGCCACAAGGAATCAAGCTCACGCCGCGGCACTACGCCTATCTGAAGATCTCGGAAGGCTGCAATCACAAGTGCAGTTTCTGCATCATTCCATCGATGCGCGGGCGCCTGGTCAGTCGCGATGTCGGCGAGGTGCTCGCCGAGGCCACGCGGCTCCGTGACGCGGGTGTTCGTGAGCTCTTGATCATCAGCCAGGACACCAGCGCCTACGGTGTCGACGTCAAGTACCGAACGGGCTTCTGGAATGGTCGACCCGTCAAGGCGCGGATGAAGGAACTGTGCGCAGCCCTGGGGGAACTGGGAATCTGGGTACGGCTGCACTATGTCTACCCCTATCCCCACGTCGACGAGATCATTCCACTGATGGCCGACGGCGCGATCGTGCCGTATCTCGACATACCGTTCCAGCATTCGAGTCCCCGTGTGCTGAAGGCGATGCGCCGGCCGGCCGCCAGCGAGAACAATCTGGCGCGCATCAAGGCCTGGCGCGAGATCTGTCCGGAAATCGCGGTGCGCAGTACCTTCATTGTCGGTTTTCCGGGAGAGACCGATGCCGAGTTCGAGGAGCTGCTGGACTTTCTCGACCAAGCGCAGCTCGATCGTGTCGGCGCGTTCGCGTACTCACCGGTGACGGGCGCGGCCGCCAATACCTTGCCCGACCCGGTGCCTGACGCGCTTCGTGAGGAGCGACTCGCACGATTCATGGAAAAGCAGGCGAGCATCAGCAGCGCACGCCTGCGCGCGCAGATCGGTACCCGGCAGATCGTGTTGATTGATGAGGTGGGCGTCAATGCGGATGGCCCTGTCACAACGGCAAGCGCGTCGAGCGGGCGGGGCGTCGATACCGCGGCACGCGACGACGGTGCGTCGGCTGCTGTCGAAACAGCCATCGGACGAACGGCGCGTGATGCCCCGGAAATTGACGGGGTGGTGCACCTGCCTCTCGATGACTACGACCTTTCGCCGGGTGACTTCATCGAAGTGGATATTGTCGGCGCTGATGCACACGACCTGCGCGGCCGCATTCCCGATTCTGCGTAGCGGGCGCGGCGGCTGCGACTGTCTGGCACTTTCCTGAATCTACGTAGACTTGAAATCTACGTAGATTTGAATGGAAGTGCGTCACACTTTTCAATCACGCACTGAGTTCAGCAAGCATCACCTCGCGTGCGGCATTGACCTTCGCAGCGAGGTAGTCGCTACCGCCCTTGTCAGGATGCAGTCGGCTCATCAACAAGCGATGTGCCGTGACTATCGTCTCTCGATCTGCATCGATCGACACACCAAGCACGGCCGCGGCCTCGGCCATGGAAAGCTGGCCCGTCCCGTTTCCAGGGTTGTTTCCACCCGCCGCGTTTGCGCCGTCAGCGCCCCCGGCACCCGCACCGGCGTCGGCGGCACCGCCGAGTTCCTCGGCGTTGGCGAATTCGGAGGCGCGCTCTCGTGCCACGTAGGCTTCCAGCAGGCGTTGTGCGTCGGCGTCTTCACGGCGGCAATAGGCGTGCAAGCGAACCACTTCGCTCGCGCTCAAGGCTGACAAGGCATTCCCGCTGAATTCGCCGGCGAGCACATCGCCGTCCATCGTGCCCGTATCATGCGCGAGACGCATCAGGATCGTCGCGCTGCGCACTTCCGAGTGGTGTTGTCCGCGACTGCCGCGGGCGCTGCCGCCTGGGCCGCTACCGAAGGGGCTTGCTCCGGTACCGAAGTACTTTCGAAGTGAAGGCGCAAATCGCACCAGCAAGGGTGCAAAGCGCATGACCTGTGTCATGGCGGCACCCAACACAGCGAACAATGCCGGCGCTCGTCCGCTCAGCGCAAGCGCGAGAAAGATGAATCCCAGCGTGATGAGCGCAAGCTTGACGCGACCGGCGGTACCTTGCGCGAGGAGCTGTCGAAGGTAGAGCTTGTAGACCAGCCACGCGGCGACGCCGAGCGCGATCAACATGATTCCGCGCACTGTCAGTGGCCTCCCGCCTTGAGGTAGAAGACCACTAGTCCCCGAGTTGCTCGAGCAGACGTGAAGCGCCGACCGAAGAGCCGGCAAGCGCCTTCAACCCGGCGCGGCCGGTGGTCGCGTAGGCCGCGACCGCGGCGAGCAGTGCACCCAGCTCGGCGGCCGACGAGGCGTCGAAACGACAATGCGCGCCGCCGGAAAGACGGGCAATCTGCTTGAAAGCCTGCGTGGCTGTCGGGTTCATGCCTTCCTGAAAGATGAACACGGGTAGGCCCAGGATGTTCAGCTTGCCAGCGAGGTCGCCCAGTTCGTCGAGATCTTCCTCACAGGCGTCACCGACGAAGACGAGTGCCTGCACGGAGCGTTGACGTGCTTCGGCGGCCGCATGGGAGAGCAGTCGGCCGATCTGTGTGCGGCCGGCAAGACAATCGACCTTCTGCATCATCGCGAGCAATTTGTCGGGGTCCTTCAACCAGGCGGACGCGTGGCATTCGCGATAGCCACGATAGAAGGCAAGTTGAATCTCGAGGGAGCCGAGAGTGCCCGCGGCTGCAAACATGTCGGCTTGCAGCGACATTGCCTGGTCCCAGGTAGCCTGCCGGCTGGCGGTGGCATCCAGTGCAAAGATCAGTCGACCGGTTTCACTGTTCTCTAAAGCAGGGCCACGCCGTGCCGCTGGCAGTGAGCCGACTTTATCGAGGAAGGCATCGACATCGGAGCTGGTGGGCGATTTGGTGCCGGTTCGGTCGAGCGAACGACGGGGCATGAGAGGGGCGGGCCGGTTTGTTAGGCGTAAGTCGAGTCTGGTGGCGGTGTCGCGCGAACGCAATAGGGGCGTGGCGCACATTTCCGACACGCCGCTGCGACGTATAGACGGGTCAGGTCTCAACTAAAGAATAGTTTTTGAGAGCTGTTTGGCGTGGGAATGCCTTGTGTTCTCCGTAGTGCAATAAACGCCTGCACCTTTGCGTATCATGGGATGCAAGTTGAATTCAGCCAGCACACATTGTTGGACGCAGAAGGTGCTAATGGAGTATGGAAATGGATCAAGGAGCCGTTGGCAACGGCGCGTCTAGCGACGCCGAACATGAGGTTCACGCTGCACATGAAGGCGGCACTGCAAGAATCGACCACGACATCGTATTCATCGGTTCCGGGGCGTCGTCAAGCTACACTGTATTCCACCTGGTCGATGAACTGGTCGAGCGTGGCACGGCTTGTAGTATAGCCATAATCGAAAAGGCGGATGATGTCGTTGCCGGCATCGCCTACGGCGAACGCTCCGGCAAGGATGCGCTCATCCTCACGACCCTGCGTGACTTCTTCATGGCCGAGGAGCTCGAGCGCTTCACCGACTGGGTCATCGAGAACAGCTTGACCGACGAGCTGATGCCTGCCTGGTACGGCTTTCACGCCGGCCGTAACCCGCAGGATCGGTCGGCGCTCAGAAACTCCATCGCAGGCCTGTGTGTTCGCAGGCAGTTGGTCGGCAAATACCTTGTCAGCCGAATGGAGGCGGCTGTCGCGCGCGGTCGAGAAACCGGGTTGGTCAGCGTCCAGATGATCAAGGGCGATGTCGTCAAGCTGGCGCGCCAGGAAAGCACGAAGGGTCGTGGTCTTGCGCTGACCTATCAGACAGGCGAGGAGACACGTACGGGTCAGGCCACCCGGGTCGTCCTGTGTCTGGGGAGCCCACCAAAGTCGCTGATGATGCTCGGCAAAGGCCTGGTCGGTGATGCGCGCGTCGCTGCCAAGCCATACGCAAACGGCTATGACGCTTCACTCGCGCGCCTTCGATCCAGGTTGAGCCCGGAAACTCCCGCTGTCTTGACCATACTGGGGTCGAACGCCTCGGCAATGGAAGTGCTTTACACCCTGGAACGGTGGGTCAGGGACGGCGCCTCGAACCTGTCGATCCGCGTCGTATCGAATAGCGGTCAGTTGCCTTCCCTGCGCGTCGAGGGCGTCGTGACCGCTGGTGAGCGGGCCATCATCGACGAAGAGGTAAAGCAGATCGATACGATCGACGGGCTTGCAGAAGCCGAAGATCTTTACCGGGTCGGGCTGGAAGTGCTCGACCGATTGCGAGCCGTCGGGCTTTCCGGAACGGCGCATCTTCGCTTACTCGATGAAGCCATCGTGCGTGCTCTCAAGCGGTTGTCCCCCCGCATGATGAATTGTTTCATAGAAACCTATGGCAACCGGATGGGTCGCTATCGACGACAGACCGAGCGTCAGTACTATGAAGCTGCCGAGCGACTCAAGGCTCAAGGTTTGCTGACCATGCATTCCGGGCGGCTGGAGGTGGCGCGTGTCAACGCGCAGGACATCGAGCTCGACGTTGCCAACGATTCGGGCATCTGTCAGACACTCCACACAGACTTGCTGGTCGATTGCGGTCCGGTCGAGGTTGTCAGCGAGAATTCATCGAATACTTTGATTGCTGACCTGGTCGCGTCGGGTCTGGCGCATGCGGGAGCGGGCGGCGGCGGTTTCGCCGTGACCGACAGTTTCATCGCGAGTGATGGCATTTATGTCATGGGCCCCCTCCTGTCGGGCAACGTCGTATCCGGTGAGCCGGTCTGGCACATGGAGCACTGTGGCCGAATCTTCCGTTTTTCTCGCTTGTTGGCGGTAAAACTGGCTGGAGCGTTGTGTACTCCCCACGCACGGGATGCGTCTCGCGACAGGATGCCGCCGTATCAGACGCCGATGCGATATTTCGACAGCCCACGTGCCATGCAGATCACCCACCCTGTGGATCTTGTGCGTGCACGACAGAAGGTACTTGTTTTCGGTGCGTCCGGGCACGCGAAGGTCGTCATCGATATCCTGCAGCGTCTTGGCGATTACTCGGTGATCGGCCTTATCGATGTCGAGTCCAGGCGCCATGAGACGATCGCGGGTCGCATGGTGCTGGGCACCATCGGCGATCTGGAATCACTGATCAAGGAGCACTGTATCAGTGCGGGGATCATCGCCATCGGCGACAACACGACGCGTGCCTCGGTTGTCGAGGCCGTCCATGATCTGGTTCCGGACTTCGAATTCATCAAGGCGGTACATCCCGACGCTGTCTTGCCCAAGTGCATTGCTATTGGCGAGGGGACGGTCGTAGCAGGAGGCGTGACGATCAATCCGGGTGCGCGAATCGGTAACCATTGCATCGTCAACACGAATGCCTCGGTCGACCACGACTCCACGCTTGGCGACTACGTCAGCATCGCCCCGAACGCCACGCTCGGCGGTTCGTGTACCGTTGGCGATGTCTCGGCAATCTCGATCTCGGCAACGGTTCTGAACGGTGTCACCATCGGACCGTCGACCGTGATCGGCGCAGGCGCGCTGGTACTCGACAATGTACCTGGCTTTGTCGTCGCTTACGGGCAGCCCTGCCGGGTCATTCGTTCACGAAAGGCTGGCGAAAACTACCTGACGCGCGATCATGAACTCAGGCTTGGTCATCGCGATTGACGGGCACCGGCAGTCCACCAACAGCTAGCAACAAGCAACCGCGGCTTACAACCTGCTACCCCCGGCCTGCTACCCCCGGATTCTTGCCGGGGGGTTCCTCCCTCTCGACCTATTTCTCGACATTCTGCCGGGGTTGAATCGACTGCATCACTTGCTCTTCGTTTCTGCCGTCTGATGCGGAGTCCCATGCGTCGTTCGTGTCTGCCGGCATGTCCTCGGCGTGTCGCCTTGCAGCGCCTTCGACCGCGTCCTCGGCTGCATTCCGGGCAGCCTTGCGTTCGGCCATCCTGTCGAGTTTTCGAGAGGCGATTCGCGCGCGCTGTTCCGGGGTCATTTCGACGACCTGACCATCAGCGGCGCTCAACCTGGCAGCCTCACGCGACGCGCGGGTCGGCCGCTTGCGGAAGGAGGTCTGTCGCAGGCGAACATCGGGCATTGATGTGGAGTCGACCTTGCTCATGTCGTGATAGGCGCTGTAGAACTTCTCTCCCGTATAAGCCCGAGCCTTCGCCGGATCTACCTGAGTCAGCACGACACCCGCGATCTCGACGTCGGACCCGACCAGTTCGAGGCGGTTGAGCCCTCGCTTCACGACGCTGGAATCGGTGGAGTGCGCACGTACCACGTAGATGACGGTGTCAGACAGCTTGGCCAGCACCTGGGCATCCGAGACGGCACGAATGGGCGGACTATCGATGATGATCCGGTCGTAGTGCTTGCGCAGCAGCGTCATCAGGGTTTCGACGCGGTCGGACGAGAGCAGTTCGAGCGGGTGCCGTGGGCGTTTGCCTGCCGGCAGCACGTCGATGCCCTTGCCGAGCTCATTCTTGAGAATGCTGGACTTGAGATTGGCACCGGCACCGATGACACCGCTGAGTCCCTGACTGTACTGGGCATTCCTTCTGGAGGAGGTAACGGCGGGCTGGCGCAAGTCGGCGTCGATCAGCAGGACCTTGCCGACGCGCCCGAAGGAATGGGCGAGGTTCATCGAGACACTCGACTTGCCTTCACCCGGCACCGACGACGTCACCAGGATCACCTGGCGATTGTGGGACTTGTCGGTGACATGCAGGGTCGTGCGTACGGCATTGACGGCCTCCACGAACATGCCATTGTCGACATCATCCGGGTCGAGGGGGCCTTTTTCCCTGAAGCGTCCCAGTATGCGTCCGCCGATTCGCGGCAGCGCACCGAGCACCGGATAGCCGAAGCGCTCGATGTCTGACGACTCGTTGACATTCCGATCGAGCTGTTCGCGGGCGATGACCGCCGCTGAGGCGAGCAGGAGCGACAGCAGCGCGGCCGACGCGAGTGCCAGCATGGGCCTCGGACTGATCGGACGATCGGGCGTGATGGCCCGATCGGCGATCGATGCGTTCGCGACGTCCAGACCGTCCGCTGAGCGCGACTCTGTCATCCGGTTGTAGAACGTCTGGTAGATGTTCAGGTTGGTGGCCACTTCACGCTCGAGTGCGTCGAGTCGGAGCCGCTGCTCGCCGAGCGCTTGCACTTCGGCCTTGCCACTCTGCAGCTGGGAGCGAATGTCGGCCAGTCGCTGAATACTCGCTTCGTATTCACTCCTGGTGACGCCGACCACGCGTTGGATCTGTTGGTCGAGGCCCACGAGCACGGTATCGAGACGGGAACGTGCCTCGACCACATTCGGGTGCTTCGGTCCGTATCGCGTGCCGAGTTCCTCGACTTCCTGGCGCGCGGTGATCTCCTCGATGCGCGCACGCTGGACGAGCGAATCCTGCTGGATACGGCCAATGGCCAGAAGCGAAGAGCTGTCGTTGGCGGCAGCACCAATCTTGCGCTGGAGTTCGCGTTCCTGAGCTACCTGGCGCTGTGCGATGGCAAGCTCCTGGGTCGCGATCAGCAGTTCCTGCTCGTTGAGCCGGCTGACGTTGCCGCCGATGTCGATCAGTCCGTTCTCGCGCTTGAAGTCGATCAGGCGCTGTTCGGATTCCTCGAGCGTCAACTGCAGTTCGTCGACGCGCGAGCCCAGCCACTTGGCCGCGCGCTCGGTTCGAGCGAGCCGCGAATCGAGGTAGCCAGTGATGTACTGTTCAGCGACCGCGTTCGAGACGGTTGCCGCGAGTTCGGGATCGCCGGACTGGTAGTGAATGCGTACAAGCTTGGTTTCCGCAAGCGGTGCGATCGACAGCCGTTCGAGGAAGTTCGAGACGACTCTCTCGCGCTGCCTGCGATCACGTGCGGCTGTGTTGCCGTCTGCGTCGTTCCCGTTATCTGCAACGTCGAAGAAATCATCGCCACTATCGTTGCTCGTGACTGCCGCATCCTGGGCCGGGGCGGGCACTTTGACGAAGCCAGTCAACCAGGGAACGCTTTGACGAAGCCTGGTGAAGATACTTCTGCGCTGTTCAACCGAGCCGCTCGTGATTTCCGGGTTCTCCCAGAGATCGAGGGCCTCGATGGCGCGGTGGGCAAGTCCGCGTGAGCGGAGCATCGCGAACTGCGTCTTGTAGTAGTCAGGCGCCTCTGTCTCGACACCGATCAGTTCGTCGATGGACACGACGTTCGTCTGCTTCGGTTCGATCAGCAGTGACGTGGTGGCCCGGTAGACCGGTTCAGTCTTGAGGATGACGATCAGTGCGATAAAGCAGCCCAGCAGCAACGCAGCCAGCAGCACCCACCAATGGCGGGCGAGTGTCAGGAACGTGTGCTGAAGCTCAGCCCCTCGACTGGTCCCCTCCTTGTTGGCGTACATCGGTGAAGCCTCCTGATTCATCATGTTCTTTGTATCTCCCTTTCGAGACCGACGTCGACGGCGTGATTGGCCGGGTGTGTCGGACTGAATGACGTGTATTGGCGATTCCCTGGCCGCGGAGAATAACGAACGGACGAGTCGCTGGATCGCGCATTTCGCCGTTAGACGAACCCGTTCTCAACACTAAATCAACACACGCTCGACGCAACCACATAATCTGCAATGAGTGGCAATTGTTCACCTCCACCCTTCAAGACCGATGCGTCGGTGCCGATGCGCTTCGCGGTGGGACAGCTCGTCCGAGACACAACATGTAACAATACCATTCATGCGGCCTCGGGCAGTAATCTGCTGACTCTCGCTTCGTAATACAGCGGCCGCCAACGCTCTGTTTACATGCCGTCTCGTTCGTGCAGCGATGATTGTTCCCTGGTGGATCAACGCTATATTCCATCGTTCTCTAGCTACCGATGCCCCGAGTATTGAATTCGTTGACGAAACCGGCCCTGCGCCTTGTCGGCGGCATCTTAGTGGTTGCCGGCGTGGTCGTGTCCCTGTTCTTCGGCCAGCAGGTCTGGCGGGGTGCCTCGAACGAAGTGCCGAGCGGTATCGATGCCATAGCCGTTTTCGCGGGGGGCAGCGTGGCACGACTCGAACGGGCTGCGCAGCTGCAGCGACGTCACCCCGGGGCAACACTATTCGTCAACGACGCGGTGGCCGAGTGGGTCGGGGGTGCCGAGGTGACGCGACGGCTCTGTGACGAAAGCGCTGCTGTTGGCGAAGTTGTCTGTGTCGGCGCGCTCGAGGATTCGACGCGAGGCGAAGTTCGCGCTTTCGCTGGCCTCATGAACTCCCGGGGCCATGATCAAGTCGTCGTCGTCAGTGCCAGCTACCACGTCCCGCGGGTCGCCCGCTGGATGCGACGTTGCTTTTCAGGGCGCGTCTACGGCGTTGGCACCTACAAGCGAAAGCTTGACTTGCAGGCGTTGCTGCACGAGGTTGCCGGTCATTGGTTGGCGACCCTCCTGCCCGCAAGGTGCGATAGCCTGGAAAACACCAATCCCAATCTTCGCGTTTGACGCGTTCCTGACGCGCTCCTGACGCGCTCCTTGCGTCAGGCGTGTCGCGAACGGCAGTCAGCGAGAGACTGTGCGAGTCCGTGCGTAGAGATCTGCTGCCACCATTGCCGCTGTCAGCGATATGGCAAATTCAATGATTTCAGCAATGTCGAAGAGCAGCTTGTCGACGACGAAGTAGGTTACGTAGGCGCTCAACAGGAACAGCGAGATGCGCAGGTCGGGCAGAGGGTAGCTCCGGCGCAGGAAGCCATCGGGAGGGGTCAGTCGGAGGAGCAGGGGAACGATGCCCCACATCAGCACGCAGCAGAGCTGAAACAGCGGGCTGATGATGTTGCCCGCACTCTTGAGCGGTTCGTACAGCGGGTTGCTTTCCGCAAGCCCGAGGATCTCGGTAAGGTTCAGGTTGTGAAAGTTGAATTCTTGTTGCGCATTGACGGCAACGACACTTTCAGGCGGTTCGAAGAGACCGAAATGCTGGCCCCAGCTTGTTTCTTCGCCGAACACCACGACGCCGAGTACACCGAACATCAGCAAACAGAAGCTGTAAAGCGTGCTGACCGTCGCATGGCGGCGTGAGTGATATGCCGCGATGAAGAAGGTGATGGCTGCGAACAGCCAAAGGAAGGCTTCCGAGAGTTCGATCAGTGAACGCTCGTTCGGTCGTGTGAGGAACCCGGTGTAGGGCCGAATCTCGGGGAACAGATGCGTCACACCGTTCACGATGATGGCCGCCACGACCAGTACGCCCGCAATCGTCACGCGTTTGCGGATGCGCGACCCGTGAATATCTCCGGACAAATCCCTGTCTGCTACTGACATAACCATCACGACCTGCCCCTTCCCGAGCTGCATTGATAACCCGGCGAAGCGTAACCCAGCTGTATCACCCAAGCCAGTCTCGAAGGGCGTTCCGAGCAGCGTTCGATACATGATTCGAGCAACGCTTCACTGTTCCAACCTCGACGCCGCGCCGTAGCCGTGTCGTTCATACTCGGCGACCGCGCTGTTGCCTCACTCCGTATCGCTTCCTGTGTCACGACGCCCTCCGGCCCCTGAATCCCGCACTCCGAAGACAGTGCTCGAGCGACTTCGAGCCATGGCTGGCGGCAGTGCGCTCAGGCGCAACTTCGTGCGGGTCGCCGGCGCCAATATCATCGCGCAATCGCTGCTCCTGGCTGCCATGCCATTGCTTGCACGCCTGTACTCGCCGGAAGCGTTCGGACTGGCTGCGTTCTTTCAGGTAGCGCTGCAGGGACTCGCGTCAATCGCATCCCTCGCTTACGAGCGTACCGTGCCAAACAGTCGCTCGCCGCGCGCGGCCGCCGCACGGATGCTTGCAGGCGCTGCGGTACTTGCGGTGTTCGTCGTGCTGCTCGCCATCGTGATCGCGACGCAACCTCGCTTGCTCGCTCTCTGGCAAGGCGCAGTCGCCCTCGACACACTGCTCTGGTGGTTGCCACTGGCCATCACGGTTCACGGCCTGGGCCTGCTCGTGACTGCATGGCATGTCCGCAGGAATGACATGTCACAAGTAAGTGCTGCCCGGGTGATGCAGAGCGTCGCCTATGTCATCGTCGCCTTTGTCGGTGTGGCTATGGCCTTGCCCGAGGCCGGTCTGATACTCGCGACCTGTGCGGCCTGGGCGGGGAGTCTGTTGATGTTGCTGCGAAACGCCGGCAACATGATCGCTGCAGTGCGGGCAACACGTGGTCAAAGGGTCTGGCGGGTCTTCAGGGTGACCGCTGGCGAATCGAGCTCGGTCGCCGGTGTGCAATTCGTCAACGCGGTCAGTCTGATCGCGCCGGTCCTGTTCCTTGCGCAACGCTATGCACCGGCCGAGGTCGGCCTGTTTGCCTTGATGATGCAGCTGGTCGGCACGCCGCTTACCACGATAACCAATGCGCTCGCGGTCAGTTTCTGGTCCCACAGTGTCGAGTTTGTGCGCGAGCGGCGCTTCGCGGCCTTGCGTGCAAGCTTCCTGAAAACCACCCTGGTACTCGCTGCGCCTGCACTTGCCGTGGTTGCATTCTGTCTGCTGGCGCCACCGCTGATTCCGTTCGCACTGGGAGAGAAGTGGCGGGCAGCGGGACCGGTGCTGATGGCCGTCGCACCGATGCTCGCCGGTCGTGTGCTGTTCTCGCCGACCAATCATCTGATCGTCCTGCGACGACAGCGACTGCAGTTGTTCGCCGATGGCACACGGCTTGTGCTGATGGCCTTGACCATGGTCGCGGCCGAGGCCTACGACGCGCCCTTCGTGTGGGCGGTCCTCGGGATAAGCCTTGCCTCCCTGACGGGGCACACCCTGTTGTTCGTGACCCAGTTGCTCGTCCACCGCTCGTTGGCGCGAGCGTGAAGGCGCCGCAGTGGGGGTGAGGCCTGAGTGGGTCAAGCCTCGCCCACGCGGATGATGCGTGCCGGGCAGCCAACGGCCGTGGCGTGATCCGGGATATCGTCGATGACGACCGTACCGGCTCCGAGCGTCGCCCACTTGCCGATGCGCTTGCCCGGAATGACGATCGACCCGGCGCCGATGTTGGCTCCTTCACCGACAGTGACGAAGCCGCACAGGGTCACGTTCGGGGCGATGTGCACATGATCGCCAATCCGGCAGTCGTGATCGACACTGGCACCGGTATTGAGAATGACGCTGTTGCCGATCACGGTTTCGGCCTGCACGCGCGCCGCGTGGAACACCAGCGTGCCGTGACCCAAGTGCGCACTGGGCGAGATCAGTGCGCTCGGGTGCACCAGCGTTTCCAGGTGGGCGTCGAAACGCTGGCTGAGGCTGGCACGCGTACGGTTATCACCCAGACAGACGCAGAGACGGTCATCGCTATCGAGCGCCAACCCCGGATCGCTCTGCAGGCCGGGCCGGACGACATGCCCGCGATAAGGTCCAGGGTGTGCGGCGTCGTCAAAGAAGCCTGCAACCGGCGTATCGCTTGCCAGAGCGACCTCATAGGCCACCAGTCCGATTCCCCCGCAGCCGTAGAGATACAAGTCCATCGAGCGTTCCTTCTCCATGCAGCGGTCCTTACTCCGTCGCTACCACGTCTTGCGGGTTACTGATTGCTACCCCGGAACGGTTCGGTACCGATCGCCACACCGTTGGATATGCCCTCGCGGCGCAAGACCTTCGATACCGTCCGGAGCAGGATCTTCAGATCCAGGCTCAGGCTGATGTTGTCGACATATTCCACGTCCAGCTCGAACTTGCGCTCCCAGGAGATCGCATTGCGACCACTGACTTGAGCCAGTCCCGTGATGCCGGGCCGGACATTGTGTCGGCGCTGCTGCTCTTCACTGTAAAGCGGCAGGTATTCCATCAGCAACGGGCGTGGGCCGACAAGGCTCATGTCGCCGCGGAGCACATTGAGCAGGGCCGGCAGCTCGTCGAGGCTGGTCGATCGCAGCCAGAGCCCGAAAGGCGTCTTGCGCTGCTCGTCAGGCAGAGGATCGCCATCGGCATCACGACCATCCGACATCGAACGAAACTTCATCATCTCGAAAGGCTTGCCATCGAGCCCCGGGCGCGTCTGCCGATACAGCACGGGGCTACCAAGGGCGAAGCGGATCGCGACTGCAACGATCAAGAGAATCGGCGACAGGGCGACCAGCGCAAGCGCCGCGACCAGAACATCGATTACTCTCTTCACAAGAAAACCTTCTTCACAAGCACGTTTTCCTCAGCATGTGTTCGACAGACACATGTTCGTCAGAACCTGTCCCGCCATTCAGGTGCGGCAAGATTTCAGGTACGGCAAGATTCACGCCTCCTCGGCGCAAATGGCAGCGCCTCAATCGGTTCAGCGGCCCTGTCGACAGTAAGTGCGTCGTCAGGGGTGGGGCAGGTCATAGCGGCGCGGAAGATAGCACGAGCCCGCGTTCCGAGTGCCATCGAACCGTTCAAAACATTGTGTATTCCCCATGGTCAGGCGACATGGGTCGAACGGGCCCTGCGGTGCGCCTGGGGCTGGTCGAAAGTCAGCAGATCAGGCATGACGTTACATGTAACATCATGGGACAGTCCGCAAAACGCAGCCGTGGGAGGGCGCCGGCTGCAGGATGCGACACATAATTTATTGAGCGTGCCGGGAGCGGCAGCGCAGATGAGATATCGTGCTTAAATAAAATGGTCCAGACGGCGCGCTGTTCGCGACCTTGCGAGTTGGCGTCTGGAGATGTCATGGAAACTGGTAGTAGTGAACAGTTCACCCAACAGAGCGGCGGTAGAATGCCGTTCTCAGGGTTCCGGGCAACCTGTATGTCCTGTAAGATTGCAAGATCGGTCGCGTCCTGGCTATACGGTCCGAGACCATCTCGTACGAAAGCGTCGCAGTCAGCTGCCTGGCGCGACCACGAGTAGAGAACACAACACCGTCACCGCTGTTTCGACAAGCGAGGCGGGGTCCGACTGGGCGTATTGCACAGTGCAGGATCTAGCTGCTGGTACAGGGAAGAGGCTTTGTCTATGGATGTAAATCGACTCGAAGGTGCCGCACGCCACTTCTCGACGACGCTGGATTCGGTTCTCACGAATCTGTCCAGTACCGGGCGAAGTCGCAAGCAGGCTGTCAGTATGCTGGCCGATGCCTCTCTGGTGCTGGTATCCCTGTGGCTGGCTTATTCACTACGCTACGGTCAGCCCTTCGCTGACTTCGGGGCGACCTGGCAACTCTTCCTCATCGTACCGCCCCTGACGGTGACGATCTTTGGTGCGTTTGGAATCTATCGCTGGGTGGTGCGCTCGACCAACCGTCGGCTTTTTCGGCAGCTCGCGAAGGGTTGTGTTCTGTCGGCGGTCTGTCTGGTTCTCATCAGCTTCCTGCTGCGCCCCGATCTGCCGACACCGCGGTCGTTAATGGTCATCTACGGTCTGCTCCTGCTGGTCGGTACCAGTGGCGTTCGCATGGTGTGGCAGGAATTGTTCGGCGCCGGTGCACGCGGCCAGCCCGTCGCCATCTACGGCGCCGGTGCGTCCGGGCGCCAACTCGTGAATCTTCTCGCCGAAGGCGTGGAATATCGTCCGGTCGCCTTCATCGATGACAACCCGGAGCTGCACGGTACGATGGTATCGGGCATGCCGGTTCTCTCTGGTACCTCAGCTGATCTGGGCGCGGCCCTGCGCCGGGTCGAGGCAGACCGTCTGGTGCTCGCGATGCCCTCGCTCTCGAGTGCCGAGTATCGCCAGAAACTGGATAACGTGTCGGGTCTCGGGTTGCCTATCCAGACCATGCCGGGCATTGCCGAGCTGGTGTCAGGTGCCGCGCGTGTGGACGAGATTCGCGACGTTTCGGTCAACGATATTCTCGGGCGAGCGGAGGTTGCACCGGACTACAAGGTCATTGGCCGCAAGGTCACCGGTCGAACGGTTCTGGTGACTGGTGGAGGTGGCTCGATCGGCTCTGAGCTCTGTCGGCAGATTGCCCGGCTATCGCCGCAACACCTCATCGTGCTGGATAGCTGTGAAGCCAATCTCTATCACATCACGGAAGAACTCCAAAGCAACGGCAAGCTGGCGTTCACGCCGCATCTCGGTTCAGTGACCGACCGATCTGCCATGCAGCGACTATTGGCCTGTCACGAGGTCGACACGGTATATCACGCGGCGGCCTACAAGCATGTCCCCATCATCGAGGCGCAGCCGGCGCAGGGCGTCGAGACCAATGTCTTCGGCACAATGGCGCTGCTGGAGATTGCTATCTCGCTCAAGATCTCGGACTTCGTTCTTATCTCGACCGACAAGGCCGTGCGCCCGGCAAATGCCATGGGGGCGTCCAAGCGCGTTGCGGAGATGATCCTGCAGGCCAAGGCGCGCCTGCCATCCCATACCTGCATCTCGATGGTGCGGTTCGGCAACGTGCTCGGCTCATCCGGGTCGGTGGTGCCGAAATTCAAGGAGCAGATCATGACGGGCGGTCCGGTCACGGTGACCGACAGGGAAATCACCCGCTATTTCATGACGATTCCCGAAGCCGCGCAACTGGTACTGCAGTCCAGCGCGATCGCGCAGGGCGGCGATGTATTTGTCCTCGACATGGGCGAGCCGGTGCGCATCATCGACCTGGCGACGCAGATGGTGCATCTCTATGGCAAGCGTTTGCGTGAAGACACGAATAATCCTGACGACATCGAGATCATCGTCGAGGGCTTGCGTCCGGGGGAGAAGATGTATGAGGAACTGTTCATAGACGATTCGCACCGACAGACACATATTCCCAAGGTCTTTACCGCTGACGAGGGATTCCTCGCGTGGCAGGATCTGGATACACGGCTTGCACTGTTGTCGACACTGGTCGAGGCGGGCGACAAGGAGCCGCTGCGCGAAGCGTTGATGGCGCTTGCGTTTGCCGCGCAGTCGACGTCGATGACGCCCAGCGACGACAAGCCGGCCGTGGCCGTGGCCGTCGCTTAGGTTCAGTAACTGCATGTGCAGCAAGACGGCCTCCGCTAGTACTCCTTACGCTTGACGAGAAGACTGTGCTCAATACCTCCTTTCCTCCCTGGCCTTCGTTCACGCAAGAAGAGGCCGATGCCGTCAGTCGCGTACTGCTCTCGAATCGTGTCAACTACTGGACCGGCGAGGAGTGTCGGGCGTTCGAGCGAGAATTTGCTGACTTCGCCGGCACGCGACATGCCATTGCGTTGTCCAACGGCACCCTGGCGCTCGATCTTGCCTTGAGGGGTCTGGGCATCGGCCCGGGAGATGAGGTCGTGGTGACGCCGCGGACGTTCATCGCCTCCATCTCGAGTGTGGTGACGGCGGGTGCACGTCCGGTCTTTGCCGATGTCGATGCTGATTCCCAGGCGCTTTCGGCGGAGACCATCGAAGCGGTGCTCACGCCGGCAACCAAGGCGGTCATCGTCGTGCATCTCGCCGGTCGCCCGGCCGACATGGATCCGATCATGGCGCTTGCCGAGGTGCATGGGCTGTTCATCATCGAGGACTGTGCACAGGCCCATGGCGCGCGCTACAAGGGCCAATCCGTCGGCTCCATCGGCCACGTCGGCGCCTGGTCGTTCTGTCAGGACAAGATCATGACCACCGGCGGTGAAGGCGGCATGCTCACGACCAACGATGCTGAACTCTGGTCGTGGATGTGGTCCTACAAGGATCATGGTAAATCCTGGCGTGCGGTCTATGAAGACGAGCACCCGCCGGGCTTCCGATGGTTACATGAGTCGTTCGGCACAAACTGGCGCATGACCGAGTTACAAGGGGTAATCGGGCGCATCCAGCTGGTGCGCATGGACGAGTGGCAGGCAAAGCGACTGCACAATGCCGAGCGAATCTGGGCCGCCTGCCGTCAGTGTGACTGGATACGAGTTCCCGAGGAGCCTTCCGACGTCTTGCATGCGGCTTACAAGGCGTATGCGTTCATACGTCCCGGCGTGCTGCCGGCAGGCTGGAATAGGGACCGGATCGTTGCCGCGCTGATCGACGCGGGCACGCCAGCCTACCCAGGTACCTGTTCGGAGGTCTATCTCGAGAAGGCGTTTGTCGATACCGGGTTCGCCCCTCCGGAGCGACTGCCTGTCGCGCGCGAGCTTGGCGAAACGAGCCTCATGTTTCTAGCGCACCCGACGCTCGAAGAGTCGCATGTGGCACAGACCTGCGCGGCCATCGCGACGGTAGACGAGCTCATCGCGCGTGATCGCGAGGTCGCACAAAGCGCGTGAGCAGCTTGTTGGTTGGTGGCTTGTTTACGGACCACGGCGAACCTGTGCGCAAAGTCGCATGAAGGGCAAGCTGAGAGTATTGCACGCCGCGTCACTGGCGAGACCTTCCAGTGGCCAGCTCCAGCAGATGAACTGGGAGCAGGAAGCCGCCGGCATGAGCGGGGTTCCGTGGGCGGTACGCATGTATGGCCTGTCCGGTGCCGTGCCCGCTTCGCCGGTCGCGGTCCTCGATGATCAGGTAGACAAACCCGGATCATCGCGGCTGCCCTGGGTGCGCGCCTGGCGCTGGCTGGCGCTACGTCGCAACTACCATCGCTGGCTCGAATCGCGCGTCGACGAGCACGATATCTTCATGCTCCGGTACTACGTTCACGATCCGTTCCAGTACCTCTTCGTCCGGCGGTGCCCGAAGCCCGTCGTGTTCTTCAGCCATACGCTGGAGGTTCCCGAGCTACGCAGTGAGGGGGGAATTGTCGGTCGAATTCGCGCCGCGCTCGAGTCGACCATCGGGCGCCGAACCCTGAATCTTGCCGATGGCCTTGTCGGTGTCACCGAGGAAGTCCTCGACTATCAGCTAGGCCGCGCCGATATTCCTCCGGAAAACACCACCGTCTATCCGAACGGCGTTATCTGGAATGACACGCCGTTAGTCGATACGCGTGACAAAGAGGTGCCGGAATTGCTGTTTGTCGCCAATTTCGTGCCGTGGCACGGTCTCGACGAATTGCTCGACTCGATGGGGCAGTCTGCGGAAAGTTTTGTCTTGCACGTTGTCGGCACCGTGCCTGCGGCAACGGCTGCGCGTGCGCGTGCCGACTCGCGTGTCCGCCTGCATGGTCTCCTGGCGGAGCCCGAGATTCAGGAAATTGCCAGTTCCTGCTGGATGGGTATTTCGTCGCTTGCGCTGAGCCGAAAGGGCGCACGCCAGGCAGCAACACTGAAAGCACCGCAGTACCTGATGATGGGATTGCCGGTCTACGGCTGTGGTGACGTATTGCCGATCGAATTCGCGCACTATCAGAAAGGTGAGGCGGATATCGAGAGTATCCTGGCGTTTTCCCGAGCCAGTCGCCCCATCGACAAAGGCACTGTCAGGGAGGCTGCCAGGCCGCTGATCGACAAGCGCTTGTTGCTGGAAAGCCTTTACTCGACGGTTACCGCCTGGAATTTTGAGCGCCGCTAGCCGTGTAAGGCGTCACGATTCGTGCTTTTTCGTGAAGTGCGTTCAGTTTCGCGCCAGAATTGCAGTATGAGATAGAGACCTTGCCGCGCGGAATGAGACGTGGAGGGCGCAGGTTCATTACAATAGTTGACGCTTGACCCGGTCGCACGTGCATCAAATGACGCACTCTTGACAGGTCAACAGCAATGAACACAGTTCTCTGGAGAACGTACTGCAATGGCTTGCACATTCTTCGATGTAGAAAGCAGGAGCTCACTGAAGAGACTCCTTGGCATCGGACTCGCATCGGTGGCACTGCTCTGCTCAAACGTCCATGCCGACGAGGTCGTTTACGAGGACGGCTCGACGAACGAGTGGCGGGTCATCGACAACGATCCTGCCGGCGCGACGGTATCAATCGTCACGGACGCGGCGTTGTCCAGCGATGTGATCGAGTTCGCCGGCGCTGGCCGCTCGAACGCCTACCAACTGGGCGGAACCGCCGCGAGCAATGGCGGTTGGAACGATACGACGCGTGATCAGCTGTCGCTGAAGTTTCGTACTTCGGAGACGTACACGATCTATGTAGCGGTGCGTACCCAGGGTGGTTTTCGCTATCTGCTCTATGAGCCGCGAGACGAGAACCGGGGCCGGATCGGTTCGAGCTACATCTTTACCGGTATTGGCACGGCTACCGTGTCAGACAGCTGGGTGACCCTCGAGCGCGATCTGGCGGCTGATCTTGAAGCGGGTGAGCCTGGCAATGTGCTGTTGTCAGTACAGGGTCTGGTAGTTCGTGGAGATTTCCGTCTTGACGACGTTGCACTCGCGACTGCCGACACCGGCGGCACGAACGCTGCGCCAGTGGCGGAAGCAGGGGCGAACCAGGCCATCGATCTGGGTGCGACAGTCACGCTGGATGCGTCGGGCAGCACGGACGACAGCGCGGTCACCGGCTGGGAATGGCGGGATGATCAGAATGCCGTGATCGGCACGACCGAAACGGTCGCGTGGACGCCGACGACGGCGGGTGCTCTGACGGTAACGTTGACAGTGACTGATGGTGACGGCGCGACGGATTCGGACACGGTGTTGGTGACCGTGACGGACCAGGGCACGGCGAACACCGCACCGGTTGCCGATGCAGGCGCGAACCAGGCCATCGATCTGGGCCAGAGCGTGACGCTGGATGCCTCGGGCAGTACGGACGACGGCACGGTCACCGGCTGGGAATGGCGGGATGATCAGAATGCCGTGATCGGCACGACCGAGTCGGTTGTCTGGACGCCGACGGCGGCGGGTGCCTTGACGGCAACGCTGACGGTCACCGACAACGACGGCGCGACGGATTCGGACACGGTGGTGGTGACCGTGACCGTGACAGATCCGGGTGGAACGTCAGGCTCGACGGTCGTGTACGAGGACGGCTCGACCAACGAGTGGACCGTCATCGACAACGATCCTGCCGGAGCAACAGCCTCGATCGTCACGGATGCGGCGTTGTCGAGCGATGTCATCGAGTTCGCCGGCAGTGGCCGCTCGAATGCCTACCAACTGGGTGGAACCAGCGCGACCAATGGCGGTTGGAACGATACGACGCGCGATCAGCTGTCCTTCAGGATCCGCGCCTCGGAGACGTACACGATCTATGTGGCTGTGCGTACGCAGGGCGGTTTCCGCTATCTGCTGTACGAGCCGCGTGACGAGGACCGGGGTCTGATCGGTTCGAGCTATATCTTCAGTGGCGTGGGCACGTCGACGGTGTCTGACAGCTGGGTGACCATCCAGCGTGACCTGTCGGCAGACCTTGAAGCGGGCGAGCCGGGCAACGTGCTGCTGTCGGTCCAGGGCCTGGTGGTGCGCGGAGACTTCCGCATTGATGACGTGACGCTGTCGAGCGGTGGTGGCTCGACAGGTGGCGGAAACAGCGCACCCGTGGCGGACGCCGGCGCAGATCAGGCGATCGACCTGGGTGCGACGGTAACGCTGGATGCGTCGGGCAGCACGGACAGCGACGGCACGGTCAGTGGCTGGGAATGGCGGGACGATCAGAACGCCTTGATCGGCACGACCGAGACGGTCGCGTGGACGCCGCCGGCGGCCGGCGCTTTGACCGTAACGCTGACGGTGACCGACGATGACGGTGCGACCGATCTGGACACGGTGCTCGTGACGGTAACGGACCCGGGCACAGCAAACACGGCGCCGATTGCCGACGCCGGCGCGAACCAGGCCATCGATCTGGGCCAGAGCGTGACGCTGGATGCGTCGGGCAGCACGGACAGCGACGGCACGATCAGCGGCTGGGAATGGCGGGATGATCAGAACGCGGTGATCGGCACGACCGAGACGGTTGTCTGGACGCCGACGGCGGCTGGAGCGCTGACGGCAACGCTAACGGTGACCGATGACGACGGTGCAACCGATTCGGACACGGTCGTCGTGACCGTGACGGATCCGGTTGGAACGTCAGGCTCGACCGTCGTCTACGAGGACGGCTCGACCAACGAGTGGACCGTCATCGACAACGATCCTGCCGGCGCGACGTCGTCGATCGTGACCGATGCGGACCTGTCGAGCGATGTGATCGAGCTGGCGGGTGCCGGCCGATCGAATTCGTATCGCCTGGGCGGCACGCGGGCAAGCAACGGTGGTTGGGATGACATAACACGCGATCAACTGTCGCTGAAGATGCGTACTTCTGAGGCGTACACGCTGTATGTGGCCGTGCAGACTCAGGGCGGGTTCCGTTACCTGATCTATGAGCCGCGTGACGACGATCGAGGCCTGATCGGCAGCAGCTACATCTACAACGGTGTGGGGACCGCAACGGTCTCCGGTTCATGGATAACGATCCAGCGCGATCTGGCAGCCGATCTGCAAGCCGGTGAGCCGGGCAACGTTCTCCTCTCGGTGCAAGGGCTGGTGGTGCGCGGAAATATCCGCATCGACGACGTCGCTCTTTCAGGCGGCACGGGTGGCGGCACGAACGCTGCGCCAGTGGCGGAAGCAGGGGCGAATCAGGCCATCGATCTGGGTGCGACAGTCACGCTGGATGCGTCGGGCAGCACGGACGACAGCGCGGTCACCGGCTGGGAATGGCGGGATGATCAGAATGCCGTGATCGGCACGACCGAAACGGTCGCGTGGACGCCGACGACGGCGGGTGCTCTGACGGTAACGTTGACAGTGACTGATGGTGACGGCGCGACGGATTCGGACACGGTGTTGGTGACCGTGACGGACCAGGGCACGGCGAACACCGCACCGGTTGCCGATGCAGGCGCGAACCAGGCCATCGATCTGGGCCAGAGCGTGACGCTGGATGCCTCGGGCAGTACGGACGACGGCACGGTCACCGGCTGGGAATGGCGGGATGATCAGAATGCCGTGATCGGCACGACCGAGTCGGTTGTCTGGACGCCGACGGCGGCGGGTGCCTTGACGGCAACGCTGACGGTCACCGACAACGACGGCGCGACGGATTCGGACACGGTGGTGGTGACCGTGACCGTGACAGATCCGGGTGGAACGTCAGGCTCGACGGTCGTGTACGAGGACGGCTCGACCAACGAGTGGACCGTCATCGACAACGATCCTGCCGGAGCAACAGCCTCGATCGTCACGGATGCGGCGTTGTCGAGCGATGTCATCGAGTTCGCCGGCAGTGGCCGCTCGAATGCCTACCAACTGGGTGGAACCAGCGCGACCAATGGCGGTTGGAACGATACGACGCGCGATCAGCTGTCCTTCAGGATCCGCGCCTCGGAGACGTACACGATCTATGTGGCTGTGCGTACGCAGGGCGGTTTCCGCTATCTGCTGTACGAGCCGCGTGACGAGGACCGGGGTCTGATCGGTTCGAGCTATATCTTCAGTGGTGTCGGTACGTCGACCCTGTCGGATAACTGGGTGACCATTCAGCGTGACCTGTCGGCTGACCTTGAAGCGGGCGAGCCTGGCAACGTGCTGCTGTCGGTCCAGGGTCTGGTGGTGCGCGGGGATTTCCGCATCGATGATGTTTCGCTGTCAGGTGGTTCGGGTGGTGGCACGAACGCCGCGCCGGTGGCTGATGCCGGTGCAGATCAGGCCATCGATCTGGGTGCGACGGTCACGCTGGATGCCTCGGGCAGCACGGACGACGGTACGGTCACCGGCTGGGAATGGCGGGATGATCAGAACGCGGTGATCGGCACGACCGAGTCGGTTGTCTGGACGCCGACGGCGGCAGGTGCCTTGACGGTAACGCTGACGGTGACTGACAACGAAGGTGCAACCGATTCGGATACGGTGCTCGTGACCGTTACCGATCCGGGATTACCGGCGTGCTCGGGTACGGCTCCGTGTTTCGTTGAAGAGGCCGTGCTGACTGCTACCGATGCTGATGTCGGTGACGAGTTCGGCCTCGTGGTAGGTCTGGATGCGGCTCGTGCTGTCGTCGGTGCTTACCGTGACGATGAAGCGGGTTCCAATGCGGGTGCGGCTTACATCATCGAACGGACCGGTGGCGGTGCCTGGGGTGTGCCGACGAAATTGCTGCCTTCCGATGGTGCGGCGAATGACGGCTTCGGCTTCGCGGTGGATGTCGATGGCGATCGTGCGATCGTAGGTTCGTTCCGGCATGAACTCACCTCCAGCACATCGGGTGCAGGTGCTGCCTACATCTACGAGCGTCAGGCGAACGGTGATTGGCTCGAAGCCGCCTTGCTGATACCCACGGAGCTTGTCGCAAGCGACCAGTTTGGCATTTCGGTCGCGATCAATGGTGATCGTGCGCTGGTCGGTGCCGCGGCAAGCGGTTCGACGGCTTCGCCCGGAGCCGCCTATCTTTTCGAGCGGCAGGGTGGAACCTGGATGCAGACCGATCGGCTGGTACCGAGTGACGGTACGGCAGGCGCGCAGTTCGGCAATGCAGTCGATCTGCAGGGACTACGCGCTGTCGTTGGAGCACGTGCCGCGGTCGGCGGCTCGACCGACGATGTCGCCAATGCCGGCGCGGTCTACATCTACGAACTCGGAACCAGTGGTACTGCAGTCTCTGAGGCGAAGATCGGCGCAACCGGTGCGCAATCGGCCGATCACTTCGGCAAGGCCTTGTCGCTCGACGGCAATCGGGTGCTGGTAGGCGCCTACGGTGATCGTGGCGACGGCTCGACCGCCAATGCGGGTGCGGCTTATCTTTACGAGCTCACGGGCGGCACCTGGGTCGACATACAGAAGCTCGAGCCGACGCCTGCCGTGACCAATGACCGGTTCGCCCGAACGTTGTCACTGGCCGGTAATCGGGCCTTGATCGGCGCCTATCTCAACGACACCGATGGTGCAAATACAGGCACTGCCTTCATCTACGAGCCGGATGCGAACGGCGACTGGAGTGAGACGCAGCAGCTGCTCCCCTCGAACGGCGATCCCGGGGACTTCTTCGGGGTACACGTCGCACTGGGTGCCGACTATGCGCTCATCGGTGCACTCAAGGAAGACGGCCCGGGCAATGCGACAACCTCGTCCGGTGCGGTGTACTCGTTCTCACCGTCGAACTGATCCAGGCCAAAGTGTCTTGACCCGGTCGTCGCTGACTTTCGTCGCGGCGACGGCCGGGGAGCGTCGGTATCAGCTCGTGCCGTGTCGCTCGCGGATGAGTCGGGCAGGATTGCCGCCGACGATGGCATTTGGCGGAACATCCCTGGTCACGACAGCGCCGGCGGCGATGACCGCACCGCTGTGAATCGTGAGGCCGTGCATGATGATGGCACCGTGACCGACCCACACATTCGATTCGATCGTGGTCGGCAGGAATTCTGCCCGGCCCGACATCCGCATGGTCGTCTCGATGTCGTCGAAGCGGTGATCACCGCCGACAACCGACACGAAGGAAGCAAACATGACGTCGTCGCCGATCGTCAGATCGGCCGCGAGATGACAGAAGTTGCCCATGAAGAATTGATCGCCGATGGCAACGCGGTTCTTCCGGCTGACAGTACAGCTGCGGCCACACATGAAACCGGTACCTGCGCTGAAATTTCCGCGCGTCAGCAGTCGGAAGCGAGTCTTGACCAGCGCGCACCAGAGCGCTCGAGGTGAGGTCTTCATCGGTTTGCTTCGATAGAGCTTGCCGGCACGCCGCCAGCTTGCAGTGCCCCGGTTGTATCGCGCTCGCCGGGCGACGATTCGGCTGTCTTGTCAGCCGTTTCCGAACTCGTAGCGTCGTGGCCCATCTGTCCGAACAGGTAAGGCTTCAGAAGTCCGATAGCTGCGAAGGCGAAGAACAGCCTGTTGCCATTCATGTCCGCACTGAGCAAGGCCTGCAGAAAGAAGTAGAGCATCAACAGATGCACTTGCGTGTACGTGTCCGAGAAGGACATCGAAGGCCGATGCACCCAGAACAGGTGAAGCATCATGCCGAGTAGCAACGCGCCACCCAGGTAGCCCGTCTCGATGAAGTACTCGAGCACGAGATTGTGCACATAGTCATGCCCGAGGTAGGCAACCACCGAGGTGTAGCTCGAGTATTCGGCAAAGCCGACACCACTCGGGTTAGCGACAATGATGCGAATGGCTTCAAGCCACATGTCGGAACGCACGCCGGAACTTGCGTCGGTTATTTTCTCGGCAGATTGTTCCGGCAGGAACTGGGTTGCCCAGGGCAGCACAAAGGCAATCGCCGCGACAATGACAACGAGCAGCATCAGACGCGTCTTCACGCTGCTACTGCTGCCACCGTTAGTACTTCCGAAAAGCAGCATGATGAGGATCATGCCGTAGAACGGGCCGCGCGAGGCCGTGATCAATGCGGCCACGACAAGCAGGCACATGACGGTGATGCTGACCGAACGGCTGATGAACGGGTCACGGGCACGGAGCTGCAGGAAGGCCAGCAGCACGCAGCCGGCAGCAATGCGACTCAAGAGAATGACATTGACACCGAAGCCTTCAACGCGAAAATTGACCGTCTGCAACATGCCCTTGGAAATTGCGTCGAGTTCTGCCGCGCCCACCGCGATGGCGGCGATCCAGAAGAATGACTTGAGAAAGAAGCGAAGGCGGGTGGGATCGATGACCTGAAAGACAGGCATTGTCGCCGCGAAAAGTGTCAGGGTGAAAACACCCGTTGCCTTGTAGCTCGTGTATTCCTTGGCGAAATCGGCATAGGTGAGCGACACGACGGGCATCATGAACAGGTACAGGGCCAGGAAACCCAGCACAGGCAACTGGTGTCGCCGAAACGGATTCCTGCCGATCATCGACAGCAGAAAGGAGGCGATACAGACGAGAGCGGTCAGCAGGGTGGCGTCGATGCCGATGCCGAGGTATTCCGGTACGAGCGCCTTGTAGGTTTGCGAGGCAAGGAAGGCAATGAAACTTGCGATGGAGACCTTCTCGAAGAAGCCGATGTGCCCGTACTCATTCATGGATCAGACCCTTCCCTGGGTTGTTGCCGCATGGCCTCCGGTCATCGCGGCGACGCGCTCGTCGACAAAGTGACGCCGGTCGAAACGCGCTCTCGAGGCCAGCGCATTATCCTGCAACGCTTGCAGGCGTGCCCGGTCGTCGACCAGATCCACCATCGCGTCGGCTAGCGCTTCGGGATCGTGCGGTGGCAGGACCAGTCCGGTCTCGCCATGACGCACAACCTCCCGACAGCCGCGGGAGTCACAGGTGATGATCGGCACGCCCATCGACGACGCTTCCATCAGGTTGACAGGCATGCCTTCGCGCGTACTCGGAAATATGCAGAGGTCAGATACGACCAGTACGCGTTCCATGTCCTTGACCCAGCCGAGCCGCTGCACCTGCTCGTTCTGGTCAAGGGCTTGCGCTTCTGCGTCGCTGAGGCCCGATGGATGCAGCGAGTCCGGCACACCACAAAGCAGCAGACGCACGTTCGCTGCGCGTGAGCGTGCCGAGTCGAACGCCCGCACCGTCACGTCGAAGCCCTTGAAGGCCACGAAGCGGCCGACATAGATCACCACGAACTCATCCGGGGCCAGGCCGAGGTCTGCGCGAATCTGTGCCTTGTCAGCCGCACTGAAGCGGTCGCGGTCGAAACGCACGATGTCACAGCCGAATCCGCAGGATTCCAGCAGTGAGGCATTGGTCACACCGTTCTGTTCCAACGCCTCAAGATCGTCGGCGGTCAATACAACGGCCTCATCCATGCGGCGTGCTGCCCAGCTCTCCACGCTTCGCTCGACGTGGCCGCGCGGTCCGCTCAGGGTCGGGAAGCGGAGGCCCTGGATGATGGCAGTGGTTCTTGGCCAGGCAGACGTTCTCGCCAGGGCAGCGCTCAGCATGGCTGCCGAGTAGTGCACATCGACGAGATCGGGCTGCAGCTCATCGACGAGTCGACGAAGTTCCCGAGCGGCGCGCAGGTGCGTCAGCGGGTTTGCGCCTCGCGGCATGGGCACATCGTGATACGAGACACCTTCCCCCAGATCGATGTCTTCGCCGAATGCGAAACCGGCCGCGGCCACATGAACCTCGTGCCCGAGTTCGACCAGACGCAGGCACATCAGCCTGAGAAACGGATAGGAACTCAGCGTGGGAGAGACGACCAGGATTTTCATCGTACGAGATGGCAAGAACGTGGCACGGCATAGAGGGTGTCGGTTAGGCACCCGAAGGCCGGGCATGCGGAGGCCGTGTACCCGAAGGATTGACTGTGCGAGCAGTGGGCGGTCGCGTATTCTACGGTATGCGGCGCATGCGGACTGGACAGGATCTCTGACATCTGTTCACCGATTCACGGTATCTCACCGGGATAGACTCCGACTCCGGAGCAGCAAAGCGACGCAGCGCTCATAAACGGTAGCGGCCACGAGCACCAACACGTGAGCGCATCCCGATCGCGCAGGCAATGGAATGAAGTCCCTGTACCCGGTCGCCGATGTTGTCGAAGTGTGGCGCTGTCACACTCGGGTAGCGGGCTTGCAGAGTACACTCGCGCTCCAAAACCGGTCAGCCAAGGTTGCTCGACTCGGGTTGCTCGACCCGCCAACCGACAGACAAGGAGTTTTTCACCGTCGATGAAGCAGATTCTGCAAGACCTCTCCACCGGCGCGACGACAGTCGCTGAAATACCGTACCCAACCTGTCCCCGGCGATATGTGAACATTCGTGCCCGGACGTCGCTGATCTCGCTGGGTACCGAGCGCATGCTGGTCGGTTTCGGCAAGGCGAATCCCCTGCAGAAGGCTCGCCAACAGCCCGACAAGGTGCGCATGGTGCTCGACAAGGCGCGCACCGACGGTGTCGGCGCGACGCTCGATGCGGTCAAGAGCAAGCTCGCGCAGCCGCTGGCCATGGGCTACTGCTCGGCTGGTGTGGTCATCGAATCCGTCGACAGCGAATTCGCGATCGGCGACCGGGTCGTGTCGAACGGTCCGCATGCCGAAGTCGTCTGCGTGCCGCGCAACCTCGTGGCCCGCATTCCCGACGGTGTTTCGATGGAGGCCGCCTCATTCGCGCCGGTCGGCGCCATTGGTTTGCAAGGTATCCGCCTGGCGGCGCCTGCGCTTGGTGAAACGGTTGTCGTTATCGGTCTTGGCTTGATCGGCCTGCTCAGCGTGCAGCTGCTGCGCGCCCAGGGCTGCCATGTCATCGGGGTCGACTTCGACGCGGCCAAGGCGACGTTGGCGGAGCGCTATGGTGCCAGCGCGATCGTGCTCAAGGAAGGCATGGATCCGGTCCGGGAAGTCCTTGCGCGAGCCGCCGTCGACGGTGTCGATGCCGTGCTGATCACCGCGTCGACGAAAAGCTCCGATCCTGTACGACAGGCGGCCGGCATGTGTCGCAAGCGTGGTCGTATCGTGCTCGTCGGCGTCACCGGGCTGGAACTGAGCCGAAGTGATTTCTACGAGAAGGAGCTGTCCTTCCAGGTGTCTTGCTCATACGGGCCGGGACGCTACGATCCTTTCTACGAAGAGCAGGGCAATGACTACCCGGTCGGATTCGTGCGCTGGACGGCACAACGCAACTTCGACGCCGTGCTGCAGCTGATGGCAGACGGCCGTCTCGATGTCGATGCACTGATCTCGGAACGCTACGATCTGGCGGATGCGCAAAAGGCCTATGAGGAAGTTGCCTCGAGCACCACCGCGCTCGGCATCATCATCGACTACGACCAGGAGGAGGGCGAGCATCTGCGCGACCGTCAGGTACCGGTCTCGCCCACACGCACCACGGCAGCCCTATCGGGAAAGGTTGGTGTGGCCTTCGTTGGCGCTGGAAACTACGCCTCGCGCATCCTCATTCCCGCCTTCCGTGCCGCAGGCGCCGATCTTCGTCAGATCGTCTCGCAGAAGGGTGTCAGTGCGGCACACCACGGCAAGGCACTCGGTTTTGCCTCTGCAAGCACCGATATCGACAGCGTGCTCGCCGACGATTCGGTCGATGTGGTTGTCGTGGCAACACGACACGACACCCATGCGGAATACGCGGCACGCGCGCTCGAGGCAGGCAAGCAGGTTTTCGTCGAGAAGCCGATGGCGTTGACGGAGGCGGAACTGCAACGGGTCGTCGACAGTGCCGGCAAGGCTGAAACACTACCGGGCAACTGTCTGATGGTGGGCTTCAATCGACGCTTTGCACCGCATGTCATGGATGTCAAGGCCTTGCTGGCAGGGCGTGCCGAGCCGAAGAGTTTCATCTTCACGATGAATGCCGGTCACATCCCGGCAGATTCGTGGGTTCAGTCTGCCGAGAAGGGCGGTGGCCGGGTCATCGGCGAGGCCTGCCACTACATCGATCTGATGCGCCACCTGGCGGGCTGTCCCATCACCTCGGTCGAAGCACGTTCGATGGGCCGCAACGATGCCTTCGAGATCGTCGAGGACAAGTGCGTTATCACGCTCGGATTCGAGGACGGATCCATCGGTACCATTCAGTACTTTGCCAACGGTGGTAGCCGCTTCCCGAAGGAGCGCATCGAGGTCTTTGCCAACGATGCGGTCCTGCAGATCGACAATTTCCGGGCACTACGGGCGTTTGGCTGGCAGGGAGCCAAGGGACGCAAGCTGTTCAAGCAGGACAAGGGCCAGGAAGCCTGCGTGCAGCACTATCTCGATAGTGTTGCCGCCGGGAAGGGCGCAACCATAGCGTTCGACGAACTCGTTGAAGTTTCGAGGGCGACCCTCGAAGCGGACCGGCTCATTCGCTCCTGGCTGTAGTTCGTCATGGCTCTCCTGCCCAGGTCCCTTGTTTCCAGGCGGCCGCTGCTCACAGCGCTCGGCCGCCTCGGCTGGGACAATGTCGCGCGGGTGGCGTTCTACCGGGCGCAGCTCAAGAGTGGCTGGTTCGAGCGAACGCTGCCGGTCGGCAAGTGGCCGACGACGACCGACGCACGCTGGTTCTTCGAGCGGGATGCCCGGCCACCGCCGGTACCCGAGAGCCTGTTGCTGTTCGGTAGCTTCGCGTATCCGATCGAGGACGCCCCGGCCTGGTCGACCAACTATCTCAATGGTGTCAGTGTCGAGGGCCGCGGCGCCCACTGGTCGCGAACCAGTGATTTTGGTGAAGCGCTCGGCGACATCAAGTGCGTCTGGGAGCCCTCTCGATTCGAGTGGGCACTGCGCTTCGGCTGGCGGATCCGTAACGGCGAGCGCCAGTTGCTCGGAACCCTCGAGCATTGGCTCCGCAACTGGTGTGAAGAGAATCAACCGAATGCCGGTGCGAACTGGAAGTGCGGGCAGGAGGCTTCGATCCGTGTCATGCACCTGTTGTTCCTCGTCGATCTGCTCGAGGGACACGCGGCGGCCAACGATGTCGCGATTGCCGGGTTCGTGCGCACGCATCTCGAGCGAGTACTGCCCTCCTTGCATTATGCGACCGGGCAGTCGAACAACCACGCCACCTCTGAAGCCGTCGCCTTGTATTGTGGTGGTGTGTACCTCAAGCGTGTCAGCGTGGGGGATGCGACTCTGACAAGGCAAGCCGAACGCTTCGAGAAGCGTGGCCGACGGGCACTCGAGCGGAATGTGGCGGCGTTGATCATGAGCGATGGAACGTTTGCCCAGTACTCACCGGTCTACCACCGACTCATGCTCGACACGCTGGTGTTCGCCGAGCTGCAGCGCCGACGCCATGGCGGAGCCGCCTTCTCCGAGCGCTTGTATCGACGCATGGCCGCCGCGACGCGCTGGCTTGCCGACATGGTGGATTCCGTCAGCGGTGATGTCCCCAATGTCGGATCGAACGACGGCGCGCATCTGTTCAATGCGGCAGGCTTGCCTTATCGTGACTTCAAGAGCGGCCTGAGTGTCGCCTGGCGAACGTTTATCGGTGACCAGCAAGGCGCGGAAGGAGCACAGCATGCGTTTGCCGTGATCTATGCGAAGGAACTGGGTGAAGCCGCGCAGCCTGTTGCCATGACGGGCAACCCGGCAGACCACGAGAGCCCCGCGACAGGCAGCCAGCTCGAGGGTGGGTTTGCAATGCTGTCCCGTCCACAAGGTCGCGCACTGCTGCGTCTGCCCGGCTATCGCTTCAGGCCGGCACAATGCGATGCGAACCATCTGGATGTCTGGCACAAGGGCGTGAATGTGCTACGCGATGCCGGTACCTTTAGCTACAACACCGATGCCGAGCGCCAGGCGTTCTATCCGGGGGTCAATGCCCACAATACCGTGCAATTCGACGACCGGCAGCAGATGCCGAACCTGTCACGTTTCCTGTATGCCCACTGGACCGAGCGGCAGCACTTCGAGGTCGAGCGCGCGTCTGACGGCGGGGGTGCATTGACGTCGACAATGACCGACTATCGGGGGAACACCCACACGCGCCGCGTCGAGTCGAGCGCGACCGGCTGGATCGTGACCGATACGCTTGGCGGGCCGTTCTCCCGGGCAACACTGCGTTGGCGGTTGGCCCCGCTGGAATGGCAGGCACACGAGGATGGTGCCGAGTCGTCACTCTGCCGTGTACGCATCCGCGAAAGCGAGGAGCGAAGCGAAGAGCATGGTGAACGGCGTTGCTCGATGGCGGTTGCCACGGAATCCACTCACTACCTGCAGGAATCCGACGTGCCAGTGCTGGAATACAGCATCAGTCGGCAAGGTACGTTTGTAACCCACCTGGAGATGTACTGACAAGGGCCATGAAAATACTCTACTTCCATCAGTACTTCTCCACTCGGCAGGGTGCGACCGGCACACGCCCCTATGAACAGGCGCGTGCCCTGTGTGAAGCCGGACACGAGGTACGCGTCGTCTGCGGTAGTTTTGACGTGGCCAATACCGGCTTGAGCGGTGAGTTCGTCGATGGCGTGCGCCACGGTAACGTCGACGGTATCGACGTGACCGAGTACAAGCTCAACTTCTCGAACAGCCACGGCCTGTTGAAGCGTTCGCTTGCTTTCCTGCGCTTTGCGCTAAGGAGTGCCGCGCTCGCTTTCCGCTCTGAGGCCGACCTCATCTTCGCCTCCTCTACACCATTGACAGCGGCCATACCCGGAATCGTCGCGAAATTGCGTCGCGGTCGCATCTTCATCTTCGAAGTCCGGGATGTCTGGCCCGAGCTCCCGAAGGCCATGGGCGCAATCAAGAACCCCGTGGTCCTGTGGGCTCTTGGTGTGCTTGAGCGCAGGGCCTACCGCAGCGCAGACGGCTTCGTCGGACTGTCGCCCGGCATCGTTGCCCGATTCCGTGAGGTGGTCGGTGATGCCACGCCGATGACCCTCGTCAGTAATGGTTCCGATGTCGAGATGTACAAGTCACTGGCGGCCGAAGGTGAACGCATGCGGCCAGCGCATGCCGAAGAGAGCGACTTCGTTGCCGTCTTCACGGGAACGCACGGCAAGGCCAACGGGCTCGATGCTGTGCTGCATGCCGCCGAGGTCCTGAAAGCGCGTGGCCGTGACGACATCAAGCTGGCCTTCATCGGCAGTGGCAGCGAGAAACCACGCCTCAAGGAGCTGGCGGAAGAAAAGCAACTCGACAACTGCCTGTTTATCGATGCCGTACCGAAGACCACCCTTGCCGGCTACTTCCAGGGTGCCGATGCTGGCTTGATGATTCTGGACAACGTTCCGGCGTTCTATCAGGGAACATCGCCGAACAAGTTCTTCGACTACCTCGCCAACGGTCTGGCACTGGTGACCAACTACCCGGGCTGGGTGGCTGACATCATCGAAAAGGAGGAGATCGGACTGGCGGTACCGCCCGAACAGCCGGAGCTTCTCGCCGACGCACTGGTGCAACTCGCCGACGATCGAGAGCAGACGCGGTTGTTCGGCGAGAGGGCGCTCGAGATCGGCCGACGTGATTTCAATCGCGAGAACCTCAGCGCGCGTTTCGTCGAATTTCTGGAAACTACCGTTGCCGAGCATGGCGCGCGTGGCCGTCGTCCCTGATGCGCCGTGGTGCTGATCGATGAATGCGGCACGACGCAAGGCACTGGCTGTCGGCTTCTTCTGGAGCGCGCTCGATCAGGTTGCACGACTTGGCGTTACCCGGCTGGTGTTCTTTCCGATCGCGCTCAGGTTGCTGGGACCGGCATCTTTCGGCGACTTCGTGATCGCACTGTCGGTCTGCGCCGTTGTTGGCGGGGCGATCTCGAAAGGGTTCACTAATCAGCTCATTCGAACAGCGAACGAATTTGCCGCCGACGAGCAAGCATCAATATTGAAAACCGCCACGGCAAATACCCTGCTCGTCACCGCGGTATTGCTGGCCTTGTCGGGCCTTGCCATCGTACCGTTTGCCGATCGGCTCGGCGGTGCGGATCTCGGCTTCTGGCTGGTGGTGTTCATGCTGCATTACCTGATCCTGAACCCCACCGAGACGATGATGGTGAAATACCGCATCGAGCGAAACTTCCGCCGGATGACGCTGTTGCATTCGGTGGGTGTGGTGGCATTGCTGGCGGCGCTTGTGCTCTTTCCGCTCATCGGTGAGTGGGCCGTGGCGCTTGCACTGCTGCTATGGGCCATCGTGCCGGCCCTGTGGGTTGCCTGGAGCGAAGGGCTGGAAGGCGTACGCGTGTCGACGGCGGTGCTTCGCCGGACGGGCCGATCAGTCTACGACTACATGCTGGGCGGATTCGTGCAATTGTCGACCGGCTACCTCGACCGGCTCATGCTGGCCTTCTGGTGGCCACCAGAGCAGGTTACCGTCTTCTTCGCGGCCGTCAGCCTTGCGCTTCTGTTCCAGTCGCCGGCCACCATGCTCGCAACCTTCGTGCTGTCACTGCTGGCCCGGGTCGAAGGTACACGGCTGTCGAGTACCAAGCTTCTGGGATACCTGCTCGCCTCTTTCGCAGGCGGGCTAGTCGTCTACGGCGTCGGTATCGTGCTGGGAGATCTGTTGCTTCGCCTGCTCTATCCGGAGCAACACGCCGAGTCGTCACAGGTCATGGATCTGGCTGTTGCCGCCTCGGCCATGATGACGGTCTCGACGCTGATTCGTCCTTTCGTGGTCAAGCTTCGGCCCTCGAGCTGGATACCCAGGCTGTCCATCGTGACCCTCGTGGTCAGAATCTTCCTGACCTGGCTGTTCGTTCGCAGCGGTGGCTACGAGGGAGCAGCACTGGCACTTTTCTATGGCTCCCTGTTCACCACACTGGCGTGGGTGGCCGCCTACCTCTCCGTGCTTCGGCCATCCTTGTTGAGATCGACATGACGCGTCCTTCCATTCTGTTCATCGGCGGTTCCGGTCGAAGCGGTTCGACCATGCTCGACATTCTGCTCAATCAGCACCCCGCCGTCAGTGCCGTGGGTGAGGTGCATCGACTGGCCAACTATTACCTGCAGGGGGAGGAGTGCACCTGCGGCGAGATGGTTTCCGAGTGTCCTTACTGGACGCAGGTCATCGACGGGCTGACGGTCGCGAACGAAGAGGCAAGCGCTGAGGCTGGCACAGCTGCGCCAGTTGCTCGCGATCAGTTCATGTTGAGCGATGCGGGTTACGGTCTCCGCGCACGTTTGGCGGAGCGGCTCGCGCTGATAATGCAGTCGCCCGAGCGTTTCAGGGAACGCGCGGCACGCGACTTTGCCCGCAATGTCGGTGAAATCGATAGAAGCCTCGCGCTCTACGACAGCGTCTCGTTGGTAGACAAGACGTCGGTGGTGATCGACGCTACCAAGGATGCGCGTCGCATGAAATACCTGTACATGTACCTGGGCGAACGCTTCAAGCTGATCTACCTGGTGCGAGACGGCCGTGGCGTAGCGGCGTCGGCGATGCGACGCGAGAGCATTCCGATGCTGAAGGCAGCCGCGCGCTGGGCGCTGGTTCACACCAAGTACCGCCTCGCGCTCCGCAACGTGCCGCCGGCGCAGATCCTGGTCGTACGCTACGAGGATCTCTGCACCGATACCGAGGGCACCTTGGCGCGGATCGGCGGCTTTCTCGGCATCGAGCATCGCCCGGGCCTGACGGAGATCCGGAAGGACGTCTCGCACACCATTGGTGGCAACCCGATGCGCTTCCGTAGCTCGGAGACGAGCATCGTGCTCGACGAGAAGTGGAAGGAGGGCATGAGCAAGCTGGACTTGTGGACCTTCAATCTCATTGCCGGGTTACACAACCGACGCTTCGGCTACGCCTGGCGACCGCGTGCCGACGGGTAGCACGCTTGGCCGAACCGGCTACGGGATGGGTACCGGTACCGGCAGGCTACGAGCAGACTTCAGGTAGCTTTCGGATGAGCCTCAGTCAGGTACTTTTCGCAGGCGGGCCGTGCTTGCTCGCTCTCACCGCGAGCTAGCGAAGGCACGCGGAATCGTGTGCCTTCAGACTGCCCTTTGAGGCATTGTCTGCGATGCGATTGTCACGCAGGAATTCGGCCACACTGCGGTGCCTGTCGGCTCGGACCTCAGGTTCGATTCCGTCGATCGCCTCGAAGTGGTTCTGTCCGATCATGTTGTTCGACGAGATCTCTATCAACTGGCCGGTTGCAGGGTAATCACGCGCACTGTAATGGTATCCAATGAACCGGTTTTCGGTGATCGTGTTGTCCTTTGCGGCTCTGTAGCGGTAGTAGATATCTTTCGAAGCCGTCTTCTCTGTATTGTGTAGTGCGACTCCGGCGGCGTGGCGATTCGCGGTTTCAAATACATTGTGTTTGACGACGTTCGATTCGCCAGAGATGCGGATCGGCGTGGTGCTCGCACCCAGAATCTCGTTGTTCAGCAGCCGGTTGTTGCCACCCATCCTGATGACAAGCGCACCCTTGTCACTGTCGACGATGCAATTGTGCTCTATCGTGTTCGAGTCAGACTTGACCGAAATGACCTCGGCGTCCCCGCGGACATTAGAGAACATGTTGTGGTCGATCCTCGCGTGGGTTGCGTTATCGTATCCCCGTGGCAGCGGAGCGTAACCGTAGCCAAGCATTATCGGCTCCAGGCCATTGGATTTAGTCCGGGCGATGTCGTGCCAGGTATTGTGGTGAATATGGTTGTGGCTGTAGTAGCGGCAATTGTCACCACAAGTGACTTGCGGCTGCGCGTGCCACAAGGAAAGGCCGAGCGTGCCACTCCAGGTGTTGTTATCAATCTCGACGTGTGATGCGTACACGCCCAGACCGACCAGGGCACGCTTGAAAGCATTGCTGGTGAAGCGCGCATGATTACCCTCGAGCACGACCGGCCCGGTCGTGTCGACGAAGCTGAAACCAGCGATATGCAAGTACTGCCCCTTCAGGCGCCATTCCAGATTGCCGGAGATTCGCACACCGCCAACTGTCTCAGCCAAGAGAGAAATGGGTGCTGATGCCGTTCCGGAAATAGTGGCAGGCCATTGCAGAACGTCCGACTTGAGCTCGTAGCTGCCGTCTCGAACGATGATCGCGTCACCCGCCTGAAGGGTCGGCAACAGCGCGCGAAGCTCGGGTACGAGTGACGAATTTTCACCCCCGATCCAGTGCGTTCTGGAGATCGGCAGATTCGCCCTATGGGCTCGACTACCGGAAATCAGTGTGGCGCCAATACGTGCAGACCGATCGACGCCGAATGTTCGCCAGTCTTCGGAGCCGGTATTATCCGTCACGGTGACCGCCAGCGTGTCTGTGGCGATAGCGCCGTCGTCGTCGGTTACCGTCAGGCTTGCCGTCAGGAAGCCTGCAGACGTCGGTGTCCAGTTGAGCGTCTCGGTATTGCCGATCAAGTCGTTCTGGTCGTCACGCCATTCCCAGCCGGTGACCCGGCCGTCAGAGTCCGTGCTGCCGGACGCGTCAAGGGTCACGCTCAGCCCCAGTTCGATGGCCTGATCCGCACCCGCATCAGCAACCGGTGCAGTGTTACCCGTATCCGTATCCGTATCCGTATCCGTATCCGTATCCGTATCCGTATCCGTATCCGTATCCGTATCCGTATCGGTAACGGTTACCCTCACCGTGTCCGAATCGGTAGCACCGCCGTCATCAGTGACGTTAAGCGTTGCGGACAGTACACCTTCGGCACGTGGCGTCCAGACAATCGTTCTGGTTGTGCCGATCAAGGCGTTCTGATCATCCCGCCATTCCCAGCCGGTGATCGAGCCGTCAGCGTCACTGCTACCCGAGGCATCCAGTGTGGCCCTCGCACCCAGGTTGATGGTCAGGTCTGCGCCCGCATCAGCAACCGGCGCGATGTTTGTCCTGGCCGTCAAGCCGTCACCGCTTGTCAGTGCGATGTCATCGATTCGGATATTCCCGCGCACCACCAGCCCCTGGACCGAGAGAAGAACATTGCCCGGGTCACCGGCTTGCAGATCGGCGGCCAGATCGCGTTCGATCGTTCTCCAGCCCGCAGAAACCGTCGCGGTGCCGACGCCATTGTAGATGTAGCTTCCACCGATCAAGCCACGGTCATCGTTGCGCGGCTCGTAGATCAGATAGCGGAATCCCCTTCGGGTCTGCACTGCCAGGTAGAGTGCGTAAGCTTCAGAGGTGCGCAGCTTCAGCGACAATTGATCACGCGTCGAGTCGTCCCAACCGCCGTTGCTCGCCCGTGTACCGCCAAGGCGATACGAATTCGTGCGGCCGGCACCTGATAGTTCGATCACATCGCTCAACAGGTCAGCGTCGGTCACGACGGATGAAGTTGCGCCAGACGGGTCCTTGTCGATGACTATCCACTCGTTCGTCGAACCGTCCTCGTAGGTGACCGTCGAACCTGAAGCCTCATCCATATCGGAATCCGTATCGGAATCCGTGTCGGTCGGTGTTTTGGTATCCGTCTCTTCTCCGCCTGCCGTGCCGCCGCCGCTTGACAGGATCACATTGTCGATACGGGTGTCACCGCGTACCACCAACCCCTGGACCGAGAGCAGCTCGTTGCCCGGTTCCCCGGCTTCGAGATCGGCTGCCAGGTCGCGTTCGATCATTTCCCAGTTGCCGGAGACCGTCGCCGTGCCCGCGCCGGTATAGATGTACTTCGACTTGATCAGACCTCTATCATTGTCTCGCGGCTCGTATATAAGGAAACGAAATCCGTTCCGGGTCTGGACTGCCACGTACAACGTGTAGGCCTCGGAGGTTCGTAGTTGCAGCGATAGCTGATCGCGCGTCGTATCGTTCCAACCGCCGTTGTTCACCTGTGTGCCGCCGAGGCTGAAGGCATTCGATCGACCGGCGCCCGCCAGCTCGATCACGTCGCTTGACCGCACCGAGTCAGTCACGATGGTTGCCTTTGCGCCGGATGGGTCGTCGTCGATGACCCTCCAATTGTTTCCAGAACCGTCTTCATACACAAGCTCGTCGGCCAGAACGACGGAACACGCTAAAGTAACCGATACGAGACACGCACAGAAAAATGTCGTTGCTGATCGATGATCGCTCGCACGATAGTCGCTCACAGGCTTTCCCCTTGATCGCTGAATATTTCAGAGGACAAGCTCTTGTTGTGATCCCATTCGGGATGGCACTCGTGCACGCTCGCTGCACACACTCGAGCCAGGCGTTCGGCCGAGTATCCTCGTCGGCTTCGTTGCGCAAGATGCGTTCCAGCGACGCTCGTCACTCGATGAGCATTTGCACGCATTCAAACTCGCGCCTGTGCAGCGCGATCAGCTCGTGCTGTCAGTATCGAGGCTGAAATCGCTATCCCGGAGCCTCAGGGATGGACGTGTCAGATCGTCAATGGGTAAGCGGGTCAGGGTGCTGCTGACCCGCTCGCGTGTCGAATTACTGGTTACAAATGGAGTCGTGGGCTTGCAGTGCGCTGTTGGCACGATTGTCTGCGATGCGATTGTCCCGCAGGAACTCCGCCACGCTGCGGTGCCTGTCAGCTCTGACATCAGGCTCCATGCCGTCGGTTCCGTCGAAGCGATTCTGTTCGATCAGGTTGTTGGACGATGCTTCTATCAATATACCGGTAGCCGGGTAATCGCGCGCACTGTAGAAGTAGCCAACGAACCGATTATCGGTGATCGCATTGTCTTTTGCTGCCTGGTAGCGGTAGTAGACGTCGCTCGAGTCTTTCTTCTCCGAGTTGTGCAATGTAATTCCGGCCACAAGCGGATTGCCGGTTTCGAAAACATTGTGCTCGACAGTATTCGATTCGCCCGAGATGCGAACAGGCGTATTCCTCGCGTCCAGGATTTCATTGTTCCTTAGCCGGTTGTCGCTGCCCATCCTGATGACAAGCGAACCCTTGTCACTATCGACTATGCAATTGTGCTCTATCGTGTTCGAGTCCGACTTGATGGATATGACCTCGTCGTCTCCGCGGACGTTTGAGAACATGTTGTGATCGATCCTCGCATAGGTAGCGTTGTCATAGCCTGGTGGTAGCGGGGCATAACCGTACCCGAGCATGATTGGCTCCAGACCATTGGATTTCGTCTTGGCTATGTCGTGCCAGGTATTGTGGTGAATACGGTTGTATCTGAAGTAGCGGCAGTTGTTACCGCAAACGACTCGCGGCTGCGCGTGCCAAAGAGAAAGACCGAGCGTGCCGCTCCAGGTGTTGTTGTCGATCTCGACGTGAGAGGCATAGACGCCAAGTCCGCTCTCCGCGCGCGTGAACGTATTGCTCGCGAATCGGGCGTGATCACCCTCGAGCACGACCGGCCCGGTTGTGTCGACGAAGCTGAAGCCAGCAACATGCAAGTGCTGCCCCGTCAAGTGCCACTCCAGGTTGCCGGAGATCTGTACACCACCAACTGTTTCTGCCAACAGGAAGATAGGGGCCAATGACGTACCGGAAACCGTGTCGGGCCACTGCAGAACGTCCGTCTTCAGCTCGTAGCTGCCGTCTCGAACGATGACAGCGTCACCTGCTTGAAGTGTCGGTATCAGCGCGCGAAGCTCGGTAACGAGTATAGCGTTTTCGCCCCCGATCCAATGCGTCCTGGAAATCGGCAAGCCCGTCATGTGGTTCTGACTACCGACGTCAAGGGTGGCGCCAATGTTCGCAGACCGATCGACGCCGAATATTCGCGAGTCTGCAGGCTCGGTATTGTCGGTAACAGTCACCACCACGGTGTCCGAGTGGGTCGCACTGTCGTCGTCGGTCACCGTCAGGGTTGCTGTCAATGCACCTGCGGCGGTCGGCGTCCAGGTGACCGTCTCGGTCGTGCCGATCACCATGTTCTGATCATCACGCCATTCCCAGGTGGTAACTGTGCCGTCGGTGTCTGTGCTGCCCGAGGCATCGAGTGTCACGGTTGCACTCAGGTCGATGTTCTGATCTTCGCCTGCTTCTGCTACCGGTGCGATGTTGGCTGCGCCCTGGTCCGTTATGGTCACGATCAACATGTCTGAACCTGTTGCGCCATCGTCGTCCGTCACCGTCAGCGATACCGTCAACTCACCAGCCGTCGTTGGCGTCCAGGTGACCGCCTCGGTAGTGCCAATCACCGTGTTCTGATCATCTCGCCATTCCCAACCGGTGACTGCGCCATCGGTGTCGGTGCTGGCCGAGGCATCGAGCGTCGCGGTCGCGCCAAGATCGATAGCTTGATCGGCGCCTGCCTCCGCTACGGGTGCTGTGTTCGCCGTGCCTTGGTCTGTGACGGTCACGACCACCGTGTCCGAACCCGTCGCACCGTCGGCGTCGATCACCGTCAGCGATACGGTCAATTCACCAGCCGTCGTCGGTATCCAGGCGACTGTCTCGGTTGTGTCAATCACCGTGTTCTGATCATCTCGCCATTCCCAGCTGACCACACCACCGTCCGGATCGCTGCTCGCCGAGGCATTCAGGACTACGGTTGCGCCCAGTTCGATGGCTTGATCCGCACCTGCTTCTGCTACCGGTGCGGTGTTGGTGTCACCTGTCGAACCGCCACCCGTCGACAGGGCGACGTCGTCGATACGAATATTTCCACGTACCACCAGCCCTTGCACCGAGAGGAGAATGTTGCCCGGCTCACCGGCTTGCAGATCGGCCGCCAGATTACGCTCGATCGTTATCCAGTCGCCAGAGACCGTCGCGGTGCCCACGCCGTTATAGATGTAACTACTGCCGATCAGGCCGCGGTCATCGTTTCGTGGCTCGTAGATCAGGTAGCGGAACCCAGCCTGGGTCTGCACGGCCACGTACAGTGTGTACGCCTCCGAGGTGCGCATTCTCAGCGAAAGCTGATCACGTGTCGTGTCGTCCCAGCCGCCGTTACTCGCGCGCGTGCCGCCAAGGCGATACGAATTTGTCCGTCCGGCACCTGCGAGTTCGATCACATTACTCGACAGATCTGCATCGGTCACGATCGATGATGTAGCGCCGGACGGATCGTCGTCCAGAACCCTCCACTCGTTCGTCGAGCCGTCCTCGTATACAACCGTCGAGCCTGACGTTCCACCTGGGCCCGACACTGTCACGATCACTGTGTCCGATCCCGTTGCGCCGTCGTCATCGGTGACGATCAGTGTTGCCGGCATCGCGCCCGCCGTCGTCGGCGCCCACGTAACCGTTTCGGTATTGCCGATCAGGGCGTTCTGATCATCACGCCATTCCCAGCCGGTGATGGTGCCATCAGAATCCGTGCTGCCCGATGCATTCAAGGATACCGTCGCGCCCAGATCGATGGTTTGATCGTCGCCCGCTACTGCCACGGGTGCGGTGTTGGTGTCATCCGTCGAATCGTCACCCGTCGACAGGGCGACGTCATCGATACGGATATTTCCACGCACTACCAGCCCCTGCACCGAGAGAAGAACGTTGCCGGGCTCACCGGCTTGCAGATCGGCCGCCAGATCGCGCTCGATAGCTATCCAGTCGCTGGAGACTGTCGCGGTACCCACACCGTTGTAGATGTAATTGCTGCCGATCAGGCCGCGGTCATCGTTCCTCGGCTCGTAGATCAGGTAGCGGAACCCAGACTGGGTCTGCACAGCCACGTACAGCGTGTAGGCTTCCGAGGTGCGCATTTTGAGCATCAACTGATCGCGTGAGGTGTCGTCCCAACCACCATTGCTCGCGCGCGTGCCACCAAGGCGATACGAATTCGACCGGCCGGCACCTGCCAGCTCTATCACATCGCTCGATAGCGCCGGATCGGTAATGATGTCTATCGACGCGCCAGACGGATCGTTGTCGATAACCGTCCATTCGTTGGTCGAGCCGTCTTCGTACACGAACTCGTCGGCCAGGACGACCGAACAAGTCAGCGCGACCCAGAGCAGTACGATGCCACGAAGACACTTAGGGTAGCGATGATCGGTGACATCGAAAACGAAGCGGGCCATTGACAAGTCGTTCATCCTTGAAGTAGACGGCTTGAATGCGAGCCTGAGCAGACTGTCAAGTGTTATATCATATTAAGGTACGATCAGTATTTATTTTGAAGCGAACACGACGCCGATCGCATTCTTCCGACAAGCGTAACGGTCGCTGTGCGCGTGAGACCCCTTATTGCAAATCAGGGGGCAAACGAATCAAAGGCACAAACCACGAACGTTCTTTGTGAAGGGCGACTACCTCGGGCAGTTGGGGGCAGCCGCCGAGCTTCTCGAAGACGCATGATTCTCCTTGATGCTATTGGCACGCAGGAACGCCGCTTCGCTTCTGTTCCGGTCGGCTCGCACCTCGGGTTCCTTTCCAACGGTTGCGGTGAAGCGGTTGTACTGGACCGCATTGTTGGCGGCTGGCTTGACCAGAATGCCGGTGGCCGGGTAATCGCGAACACTGTATTTGTAACCTTTGAAAGTGTTGCCGGTAATTCGGTTATTCTCAGCCGCCAGGTATCGATAGTACTTGCTGTTCGATGCCGTCTTCTCGGTACTGTGCAAGCTGACGCCGGCAGCATAGGCATTCCATGTGTCGAACAGATTGCCCTCGACGACGTTTGACTTGCCCGATATGCGGATGGCTGTGGACCGCGATCCCAAGATCTCGTTGTACCGGACACGGTTGTTGCTGCCCATTCTGATGACCACAGTGGCCGGGCCGCTGTTGACGACACAGTTGCGTTCGATCGTGTTCGAATCCGATTTGACGGAGATGACCTCGCCGTCACCAGATACATTGCTGAAGACGTTGTGGTCGATCTGTGCGTGAGTTGCATTGTCATAGCCACTTGGCAGTGGTGCATACCCGTAGCCGAGCATGATGGGCTCGAGCCCGTTGGACTTGGACTTGTTGATATCGCGCCAGGTGTTGTGGTGAATGCGGTTGTACTTGAAATACCGGCACTCGCTGCCGCAGCCGATACTCGGTTGTGCATGCCAGAGCGACTGGCCGCGAGAGCCGATCCAGATGTTGTTGTCCACCTCTACCCGTGAGGCGTAGATTCCCAGGCCGATCTGTGTGCGCTCAAACGTATTTCGCGTGAAGCGGGCATCGTTTCCTTCGAGCACGACAGGCCCCTGGGTCTCGACAAAACTGAATCCCGCGATGTGCAAGTGCTTGCCCTGCAGGCGCCATTCAAGGTTGCCCGTGATGCGTGCACGGCCAGCGTGTTTCGCAAGCAGATAGATCGGTGATTCTTCGGTCCCGGACGCCCACGAAGGCCACTCTAGAACATCGTCCTTGAGTGCATAGGTGCCGTCTCGCACGATGATTGCATCCCCGGGCCGGAGCTGTGGGAACAAGGCGCGAATCTCTGGCACAAGCGCCCGGTCACTCCGGCCAACCCAGAATTTCCTGCCGATTGACAGACCAGAGCGGTGAACATTGCTTCCGTAGTCGATGCTGGCGCCATAGTTTCCGGGGCCAACGCCGCTATTGCCCTGCGAAGATGACAACTCTGCTTGCAACGGACTGCAGACGGTCACAGTCAACATCAACAAAGACAGCAATACAGGCTTGGAATATCCTTTTTCCATCTCTCGCTTGTCCCTTGCTTGCCTCGCGAATGCGACGCAATCCTCGTCAGTATTATGCACATCTGGCGGTGAGCATCATGCGACCTTGTCGCTTCTTCATGTAACGGAGAAGCGAGATCAATACGGGTTGTCAGTCAAGCTCAGACAAGCACTTGGGTAGGTACAGTCTATGTTCGGGCAGAGTCGGGTAAAGCACGAACCGGACAAGTCATTGCTCGTGTTCAGCTTGCACAAAGCACTCGCAATAACGCAAGCATGGTCATTCGATCAACTCAGAATGTGATGTAGGCAGGGTGTCTCGTGTCACTGTCCGCGACCGACTATTCCGGACAGCCCGTGTCGGACTGCGCTCCATTTGCTGTCGCCTGGTTTTCTGCAATACGGTTGTCGCGCAGGAACTCTGTAGCACTGCGGTGCCGATCCGCACGGACCTCCGGCTCGCTAACGCGAGTCGCCTTGAAATCGTTGTACTCGACCACGTTGTTGCTCGACTCGCGGACCAGGATGCCGGTAGCTGGATAGTCGCGCACACTGTAGTTGTAGCCAAAAAACGTATTGCCGATGATGGTGTTGTTCTTTGCGGCCATGTAGCGGTAGTACACACTGCCGGCTTCGTTCTTTTCTGCATTGTGCAGATCAACCGCCGCCACGTTGGTGTTCGATGTGGCGAAGACATTGTCCTCGATGATGTTCGATTCGCCAGAGATGCGAATGCCAGTGGTGCTGGAGCCCAATACCTCGTTATTGCTGATGCGATTCTTGCTACCCATTCTGATGACGAGTGCTCCCGAGCCGCTGTTGATGATGCAGTTGTGCTCGATGGTGTTCGAATCCGATTTGATCGAGATGATCTCACCGTCGCCTCTGGCATTCGAGAAGACGTTGTGATCGATCCTCGCGTAGGTAGCATTGTCGTAACCAGACGGTAGCGGTGCATACCCGTACCCGAGCATGATCGGTTCGAGCCCGTTGGGCTTGGTCTTGGCGATATCTCGCCACGTGTTGTGGTGAATGCGATTGTTCTTGTAGTAGAGACAATCGTTGCCGCAACCTACATGTGGCTGAGCATGCCAGAGCGACTGACCGAGGGTGCCGGACCAGATGTTGTTATCGACTTCCACTCGCGATGCGTAGACGCCTAGCCCGATCTGCGCTCGTTCGAACGTGTTGCTCGTGAACCGCGCGTGATCGCCCTCGAGTAACACCGGGCCCGTCGTGCCGATGAAACGGAAGCCGGCGACATGCAAGTGCTTGCCCTTCAAGCGCCACTCCAGGTTACCGGACAGACGTACACCGCCTGCGGTTTCCGCAAGCAGGAAGATGGGTGCGGATGCAGTTCCGGAAACGGAGACAGGCCACTTCAGGACATCCGTCTTGAGCTGGTAGCTGCCGTCTCTGACGATGATTGCGTCACCGGGACGCAGGTTCGGAAGCAACGCCCTAATCTCGGATTGCAGCGCAGCACTACTACTGCCGACCGAATAGGTCCTGCCAATGGCCAGACCGGACATGTGCGCTCGGGTGCCGTACGCGATGTTGGCCCCGAAGTCGACCGGATCGGCACCCCCGACGGGAGGTTCTGGTGCAGGTTCAGGTTCAGGTTCAGGTTCAGGTGGCTCGGGTTCGGGAGCAGGCGCAGGTGGCTCGGGTTCCGGAGCAGGCGCGGGTGGCTCAGGTTCCGGAGCAGGCGCGGGTGGCTCAGGTTCCGGGGCAGGTTCAGGTGGCTCAGGTTCCGGAGCAGGTGCAGGTGCAGGTGGCTCAGGTTCCGGAGCAGTTGCAGGCGGCTCAGGTTCCGGGGCTGGCGCGGGTGGCTCAGGTTCCGGAGCAGGCGCGGGTGGCTCAGGTTCCGGGGCAGGTGCAGGTGGCTCAGGTTCCGGAGCAGGTGCAGGTGGCTCAGGTTCCGGGGCTGGCGCGGGTGGCTCAGGTTCCGGGGCTGGTGCAGGTGGCTCAGGTTCCGGGGCAGGCGCAGGTGGCTCAGGTTCCGGAGCAGGTGCAGGCGCAGGAGGCTCAGGCTCCGGGGCAGGCGCGGGTGGTTCTGGTTCCGGCGCTGGTGCGGGTGGGCGAGGCGCGGAAGGCTCAGGCGACGGGGCGGGTGCAGGAATTGGCGCCGGCACCGGTGCCGGGAGGCTTGGCGGCACGGGAATGGTCGGCGACCCATCGCCGTCCGTGTCGGGCAGGTTTTCGGGCTCCGGGATCGTTGGCACCGTCGGCTGCTGCGGTGCGGGTTGTTCGACCGTCGGGCGGTTGGGGCCCGAAGGGCCCACTGGTGACGTCTGCCCACCGGATGAGTCGCCAGGCGGATTCGCCGGTGCCCCGGGAGCGGCGGGATCCGTACCGGGAAAGTCGGTTGTGGACGGGTCAGGCGGCGTCGAGTCGCCGCAGGAAGCGAGTAGAACTGCGAACAAGGCTGCCACAACGGCTTTCGATGCTGATCTGGAATGAGTCCTTTCCATGCCGAGCAATGTCCTGTCCATGTGCGGCTAGGTACTGTCCATGTCTTCCCGTCGTCAGCTGCTCTCCACTTCCGATGAGTACTTGATGAGCATATCGGAGCAAGCTTCTTCGCCGGTACGCTTCGAGGTGGTATCCGCTAGCGACCGGCGAAGGTCTAGAATGCGATGCCCGATTATGTACCTGTGACGCCCTCTACTTAAACCGACCTTGTCGTTTCATCATCTTCCGCCAGGTTCGACCTTCGGCAGCCTCGGCGATCAGACGGGTCTCTCGTTCTGCCCGTCGTCGGTGCGTCATACTTGGTGTAATGGAATCCGAGCTGGCTGAACATCTGTGAACAAGGAACGAAAGGTATTGGTCGTCTGCGGTACGCGACCCGAGGCGATCAAGATGGCGCCCCTGGTCAGGAAGCTGCGTAACTCAGAAGGTCTCTCAGTCAAGTTGTGCTCGACGGGCCAGCACCGCGAGATGATCGATCAGGTGTTCGCGATGTTCGAACTCGAGCCCGACATCGATCTCGGCATCATGAAAGCCGGGCAGGATCTGCTCGATGTCACCTGCGGAACCCTGCTGGGTCTGCGCGAGACATTCGCCGCCGAAAAACCGGATCTGGTTCTCGTGCATGGCGATACCAACACCACCTTCGCCGCAACGCTCGCCGCCTACTACCACCGTATCCCGGTGCACCATGTCGAGGCAGGTTTGCGTACCGGCAATCTCTATTCGCCATGGCCGGAGGAAGGTAATCGGCGCCTGACCGGGGCGATTGCCGAGATGCACTACGCGCCGACAGACTCATCACGCGACAATCTGCTCGCCGAAGGCGTGGCCCCCCAGAGCATCCTCGTGACCGGTAACACCGTGATCGACGCACTCCTCGCCGTAGCCGCACGGCTCAAGCAGGATGACGACCTGCGGGCCAGCATCGACAGCACGCTACCGGCACTTGACCCTGCTAAGCGCATGGTGCTCGTGACCGGACACAGGCGCGAGAACTTCGGTTCGGGCTTCGAACGCATCTGTGTTGCCCTGGCGCGAATCGCCGAGCGTGAAGATGTCGAGATCGTCTATCCGGTGCACATGAATCCCAACGTTCAGGAGCCGGTGCGGCGCCTGCTCGAAGGTCGCTCGAATGTCCATCTGATCGAGCCACAAGGCTATCTGCCGTTCGTCCACCTGATGACGCGCAGCCATCTCATCATTACCGACAGTGGTGGCGTCCAGGAAGAGGCTCCCTCGCTCGGCAAACCTGTACTGGTCATGCGTGATACGACCGAGCGGCCGGAAGCGGTCGATGCCGGCACGGTCATGCTCGTCGGCACCGACAGTGACCGAATCGCGGACGAAACCTTCCATCTGCTTGATGACCATCAAGCTTGGCTGGCAATGAGCCGCTCCATCAATCCGTATGGCGACGGCGAGGCCTGTCGCAGAATCAGCGAGTACTTGACACGATGAACGAAACCTTTGAAACGGTCGGCATGATCGGCCTGGGCTACATCGGCCTGCCCACGGCAGCGTTGCTGGCTTCTCGCGGCATGCAGGTGATCGGTGTCGATGTTGACCAAAACGCAGTCGACACCATCAATCGCGGCCAGGTCCACATCGTCGAACCCGACCTCGACATTGTCGTGCGCAGCGTCGTGACCACCGGCAACCTGCGCGCAACCACCGCACCCGAGCCGGCCGACGCCTTTCTGGTCGCCGTACCGACACCGTTCAGGGATGACCGCTCACCGGATCTTTCCTATATAGAATCGGCCGCCAAGGCTTTGGCGCCCGTACTCAAGAAAGGCGACCTGGTGGTGCTTGAATCCACCAGCCCGGTCGGTACCACCGAAAAGCTGGCCGCCTGGTTCGCGGAAGAACGCGCCGATCTGAGCTTTCCGCAGCAAGCGGGAGAGCAGGCAGACGTCCAGGTAGCCTACTGCCCCGAACGCGTACTGCCCGGGCAAGTGTTGCAGGAGCTGGTCAACAACGATCGCGTCATCGGTGGCATGACATCACGTTGCGCCGCACGCGCTGCGGCCCTCTATCAGGTGTTCGTCAAGGGCGAGTGCCTGGTGACCAGTTCACGCACGGCGGAGCTGTGCAAATTGACCGAGAACGCCTACCGGGACGTCAACATCGCGTTCGCCAACGAGATGTCACTGGTCTGTGATCCTCTGAAGGTCAATGTCTGGGAGCTGATCGAGCTTGCCAATCGCCACCCTCGGGTCAATATCCTCAAGCCTGGCCCCGGTGTCGGTGGACACTGCATCGCGATCGACCCTTGGTTCATCGTCGATTCTGCACCAGAGCTTGCGCGCCTCATCCGCACCGCTCGGGAAGTCAACGACTCGAAGCCGGAGCACGTCATCCGGCGCATTCTGCAACTGGCCGATCGTTTCAAGAGTCCCACCATCGCCTGCTTCGGTCTCGCTTTCAAGGCAAACATCGATGACCTGAGAGAGAGTCCTGCGCTCGACATCGTGGTGCAGCTCGCAGAACGCCAGGCCGGCAAACTGCTGATAGTCGAGCCGAATATCACGAAGCTGCCGGCAGCGCTCGAACAGGCGGCGAACGTGGAGCTGGTTTCACTTGACGAAGCGCTCGGTAATGCGGACATCATCGTCGGACTGGTTGATCACAGTGAATTCCTGAAGATCTCCAGAGAGTCGTTGAGCGAAGCGATGTTGCTCGACACGCGCGGCATGTGGCGTTAGGTATAGACAGACGATGTCAGATCGATTGGCGGAGGATGTGACCGCGGGCAAACGTGTTGCGGTCGTCTATCACTATTTCGCGCACTACCGGCACTCGGTGGTCAGTGCGTTGTCAGCAAGCACGGCTCACGCCTTTACCTTCTTTGCAGATACTCGAGATCCGCTTCCCGGCAAGGTGAAGAGTCTCGAGGCAGGTGACTTCGGCCGTTTCCAGCACGTACGCTGCAGCCATCCCGGCGGCCCGTTCCTTTGGCAGCCCGGTGCACTCGGAGTGGCACTTCGTCGCGATATCGATGTCGTCATCTACCTCGGCAACATGTACATGTTCTGGACCTGGCCGGCAGCGCTGCTCGCGCGCCTTACCGGCAAGCGAGTGCTGTTCTGGACACACGGCTGGCGTGCACCGGAATCGGGTATCCAGGGGCGCTTGCGTGTGATCTTCTACCGTCTCGCACACGGTATGCTGGTCTATGAGCATCGTGCCAAGGCCATCGCCATCGAGAACGGCTTCGACGCCGATTCGGTACATGTTGTCTACAACAGTCTCGACATGAGCGCACAGCGCGAGGCAGAGAGCCAGATCGGGGCAGGCGATCTGGCGTCGTTCAAGCAAGAGATGTTCGGCAATGACGATCCGGTCGTCATCTGCGTTTCGCGCATCACCCGGGCAAAGGGCATCGATCAGCTCGTCAAGGCAACGCGGTTGCTTGCCGACGAAGGGCATCCGCTCAATCTGCTCGTGGTGGGAGAGGGGGCCGAGCGAGAAGCGCTGGAGAGAAAGGCAAAGGAGGCCGGTATCAGTGCACGGTTTACCGGCCCCGTCTACGACGAATCGTATCTCGCGCGATGTTTCGGAATCGCAAGCGTGGCGGTCTGCCCCGGCCCGGTCGGCTTGCTGGTCATCCACAGCTTCGCCTACGGCCGGCCATTGATCGCGAACGACGACTGGACCAGCCAGGGCCCCGAATGGGGGGCGGTCATTCCGGGCAAGAATGGGGACCATTTCCAGAATGGCGACATCCGTTCGCTAGCTGACGTGATCATCCGCTGGACGAGGCCTACGGCCGACAATGACGCTGCCAAGGACGCCGCCGCCAGGGCAGCGCACGGCGACGCGGTAGCGCAAGCCTGTCGCCAAGTGGTGGATGATGCCTACAACGCCGACTATCAGCGGGATGTCATCGAACGTGCTGTCGCGGGAGAACCTGCGGACGATCTCTTTCGCGTGTACCGGAGAGTTGCTCGTCGGAAGGCCGCGCACGGCTCAGGTGCGACAATCCGGTAGCGGGGTTGTCGATACCGCTTCGACGCGGTTGGCGCTGACGGTGTTGGATTCGAGAAATTCGTCCTGCGTGCGCGTCGTGTCGAGTCGCAAACCTGGCCGCCTGGCCGCTTCGGTCGCGAATATATTGCTCTTGATCAGGTTGCCGGCCGAAAACGTCTCGATGTCCTCCGTGGTCGAATAGTCGCGTGCGATGAAGTTGTACCCCTGGAAGCGGTTACCGAGAATCTGGTTGTCGCGCGCCGCCAGGTAGCTGAACAGGCCGTTCTCCTTGCGCTCGGCGCTGTGCAGGTCGACCGCGGCAACCCGCTCGTTCAGACTCTCGAAGTGATTGCCGGCTACGACGTTACGGGCGCCTGAAATACGCATGGCCGCGCCACTGGAGCCAAGCGAACGATTCGACGCGATCAGGTTTTCATCCCCCATGCGGATCACCAAGGCGCCCATGCCGTTGTCGACCAGGCAGTTGCCTGAGATGACATTGCGATCGGATTTGACCGAAATCACTTCAGCATCGCCACGCACATTGATGAAGGTATTGTTGTCGACCGTTGCATGCAGGGCATTGTCATAGGTGTCCGGAAACGGTGCATTGCCGTAGCCGAGCATGATGGCCTCGAGCCCGTTCGGCTTGGTCTTCTCGATGTCCTTCCAGGTGTTGCCATGAATACGGTTGTACTGAAAGTAGACGCACTTCTGGCCGCAATCGATCGACGGCTGGGCATGAATGAGCGACACGCCGAGGGAGCCTGTCCAGAGATTGCCGGTAACTTCGCTGTTCGATGTGTACAGTCGTAGTCCGCCGGCCGAGCGCTCGAACACGTTGTTGACGAAGAGGTTGTCTTGTCCGCCCAGCCTGATCGCTTCCTGCAATTCCAGAAAATGGAACCCGGCGATGTGCAAGTGACTTGCTTCGATGCGGATGAGTTTCGATCCGGTGACTGTCACCGCGCCCGCTTTCTCGGCGAGCAATCGAACCGGCGCAGTCTCGCTGCCTGACACATCCGCTGGCCACACCAGCTCGCCCTCATCGAGTTCGTAGTGGCCTGCTCTCACCACGAGTGAGTCGCCGGGGGCAAGGTCGCCGAGAGCGGCGAGTATGGAGACGTCGAGCGGCTCGCGCTCGTTGCCGATCAGGTAGGCCTGGCCGGTGAGCCCGGGAGTACCCGATCGGGCGGACAGCAACTCGGCATAGTCGCCAATTGGTGCCGCCGCCGCCGAGGTGGACGATTGCGTGTACAGGAATCCTTGATACAAGGCGAGTGCCAGGACGAGCGCAAACGCCAGCCAACCGAGACGTCGGCCCAGTCGCTGCCCCGATCGCCGCCGCAGGGGTCGCTCTGCTGGCCCATCGGCCGTGCCTCGACGCGAGGCGCGTGCGCCGCTCGCCGGGGTCGTGGTTCCCCGAGTAGTAGTGATCACCTTCATCTTCCCTGGAGTGATTCGAGCGTTCCTGGGTCATGACGACCGAGTATGGGCGCGCCAATGATCTTCAGCCGACGCAGTCCACCGCATATGGCAGTGAGCGATGTCTCACGGGACTTGATTCAACCACCTCCCAGTATGCGCCTTTCGGAAAAGACGGGTCATGCGAGCATCACAGTTCCGATCCCTCGTACCCTGTGCTACGGCGATTTTCTGGCGCGTTCCCGCCGGTTACCCGGCGCTACAGAAAGCTTCCCGTGGGCGTGAGAGGCGCTCGATTCGTGTAGCCTTGGCGTTCCGTTGCTGACAAGGAAAGGTGGCTACGACGCATCTCCCTTGGTAACGACAGGTCGTGATGAATCGCTTCTCGAGAACGCTCGACGCCCATCTTCACAACCTCGCCAACACGGGGCGAACTCGCAAGCAGATACTCGGTGGCGTCGCTGATTCGCTACTGGTAGCCGTGTCCTTGTGGCTGGCCTATTCGCTGCGTCTCGGCGAAGTGTTCACTGACCTCGGTTCAACCTGGCACCTCTTCGTCCTGCTGCCTTGCCTCACGGTCGGCGCATTTGCCGCACTGGGCGTCTATCGCTGGGTGGTACGTTCGACCAACAGGCGATTGTTCGTGCAACTCATCAAGGGCGCACTCGCCTCAGCGCTCCTGCTGGTCCTGATCTTATACATGCTGCCGCCCGAACGTGGCAACCCGCGTTCAGTGTTCATCTTCTATGGAGCGCTGTTGCTGATCGGTACCTGTAGCGTGCGCTTTCTCTGGCAGGGTTTCTTCGACGCCGGTCGGCGTGGTGAGCCCATCGCGATATACGGCGCGGGGTCGGGGGGTCGACAGCTGGCAACGTTACTCGCCTTCGGTCACCAGTACCGGCCAGTCGTCTTCATCGACGACGCGAAAGCGCTCTGTGGCTCGACCGTTCTGGGACTGCCGGTAGTTGACGGTGAGTCGGACACGCTGCCAGCCGCCTTGCAGCGAAACGAAGTATGCCGGGTCGTGCTTGCCATGCCGTCACTCAGCGGTGAGCCGTATCGACAGAAGCTCGAACGACTGGAAAGGCTGGCCCTGCCGGTTCAGACCGTGCCGGCCATCGACGAGTTGATGTCGGGGCGAGCGCGAGCCGACGAGATCAGAGATGTTGCCATTGGCGATATCCTCGGTCGCGCCGAGGTTGCGCCCGACATCGAGCTCCTCGGGCTTCGTGTGACCGGTCGCTCGGTGCTCGTTACCGGTGGCGGTGGATCGATCGGTTCCGAACTCTGCCGGCAGATCGTGCGGCTGGCGCCGAAGCGGCTTGTCATCCTCGATCATGGTGAGGCGAATCTCTACCACATCAGCGAAGAGCTGCAACGCGCGAACATCGAGTTCGTGCCGCGTCTGGGCTCTGTCACCGATCGCCGGCGAGTCGACCGACTGTTGCGTGAATTCGCGATCGATACGGTCTATCATGCCGCCGCATACAAGCATGTCCCCATTGTCGAAGAACAGCCCTGGCTGGGAGTCGAGACGAACGTGTTCGGTACCTTGACCGTGCTCGATGCCGCCATTGGAAACGGGGTCGAGGATTTCGTCCTGATATCGACCGACAAGGCAGTACGTCCCTGCAACGCGATGGGCGCAAGCAAGAGGGCCGCAGAATTGCTGTTGCAGGCCAAGGCGCAAAGCGGCATCGCCACACGGGTCTCAATGGTGCGATTCGGTAACGTGCTCGGTTCGTCTGGCTCCGTCGTGCCCAAGTTCAAGAAGCAGATTCAGGCCGGAGGCCCCATCACGCTGACGGACCCGGGCATCACGCGTTTTTTCATGACGATTCCGGAAGCGGCCCAACTGGTTCTGCAAGCCAGTGCCATCGCGCGCGGTGGTGATGTGTTCGTGCTCGACATGGGAGAACCGATGAAGATTCTCGACCTGGCGAGGACGATGACCCGCCTCTATGGCAAGCGGCTGGCTGAGGAGACGGGTGATCCGCGTGACATTGCCATCGTTGTCGAGGGTCTGCGCCCTGGCGAAAAGATGTTCGAGGAGATGTTCATCACCGATACGCATCGACCGACGTCGGTCGCGCGGATCTATACGGCCGATGAAGCGTGGTTACCCTGGGAAGACCTTGCCGACCGTCTGGGCGAGCTCCGTGATGCCGCCGACACCGACGATGCCGAGAAGCTGCGCGACATGCTCATGCGGCTTGCCTTTGAAGGTCACCACGGAGATCCGATGCCGGCGATGGACACGACCCTCGATGACACGGCTGCGGCGAATGAACTGCGCGAGGCCCTGCAGTCAGTCGTCTGACGGCGTGTCCTTCTCCTGATAGATGCGGATGTAGTCCACGTCAAGCGTCTTCGGGAATTCCGCGGGGTCCGGTATGGCGCCGGGGTCGAAGCCCCCGCCCACGGCCAGGTTCACGAGCACGTACATGAGCTGATAGCCGACGTCGTCGCCGATGTAGCTGTGCTCACGCACGCCATCGACATACCAGTCGATCCGCCCCGGGCGCCAGCGCGCGCCGAAGGTGTGGAAGCCGTCTGAATAACCTTCGTCAGGCGTGCCGTAGGTGGTGATGTACTCGTCCGAATCGAGAATGCCGCCGGGACGAAAGCGGTGATAGTTGTGAACCGCCTGATCGGGACGTCGGCCGCGCACTTCGAGGATGTCGATTTCCGGTTGCTGCGAGATGTAGTAGCGATTCAACAGCCAGAACGCAGGCCAGAGGCCGTCGCCCTTCGGCACGCGGGCACGAACCTCGGCATAGCCCTTGGCAAAGCGGAAGAACTCGTAAGACGTCAGGATGCCGGAGGTAAAGCGCTGCGGTGCATAGCTTGCATTCCGGTTGAAGGTCTTGTGTTCCGTCCAGATCGGGTCGTTCTCGTCGGGCAGGGCGTCCGGTGGTTCGATGCCATCGGGATCGGTGGCGCCGCGCGCGGTGATGGAGAGATACTTGACCGTCTCACCGTCGATCTGCTCCTGATCGAAGACGAACGGTGTGTAGCCGAGGTCGGCATCGCTATACAGCGCATCGACGTAGTACTGCTCCTCGTTGTTGATGGGGAGGTACGGACCCCAGATGAAATGCGACTCCCACTTGAGCGGATCGAGCGTTGTTCCGTTGAACTCGTCACTGAACATCAGCTGGTAGTCGGCTGCAAGGTCGATCGGGTCAGCCGTCTTCTTCTTGTAGGCGCGGATGTAGTCGATCTCGTAGGTAGCAGGGAATAGGGTCGAGTCATCCGGCGCACCGGGCCAGGAGCCACCGACAGCGAGATTGGCGATCAGGTACATCGCCTGGCTGGCGATCTTGAACTTCGCACCACTCGCGGCATGCACCGTCTGATCGGTGATGGAATGGGTCTCCACGCCATCGACATACCAGACGATCTTCTTCGGCGACCAGGCCATGCCGAAGGTGTGGAAGTCCTGCGTCCAGTCGGTGGCATAGACCGGGAAGGAGGGGGTCGAGCGTAACTGCCAGCCGGCCGGCACATCGAAGAAGTGATAGGTGTTGTAGAGCCGGTCGACGTCCTGGCCGAGGAACTCCATGACGTCGATCTCGGGAACCGCCTCGACATAGTGGGTGGGCAACATCCAGAAGGCCGGCCAGAGACCGCGGCCGGCGGGGAGCTTGGCGCGCGCCTCGACATAGCCGTGGGTCATCTTGAAGCTCTCGTAGGAGGTGATGATGCCCGAGAGGTAGTTGACGTTGTCCGGATCGTATGGCGGTCGATAGCCTGGTTCACCCGGTGTGCCGACGGCATCGCCATAGCGATAGTTCGAGGCGGTGCGCTTGTAGAGCTCGCTGTCGCGCGGCGGACGCGCTGGGGGTGCCAGATCGGTGGAGGTCGGGCTTGCATTGATCTTCAAGCTGCTGCCAGTGAGCTCGAAGGGGTCGGAGGCCGTGCCGGCAAGGTCGGCGTGCATGTGCAGCGTATCGACATACAACTGCTCTTCGCGGTTGATGGCCCAGTAGGGCCCCCACAGCAATCCGGTATGCCACTTGTCCGGGTCGAGTGTGCTGCCGCTGAATTCATCGTTGAAGACGAGTTCGTAGGTGCTGAGATCGGGTACCGGATCGGGCGGCACGATGCGGGTCGTGGTGACGACTACATCATCCGTCGCGCTCGCGCCGTCGTCATCGGTCACGCTCAGGGAGAATGTTTCGTCGCCGGCATCGAGCGGCGTATGACTGATGACGGCAGAGGTACCGATCATGCTGCCGTCGGCGCGAGTCCAGCGATAATCGAGAATGCGCCCGTCGGGGTCATCGCTCGCCGACCCGTCGAGCAGCACGCTATCGCCGAGATCCGAGGCAAGGTCCGCACCGGCATCAGCCACCGGCGAGAGGTTCGGAACGGGGGCGGATCTTGCCAGCGAGAGCTCGTCGAGCGAGAGGTTTCCACGCACGATGAATCCCTGCACCGAGAGCAGCGTGTTACCGGGTTCTGCCCTGGCGAGATCGGCAACCAGGTCCCGCGTGACGGTCAGCCAACGGCCGCTCTTCGCCATCGAGCCTAGTCCATGGTGGACGTAGATGCTGTTGGTCAGGCCGCGATCCACTGCCTGTTCGTTGTAGAAGAAATAGCGGAAGCCTCCGGTGGTGAGCGCAGGGATGAAGAATGCGAATCGCTCATCGGTGCGCATGCGCCAGGAGACCACGAAGCGTGAGGTCTCGTCCCAGCCACCGCGGTTCGCCGCAAGGCCGCCGATGCGGTAGCCGTTACCGGTGCCCGCGCCGCTGAACCTTATGACCGCACTGTCGAGCTCTTCGTCGTCGACCACGCTGACCGAGGCATTGGCGGGCACATCGTCATAGATGTCCCAGCGGTCGGTTGAGCCATCCTCGGCGGTTTCGTGTGCGATGCGTGCTGCGGATTCGGCAAAGCCGAGATCGTCGAGGCGGAGGTTGCCGCGAACGATGAAACCCTGCACGGAGAGCAGGCGATTGTCAGGTTCGACACGCGCCAGATCAGCCACCAGGTCGCGACTGATGTCGTGCCACCGACCATCGCGCGTACTCGTCCCCAGGCCATGATGGACGTAAAGACCATTGGTCAGACCGCGGTCGATCGACTGTTCGTTGTAGAAAAAGTACCGGAAACCCTGCGCGGTCTCTGCCGTGACGAAGAGGTTGAAGCGCTCACTGGTGCGCATGCGCCACGAGACGACGAAGCGAGACGTCTCGTTCCAGCCACCGCGACTGGCGCTCAGGCCACCGATGCGGTAGCCGTTGGCCGTGCCCGCGCCGCTGAATTCGATGACGGCGCTGTCGAGCGCCGTGTCATCGACAACACTGACCGAGGCATTGCCTGGTACATCGTCGTAGATGTCCCAGCGCGCGCTGGAACCGTCTTCGGCGTTCTCGCGCACGATGCCGGGCGCCGCGGCTCTGAGCATCAGATCGTCGAGACGGAGGTTGCCACGAACGATGAAGCCCTGCACCGAGAGCAGGGTGTTGCCGGGCTCCGCACTGGCAAGATCGGCAACGAGATCGCGCGAGACGGTGCGCCATTGACCATTCCGTGCATCTGCGCCGAGACCGTGGTGAATGTAGATGCCGTTGGTCAGGCCACGGTCGGCGGACTGACCGTTGTAGAAGAAGTAGCGGAAGCCCGCGGTGGTCTCTGCGGTGACGAAGAGGTTGAAGCGCTCCTCGGTGCGCATGCGCCAGGAGATCAAGCTCCGCGAGGTATCGTTCCAGCCGCCACGGTTGGCGGCAAGACCGCCGATGCGGTAGCCGTTGCTCGTGCCGGCACCCGAACCCGCACTCGCGAACTCGATCACGGCACTGTCGAGGAGAGCGTCATCGACGACCGTGACCGTGGCACCGTCAGGCACATTGTCGTAGACGTTCCAGCGCGCGCTCGAGCGATCCTCGCCGTTCTCGTAGATCACCGGGGCAACGTCTGTGGCCGCCTGCACGGTGGCTGACAGGAACACTGACAGGAGGAAGCAGGCTGACACGGGCAATGCCACGGGGCGAGCACGCGTCGCCAGCCACCGCACCACTGCGCGAAGCCCTGGCCCAAGCCCAAGCCCAAGCCCAAGCCCTGGCCCTGGCCCTGACGGTTGACGGCTCACCGTACACCTCGCTAGCCATGCGCACTCCGCTGACATGTTCAGGACCTCGCGTTACCTGCGTAAACCGTTCGGCAAGTTAGCGCGGTACCTGAAAATATTCTCGTGACTTGTCTACAGATTCGCGGTTTACCTTTGCGATCCTCGTATCTGAACTTTTGGCACGCACGGACAAGTTTCACGAATGGATGCCGCAAACCCCATAGGCCGGTAGTAATTCTGAATAGCCACCGGGAGGCGGTTAGCGTGGGCACGGATATCCGCAGGCAGCACACAAGGCTGCACCCAGGGCTGCACCCAGGGCAGTACCCAGGGCAGCACCGAGGGCAGCTACCCGGGAATCGACGGGGACAGCGCCTCGGAATCGTCCTGCTCGGTTCGCAGTCCCTGCTCCTGCGTTGCGCTGAACACGTCCTGAACGGCCCCCACGAGCTTCGCGGCATCGTGACCCGCGATCCGAACGTACGGCAGTGGGCGCCACAACATGACGTGCCCTGGCTGGGCGACGTCGCTGCGTTCGCCGCCAATCCACCGACCCAGCCATTTGACGCGCTGTTCAGTATCGTGAACCTGGAGCGCCTGCCGCCGTCGGTGCTGGCCCTGCCGCGCCAACTGGCCGCCAATTTTCATGACGGACCGTTGCCGGAGCTGGCGGGGCGCAATGTGACCACCTGGGCTTTGATCGAAGGCGCGACTCGGCATGCGATCACCTGGCACCGGATGGATGCGTCGATCGATACCGGATCGGTCGTGCATGAGAGGCGCTTTCCGATCACACCGGACGAGACTGCCTTTACCCTGAACGTGCGTTGTTTCGACGAAGGCTATCAGGGCTTCGTGGCGGTGCTCGATCAGCTCGCGGCGGGTACGCTGGTGGACCGAGCGCAGCCTGTCGATGCGGTGCGGCGGCATTATCGACGGGACGCGCTTCCGGAAGCCGTCGCCTGCCTCGACTGGAGCGAATCGGGTGAAGCGCTGGCAGCCCAGGCGCGCGCGCTTGATTTTGGCAGCTGGCCCAATCCGCTGGGCCTGCCGAAGTTCTGGCATGACGGGCAGGCATTCAGCGCGCGCCGCATCGTACCTTTGGACATGTCGTCGGATGTCCCGGCAGGCACTGTATCCGCGGGAAATGGCGACGATCTGCAGGTCGCCACCGGCACCGTCGATGTTGGTGTTTCGGGAATTGCGACGCTGGCAGGCGAACCGCTTGCCCGGGATGCGCTGCGGCTGCGCTTCGGGGTCGATACAGGCACCCGGCTTGCCCAGCCGGTCGAAGGCCAGCGATCCGCACTCCTTGCCAGTTTGTCGAGCGCCGTGGCGATCGATGCCGAGCGTGCCGACGCGCTGGCGGGTATCGAGACGCTGGCAATGCCGCTGTCACGCGAGCGGGTCGGGAATGGCAGCTTGCACCGGCACAGTCTGCTCGGCGGAAGGGTGTCGCGCGGAGCGGCGTTACGCCGGGCTAACGAGGCTTCTGAAGCCAGCCGGCTGGTCGCCTTGTTCGCCTTGCTGCTCGCCCGGCTTGGCGGCGTCGCCGACGGTCGCATGCTGTGTTTGCCCATTGTCGCCGGCAAACCGATCGAGACCCTCGCCCATCGTCTGCCGTTGTGCTTGCCGCTCGACGAAACCAGCACGGTCGACGAATGGTGCAAGCTCGTTCGTGATCGCTTGCAGGCGATCGAGCGCCAGGGCCCGCACGCGCGTGATCTGCCGCAGCGTCGGCTAGCTACCGATGACGCCGCCCGGCGCTGGCAGGAAGGCCGACTGCCAGCCGCGATAAATCTGGCCGGTCTGCCGTCGCAGTCGCTCGACGCTGACATCGTGTTGCAACTATTCGAGGGTGAAGCTGCAGGCTTGCATTTTCGTGATGACCGTTTCAACGCCGACGAAGCCGCCCGGATCAGCAAGCTATTCGACACGTTGCGTCATGCTGCGGACGATGTTACGCGCCGCCTGCACACCCTGCCGCTGGAAGCTGTCGAGGACCGGAATTTCCTGAGCCCTGCCTGGCAGGGGCCGCAGACCGCTCACGACGAATCGACGACAGTGCATGCGCTGATTTCGGCCCAGGCCGCGCGGCAGGCGGGGCGCGTGGCGATGGTCTCTGACGGCCGGGAATTCAGCTACGCGGAAATCGAACGACGCGCAAATCAACTAGCGTGGGCGATCGTCGAGAGCGGCGTTGCGCCGCGTTCCAGTATCGGCCTGCTGCTCACGCGCAGCGAGCGCACGGCGATCGGCATGCTCGCCATCCTCAAGGCGGGCTGCGCATACGTACCGCTCGATCCGGCCTATCCGATCAAACGGCTTCAACACGTGGCAGAGCACGCGAAGCTGATCGCCCTGGTAGCCGAGACGACAAGTGTGTCGAGCCTCGGCGGTCACTGTGACGAGCTGCCGACATTCCTGCTCGACGATCTACTTCTCGACCGTGAGCAGCCGACCGCGTCACCGACGGATGTCGACGGGCGCGACGCCGCCTATGTGATCTATACCTCGGGCTCGAGCGGTCTCCCGAAGGGCGTCGTCGTCGAACACGGCAACGTCGTCAATTTCTTCAATGGCATGGATGAACGGGTGCCGCGCAACGAGCGTGACGTCTGGCTGGCCGTCACCAGCGTGTCCTTCGACATCTCGGTGCTTGAATTGCTGTGGACGCTGTCGCGTGGCTTTACCGTCGTTATACACAGCGGCATGGATCGTCAGCCGATGGGTGTATCACGGTCTATCGACATGAACCGCGCCCCGTCGGCGAGTAAAGTGCAAGTGCCGGACTTCGGCCTGTTCTATTTCGCGAGCGACGCGGATACCGACGCCCCTACTGAGCGGTCTGGCCGCTACGACCTGTTGCTCGACGGGGCGCGCTACGCCGACACCCATGGCTTTTCCTCGGTGTGGACGCCCGAGCGTCACTTTCACGCTTTTGGCGGTCTGTATCCGAACCCGGCCGTGACCGGCGCGGCGGTGGCCGCGGTGACGAATCGCGTTGCCGTGCGCTCGGGCAGCTGCGTGTTGCCGTTGCATCACCCCGCGCGCGTAGCGGAGGAATGGTCGGTCGTCGACAACCTCTCCAATGGCCGCGCCGGCATCTCGTTCGCCACCGGCTGGCAGCCGGATGATTTCGTCATCCGTCCGGACGCCTACGACGGCAGGCACGCGGCGTTCAACGAAGCGATCGATCAGGTTCGGCGCCTGTGGCGCGGCGAGCAGGTGCGCTTTCCTGGCCCCGCGGGGGATGTCGATGTGTCCACCTTGCCGCGCCCGGTGCAGGCTGAATTGCCCTTCTGGGTGACGGCGGCAGGCAACCCCGAGACGTTTCGCAGCGCAGGTACCCTCGGTGCAAACCTGCTTACCCACCTGCTGGGGCAGTCGATCGAAGCACTGGCCGGCAAGATCACGATCTATCGCGAGGCGCGACAGGCTGCAGGACATGCGGGACCGGGTGTTGTCTCGCTGATGTTGCACACCTTCGTCGATGACGACGAAGCCAGGGTGCGCGCCTGCGTGACCGAACCGATGAAGGCGTATCTGAAGAGTTCCGCCGGCTTGATCAAGCAATATGCATCGGCGTTTCCGGCGTTCTCGGGCGTGGCCAAGGGTGAGGCCTTCGATCGCGCTTTCGCCGCCTTGACCGACGAGGACATGGATCAGCTGCTCGATATCGCCTTCGAGCGCTATTACCGCGATAGCGGGCTGTTCGGTACGCCGGCGCACTGTGCCGGCATCGCACTGCAGCTCGCCGCCCACGGGGTCGACGAGATCGCCTGCCTGATCGACTTCGGGGTAGACGATGACAGCGTGCTTGCGGCACTACCCGCACTGGCCCGCGCCCGCCAGCAGGCCAGTGAGCAGGCCAGTGAGCAGGCCAGCGCGCAGGCACGGCCCGCATCCCCCATGACGATCCCCGAACTGATCACCACGCATGGCGTGTCGCACTTGCAGTGTACGCCCTCGCTAGCCCGCATGCTCCTGGAAGACCCGGACGGAGCCGACGCGCTCGCGGCGCTCGAGGTCTTGATCGTGGGTGGGGAGGCGCTCACACCGGCGCTCGCCGATCGCCTGCTCGGGCTCTGCAGCGGGATGATCATCAATGCCTATGGCCCGACCGAGACGACGGTCTGGTCGACGACGGCGCGGGTCGAAGCCGGCGAGTCCATCAACATCGGCAAGCCCCTGACCAACACCGCCTTGCGCATTGTGGACGCCCGCTTGCGGGTCGTCCCTGATGGGGTTCCCGGTGAACTCCTGATCGGCGGCGCAGGCGTCGCTCGGGAATACCACGATCAAGCGGACTTGACCGCCGAACGCTTCATCGCCGACCCACTCGCGCCCAAGTCGGGAGAACGCTTCTATCGAAGCGGGGATCTTGTCTGCTTTGATGATGGCAGGTTGATGTGCCTGGGTCGGCTCGACGAACAGGTCAAGATACGCGGGCACCGCCTGGAACCCGATGAGATAGAAGGCGTCTTGCGCGAACGTGACGAGGTGGCAGAGGCCGTCGTGATCGTCCGTGAGGACCGGCCGGGTGATCATCGTCTGGTCGCGTATGTCACCGCCGACGCGAAGGCGGATGCTGCGGGCAGCCGGACGCGCATCGATAGCCGTGCGTTGCGTCGCCTCGTGGCCGACCGACTGCCGCCCTACATGGTGCCGGAAGTCGTTGTCGTTCTGCCCAGAATGCCACTCACCCCCAACCTCAAGCTCGATCGGCGTGCGCTGCCCGCCCCGACGATGGTGCGTGACGAGGAGACGAAGGGGACCTCCGCTACCGTAGAGAAGAGCGGCGCTGCCACGGCAGACGCCGCCGTCGCTCCTGCGGCGGAGGAAGGGATCGCTACCTCGACAGTTGTTGATGTCGAGGAAACGATCGCTCGCACCTGGTGTGAGATGCTCGGCGGTGCGGACGTCGGACGCCATGATAATTTCTTCGACTCCGGTGGCAACTCACTACTCGCCGTGCGCACGCTTGCATTGCTTCGCGAGCGCCTCACACAACCGTTGAAGATGACCGATATCTTCCGCTTCCCGACCGTGGCTTCGCTGGCCGCGCATCTCGGGGCGCCGGCGGGCTCGTCGAGCCCGTCGAACCCGGCGCCGACCGGCGCGTCGACAGAGCCGAGGACAGGGGCAAGGACAGCTGCGTCGGCAGCGGCAGGGGCCCCGGTCGGGACAGCGGCAGGGGCCCCGGTCAGGACGACAGGGCACGACTCCGCGATCGCGATCGCGATCGTAGGTCAGGCCGGCCGCTTCCCGGGCGCGGCCGACGTTGCCAGCTTCTGGCACAACATCGAAACCGGCGTCGAATCCATCACGTCGCTTACCGACGACGAATTGCGCAAGGCCGGTGTTCCAGACGAGCGAATTGCGCACGCTGATTACGTCAAGTCCGGCGCCTTTCTGGACGATGCTGATCGTTTCGATGCCGAGTTCTTCGGGGTGAGCCCCCGCGACGCCGCCATCATGGATCCGCAGCATCGCCACTTCCTTGAAGTCAGCTGGCAGGCGCTGGAGTCGGCGGGTATCGATCCGAGCCGGACGGAGGCGTCGATCGGTGTGTTCGGCGGTTCCGGTCACCACGCCTATATGCCGCACCACCTGCAGAGCCATCCCGAGCTTGTCGAGGAAGTCGGCTTCTTCCTGCTACGTCATACCGCCAACGACAAGGACTTTCTGACCACCCGTGTCTCGTATGAATTCGATCTGACGGGGCCGAGTGTCAATGTGCAGACCGCCTGTTCGACGTCTTTGGTGGCCGTGCATCTCGCCAGTCAGAGCCTGTTGGCCGGAGAGTGTGACGTAGCCCTAGCCGGCGGCGTGACGATCGAGTTGCCACTCCGCCATGGCTATTTCTACAAGGAAGGTGAAGTCGCTTCACCGGATGGTCATTGTCGGCCGTTCGACGCCGATTCAGCAGGCACCTATTTCGGAAGTGGTGTTGGCGTGGTCGTGCTCAAGCGACTCGACGAGGCGCTTGCCGACGGCGATACGGTGCACGCGGTAATTCGCGGTTCGGCGATCAACAACGACGGCGCGGCCAAGGTCAGCTACTTTGCGCCGAGCGTGGATGCGCAGGCCCAAGCGATAGAACAGGCGCTGGCAGTGGCCGACATCGACCCGGCATCGATCGACTATGTCGAGGCGCACGGTACCGGTACACCGATGGGAGACCCGATCGAAGTCGCCGCACTGAACCGCGTCTACGGAACGTCAGACCGCCCACCGGAAAGCTGTGCGCTCGGGTCGGTCAAGGGCAATATCGGTCACCTGGATACAGCGGCCGGTGTCGCCGGCCTGATCAAGGTCATACAAGCACTGCAGCATCGACGTCTTCCACCCACCTTGCATTATCGCCGTCCCAACCCGGATGTCGCCTTCGCGGACGGGCCGTTCCGGGTCGACGCTCGCACACGTGACTGGGCTGGCGGCACGACCCCGCGACGCGCGGGCATAAGCTCGCTCGGGGTGGGTGGCACGAACGCCCACGTCATTGTCGAAGAAGCGCCCGAACAGCGTTCCGACGCACCGCAACGCGCGTGGCAGTTGCTGCCGCTGTCGGCGCGCTCGCCTGCGGCACTGACGCGCCTGTCGGCGCGCCTCGGCGATTTTCTCGTGGCTGATCAGCGCCAACAAGACGGGTTCGCGGACATCGCCTGGACCTTGCAAAGCGGACGTCGAGCATTCGAGCTTCGACAGATGGTCGTTGGCCGCTCGGCTGTCGACGTCGCTGCTGTCCTCCGCGACACGCCCGCGGTTGCGGCAATCGCCCCCGAGGTCGCGCCGCCAATCGCGTTCCTGTTCGCGGGTGGTGGTGCCCAGTTCGCTGGCATGTCGGCCGAGCTGTACGCAGGCGAGCCCATCTATCGGGCCACTGTCGAGCGCTGTCTGGATACGCTCGCTGAGCCTTTGGCCGGAGATGTACGACGCTTGCTGCTCGTCGAGGATGCGGCGGGGCAGGGCATCGATACCGATCGGCCATCGCGTGCCCTGCCGGCCTTGTTCATCGCACAGATCGCGCAGGCACAGCTGTGGGCGAATTGGGGAATCGAGCCCGAAGCCTTGCTCGGGCACAGCATGGGTGAATACACGGCCGCCTGCCTTGCGGGCATCTTCGATGAGCGGGACGCGCTCGCCGTCGTTGCCGAGCGGGGCCGATTGTTCGAGTCGCTCGCGCCGGGCGCCATGCTCAGCGTGATGCTCGACGAGGCGTCACTCATCCCCTTGCTGGGTGATTTGCTGTCGATCGCGGCCGTGAATACCGATGCGCTTTGCGTCGCTTCTGGACCGGTTGACGATATCGCTGCGCTTGCGCGGGTGCTGACGGATCAGGGCGTCGACTGTCGTCGCGTGCCGATCGATGTTGCCGCGCACTCGGCCATGCTCGATCCTATCCTCACGCCTTTTGCAGAGTTTCTCGAAGGCATCGACTTCCGTCCTCCGACGCGTCGCCTGGTCTCGAATGTGACTGGAGGCTGGGTCGATGCGGGTGCCGTGGCAAAGCCGGCCTACTGGGTCGAGCATCTTCGCCAGACCGTGCGTTTCGCGGATGGGCTGGCAACCCTGACCGACGAGATGAACCCGATCATGCTCGAGGTCGGTCCCGGCAGAATCGTCGCGAGCCTTGCCGAGCTTCCGCGAGAGGCTACTGCTGAGGCGGACACGGATACGGATACGGAAGCGGCCGCCCGGCCGGTGCTGGTGTCGTCACGGAACCCGCGTGAACACGAGGCCGATACGGCCGTCATGCTGGATGCGCTGGGTCAGCTCTGGCTGGCTGGTCTTGACGTCGACTGGCGTGCATTGCACGGCGACGATACGCGTCTGCGCGTACCGATGCCAAGCTATCCCTTCGAGCGCTCGCGACACTGGGTCGAGCCCGGCGTGTCTCCGATCGGTCGGCCCGCGACCGAAGCGCCACCAAAGGCTGGGCGACGCGAGGTGGCCGACTGGTTCGAACGAGCGGTGTGGACGCGAGCGCCGCTGCCGACGCAGGCCCTGCTGCCCATGACGGCCCCGCGTCCGTTGGACGAGACTGTCGAGTCTGCAAAGGGGAAGGCCGGCGCTGCCGGTGTGTTGTTGTTCCGGGATGTGGTGGGAGCAGCGAGTGAACCCCTGGCTGACGCGCTCGCAGTCGAACTCGAGAAGGCCGGTCGCACGGTATACACGGTGTATCCGGGTAAGTTGTTCCTGCGCACGCACGCCTGCTTCGAGGTCAGCCCGGTCAGCATCGAAGATCACGAACGCCTGGTCGAAGCGCTCGAGGACACCGCGCTCGATTGCATAATACATCTCTGGAATATCGACGACAGCGCGGAAGCATCACATCGCGAGGACGATCTTCGCGTCGGCCTGGCATCCTCGCTTGTTCGTGGCGTTCACGCCTTGTCGGCGCTCGCGGCTGCGCTTGCCGGAAGCGAACGGGCAATTCGCCTGATCGTGGTATCAGACGGCCTGCACGCACTCGGCGGTGAGACACCGGGACACCCCGCCAAGGCAGCCTTGCTCGGGCCCTGTCGCGTCATTCCAGCCGAGTTGCCTCATGTGCAGGTACGTAGCGTCGATATTCGTCTGGAGAGCCACCCGCGCCTGGTGCAAACCCTCGTCGCAGCCTTGCTGGCCGAAACCGTCACGCCGGTCACTGTCGAAGACGCTGTCATTGCCTGGCGTGCCGGGGAGCGTCATGCGAGTGTCCTCGAACCTTGTCGGCTGGAGTGCACTGGCGAGTGCACAGGCGAGTGCACAGGCGAGTGCACAGGCGAGTGCACAGGCGAGTGCACAGGCGACGCATCTTCAGGCAATGCGTCCTTGCATCATCGCGGCGTCTATCTGATCAGTGGCGGAGTCGGCGGTATCGGTGCCGTGCTTGCCGAGCACCTGTTGCGTCGTCACAGTGCCAGAGTAGTTTTCCTGGGTCGAAGCATGCTTCCCGAAGGCGAGGCTCGAGCCGCGTGGCTACAAAGCCACGATCCTGACGATTCAATATCGCAACGCCTCGTCGCCCTCGACAAGCTGGAGCGCCTGTGTAGCCTGGAGTGCTCGGGTGGCGAGGTCTTGACCCTGCGTGCGGATGTCACCGACACCGAGGCGGTCACGGCAGCCATGCGACGCGTGCAAGCGCACTTCGGCAGACTCGACGGCGTGTTTCACACAGCGGGTGTCCTCGACGACACGCTCCTGGTGCAGCGAGATCAAGCGGGTGCAGAAGGTGTACTGGCACCCAAGGTGCTCGGCACGCTGGCGCTGGGCAAAGGTCTTCAAGATGTCTTCGGTGCCGACCAACCCGAGCTGTTCGTGCTCTTCTCGTCGACGAGCACACGACTGGGACTCGCCGGTCAGGCAGACTACGCCGCTGCCAACGCGTTTCTCGATGCCTTCGCACGCGACAAGCGAGCGCGAGATGGCACCCTGGTGCGATCGATCGGTTGGGCCGCCTGGGAAACTGTCGGCATGGCCGCGCGTCTCAACATGGACGCCGCAGGATCAACTGAAGAACGACGGCACACGCGTCTGCTGACTACTGGCAGTGACTGGTTCATCGACGAGCACCGCACCGCCGACGGTGTCGCTGTGTTACCGGGTACCGCCTACCTTGCATTGATGCATGCATCGCTCTGTGCGGAGCACGGCGCGTTCGCGCCGACAACGTTCGGGGATGTGCGCTTCCTGGCACCCATGGCGCTCAAGGAAGAAGAAGAGGGAAGCTGTTGTCGCCTGGAGATCGTGGTATCAGACGCCGATGGCGTCAGATGCGCAAGCCCTGGCAAGGCGAGTGTGCGCTCCTGGCGCGGTTGCGGACCGGTAGTGCACGCTGAGGCATCCGTCGTAGCGGCAGCCCCAGCCCGGCAAGCCCTCGCGGTTGAGGCAATCATTGCGCGATGTGAGGACGTGCGCCCGGATGAACGGGGTAGCGAGCACCAACACATGCAATTCGGGGCGCGTTGGGACTGTGTTCGGACGATTCGCTACGGTAGCGCCGAAGCGCTGATCGAGCTCGACTTGCCAGCGCAGTTTGCAGGCGATCTGGTTGCCTTGCCTCTGCATCCGGCATTGCTCGACATGGCCACCGGCCGTGCTCAGGCGCTGATACCCGATATTGATCCCGCGGTGGACTTCTATGTTCCGCTGGCCTACGAAAGGGTGCAAGTGGCAGCGCCACTCGAGCGCTCCATCGTCGCCCACGTTCGACTGGTATCCGCGTCAAAGGACGACGTCAGCATGGCGACCTTCGATGTCACCGTCGCCGATTCTCACGGACGTGTGCTCGTCGATGTCGAAGGCTTCACGATGATCAAGGTCGATGCCCTTGATGTAACAACTACCCTGGCACCTGAAGATGCCTCCTCTGCGTCCTTTGGCATCCTCCCGGATGAAGGCATGGACGCGCTTGAACGCGTATTGCAGTCACCGTGGGAACCGGCCGTCTTCGTATCCCCGTACTCGCTCGCCGAGACGATGACACGCGCAGCAGTCGACAGCCGCAAGGACGGTAGTCTTGCTGCGGGTGCGCCATGGCATGCGGCGTGGGATGCTGCCGGCGATGCACGGGGTGATGCACGGGGTGACGCACCGGGTGACGCACCGGGTGACGCGCCGGGAGACATGACGGGCGACAGGCAGCAGACGCTTTCACCACGACCGGCAATGCTCTCGACGCCTTACGTCACGCCCGGAAACGAAACAGAACGTGCGATAGCGGGCGTCTGGGAGGAACTGCTCGGCGTCGCCGGCATCGGTGCCAACGACGACTTCTTTGCGCTCGGTGGGCATTCCCTGCGACTGACCCAGGCCATCGCACGGGTGCGTACGGCGTTGGCGCAGCGCTTGCCGCTGTCGCGTGCATTCGACAACCCGACGGTCGCTGGCTGGGCGGCGCTGGTTGCTCGATCAGGTGCAACACCAGGCACGGCCAACGTGAGCACAGAGCCTGACAAACACATCGGGCCAGTGCCCCTGACGCCGGGACAGCACCGCTTTCTGAACGAGCGCGAGACCCCGGACCCACATCGCTGGAACATCGCCAGCCTGTTCGAGGCGCGACAAGCGCTGCAAGTCGACGCGTTGCAACGAACCTTCGCGCGGTTGCTCGACACCCACGACTCGCTACGAACCCGATTCACGCTGGTGGACGGCCGCTGGCAAGCCATCATCGAGCCACCCGGCAAGACACCACCGGTACGCGACATCGACCTCTCGTCGATGCTCGACAATGCGGCCGGCAAGACGCATGAACAGCGGCTCGACGACGCGTTCGCGACCGCCTGTGATGCCTTGCAGGGAAGCTTCGAACTCGGCAGCGGCCCGCTTCTGCAACTGGTTCGACTGCAGGCGAGTGGCGAACCGGACGTTCCCGATCGCCTGCTGCTCATCGTTCACCACCTGGTGGCAGATGCCTTGTCGTGGACCATTCTCCTGGAAGATTTCTCTGTGACCTACGCGCGCGACGCGCGCGGTGAAGAACCCCTCGATCTGCATCGCACGAGCAGTTGCGTGCGTTGGACGAAAAACCTGCATGCCGCGGCGAACACCTTGAAAGCGAATACAACGGCTGCGCGATGGGCGGCGATCGACTGGACGAGGATAAAAGCGCTGCCGTGCCTGCCCGATGCCGTGAGCGAAGACAACACCAACGCGTCAGCGCTCGAACTGAGTGCCGTGTTGCCGACAGCCGCAAGCGAGCGGCTAGTGAAGCCATCGACGAAGGGACAGAGCGTCGAGAATACGGTGCTCGCCGCACTTGGCGCAGCCATAGCCGACTGGAGTGACGCGGCAAGCACACTGATCGACGTGATGGGGCACGGGCGTGAAGAAGGCGACGATCTTGACCTAGCGCGTTCGGTAGGCTTTTTCATCGACTACACACCCGTACTCGTGCCGGGCGACACCACGATCGCCACCGACGGCGTCAACCCCTTCGACGCGATCAGGACGATGCGCCGATCGGGTGTCGAACACGATGCTCTTCGATTCTTCGCAGACGACGAGACCGTTCGCGCGACGATGGCCGGCGTACCCAGGGCCGATGTCCTCTACAACCATCTCGGACACCGAGACGAAGCCCAGGGAACACCCCTCGACGAAGCCCTGTTCGCGACGAGCGCCGCCCCCTACGGCGCTACCCACAGCCCGGCCGGACTGCGCCAGCACGCCCTCGCTGTGAAGAGCGTGATTGCCGACGGACACATCGTGCTGACGTTCGTTTACAGCACCGCACTGAACGAGACCGCCGACATCCAGCAGCTGGCTGACGAGACGATCAGACGGCTTGGTTGCTTTTCAACGGATTGAGGTGTCGATTGCCTGCGATGCTTGATCCCGATATGGGATCATGTAAATCGCTACGCATGCGAGTTCTCGCCAAAAGCACACTCCGAAATTGCTGGAAACTCAAACCACAATACGCCGAGGCCGAAGATCCGATGAGTGCTTGGCACACGATTTGTCGCCGCGCCGAATGGCGCTCCCCTGCAGAGGTAAAGGCGACGTTTCGGTCAGCGAGTTTCGTGAAGAGCAACGTTGTTTTCAATATCGCAGGGAACAAGTATCGAATAGTTGCAAGAATTGACTACGACCGGCAGGCAATGTTCGTCAAGTTCGTCGGTATGCACCAACAGTATGATGAAGTCGATGTGGGATCTTTATAGCGATGGAAATTCAACCGATCAAGACAGAGCAAGACTACGAGGCGGCACTTGGGGCTGTAGAGGAGCTCTGGGATGCCAAAGAGAATACGACGGAAGGCGATCGACTGGAGATACTGATGACGTTGGTCGACGCATACGAAGCTGTACACCATCCGATCTATCCGCCTGACCCGGTAGCGGCAATCGAGTTTCACATGGATCAGAATGAACTTGGACGTGCGGATCTCGAAAAGTACATCGGTACTCGTGCGCGTGTATCGGAAGTCTTGAATCGTCGGCGCGGCCTTTCAATCGAGATGATACGGAATATGCACGAAGGTCTCGGAATTCCTCTGGAGTCATTGATTGCGCGATCCAAGGAAGCGAAGGCTTCGTAGCCATGGCGAAGGACAGGCCAATATCCAACACCCTGCTAGCGCCTCTCCCAGACGGATAGCTCCGCTACAGAGTGCTGGAACTTGCGGCGAGTCTCGCGGATCACGAACGGCACGTTGCAGGGATCGCCGAGCTGCTGGAATTCCGGTGCCAGTGCATCACGCAGTCCATCCAGCGTCGTGTAGCTTTCGCCGGTCTCGGCCTTGAAGCCACCGAGCCACTTGTCACGTGCAGTAAACTCCTCGAGCCACGTGTACGGGGACGTGAAGACGAGCAGGCCACCCTGACGAATGCGTCCCTTGATCAGGTTCAGAAAAAGCATCGGGTCATACAGCCGGTCGATCAGATTGCCGGCGAACACGACGTCGTAGTCGGCATACTTCTCGGGCAGGTTACAGGCATCACCCTGCATGAACGTGATCTTGTCCTTGACGGCTGCAAGCCCGAGTTCTTCGAGCGTGACTTCCTTGTAGGTCACCAGATCACCCTCATCGGCAATCGCGTAGCGCTGCATGCCGCTCGACTGCAAGGCGGACGGGGCCTGAATCAGGCGAGCAGAAAAGTCGAGAGCGTCGACGTGATCGACGTGACGGGCGAGCTCGAAGCTCGATCGGCCGGTCGCGCAGCCGATGTCCAGTGCGCGACCACTCGCTCGATTCTGCAAGTGCCGGGCGACTTCCGAAATGCAGGCCTTCGGGAAATTGGGTACACCGAAGTATTCGTCGCCATAGTGGAACTCGATGTACTGAGCGACCATCTCGTCTTTCTCGTACACGTTCATCCTGATCTCCGGCAGAGGAGCAGCCTCGACGTAGCGCAGTCCCGAATGTTGATAGAAGTGTCGTCGGAACGCATAGCGTGCGTTCTTGATGGCGTAATTGCCGGTCGAGATCCAGCACCCCCCCTTGATCAGGTTGTGCTTGCCGTCGAAGGTAGGTGTCGAGAAGTCATCGTATGACGGATGGACTTCGAACCCCTCGAAGGCGTCGACAGGCGTTTCGGTCCACTGCCAGACGTTGCCGATGATGTCGTGGAAGCCGCCTGGAAATGCGTGCCGATCGACCGGGCATGACGATGCGTTGTACTCGAGGTTGATGTTTCCCGGCGCGTGATCCCAGTACGGCTGGTCGGCGTCGACCGTATCGCGCAGCGCGTGCCATTCCGCTTCGGTCGGCATGCGAATATCTCTACCGGTGGTCGACGACTTCCAGTTGCAGAATGCCTTGGCTTCGAGATACGAGAGATCGACCGGCCAGTTCCAGGGCATGTCGATCTCTTCGAGCATGGAGCGATAGAGATAGCGGTCCTTTTCGCGCCGCCAGAACACCGGCATGGTCGCTTTCCGGTAGCTTACCCACCCCCAGCCTTCATCGGTCCACCACTGACGTGTGGTGTAGCCGCCCGCGTTCATGAATTCGAGGTACTCGCCGTTCGAGACCAGGAAGCGGCTGGCCTGGAAGTCCTCGACGTTTGTCGTCTGCTGGCCGTACTCGACGTCCCAGCCATACATCGGGTCACCCTTGCGCTTGCCGAGCGTGATGTTGCCGCCGCGAACCGGTAACATGGCGTTGACAGGCGCTTCGCCTGTCGAAGGGCAGATTCGGCTCCACACGGGATGCGACTTCACGCGTTCGAGTGGCAGCTCGCGAATCAGGACAGATGAGGTCTCGAGGTGAATTCGTTCATGCTCGATGCCCATCATCACGATCCACAACGGATCTTCCCATTTGATGGGCAGCGTCACTTCGCAGGTGCGAATGAAACGATCAACGAGTGAACGGGTGGCATCCCGGTAGGCCTTCACACGGCTAGGCGTTGGCCAATCGTATTCGCCGTCGTTCAGATCGTCCCACGACATCTCGTCGACGCCGATCGCGAGCGAGGACTCGAGCCCCGCGTCGATCCGTTCGTCGATCAACTTCGCAACGTTGAGCTTGTTGACGAAGAATACCGCGGTATGCCCGTAGTAGAAGATCAACGGATGTCGCAAAGGGCTAGCGCGCGCGACGAAAGACTCGTCATCGGCCAGGCAATCAAACAGACTTTCGTAAAGATCGAAGGTACTGTGAAAGTACTCGAGAATCTCCGCGCGCTTGCGCTCGACGGCGCCTTCATCAAGAAGCGTGGTGCGGCTCGTGACGGATACGGGAAGAGTTGCGAACTCGGCGGCGTTCGTCAACGACATCGGTAACGGCGGGGTCTGCGACTGCGGAGTCTGTGTCTGCGGTAATGTGCTTGGCAAAGTCTCTGGTCTCTGGCTCTTGTCCGTCGAAGGATCGCTGTGTTCGTATCGATCGAGTGTCGTGTTACGCAGGGCTGCACAGGACGGATCGGTTACCGGGACGTGGCCAGCGGCAGGTGAGGAAGCGTCCGTGCGGATCTCGAAAAGAGCATTCGATGCACGCTCGCGTACGCGTGTGTGCGCTCTTGCCCCGGACGTCTCGATTCGTACAGTCAAACCACGCGGAATTGCTCGAGCTGGTCGCCGCTGAACGCGCGAGATAGAACGTCGGTTTCATTGTGACGGGTTCGGCCGTGGGTAGTTCCCGTGGTGTAGCTCGCACTACTGCTCTGGCGTAAGCTGATACCGTCAACCATAAAGCCATCGATCTCACAGCCGTCGCAATCAGCACCATTCTCGTTTCCACATAGATTTCCACATAGATTTCCACGCAGATTTCCACGCAGATTTCCACGCAGATTTCCACGCAGATTTCCACGCAGATTTCCACGCAGATTTGCCGACGACCGGTCGCAGCTGTCTTCGCGACGCCTTGGCCCCGCCACATGACGACCATCGCGTCGTACCAGACGGAAGCGCTGTACGGCGGCGATCGCTGCCCGCGCCCGTGACTGTTCGTCGGTGGTCATCGTCAGGTGCTCGTGGTCCGGCAGTGCGACCGACTCTCTGGTGACGCGCTCCAGTCGCAAATTTCCTTCATGCAATTGAAGGTGACAGTTCGCGCAGAGAAGACAGCCGTTGGCAATGGTTGTTTCACCACCTTCCGACCAGGGGGTCACATGATGTGCCTGGAGCCAGCGGGTTCGAGTGCAGCCAGGCATCTGGCAACACCGGTCGCGCGCCGTAATCGCGCGGATGGCAGATGGCGTGAACAATCGTGTATCACGGCCCGTGCCCACCACATCGCCTTCCTCGTCGGTCGAAACGACCGTGAGACGAGCCTGACTGGCGAGACGAACTCGATGACGACCAAGTCCTGACGCGCCCGCGCTACGCGCAGCCGCTCGAGAGCGGTGATGCGACTGATATCGAGCGTTCTATCCATCCACTGGGCGCAATCGTGACAGCCACCACTTGCCTGCTCAGAATCTTTCCAGAGTTGCAGTTCATCGATTCGCGCTCAGGTCAGCGCTCAGGTAAGCGTCTGGTGCAGCTCTCTGATCAGAATTCTGACCAACACTCTCGGATGATTCTGCCTGTTCGATTTTGTCGGTTAGATATCTGCGTCCGAAAGAGCCGCTTCTTGCGAAGAACCGCGCTGAGGAGCATGATCTGGCTCTCGGACTTTCACATACAAGGAAACACATGCCGGTCATCAGTAGATTCTATGGGATACTGATAGTTATGTACTTCAATGACCACAATCCTCCACATCTTCATGCGAAGTACTCGGGTGATGAAGCTCGCTACGACTTCGATGGAAACGTACTCGAGGGAACCCTGCCGAAACGGGCAACGAAGATCGTGAAAGAGTGGATTTCATTGCATCGGCAGGAGCTTGAGGAAAATTGGGGGCGAGCTAGATCCGGTGAGCCGTTACTGCCTGTAGACCCGCTGGAATAACTGCAATGCTACATATAACTGAAATAAAGCATATTCGCGATAAAGTCATCTGGGTTGCCTTCGATGACGGAGTGTCGGGGAAGGTGGATCTAACTTGTGCGCTTGATGGGCCGATATTTGAACCTTTGAAAGACAATGAGGAATTCTCGAAAGTTTACTTTGATTCAGAAATAGAAACGGTTGCTTGGCCTAACGGGGCTGATCTCGCGCCTGAGTTCGTCAAGCAACTGTTGATAGAGCAAAATACAACTCGCAAGCAGGGCTAGAAAATGCGAGTTAGAGCCGCACCACGGCGATGTTGACAAGGACCCGGTTGCGACCGGCGCTCGCTACAGGGTCACAGAGATATTCACCTCGCAAATCCAGGCTGCCATGTGGCTCAACATCGCGTTCGCTGACAAACGATCAGGCCACGCGGTATCGCTCGAGCCGATCACCGCTGAACCCGTGGGATAGAACATCGACGTCGTCATGGGTGGAGCGGCTGCTGTATCCAGTATCGCTCTTCATGTCGCAGTCCTGGAAATCAGCATCGATCTCATTTCCACATGGATTTGACGATGGTCTTCGTCGGTTGTCGCCAGGGCGCCTCGGCCCCGCCACATGACGACCATCGCGTCGTACCAGACGGAAGCGCTGTACGGCGGCGATCGCTGCCCGCGCCCGTGA